>RCNF010000305.1_pt1 | contig 24245 bp, 22 predicted proteins | sample 2041311 | NCBI WGS metagenome assembly RCNF01 (sample SAMN09708228, study PRJNA481090) | Marine sediment metagenome, whole genome shotgun sequencing project. | biome: marine sediment; feature: ocean; material: sediment; isolation source: Sewage treatment plant 2 marine sediment (STP2) ... | reverse complement strand
ACCCTGATGGCTGTGTTATATTGTTGGCATGTTGCTTGATTGCCAAATCGTTCCAGAGACAATAGTAAAGCCGCGAAGCTTCGTTGGTTTGATGGCACTTTATGAGAGCAACTATCTCCGCCTGTTGAATCTGATACCGGATCTCGATCGTATAGACGGCTGTTATCGCTCTACTGTTGCCGGTGATTGCTGTCTGCACGTGGAAATTCTGCAGCGCTGTCGCTATACGATCACGTTGTCACTGACTTATCAGTTTGAAACGGATGACGGTATGATCGCTGACCCGGACATGCGGGTTCGCGCGTACCTTGATGGGCATTTGGCTGAAGTGCAGAGTTTGTGCGGAGACTTACGGCACGCCGAGTTGCAACGTCTTGTGTGTGCCCACAAAAAAGAACTCGACGGCCGCTGGAGGCGCAACGTCATCCTGAACAAGTGGCTCGAGTATTTGATAGAGCAGGGCCATCTGATTCTGCAGCGCTAGCTCGCGGTCCTCGTCCAGTCACGACGCTTTCAGGGCTAATTTTATCATCTGCGCTGCTTGGCAAAAGTGTCGATTCAGTCAGAGCAAGTAGTAACCCCAATTGTCATCATCTGCAGTCACTCAGGCTCGCTGCGTTACTTGCGTGCCGGAGATTATGTTAAGAGGGTTCGGGTTTGGCAAATTTGACCGCAATTTTTGGAGTTGCACCGGAAAAGCCGGTAGAGAACAGCGATAAGCTGCGTGAACTCTATTGGAACCGTGCTGAGCTTAAGAAGGAACTAGCGAAGCTCCGCGATGACAACTATCAACTGCGGGAATGCGTCCAACAAAAAGAAGGTGCGTCTGCACGCTTGCGGCAAAAGCTGGAGTACCTTGAAAATTTGTTGTCAGACCCGGCCACCGTTTACGACGTCATTGTTTACTACCAGTTTCGAAGTTTGAACAGGCAGTGTAAGTCGAAGCTCGCGAATTTTGCTGAACAGCTCAAACAACAACGCGAACAACGTGTGCACAGCAATCTCCTGGCGGACTGGAATGAGCTCAGAGGGGAGGAGGCCAGCGCGGTAGAGAAAAGCATTGGTGAGCACCGTTTCAAGATTCAAATGCTGGAGGATCAACTGCTTTCTGAGCAGCACAGACTCAATACGTCGAACAGTTTCCTGCGGTTATTTCGGCGTCGCTCGATGGCCAACGCAGTGCAAGACACGTCGGACGCAATACAGGTTGCCGGACAGCACGAAGCGGATCTCATGACGAAATTCGATGAAATTCAGAAACGAGTGCCGCCGGACACTCAGGGCTTGAATCTGGAGACCAAACGCCTGATAAATTGCATGATCCTCTCCTACGCACAGCAGTTGTTCCTGCACTCTTCGGAGAACGGACTTGCTGCGATGTCTCATGAAGTTGGCGAGAAGAGTGTCGGTTCGATCAACTATGGCAGCAAGTCGGATTGCGACAGTTTGCTGGCGAAGATCGCCGCTCAGGTTGAGTCGTACGAAAAATTGACCGACTTCGCCGATATTCTGCAACAGCGTGCAAAACTAATCGCAAAAAATGCGCTTTACCGGCGTGAGGATGATGCCGTGCCAGAACCGGATTCGGTCGCTACGGTGTATGTGATCAACAAGGACGGAAAAATACAGCAAAAAGACGCCAATTTGCTGGGCGAAAATTACTGGGATATAGCGAAAATCCTGAGTCGCTAAGGCAGATTCAAGCAGGAAGTGGACTGCGGAACGCTAAATATCTGTACGGTACATCTGGCGTCGAAATCTCAGCAGGTCTGCGTCGCTAACTCCAGGCAGATGCATTTCAACCTCAGATGAACGGGTCTCGACGCTGCTGGTGACACTGTCAGAGTGTGCCGCCGGGTCACTTTTCTTCGCGCCTGCGGGCGTATTGCTGCTGGCAAGTGGCGCAGCTTCAGAAACATCAGCTTCGATCAGGTCTGTTGCAGATCTTGCAGATGCGTGACTATTTTCAAGTATGTGCTGATTGACTGTTGCTGCTCTGGGAATCAGATCGACCGCATCAGTGGCGGCTTCCGCCACGTGATTTTCGCCAGCGATCTCTTCATTAGTCGTCACGCTCGACACGGCAATGCCGGCCTTGGTGACGCCATATTCAACACGTTCGATATTGAGCGACGGGGCCGAAGAGGCCGCTTCATGTGCGCTGATACCGCTGGAGGCGCTTACGGGAGCGCCCCAGATGCCCAGCAACACACAAACGAAGGTGCCTCTGGTATTGCTGTTTGCTGTTTTCTCAGACCGTCCTGTTCGTGATGTCACGGGACCCTCCAGACAATAGCTTCAGTTACGGTGTTGTAGTGGAGTATAACACCACATTACCTTTCCGCAAGACCTGGCTGCTTAAGGCGAAACTTGCGCCGCCTGAGCGGGGACAGCTTCGATCTCGCGAATCAATGCCAAGTCTGTAACAATTTCCGCCGCCTGGTCAAGGTGAATGTCTGGTCGTTCCGAGACGTCGAGCTCTTCCAGGCTGGACAGGCTCTCAAGTCCCAACTTGCTGCGGCGGTCATTCTCTAGTTCCAAAGCTCGCTGCAGGTTCAATTCACGTTCGTCTTGCCGGGTCTGAATATTTAGCGAGATGTGCGTGCGTGAGCGAGATTCTTTGTCGTCCTCGATGTTCTGCATCAAGTACTGAAAATTCGCGTCTTCCTTCGCGCGCTCCGAATGGCTGGCGGTCAGCGTATTGATCATCGGGTCGAGTGATTCGCCGGCTCGGAATCGCGTTGTCTGGATAGTGTCCCACGGCAACGCGCTTTCCCGTACGCTCTCACCGATCAACTCGGCGTCTATAGGCGATGGCAAATCGATGTCCGGCACGACACCTCGGTGCTGAGTGCTTTCGCCGGTGACTCGATAGTACTTACCGATTGTCATTGTCAGCTGGCCGTAGCCTTTCTCACTCTCGGACTTCATGTACTGATCCAATGAGTACAAATTCTGCACAGTACCCTTGCCGAAGGTCGTCTGGCCGATAATCACGCCACGTGAGTAGTCCTGGATGGCAGCGGCGAAAATCTCCGATGCAGATGCACTGAATCGGTTCACAAGTACAACCAAAGGTCCATCGTAGGCGACCCGCGCAACCGGATCGGGGTCATCCAGACGACTTATCCGGCCGCTGGAATTACGCAGCTGAACGACAGGTCCATTGTCTATAAACAGTCCGGATAGTGCAGTTGCTTCAGTCAAATGTCCGCCGCCATTGTCACGCAAGTCTATGACCAGACCGTCGATACCCTGTTCTTCAAGGCCAGCGATGAGCTTTTTTACGTCTCTGGTTGTACTGGCGTAGTCTTTGTCGCCGTTGCTGAGTGACTGGTAATCACGGTAGAAGCTGGGAACGTCAATTACGCCAATTGACCAGTCGCGCCCGTCGCGCGGCACCGTAATGACCTCACTCTTGGCGGCTTGTTCTTCCAGGCGAACCTGGTCTCGCGTCAGGCTTAGAATTTTCTCAGTGCTGCCGGGCAGGGCGCCAGCTGGAATAATCTGCAGGCGCACGACGGTACTCGCTGGCCCGCGAATAAGATCGACAACGTCGTCAAGTCGCCAGCCGATAACATCGACTATTTCGCCGTCTTCGCCTTGAGCAACGCCGGTAATACGATCATTCGGTTTTAGCGATCCATCAGCGGCCGCTGGGCCGCCAGGAATGATATTGACGATATGCACATAGTCATCTTCGGTTTGCAGTGACGCACCGATGCCGAAATACGACAGGCTCATCTGAATTCGATATTCCTCAGAATTTCTTGGGGAAAGGTAGCTTGAGTGCGGGTCGAGCGTGTGAGTAAACGCCTGCATGAAGGTCTCGAAGACATCGTCACTCTTGACCTGATCCATGCGCTTAACGTAGCGCGAGTAACGCTTCACCAGAATCTCTTGTGTTTCCTCCCAGGTCTTGTCCGCAAGGGCAAGGTTCAATGCGTCATTCTTGACTCGCATACGCCAGATATCATCCAGTTCTGCTGCCGTCGTCGCCCAAGGCAGTTCAGACCTGTCGTATTCATAACTTTCATCGACGGTGAAATCCGGTTCGGCGTCCAGTTGGGCCAGGGCAAATTTGAATCGTTCACGCACCCGCGTCCTGTATACGCTAAACATGTCGAAAACCGGGTCCAGAGGTTGACTGCCGACCAGGTCATCCAGTGAATGACGGTATTGCTCGAAAAACTCCAGATCACTATCAAGCAGGTACATACGATTCCTGTCAAGGGATTCGATATACCGATCCAATACGCGCGAAGACAGATCGTCATCGATAACGATATCCAGATAGTGAGACTTTTGAACAAACTGCGTAACTAGTAATCCGACATCCTCATGGCGCGATTCTGGCGCCAACTGCTCTTCTGTTTCGACAACTTCGGTACTTGCGAGCACGGTTGTCGCCAGCAGGCTTAGCAGCGCGCCGGTAAGCAAGTGATGGCGTCGAATGTCAAATGTTCTCAAAGCGATCTCCATTTCTGATCAATACTATTTAGTCGGACTCTTATTTCGGCTAGGCTAGATGTCTTGCCCGCTCTGATCAAGGGTGTAATTGGCAAATCCACTCGTTTGCGACCCACTAAAAATATTCCATTGTGGAAAGTATTGTATGCGTCCATTAACTGTAATTACCGGCATCGTGCTGGGCTCATGTTTGTCAATCGCCGTTAGCCTGGCTGCGGTCATGTTTGTTTACCTGATCCTCGGTGATGAATATCCACGTCTAAGCGGGGAGTTCAGACCGTTGCTTGTTAGTACGTCTTTGTTCCTCGGTATGACCGCCATTTCGGCTATGAGTTTCTACTCATTGCTAATCAATCACCCTTTTCGGCATTGGTTGCAAGCTCTCATGTGGGCGTGCCTGATCGCAGCTGGCTACTATTATTGGCCATGATCTGGCTCGCTTGAGCAAGTTTCGGGGCCGCTAGCGGCTTCTCTTGCGCCGCCGTCGCATGCGCGACTGCAATTCACTACGACGGTCGTCAAGCCATTGCTCTCGACTGACGACGGTATCGGCTCCTGAGTCGGCACGTGCTCTTTCCCGGAAACCGCAAAAATCCTCGTAAGCATCAATTTCGTGCTTGAGTTCGCGCACGACGAGTTCAATCATGATCGCGTCATCGAGATAGCCAAGTCCGGGGATTCCATCAGGAATCAGGTCTTCCGGCTCTGAGAAATAGGCCAGAGCATTCAGGACTCGTGCCGTATCCTGATGCGGTAGCCGCCACTCGAGGTCTGACAGCATCTGGATCATGTGGCGCAATTTCTGAATCCGCTCGGTGATGAATCCCGGCGATGTGGCCTCATCCATTGCGTGTAACAGCGCTTCCGCTTCAGCGACAATATCCTCAGGTGGCAAGCCAACTGTCGCTTTGCGTGCCTCGTGCATGATCAGAGAAAAGTGTTGCAGATCCTCGTCGCTCAAATCGAACGATACACGCAAGCTCATTATCGCTCTCCTTGGTTGATCGGAATAACAGTGTTGAAAATATCGTCGCTCAAACGACCGATGCTGTCGCAGCGGTAGCGTAGATTATCACGGTGATCAGCGGCGTCAACGAGCTTCAGATAAAAATTCGCGCCAGCGACAGTTACTTGCGGGAGCGACTATCCCAGTTTCGGGATCGATCAAACTGGCCGGTGTTGTATGGATCTATTCCGGTTTCTTCGTCTGTTTCGATGAGGGAGTCATCAACGATCTTGAGAGTATCGTGGGTGCCCGTATCCTCACGAATATACTTGTTGCGAATCAGGACGTTCCTGCCGGGCCCGTTGTTCTCGATTTCAGCCTTCATGTCAGGGTCAATATCTACGACCGCTGATCGACGCCCCGGCGATTTGTCCGTCGTCCTGGTACGAGAGCGGGAGCTTCGGTGCGCTCCGGTCTGACGCAGGTGAGTACCGGTCTGCCTGAGATCCGTGTGCTTTGGCTCTTGCCGTGGCGAAAAGATGTTTCTCAGCCAGCTCAAGAATCGGGTAATCATAATAGCTCGTCACAAAAAAAATAGGGGCTGCAGTCTGAATGGCCTTAAATGCAGGCATTTCAAGCTTTAGCATGCACGAATGATGAACCTTTTTCTAGGGAAGGTCTGCCAATAGACTGTTGTTGCTCGAAAAAGTGTGATCCAGATCACGCTTTTTCGAGCTAGTAGGCGGTCAGTGCTCTCGGCTCGTGACGCGCCAGCCGAAAGCTGTGAGCCGCAGAGCCTGCCATGCGAGGTATGGCGACGAGATCAGGAACCAGGCAACGATGTCGCCGCTGCGGATCTTGCCACTCAACGTTGCGAAGAAATCACCGTAGCCATGTCCACCGTATGCACCGAAGAACTGCACTCCAACCAGGTATATGGCGATTGGCATCACGACAAAGCCAAGAAATATCAAGCCCAGAAACAGAGCGATTTCGGATTTCGCTTGCTGTTTGAATGATTTTTTAGTTGCTGCCAATGCGAGTGATTCCTGCCGGTCGCGGGTAGCGTATCGTTGCCTACTCGCCGCTTCAGGTCAACCTGCCATCAATGAACTATCCTGCGCCGCTGGCAGACGAATTGACAGGATTGGTTGAGCGATGGACGTGCAGGTGCTGAGCGCGGTGCTCGACTAGCTGTCGCTCTTATCGGGCAACACGCTATGCCTATGCCGGCGTCGGTACACGAAAATTCCAAGATGGACGCAAGCCGCCGAGAATAGAATGTAGTGCGGTAGCACCCAGAACCAATCGCTAATGTACAGCGTCGCGAAAAATGCAGCGAATCCCGCTGTCAGGTAGAAATAGGGCAGGCAATCGTAGAGCAGCTTGGGGAGCCAGATTTTTCGGGACGTAAATCCAACTCTATTGGGCGCGACCTGTTGTGTCTCGCTTAAGTGGACTGATTCATGCGCTGTGCTAAGCATTGATCTGGTATCGCTATCCGTGCAAACCGTGACACACCATAGGACATATTCGCAGAAAAGACCGTGAATACGCTCACATTTTCCGGAGTGCGCAGTCTGATCGACGCACAAAAGTTAGCTTCAGAGCTGCTTAACTGTCGCGTTTCGGGCGCTCTTCATATTTGAAGTCGGCGGTACCGATAGTGACGACATCACCGTTTCGCAGAAAATGTTCGGTGACTCGCTTTGCGTTGACAGAGACCCCGTTCTTGCTGCCCCAGTCGATTATTCGGGTCGCGTTTCCGTCGGTAACAACTACGGCATGCCTGCGGCTGATGTAGGCCGCTTCAAGTTGAATGTCGTTTGTCTGTGTTCGCCCAATCGTCAATCGATCCTTGAATAACGGAAACCTCAACTCCTGGCCGTCGAAAGTGCCAATTAGAACTCGTGTTACTCGGTCACGATCGCTTGCAGGCAGGTCGTCGATCCGTTCTGACATTCGGTTATCAATCTCATGTATCACTTCTTCGATCTGGTCGATCGAATCCATTTGCTGGTCTTTCCTGGCGAGTTCGGCGAGCAAGCAGGTAACGGCTTCACTCTTTGTTGCGAGCTTCTGCTGGTAAGCGGCGATTTCTCGTTCCAGCTTACGGTTCTTATTGGTCAGCGCGTTAATTTCACGTTCGCTTTCCTCGTTCTTTTCATTGAGCATAATTTCAAGTTCATTCTTGAACTCGCGCGTATCTACAAGGTCCGAGACCAGCTGCTCGCTGACCGTTTCACTCTGTGCCAGTGTTTCTTCGGCCTCGCCCAATTCGAATCGAATAGTCCGAACTTCCAGCGCGTGTGCCTTCTCCATTTCCAGCAAATTCTTCTTCAACTCGAATACGGCTTGCTCTTCGATTTTCAGCGAATCATGCAACTCCAGGTTTTGTTCCTCCGCACCATCGAGTGCGATCTGGAGGCTGTCCCGCTGGTCGAATGAAACGGTGGATTCGAGAGTCAGGTCCTGAAGTTGACGCCTCATCGTGTCCGCATAACTTTCAGTGCGATCAATCTGGCTTTGCAACTCCTTGATTGTCATCTCATTGCTTGCCAGCTGTCCGGCCTGTTCAGTAAGCGTCTGCCTCAGCCTGTCGCTGTCGTCATTGTCGCGTACGTCACGCTCTCGCTGTTGCAGTGCCTTGATATCGTCTTTGAGCTGCCGTGCTGCCTCGTCCCGAATTGACAGTTTCGTTCGAAGTTCGTCGCTTTCCTTTTGCATCAGAGAATGCGCCGCCTGCACGGTGTCGCGTTCCGTGCTGGCGTCGTTAGCTGCAGATTCCAGCTCTGCCAAGCTGTTGTGCAATGGCTCCCACTCGGAGTGACGCCGGTCTATATACTGTTGCAGTTCTGCGATTGTCTGCTTTGCCTCGTCAAGCGTCAGCCTGATTTCGGCGCTCTCCACCTGAGCCTTTGCGCCGTTTTCATCAGCTGTTTGTTGCTGATTTTCGATCTGCTGTAACTCCGACCTAAGATCGGAGACTTGATCTGTCTCTTTTTGTAGCGCCTCTTCCAGACCTTGAGCTGAAGTGGCCGCGTGATCAGACTTGTTTTGTAACTCTGTGTTGGCAGCGTCAAGGGAGCGAAACTCGCTATCACGCTCGCGTATTTCTGCCTTCAGGGACTTTATGCTCTGGTCGCGTTTCTTTAGCTTGCTGTCCGCCTTGTCCTTCAGTTTCTTTGCGTCAGCGAGCTCACGATTCAGTCGCTGTGCCAGTTCTTCTCTCGCGCCGATTTCTGTTTCAAGGCCGAGCCATTTAGCACGCAGCTGTTCAATATCGAATTGCAGACTGTCAATAGTCCTGGAGCGACTCTTCAGATCGGACCGCAGCTCCGATATGGTCTCATCACCACCGCTGTCCGCATCGCTGCCTGCAACCAGGTAGTCATGAGTATTGGCATCGGATTCCAGTTCTGCATCTGTTCCTGATGCAGCCTTGTCGAGTACCAGAACTTCCAGCTCCGCTGTCGGGTCTTCGTCATCCGTGACTAACTCATTAATGTTTTTGTTCTTATTAGCCATGCATGAATAATAGCACGCCGGCAGAGCGCATCAACGCTGGCATTGCTACCCGGTTTCGATGCGCAGTCTTAAGTTAAATCGGATTAATCGGCGGCAACTGTGCGGCCCGCGGACCATTGTCGAAGCGCGTCGATCTGTTCGCTCATGACGACTGACAAGGGCTTGGTCAGCCCGATTTCATCCATGATATGTTTAGTCGCGAGTGCTTGTTTCTTGGCGTGAGCGGCGTACAGCGCCGCCACAATCGCCTGTTCGACCTCAGCCCCGGAGAATCCCTGCATCGCGCCTGCGAGTGCTCCAATATCAAAGTTGTCAGGTGCCAGGTCGCGATTTTCCAGATGTATGGCCAATATCGCGGCGCGGACCTGTGGATCCGGGAGATCGACAAAAAAGATCTCGTCAAAGCGACCTTTTCGAACGAGCTCCGGAGGTAAGGACGTCAAATTGTTGGCAGTCGCCACGACGAAGACTTGCGTTGTTTTTTCTGCCATCCAGGTGAGAAAGGTTCCCAATACGCGCTGCGTCGTGCCGGTTTCTCCGCCGCGACCGGATACACCTTTTTCGATTTCGTCTATCCACAGCACGCAGGGCGACATTATGTCTGCGGTCTTCAAGGATTCACGCAGTTTGCGCTCGGTTTCGCCGTGATATTTATCGAATATCGCGCCGAAGTCGAGCCGCAAGAGAGGGACGCCAAATATTCCGGCAGTCGCTTTCGCAGCAAGGCTCTTCCCGCAGCCCTGAACACCCGTTAGCAATAATCCTTTTGGAGCGTCAAGGTGCGCAGCATCCGCATCGCCTCTAAAAGCAGCGCGCCGCTGCGCGAGCCAGGCTTTCAGGCGGGCGAGACCGCCCACATCGGAAAACCGGGCGGTGTCGTATTCAAATTGCAATGCTCCGCCGCGATTGAGCAATTCGTATTTCGCTTGCATGACATCGGGGAGGTCGCTCTTCGTGATCGCGCCGTCACTGTAGATGGCGTTGCGCGCGAGTTGTTTCGTATCCCGATGCGTTAGTCCAGCCAGGTTCTGAATCAGCAGCTTATACGCCTTGGAATCAGCCTGGACTCGCGAGCCCGGGTGATCATTTGCCCATTCTTCGGCAAGCTGCTGGACAATGGATTCGCGCTGCTGTTCCGAAGGCAGACCCATATCAAATCGTGCGCTAAACGGTTCCAGTTCGCTCGGAAGCTTTATGGTGTGACTGATAAATACAAGTTGTCGTGCTACTTCGCCATATCGGATGCATATGTCTTTGATGAGACGCACGTGCACCGGGTCTTCGATAAATGGATGAAAATCGAGCAGAACATAGATTCCCGCCTTGTCGACTGCGCGAATATGTTTGAGGACGTCGGTTGGCTGAGAGTTTATTGCCTGCGGCTCAAGGGCAATATCGAGGCGCTGCAAGCCATCCGTTACTGTCCAGCGGAATAGTGGCAAGTATGATTCGCTGATGCTCGAGATCGCGACCGACTGAAAAAGCTCGAGCATGCGTGCTTCGTCACGCGTCTCAATGACGATGAGAGGCGTTCGCGAGCGAAGAACAAGTTTTAGATCGTTGCTTTGGTCCATCGTGTCGTCATGATATTGCAGAATCAGATTTGATTTTACGACAGCCCGGCAAATTGTCGATGCGCAGTGTGTCCGGTTTATTGATAACCAGGTTGCTCACGGCCGTGACCAGCACCTCCAGATCGATCGGGCTTGTTTGCAACGCGAGGCTTCGCACGACGTCGTCCAGGCTCGAGGTCCCATCGCTCATGCTACGTATTTCCTGGTCCAGTTCGCCAAATATCTTGACCGCCAGGGCTGTCGTTGCGCCGCTCGATGCCGGCGAACAAAGCCACTTTGCGTCCTCGGCCCACTTAGCCTGCTGTCTGGTCGCCTGCTCATGGCGGCGTGCCGAGATGGTGCCGCTGCGGCCCAGCAATTCGAGGCTGTAATATTCGGCAAGACCTTCAACTATCCAGTCATATCCTGAAACTGCTGTAATTCCCAGACTGCTGTGCATGACTTCATGCAGCAAGGTGCTGGTTGCATTTTCGCTGATCAACGGTCGCTCCGCGTGCACGAATAGTGATTGCGGTGCCGACAGGCCGCCACGCCACATGGGGTCACCAGCACTGAATACGGTGAGACGAGCGGGGAGGTCCGGTAACAAACGAGCTAGCTCAGGCAAAGTCCAATTGAGCAGCGCCAGGGTATCGAGTCTACGAACTGAGTGTCCGGTAGGCCCGACTACGGCGACGCGCATTCCGGCGATGGTGTCACGACGGACGCCGATGTCGCCCAAGGCAATCCAGCCCGATGGTTCATCGAATCGTCGCGCCGTGTTGTCTATGTCGAACTGTCCCTGCTTCGAAAAATACTGCGTAACTGCCGACCATCGGTTGGGAAGCTCGAATATCAATTGTGTCCGGCTGTGGGCGCCCTTCAGGGAGCGTGTCCGCGCACGCGGAATGATATCTTCGGCACGGAACAATCCCCACTCAGGGTCTAGCCAGGCATCGTATCCCGAATCATTTCTGCGGTGATTGATAGTCACTGTCCATCGCAGCGAGCCGCCATTTGCTGGTGGGTTCCAGCGGACCTCTTGCTCATCTACGTGGACCGTGCCGTCGCCCTCAAAACTCCCCAGTCGCGCAAAGTCCGGTTGCATGACCAGTTCACGAAGCAGGGCTTTCGGCTGTACCAGCTCTAGTTTGACGTCAGCTGAGCCGGATGCCGGATCAACAGATACGTGATAGCGAACTTCATAGATCTGATGTTCAGCGCTGTCACGGGACTCTGACGCGGTTGCGCCATTCGTCGCACCTAATAACAGGCAGCTCGCGAGCAGAGTCAGGCCATTGCCAACTCGGCCCCTGCGGAACAAGCGCCAAACTTTCAAACCTGCGATACAGTTCATACGGTATTAAGGTTCCGTGCGGTAGGGTCAGTTAATCCGAACAATATGTCCGAGTAGTGAGTGTCGCATGATATCTCAGCCCGCCAGTCCAGTTCGTCTCATTCTGGTCGTCGTTGCCGCCATTGTGAGTATTACTGCCTGCTCGTCGCAACAACCGCAGGCGGATGTCCGCCAAAGCAGCACGGTCGCATCAACTCGGCATGTGTCCGCGAAAGAGCCAGGCGGTCGCGCCGCAGAGATTGCGGCTGGTCAGGTAGGCGTTCCCTATCGATTTGGAGGCAGCACGCCAGCGGGATTCGACTGTAGCGGGCTGGTTTACTACTCCTATGCTCAAATTGGCATGTCTGTTCCACGTACTACCGGTCAGCTATGGAAAGGCGTCGCTCCAATAGACAAAAGCGACCTTCAAGCGGGCGACGTATTGTTCTTCAGAATAGCCGGCAAGGTATCGCATGTGGGCTTGTATCTTGGCAAGAACCAGTTCGTGCATGCGCCATCAAGTGGCAAGACAGTCTCGGTGCAGTCGTTGCAAAGTGATTTCTACAAGAATGCACTGGTCGGGGCCGGACGTCCTAAATAACAGCTCCGGACTCAGCCGGGTCGGCAAAGTCTAGGTTACATCGTCGCCGACGATGAACTCGAGCAACTGATTGGACAGGCCTTTACAAGCGGCAGCGCGAGTTCTTGCAATCAGTGGAATGGGTACGACCAGGGCCGGCAGAAAAGACGTGCCGCTCACATCTGCGGTAATAGTCCCGGCTGACTCTAAACCGTCAAGATCCCAAATTGCTGCGTTGTAATCTGAATCGTTTTGCCACCACGCGAAGCCGAAGCAACCGCCGCCGCCGGGTCCGGCTGCGCAGGACAAGCTGCCGCCGCCAGCGACGCGCTCCGTGTCGCCCTCAAGCCAAATAATATAACGAACACCTTGTTCCGCAATCCGATCGGCGACGCCGGGCTGAGCCATGAGTTTTGCCAGCCCCTTGGTTTCCGAGGGCGCTGTTCTGGGTTCAAACCAGGGGAATATTGAATCGATGAACTGGTCATGAGGTATTACGTTCAATCCAGCTGAGCCGCGCGACAGCGCATCTTCAACACAGGCGATTTGCTTTGCCTCAGTCTCGTTTCCAAGGTGATAGCTCTTCGCCAAAATTACGACGGATTCGCCTTCTTCAATCCCGGTTTCGCCGACTCGCGAATCTTCGACGCGAGACGTTACGCAGCCGACACTTGTCATCGTCAAGACCGCAACGATGGCGGAGCGCACTAGCAGTCTAGATCGCATCATCTTCGGTTCCTCTGAGGCTTATGGATTGCGATTCGCTGTCGCTGGGACTCTCATTGGCATCGGCTGCCAGCGGTGCGGCTGCACTCGGCTCTTCAGAATCTTCAGCAAGCAAGCTAATCCCGGTCGACTTGTCGAGCTGCATAATCATCAGGGCCGCCGCATCCCGCATTGCCAAAATTGCCGCACGCCGAAGAGCGTTTGATCCGCCCAACGTTGTGGTTTGGCTCTTGCCGTAGGCGCTAACCGGCCAGCTTGCGACCTCGATCCCTTCTTTGTCGAACACGTTAATTCGATAGCGAATCCAAACGGCAAAGGACTCCGTCTTGCTTTGATTTGGGACTGAGAATTCAAAAGCATCAATGCTTGGCTCAACTAACGCATCAATATCAAGCAGAGTCGCATCATCGTCCGGACCTATGACGGTAACTTTATCGAACATGAAGCCGAATAGCTGTGTGAACAATGCTGCATTGGAGCGGCCGAGATTGATTGACCATTCTTCACGACCGATCACTTCTTCTTCGTGAATATAGCTTTCAAACTCGACCGGAATTCTCAATGCGACTGACGCAGGAATTTTGACAACCAGTGGAGTAGGGATTGACGGCGAGTCGAGAACGACGTTCGCGCCGCAGCCTGCCATAATCAAGGCTAACAATAATCCCAAGGCTGTTTTGCATGTCAATACGTTCAATTTGCCGTTGTCCGCCAGGCGGTGCGTCATATGATCCCTACATTCAGAGAGTATTTATACGATAGAGTTCCGCGAATAATCTCGGAATCTACTAATGTTCCACTTTAGTGTGGCTTTGCCACATGTGCAATACGGTGATGATCCTCGCGTTCTGTTCGTATGCAGCGACGGGTGAGGGCTTTGCCTGGCAGCGAGTGAACCAGGAAATACATAGCATGGCCCGACCAAAAATACTTGTTTTTCAACATGTTCCGTACGAGCCTTTAGGGACTCTAGATCCATTGTTGAAGGCTGCTGGATTTAGAATCCGTTACGTCAACTTTGGCCGCGACCCTGAATTGCGGCCGACGCTCGACAAATATGCCGCGTTAATTATTTTAGGCGGCCCGATGAATTCGGACCAGATCGACAGTTATCCGAACCTGATTACTGAAGTTGAGATCATTCGGGAGGCAGTTTCGAGGAACATGTCGATCCTCGGAATCTGTCTTGGAGCGCAGCTGCTCGCCAAGGCCATAGGCGGCAAAGTGTCACGCAACGAGACCCGTGAGATTGGCTGGCACGACATCGATCTGACGGAAGAGGGTACTGCCGACCCGGTGCTCGGTTTGTTTGCCAAACGGCAGCAGGTATTTCAATGGCACGAGGATGGCATTGAATTACCGCCGAACGCCGTGCATCTGGCCGGGTCTGGTGCCAGCCCGGTGCAGGCCTTTCGTTACGGTGAGCATGCGTATGGGTTTCAGTTTCACCTGGAAGTAAACGAGTCACTGATCGCACGATGGTTAACGGTGCCCGAAAATCAGGCCATGTTGGCCGCAGAGGAAGGCATTGTTGATCCGCAGAAGGTTCGCGAGCAAACCGCACGTTCGATAGCCGATCTCGAAAGCCTGAGTGTGCAGACGTTTTCGCGCTGGGTTGACCAGTTTGAAATGAGTCCACGCAGGCGAAACCTCCCGTCGCGTTAGTCTTCCTGCCAGCTAAGCGGCGGATCCTGCATGAGGGCCACCTGCTCACGCAGTGCCAGAACGTGTTCATCCCAGTAGCGCACGGAATCGAACCACGGAAAAGCGATTTTGAATGCCGGATCACTCCATCTTCTGGCGATCCAGGCCGCATAGTGCATGATGCGCAGGCTGCGCAGGGCTTCGATCAGATTCAGCTCACGAGCGTCAAAGCGGCGAAACTCCTGATAGCCGCGTAGCAATGCGGCCAGTTGAGGTGCTTGCTCGTTCTGGTCCCCGGACAAGAACATCCACAGATCCTGGACAGCTGGACCCGTTCTCGTGTCGTCAAAGTCGACAATATGAAACTGATCATTGGCAACCAGTACGTTGCCGGGATGAAAGTCGGCGTGAAGTCTGATCTCGCGTGTCGCTCCCGCGCGCTCATAGCAAGTTTCTATGCCGCTTAAGACGAGCTCAGCAATGCTCTCATAGGCGGGGAGCAGTTCTTCCGGAATGAAATCATGGTCCAGCAGGTATTCGCACGACTCGACGCCATAGCTGTTTATGTCGATAGCCGGTCGAAATTGAAAAGACCTGGTTTCACCGATCAAGTGTATGCGTGCGACGAGTCTGCCTAACTGGCGTAGCAGGTCGAAATTATCGAGATCAGGTGCACGACCACCGCGGCATTCGTAAACAGCGACGCGAAACGAGCCGATAAAATGCAGGGTGGTTCCTGCGATCTCCAACGGTTCGACGACAGGAAGGTCCTGATCCGCTAATTCCAGAGTGAACTGATGTTCTTCCAGGATTGCGTCATCGCTCCATCGACCAGGACGGTAGAACTTGGCAACGACAGGATGATCATCCTCTATGCCAATTTGGTAAACCCGGTTTTCGTAGCTATTCAGCGCCAGAAAACGGCCGTCGCAACGAAATGAAAGCGCCTCGAGCGTGTCGATAATTTGCTCGGGCCGAAGCTCGGCGTATGCGAGTGCTGCTGCGTCAGAATCGCCGCTCATGACGGACGAAGGCGCGAGTCCCGTTTACGTTCTGATTCAGTCAGTGTCTTCTTTCTAATACGCAGATTCTTAGGCGTAACTTCCAGAAGTTCGTCGTCATCGAGGAATTCCAGCGCTTGTTCCAGCGAGTATCGGATGGCCGGTGTCAGAATCAGGTTTTCATCAGTTCCAGCAGCGCGAATGTTATTCAGTTGCTTGGCTTTTGTTGGGTTCACGACAAGATCATTCTGTCTTTGGTGGATGCCGATAATCATGCCTTCATAAACAGGTTCGCCGTGACCGAGAAAGAGTCGACCTCGTTCCTGCAAGTTGAACAAAGCATAAGCCAGAGCTTTGCCGGGCACCATGGATACGAGTACACCATTATTGCGTTGGCCTATTTCGCTCTTGACCTTGCGGTCGTACTTGTCAAACACGTGGTAAATCAAGCCAGTGCCGGAAGTCGCTGTGAGGTACTCGGTTCGAAAGCCTATCAGCCCACGTGTTGGGATGCTGTAGTCAAGGCGCACGCGGCCTCGACTATCCGGAATCATGTCGAGTAGCTCACCTTTGCGCTCGGCGAGGCGACTCATGACGGCGCCCTGGAATTCTTCGTCAAAGTCTACCGTCAGCTGCTCCCAAGGCTCCTGTTGCTCGCCATCGACTTCATGCATGATGACTTCGGGTCGCGAGACTGCCAGCTCGTATCCTTCGCGGCGCATGGTCTCAATCAGAACCGACAAGTGCAGTTCGCCTCGACCAGACACGCGGAATTTGTCCGGATCGTCGGTTTCGACGACACGCAACGCGACATTATGCTTGAGCTCCTGATCCAGGCGCTCCTTAATCTGGCGACTGGTGAGATACTTGCCGTCCTGACCCGAGAATGGTGATTTGTTCACTTGAAACGTCATGCTGATCGTCGGTTCATCAACGGCAAGTAACGGCATTCCTTCCTCTGCATCGCGCGCGCAAACCGTTTCGGAAATGCCGAGGTCGTCTATACCGCTGAAGACAACAATATCGCCGGCAGACGCTTCTGCGATTTTTCTTCGTTTTAATCCGTCAAAGCCGAACAGGTCAAGGACGCGGGCTTTTCGGATCTTGCCGGCATTTGAAACAATACTGATTGGAGAATTCGCTTTGATTCGACCCCGAGAAATGCGCCCGATTCCAAGTACGCCAACGTAGGTATCGTAAGCGAGGCTCGATACCTGCAATTGCAGTGGCCCATCTGCATCAACATCCGGCGCCGGAACGTGTTCGACGATGGCGTTAAACAGCGGCAACATGTCGCCACCGCGACTGTCAGCCTCTGTACTCGAATAACCTTCCAGTGCCGAAGCATAAATTACCGGGAAGTCGAGTTGCTCATCTGTAGCGCCCAATCGATCAAACAGATCAAACGTCTGATCAAGTACCCAGTCGACTCGAGCGCCGTCTCTATCGACTTTGTTGATGACGACTATCGGTTTCAGACCCTGGGCGAAGGCCTTTTGTGTAACGAATCGGGTTTGCGGCATCGGCCCATCGACGGCATCGACCAGCAGCAAAACACTGTCGACCATTGAGAGTACCCGCTCAACTTCGCCGCCAAAATCGGCGTGTCCGGGCGTATCGACGATATTAATCCGGTAGCCGTTCCACTTTATTGACGTATTTTTGGCGAGAATCGTAATTCCACGTTCTTTCTCGAGGTCACTGGAGTCCATCACTCGTTCCGGAACGTTCTCGCGCGCGCCAAACGTGCCGGATTGCTTCAGTAGCTGGTCCACCAGAGTGGTCTTGCCATGGTCGACGTGAGCGATGATGGCGATGTTTCGAAGTTGTTTGATATCAGACATTTTTAGGTCGGGGCAGGCGTAAAGGCGGCGGAGTATAGTGACCTGTGGCCATAATTGATACGCTGCAGATTATTCAATCCACATTGTTTCTCAATCCCACGGGATTGGCGTGCTTTGAGAGGGTCCAGCTGTCGCCGGGCGCACCTGTTTAAGAGGGCTAAATGAGATTTAGATACGGTCAGATTATGCTAATCAGCGTCCTGTTGGCGGCTTGTGGCGCGGCAAGCACGGAATTCGACCTGGCCTCGTATGAAGCCGGCTTAGGGGAATGGCGCGAGCAACGGCTTGCCTCATTGAAAAGCCCGCACGGGTATCTCAATCTTGCGGGTTTGTTCTGGCTTGCGGAGGGAAGCACGCGCTTTGGGTCAGATGCTGCCAATGACATCATTTTTCCGCACAATTCGGCGCCGCGAATCGGTGAGTTTGAAGTAACGGATCGCGGCGTTTTCATGCGAACAGAGCCAAGTGTAGATGTCCGCTACGAAGAGATTCCAGTGCGATCGATTCTGATCAGTGATGACACGACTGAAAACCCGGTTACGATCATCCACGGCAGCCTTGCCTGGACTGTCATCAAACGGGACGGTCGATTTGCGGTTCGACTGCGTGATTTTGAGCACCCGGCGATTGCAGATTTTCCACCCATTGAGCACTTCCCGGTTGACCCTGATCTAATCGTCACTGCAAGGCTCAAGCTTTTTGAAGAACCGAAAGTACTCAATGTCGAAACTGTTATAGAAGGATTGGGTTATCGCCCGCAGTCGCCGGGTGTGGTCGAATTTGAGGTTGGTGGCGAAACGTATTCATTGGAGGCCTACGCATCAGGAGATGAGCTATTCTTCGTGTTTGGTGACAGGACGAGCGGTCGTGAGACGTATCCGGCGGGACGATTCCTGTATGGGCAATGGCCAGGCGACGACGGAGTCACCCAGTTGGATTTTAACCGCGCTTACAACCCACCATGTGCGTTCAACAGCTTCGCAACATGTCCCGTTGCATCCCCACGCAATCGATTGGCTACCAGGATTGAGGCGGGTGAGAAATTCGATCCCGAAACGCACTCAACTCCGGATAGCGCCCACTAGTCCAATAACTCAAAGGTAAGACCGGCATTCTTCTGCAGTCGGTCGCACAGCACTTGGCCCATTGCTGTGGCAGGCGTCAATACCCCGCCGGCTGACGGCAGGTTGTCCCTGGCCAGGCAGACAGCACACTCAGCGATCATCTTGCTGGTGGATCCGTACCCTGGATCTCGATCACCAGTCACTCGTCCGCGAACCACCGTGCCATCGGGTAACGTGCCAATTTGCAACAGATTAAAGTAGCCAGCCTCTCGAGCAGCGCGATCCGGGCCTTCACCCGGAGCTGGCAATATGAATCGTTGCATTAATTTGCGGGTAAATGTCGCTGAGGCGGCAAGCATGAAGGCTCCTAAACCAAGCGTAATACTGGCTGCCTTAATTCTGCCGCTCAGGCCTTTGCCGGTAATGACAGCCTCGTGATAGCGAAATTTACGGCCATATGGAAAATCTCCTAATGCATGACTGCGCCGGACCACGCGGGTGTTGACGCCTGCCATAACAAATGGCGCGGTCCAATACCCGGTTGCTTCATCAAGGCGTGAGTTTCGCTGGTCCCGACTATCGGCACCGTGCCGCTCAGTGGGCGGATTAAGGCAATAGGGATCGGTCACAGTGCGGGCAATACTGCGATCAGCGCGACTTTCCTCAATCAGGTTCAGCATGCTCGCGATTGTGCCGCCACTGGCCGCGCCTTTCATCGAACGAACCAGTGTTGTCACCGTTTGGCAGTGTGCGCCGTATTTGGCGAGGACGGCATTTTGAAAAAACAAAACGCCGATATCCATCGGTACTGAGTCAAAGCCGCAGCAGTTGACGATTCGGGCACCAGTCTCCGCGGCGCTCTCATGATGAGTATCGATCATCTTTCGAATCCACTGAACTTCGCCGGCAAGGTCGCAGTAGTGAGTGCCGTCCTTGACGCATGCAGCGACCAGCGCCGACCCATATTTTGCATAGGGCCCAACCGTTGTCAGCACTACGCGAGTATTCTCAGTGATGCTGCGCAGCGAACCTTCATCATGGCTGTCTGCGATGATTGTCGTCAGGCCTGCCGCAGACGGGCCATGACCTTTTACCAGTGCATCCAGCTTGGACTGATCACGACCGGCAATAGCCCATTTCAGTCCTTTGTCGACGCCATACTGGTGTAGCAGATACTCGGTGACCAGGGCGCCGGTGAATCCGGTCGCGCCCCAAACCACAACGTCAAACTTACGCTCAGCGAGATTGGGGCTCATAGTGTTTTCTCCAGAAAGGCGACTTCTTTGCGGCCAGCGTCGGTCGCTTGCGACCCGACCTGGCGAAACCCTCGGCGCAGGTGAAATTTCATAGACGGTTCATTCGAAGGCTGAATATTGACCTCGCAGGTCATGAGCGCGGTGTTATCTGGCGCGTGCGCCGCAAAGTCATCGTAGAAACGGGTGCCGAGCCCCGTTTGTCTGGCAGCTTCGCCGACCACAATTCTGTCAACGTAAATGAACTCCGGGTAATTACTGCAAAACCATTGGTAATTCAGGCTCTGGTAGTCGATTCCCGGGACCATGCCGATTAAAAAGCCGACGATTTGCGACCCGTTTCCAGTAACTCCTTCAGCCACGCGAAAATAATGCACATTGTTGGCAAACCAGTGCATCTCATCGATGTCGACCTGACTGACGTGCGGAACTGCATCGTCATTCAGGGACAGCACTGCAGGAAGGTCGTCGGCGGTAACATCGCGAATTTGTGGTTGCATCGGGCGAGTGTAGGGGGTGGTCAGTCATTCAGCAAAGCCGATTCAGACAGTCATAGAGAACAGTTGCTTTGGTCGGATTGTATTTTCGTGCCGCGTGCCCTCGCTTTTTCCACAGAAATTTGCGTATACTCAGCCCATGGCGGCAGTCGACTAGATCGACGTACCAACAACTAGATCGCCACATCTGTACTACCACCGATCGCTACCACGCTTGTCTTGAAATCAGGGAACACTTGTGTTCCTGCAAGGCTGTCATCGCGTTGGGAAGACAATTGAAACAAGTTGAGAAAGACGAGGGCGACTCTGCGTTGCAGGCGTCCCAGCTGTCGAATCGCGAGACACGGGCAATTACAATCGAGGAAGCAATCTAAATGACTATGCAAAATAGCCGTAAATGGCTGATCACTTTATTGGTTTGCGGCATGGCCGTAACTGCGTGCAGTAAGGACAAGGATGCCGCTAGCGGCGTAGATGCGATGACTGCCGACAGCAGTATCTTGCGCTTCGTACCGGCAGATACGCCGTACGTTGTAGCAAATACTGCACCGTTACCAGACGCGCTTTACGATAAGTTCGAACCGAAGTTGGACGCTCTTCTTGAGGCGTATCAAGTCGTCATTCGTGAAGCCATGAAAGCGCACGGTGACTCCGTCCCTGAGGGTACGCGTGATGAAGAGGAGTTTGAGCGCCTCTCCGCAATTTCAGATTCGCTGTCCTCTTTGTTTACGGTTTCCGGTATTCGTAATGCGGGTATCGGTCGCGAGTCGACGTTTGCGATGTATGGAAATGGCTTGATGCCAGTGCTCAGAATTCAGTTGACTGATGGAGCAGCCTTTGACGCGGCGATTGCTAATATTGAGAAAGAAGCCGGTCAGCCGCTGGAAACTGCGGAGCTGGGCGGAAATTCGTACCGATATGTCGACATTGATGAGGCTCGCTTGATCGTCGCGGTGATTGATGGCCAGGCCATCATTACCTTCGCGCCCGAGCAATTTGATGACGAGCAACTCGGTCAACTACTCGGTCTGAAGTTGCCTGCGAACAGCATCGCTGATTCGGGAGAGTTGTCGGCGATCGCCAAAGAATACGGATACACGCCTCACTATCTGGGTTTGTTCAGTATGGAACGACTTGCGAATACGTTTATTGACGGTCCAAAGGGTCTTGATGTTGGCCTGCTTGCACTTTCTGACGAGCCGGTACCGGAATTGTCAGATGTCTGTAAGTCGGAAATTCGATCGATGGTCGGAGTCATGCCGCGCATGGTCATGGGCTATACACGCATCGATGCGGACAGTATCAATGGGTCGTTTGTCATGGAGCTACGTGAAGACATAGCCCTTGGTTTGTCGATGTTGCAGGCAGCCGTGCCGGGTTTGGGGACCGATCAAGGTGGCTTGATGTCATTTGGTATGGGTCTGAAGCCTCTTGCAGCTCGCGAGTTCTATGAGGCACGGCTCGATGCGATTGAAGCGGACCCATACAAGTGTGAATTTCTACAGGATTTTCAAGCGGGAGTCGTCGCCGGTCGTGAGGCTTTGAATCAGCCTGTACCGCCGATTGCCTATGATTTCAGAGGTTTTCTCGCAGTCGTTGATGAAATCGACGGGATGAATTTCGCCAGCGGTATGCCGCCGACTTCAATAAATGGACGCATTCTGATTGCAATGGAGAATGTTGAGGCGCTGGTTGCTATGGGCTCTATGTTTAGTCCGGAAATTGCAGAACTGAACCTGCAGGCTGATGGCAAACCTGTACCGCTGAATTTGCCGCAAGTTTCCGGATCTGTCGAGAACCCTTATGTTGCCATGACCGATAATGCGCTGGTGATTTCAGTCGGTGACGGCGCCGAGTCGAGAATTGCCAGCATGCTGGCAGCGGATGCCGACGAGCAACCACCTTTCATGTCGGTCGATATTGATGCGCAACGCTATTACTCCTTTGTGGGTGATGCGATCGCTGCTGGAGGTGATGAGGATGCGCCATCTCCCGAAATGCAAGAAGCGATGCAAGATGCGATGAACGCCTTGAGTGACATGTACGGTCGCATGACTATGAACGTTCGATTTACCAGCCGCGGCGTTGAAATGGACGGAGATGTGACGATTGCTGACTAGTTAGCGGTCAATGCAATTGCCGGGAGACAGGTTCTTGGAAAAAATAATTGGAAGAGCAGTGCTTGGAGCGATTCTGTTGCTTTCGCAAGTCGCGTGTTCAGGGGAAACCGAATTCAGTAGCGATGTGCGAACGCATGTTGATTTATCTGAAGTCACGGCTGTGGGCAACGTCACTCCGGTGAACGATGTTACTTCGGCGGGGCAACCTGACGAGGCTGCGCTCAAGGTATTTTCGGATTCGGGTTACGCAGCAGTGATCGATATTCGTGGCCCGGATGAGAATCGTGGCTACGATGAAGTGGCCGCGGTTGCAGAGCTTAATATGGAATACATTGCTTTTCCTATCTCCGGAGCTGAGGCGATCAGCTTCGACAATGCTCAGAAACTGGACGCTCTCCTAAGCGCTATTGACGGGCCGGTTCTGGTGCACTGTGGAAGTGGCAACCGAGTTGGCGCATTGCTGGCGCTGCGCAGCAGTCTCGCTGGTGCGCAAGACGAAGATGCCTTGGAGTTTGGACGATCCGCCGGCCTCACAGGTCTGGAGCCGTTGGTGATAAAGAGGCTCGAAGAAAACTAGCTCGACGTTTCAGCAACACATTCTCGGCTAAAACAGGTTGCAACCCGCCCTGCGATAAGCAAGGCGGGTTCTCCGTTTTGCCAGCACCGGCGTCTGCGGCCTGGACGGAACAATTGAGGCCATTGTCAAAGCTCTGTGCCGAATGGCCGCCACCGACAAATTGCTCCCGGGTAAGTGATTGGCGTTCCAGTTAATCACGAGGCGCGAACAGCACAAAGCAGCGATCGCGCCAGCATGATCATAAGTAAAACTGCTTATACGATTTCTCAATTACCGTATTGAAATTCGGCGCCACTTGACGAGAATGTCTGAGTAGGAAATCTCTGTTTTTTTGATCAGTTCATTGGAACTGTTTGGACCGCTGGTCCGTAGTTACACCATGAAGCTCATAAATCTATTCGGCGTTCCCGCCGTAATCGCTTCAAACCCAGATTCTGCTGGGCAGACTCTCTACCTGAACCCGCCCGGCTTCCCGATTACTCACTCTCGTTGGGAGACAACAACATGAAATACTTTTGGAAAGGCTATTCTCCTCCAACCCTGATCTTACTCGCTATTGCGGCGAGCTTCGGGCTCGCTGCTTGCGATGGCAAGGATGGCCTTGATGGCCTGACTGGCGATGCCGGTGGGGACGGATTGACGGGAGACAGCGGCATCAGTTGTTGGGACCTTAATGAGAACGGCATCCGTGATCTGCCAGACGAAGATTTTAACGGTGACGGAGTCGTGGATGTGTTCGACTGCAACGCCTATGCCAGTGGTGCCTACGAAATCGAACAACTGCACAAGGGCTATTTCCTGGAGCATGACTATGAGGGTACTGAGTCGTGCATGAACTGCCATGGCAAGGTTGGCGATGAGCTAATCAATACGGCGCATTTCAAGTGGGAAGGCACGGCATCAAATATCGAAGGTTTTGAAGGCGGTATTCACGGTAAGAACGATATACTCAATAACTTCTGTATCGCGATTCCTTCCAATGAAGGCCGATGTACGCAGTGTCATGCCGGCTACGACTACAAAGACGCCAGCTACGATTTCTCCAACCCGGATAACGTCGACTGCCTCGTCTGCCACGACCAGACCGGCACATACTCGAAGGCACC
>RCNF010000303.1_pt1 | contig 24277 bp, 19 predicted proteins | sample 2041311 | NCBI WGS metagenome assembly RCNF01 (sample SAMN09708228, study PRJNA481090) | Marine sediment metagenome, whole genome shotgun sequencing project. | biome: marine sediment; feature: ocean; material: sediment; isolation source: Sewage treatment plant 2 marine sediment (STP2) ... | reverse complement strand
TTTTTCAGGTGCCTGTTTCCTCAGTCCCAAAACTGAATGGACTCCTCATCGGCATACCAACGCTGTTTTTATGGATTCCTGTATCACTCATTTTGTCCAATGCGGTTCTGTTTTTGGTGCCGCGCTTCGGAGGAATCGCCGACGATTGGAGCGCCGCAGCAGAGCGACCGGGATTTCGAGAATCGCAGCGGCAACTTATTCGTATCTCTATGGGATTGGCAATCATATGCTCGCCATTGATTGCTCTTGGCTTCGTTTTGTAGTGGTGTCGAATGACTGCTAAATCGTCCAGCCTGTCAGAATTTCCTCCATTCTACGTTTGAGCGGCTGGTTTCGGGGAAAGCAGACCTTCGCCGTGAGCGAGAAGAAAGGGACAAGACCTGTCAGTGCCGTGCTGCTTTTTTTACTGGTCTAGCACGAGAAGCTCTAACTGGACTGCGACGAGAACCGCGGTCACGCGCTACCGATGCATTATTGGTTCACACCTTCGAACCACACTGTCGAAAGCGTCCTCAATCGCCGCTCGCAAGGTTTCAATAGCTGCCTCGAATTCCACGCCTCGCACGTCAACATAGTCGGCACAATTGATCTTCAGAGCAATCGTCGTGTCATCGGCTAACTGCCGCGAAACCCTAAAGAAACGCCGGCTCTGGCCGATCCAATAAAGTGTGAATTGCCTTTTTCGTCGTGGCATCGACGGAATGGGTGTCGACTCTATTGGATATTGGCGCGAGAAAACCATTGTTGAAAGCAGATCGGATCGGCCTAGTTATTGTCCTCGCCTCGCTAACGGCGATCGCGGCGATAATCTATATGGTATTCCAGTACCAGCATCAGGACCGCCTGGTCGATATTCGCAACCAGGGTGTCAGCCTGGTGCGGGCATTGTCGGGCGTACCCTACGATCAGCTGGTCGCAGGCGGCGAACAGCAGGGCGTCGTGCAGGTGTTGCAGTATGGCGCGAGCAATAATGATTTCGCCTATATCAGCATCGTTAACACTGCTGGCCTAACCGTCAACGAACTCGTATCGGATGGCGTGATCGTCCCTACCGCAGTGATCCCTGTCGAGCCCTCGGCATGGCTGGGTGAGATACAGCTCGACCTGGCGTCCGTAGGCGAGAAGATTGTCGAGTTTCATGCACCATTGCTTGATCATGGAGAACTGCAGGGCTTCGTTCGTCTTGGCTATCACTACCCGACCCTCGGCCTGGATATCAGTCAATTACCGTTCCTGGCTGCGGTTGCGCTACCCGTATTCCTCCTGGTACCTCTTTTCTACATTCTTCTGCGTCGCGAAGTGCGGCCTGTTCGCGAGGCAAATCTTGAGATTAGCCGACTAATGAACGGAGGAGATTTTCGTCGCGTGGAAGTCTCTGCCACCGGCGAACTCGGTGAATTTATGCAGCGATTTAATCACTTCGTCGAGCAGGCGGGTACGCGTATTGAAAGCCTGGAGCAGGACCAGAATCGCCTGGTCACATCGACCAAGCTGCTTACATACAGCAAGAACCGAGTTGAAACGGTGCTAGAGACGCTGCCGGAAGCGGTGCTTATTCTCGACGAAAGCGGAACGGCAACGTTCGCGAACCAAAAACTCGCTGCGATGTTCGGCGTCTCACAGGACGTCATACTCTCCCAGCATCCGCAACAGTGGTGTGACAATCCCGATATCCTGCAACTACTTGCCCGACACAAGTCAGATGGCAAAGGTCGTTTCTTCACCGACACGATTCGCTTTAACCTGGAGAGCCTGGCGAATCGGGCGATAGTTACGAAAACCTATCCGCTTTTTGCGCCGGTAAAGCCCTCTTCAGCTATCGGCACGCTCGTCATCTTTCGTGATGAGACCCAAGAAGCCTTGGCGCGGCAAGCTCGCGAAGATTTTATTTCGCACCTGTCACACGAGCTAAAGTCGCCGCTCAATGTGCTCGGCATGTACAGCGAAACAATGTTGACCGAAGCCGGCAAGTCCGAGGAGTTTCGCATCGAGGCGGCCAACGTCATCGCCGACGAAGTCCACCGACTCAGCGCGCTAATCAACGGCTTGCTGAACATGAGCCAAATTGAGAGCGGCAGTCTGATACCAGATAAGAGTCTCGTAAAGCTTCGTGACGTCGCAAGTGCGGCATTCGAAGAAGCCAGGAACTCTGCTCGTGACAAGAATTTCACATTCGTATTCGACGTGCCAAAAGAAATGAATCCGGTTCACGTCGACAAGGACCTGATTCGCATAGCGGTCACCAACCTCCTTAGCAATGCCGTCAAATACAACCGCGATGGCGGCGAAGTCCGGCTGACCATCGAAGAGACCGACGACGCGATTCAAGTGCGTGTCGCTGATTCAGGCATCGGTGTTAGCGAGGAGGAAGCTGCCAAGATTTTTGACAAGTTTTACCGCTCCACCGACGAGCGCGTTCAATCAATTGACGGCCATGGACTTGGCCTTGCACTGACAAAGCAGATTATCGAGTTGCACCATGGCTCACTGTCACTCGATCACGAACGATCCGAGGGTGCGGAATTCATAATAAATCTATGGAAGGAGACGACTGCCATTAAGCAGGCGATATAACGATGACTCGAATTATGATTGTTGATGATCACGCGCCGGTTATCCGAGTCTTGCGGCTCGGACTTGAAGGAGCCGGCTATGAGGTCGACTCGGCTGCTAATGGCTCCGAGTGCCTCGTCAAATTATGCAATGGCCTGCCTGACTTCCTGGTGACCGACATCGATATGCCGCGCATGAATGGAAAGGAACTTTGTGCCGCCATCCAGCAGCAGTTCCCGGACAGGGCGTTTCCGATCATCGTGCTGACCTCCAGATCTGAGCTCGAGCACCGTAACTGGACCCGCGATATTCCAAATCTGGGCTTCATGGAGAAGCCGGTCAGCATTCGTCGCCTTGTCGCTCTTATCCGCCGCGCCTTTGATGCTAGCGCGCCGGAAGCCGGAGTCTGAGATGAAACGAAATCTGCTGAAATCGCTGACGATGGCGAAATATGAGCGGTTGTTGCCACGCGTTTTTCCGGGCGCCATCAGCCTCGAGATCCGTGACCACCAGGATCTTTTAGTCTGGAGTCTGGGCACCGAGGCCGCCCATGAAGAAAACCCTGCGGCGCCGGCCGACGACAAGCCTGTCGTGGCCTGGTCTGAATTCGGCAACCACATCGAGCGTCGACACCTGCCTGGCAAGCAGCTTCAATATCGGTCGGCATTGCGATCGCGTGAGTTCGGCAGGCTTGGTTGGCTCATCGCTGGCTACTGCACGGAACTCAGCGTGCCAATGTCCACTGCGCCTGAACCGATGCGCCGCGCCTTTGCGGATGCGACTGCCTTTCTACAAGAAGATGTCGAATTGCAGTCGGAGTGCAATCAGCTCGCCGAAGAACTAACCGATCGGTATGAAGAACTCAATCTTGTTTACTCGACGAAAGACCAGATTGGATACCTCGAAGATAGCCAGGAGGCACTCGTCGGGCTCGTGCACAACTGCGCAGACTATCTTGACGTTGGGCTGGCCGCACTCATATGCCCACAGCGAAACCTTGTCCTGCACAGCGTCAATCACAGCGATGCGCCCGCGGACGCCGATACCCTGATCGAGCTGCTGGGCACATCCGTCTACGATCGTGTTGAATCTCAGGTCAGCAGCGTTATTCTGAACGACACAGACGACGAGGAACGACAACGGATATTCGGCGGTCGCGAAGAAAACCTCCTTGCCTACCCGATTATCGATGATCACGGCACCACGATTGGGTTGATCGCTGTTATTGCCCGAAAAAGCAGGCACATCTTTTCCAATGGCGACCGAAACCTTCTTGAAGTGATGGCCAAAAAAGCGTGGCGGATCATTCACGCGCACCATGATTCGTTGACGGGCCTGATGAATCGCAGCGGCTTCGAACCGTCTCTGGTCGCCGCACTTTCAAACGCGCGCAGCAAAAGTCAGCAGTATTGCCTGTTGCACATCGACGTCGATCAATTGCATGTGATCAATGACCTGATGGGGCACCAGGAGGGGGACGCATTAATTTGCCGTATAGCGAGATCGATGAGCTCCATTCTCCGCGACAGTGACCTGCTGGTCCGTCTCGGCGGCGACGAGTTTGCCGTGTTGCTCGCCAATTGTCCGATTGATCAGGCGCACACGATTGCAGAAAAAATCCGCGGCGCTATCAGCGAGTTGGCGGTCGTGTCAGCTAACCGCCAGCTTAACGTAACCGCCAGTATCGGTGCCGCCGCAATCGGGCCTGATACTGATGGAATTGTCGGCGTCATGGCCGCCGCCGAGATCGCCTGTAAGTCGGCCAAGGAAAGCGGCCGCGACAGGGTTCAGATATACGAAATGGACAACACTTCGCTCATCAGGCGCAGTGAGGAGATCGAGTGGATTGGTCGCGTGCAGCAGGCGTTGCGCCACGACGAGTTCGCATTGTATTGCCAGCCTGTCCTGCCTTTGACTGGCGAAGGCCTGGCACCGCACTTCGAGATATTGATTCGCCTGCTCGATGGCGAGGGAGGAGTGCTTACACCAGACGCCTTTATTCCCGCGGCGGAACGCTACCAGCTAATGCCGCAGGTCGATCGCTGGGTCATACGCAACACTTTGCAGTCGGTTGGTAATTGCTGGGACACTATCGCCGCGACAGGCGCAGTGTTTTGTATCAATCTATCGGGCCAGTCGCTGACGAACCCAGGATTTCAGGGGTATGTTGTCGACGAAATAAGTCGCTCCAGGATCCCAGCGAATAGAATCTGCTTCGAGATAACCGAAACATCGGCGATCTCCAATATTGACGACGCGCTCGTGTTCATGGCGGCCGTGAACGGAATGGGTTGCCGATTTGCGCTCGACGATTTTGGAGCCGGCCTGAGTTCCTTCGGCTATCTCAAGGTGCTGCCAGTAGACTATCTGAAGATTGACGGCAGCTTTGTCCGTGAAGTGACTACAGACGAAGTGTCACTTTCGATGGTAGAGGCGATGTGTCAGATCGGCCGGACGATGGGTCTGGCGACAATCGCCGAGTTCGTCGGCGATGAAGAAACGGTCGGCGTATTGCGTGGGATTGGTGTCGACTATGTGCAGGGCTACCACATCGGCAAGCCGGTTCCTCTGCAACAGATAACGGATCGCCTGCAAAGCGACGCTGCTGTCGAGTCGGCATGAGCGAGTCTGCCGAAAGCGTTGCGAAATCAATTTCCCAGGTACGTATCGGCGTTGCTACGCATGTCGCGCCGCCGGCGTCACTGACTGGTAACGATGCGCTACAGGATTTGCTGCTCGTAATCGACGATTGTATCGAGCGCAGCGACCTCAAGATCATTATCGATTTCTCCGCCGTGCAGATCATCGATAGTCTCGCCATTTCCGCACTCATGGATCTGCAGGACCGACTAATGAAGCTCGGCGGCTGGGTCAAGATCACCGGCCACAACAGCATTATCACCGAGGTCGCCGAGGTAACAGGCCTGTCGGACTACCTCACTTTTTTGAACGCCGCCGGAAAGCGCGACCAGGCGAAATGTGATGATGTCAGTCCCGGGCCGGGTGCGCGCCTTGGTGACATTCTTGTGGCCCGCAAACTTATCTCGCAGTCAAAGATAGATGAGGCACTCAAGCTGCAGGAGCGGCTCGGCAAGCGTGTGGGCCAGATCATCATCGACAAGGGCTGGGTCGCAGAAAACGACGTCCTGCGGGCCCTCGGCGAGCAGTTGGGCGTGCCGTTCGTCAGGATACGGCCAGGCCTGTTTGACCCGGCAGCGACAGCGCTGCTCGAGCGCGGTGTTGCCCGAAGGCTGTGTGTCATGCCGCTGTTCCGTGTTCGCAGCACCATCTACCTCGCAACGTCGAAACCGCAGAATATGCCGACCTTCGAGGAAGTCGGCGAGCGCTTGCAATGCATCGTGCGCCCGATACTGGCACGCGAAGAAGACATTCTCAAAATCTTGAACGAATCGATCAGTCTGGATGATATGCAGTTCGATGTGATGGGTGATGTCGCCGAGGACTTCGCCGTCATCGAAAACCTGCAGATCGATGATTTCTCAACGATTGATGAAGTCGCCGCGGGCAGCCCGGTCGTCAATCTCGTTAACTCAATCATTCAACGGGCGGTCCATGACGGTGCGAGTGACATCCACCTCGAACCGTTTCGAACGCACTCCCGTATCCGGTTTCGAATCGACGGGCTGTTGTACGAATTCACGGCGCCACGTGTTGAATTGCACCCGGCGCTGGTATCGCGGCTCAAGGTCATGGCGAACCTCGACATCGCCGAAAGACGCATGCCGCAGGATGGGCGCATCCAGGTGCAAACGCAGGGCCGCTCCGTCGACTTGCGATTTAGCTCATTGCCGGGACTCTACGGCGAGAAAGTCGTGCTGCGTATTCTGGACAAGAACCAGGCGATACTCGATGTCGACAGACTGAACATGTGCGCTGGGAATCTCGACATTTTTAAGCAGCTTCTCGACTCAAATCACGGTCTTATCCTGGTGACCGGACCGACCGGCAGCGGTAAAACAACGAGCCTCTATGCTGCACTGAACTACATTAAGAGTATTGAGAAGAACATCGTTACGATCGAAGACCCGGTCGAGTATCAGCTGGATATCATCAACCAGAACGAGGTCCGGGCTGGTATCGGCCTGACGTTCGCCAAGATTCTGAAACACGTACTGCGCCAGGATCCGGACATCGTCATGGTTGGCGAAATTCGCGAACGCGAAACCGCCGAGATCGCGGTGCAGGCAGCGCTGACTGGTCACCTCGTGCTTTCAACCTTGCACACAAACGACGCGGTCGGCGCTGTGACGCGGCTCATTGACATGGGTGTCGAGCCTTACCTGTTGTCCTCGGCGCTGCTCGGCGTTGTGGGCCAGCGTCTCGTCCGAACAGTCTGCCCGAGCTGCCAGGCCGACTTCCTGGCACCGCCGGAGCTCATCGAGCAATTCGGCTGGCAGGGTCAGGGCAACGTCAAGTTGACGCGTGGCAAAGGCTGTGACGAGTGCTATGACTCGGGGTTCAAAGGCCGCATGGGCATCCACGAGATTCTGAAAACGGATACTGACTTGCAGAAACTGATTATATCCAGCCCGAGCCGCGACGAGTTGAGCGACTACCTCGAAGGCCGCGGCTTCCGCAACCTGTTCACCGACGGCCTCGCGCGCGCGGTCGAACGCCGCACGACGATCGAAGAAGTGTCGCGTGTGACAAGTAGCTAGGCGATAACTCATGGCATTGCGGATCGATACCGTTCCTACCAAGGAAACAGCGAAGAAAAAGTTCAGCGGCAGCTACCAGATTCAGCTTCCCGGACGATCACCCGTGCCTGGCGTCACCGACCGAATGTTTTTTACGGAGCAGCTTGCGCTGCTACTCGAAACCGGGGAAAACCTGTATGGAGCGCTGACCACGATCGTCAAGCAGACCGAAAATGTCGAGATGCAGAAGATCGTCGAACAGGTGGCGCTGAACATCAGCGAAGGACAGTCATTCGGGCACGCGCTCTCTCAGCACGAAAAAGTCTTTCCATCGACCTATGTGAACCTGATCGGCGCGAGCGAGGCTGGCGGCTTCATGCACGAGGTGTTGCAACAATTGCTGGACATGGATACGAAACGGGAAGAGCTGCGCAGCACGCTGGTGTCGGCAGCGATATACCCGGCGTTCCTGATCACATTCTCGCTGGCTGTTGTCGTGTTCGTGCTGGTTGTCGTCTTTCCAAAATTTGGCGCGCTGTTCACCTCTATCTACGACCAGCTGCCTGCGACAACGAAGGCGCTAATGGCGATTAGCGACATATTGCGGCAGTACTGGTGGTTGGTACTCGGCGGGATTGTGGCGAGCGGCGTTCTACTGCGGCAATGGTTGGCCAGCGCCGGCGGTCGTGCCCGCATTGATCATCTGCAGCTACATGTGCCGGGCATCCGCGACATTTTCACGCAGATCTATTTGGTGCAATGTTTACAGGTATTCAGCCTGTCCCTGCTCAATGGCGTCTCTGTCATGGACGCGCTCGATGCGTGCCGCGATGTCGTGAAGAACTCGGTATTCAGAAACCTGATGGCAAATATCGAGGAAAAGGTGCAGTCAGGCGCGGGCGTTGCTGCGGGCTTCGCGGAAGCCGATTTCCTGCCCGACCTCGCCAAGCACATGATCGCAACGGGCGAGCAGACCGGTAACCTGGGCAAGGTGATGGGGCGCGTTGCCGAATATTATGAAAAGCAGCTGACCAAGAGACTCGACTCTCTGTCGAAACTGGCCGAGCCGATCATGCTGCTGGTCATGGGCGTTGTCGTCGGCGTACTCGTCAGCTCGCTGATCTTGCCGATATTCAAACTGTCACGGGCAGTATCGTGAAGCTCCGATTTTGCTCAAAATTCGAGACCTCCTCGTAGATTCTGCTAAAGCATTCGTCGCTCGCGCCGATATCTATTCTGTAGAGGACGACATTAGCTATAGACGGAGTTAAGTTTATGATTTTGCTTGAAAAACATATGGCCCAACGCGGCTTTACGCTGGTTGAATTGCTGATCGTAGTGATCATCCTCGCAATTCTCGCAGCCATCATTATTCCGCAGTTGACTGCGGCGACCGATGACGCGACACAATCGGCGTACGACACGAACATCGCCAACATTCGATCTTCTGTCGATCTTTATCGTCAACAGCATGGGGATTACCCGGGTGCCGTCCTATCAACGGGCGCAGGTTGCCCTGCCGGCTCCACGAACGTAGCGGGTGCGGCTGGCGAACCGGCCTTTGTCGCGCAGCTCCGCAACTACACCAATGCAGCGGGAGTGGCCTGCACCGGCACGGATGTGACTTTTAGATACGGGCCGTACCTGAAGGACGACCTGCCCCAGAATCCACTCGGCGCCGTACCCAATAATACGGTAACCGTGGTCACGACCGGAATTCTCGGATTGGCCACCGGCACCTCGGACGGCTGGCGTTTCGACTCGGTGACCGGCGAGTTCATCGGCGACGAATAATCAGAACAGCATGGGGACATTCTGCTTTTAGCGATTTTGTCGCTAAAAGCAGAATGTCCCCTTTTTCGTGGAGACGGCGCGATGCAAGGACGAGAGGAACGAGGCTATACCCTGGTCGAACTTGTCATCGTCGTAACCGTGTTGGCATTAATCGCAGCAATCGCTGTTCCGAGCTTGTCTTCAGGGCCTAAAAAAGACCTTGATCTGGCGGCTCAGGAGTTCGCGGCGGCGATGCGCTTTGCCCGCAGCGAATCAATTCGCACCGGTGAGCCTTACGGGTTTCTCCAGCAATCCGGTGCAAAACGCATTCGTGTTTATCGGCTCGATACGGGAACCAGCCCCGCCACGCTGATTTACGACGTCTACCACCCGATCGACAAGTCGCTATACGACTTCGATCTGGACCTGGAATCGCTCGCTGCAGCCGATTCTATAACCAGAAATACGGTTTATCGCGGTACATGCAATCAAAATAACCGGGTCTTTTTTGATGCCAACGGAACGCCATGGTGCTCTGATCCGACGTCTGTTTTGCTCGAATCTTATGAACTGACGTTTTCGTCAGGCTCGTCTCAACGCATCGTTTCTCTGGATTGGGTCACCGGCCGGGTGACAATCCAATGATCCATTGTCGCCATGAGACCGGCCTGACACTGGTTGAGGTTCTGGTGACCGTTGTGCTGCTGAGCGTCCTTCTGGTTCCTGCAATGCACGCCTTGCAAACCAGTGTGGTTGGAGCCGACGTACACGGCGACGTCGCATCTGGAAATTTTAGATTAACCTCGCGGCTCGAGGAGCTGCTGGCGGAACCTTTTGTAGACTTATCGGATGCCGCGAACGCCGCGGGCGCGCCGACAACTCCCAGCAGTTATTCCGAACCCGCCGGCCCGCCCGGACGGTTGCTTGTTTACCTGTCTCTTTATGACGGCGACAACGCCGATGCCGATGACAACCCATTTACCGGGACCGAATCTGACTTGCTATGGATTCGCGTCGATGTCGAAGACAGCGTACACACCCTGCAGACGATCAGGGCCGACGGGTACTAGCAATGACAAGGTCCTGTCCAACATCGCATGGCTTCACCCTGATCGAGTTACTAATAGCGATCGCGCTAGCCGGTCTGGTTCTGGCGGCGATGAGCGGCGTCATTAATAACGCACTGGGTACCGAAGAGGTCGTTACGGAACGCAACCTATTGCAAAAGGACGCGCGCTTCGCAATGAACAGAATGCTGCAGGCCGTTGCCGAGACCCGTCAGTTGATCCTGCCATTGCCCGACAAACCAGGCACCGACTGGCGCGAAAACGTACGCGAAGAAACGGTACCCGCCTCTCCTCCGGAAGGTAGCAGCGTAAAGGCCACCGCCGTGCTTGCCGTGTCGCTAAGCGCCAACGTGGATCTCGACGCCGACGGCTTTCCGGATGCCGATAACGATGGTGATGGCCGCCTCGATGAAGACTATCCAGCCGACGTCGCGTACGACTTCGATCCGGGTATTCACCTGATCGACGACGGTGGTGACGGTTTTGTCGATGAAGGTTTTTCTGATAACGACGACGACGAGTTTTTCTTCATCGCTGACGAGGATCCAATCAACGGAATTGATGACGACGCTGACGGCGTCATAGACGAGGACCCCGGTGCCGATATGAATGCCGACGGCGCGCCGGGACTCGCGGGGGTCGACGACGACAGCGACGGCCAGATCGACGAAGGCGATGCCGCGGATGACGATGAGGACGGTACCGTCGACGAGGACTGGCTCGATGCCGTTGTCTTCTACCTGCAGGGCAACACGCTCATCGAAAGACACCCCGTGCCGTGGGACGAATCAGCAAATGGCTTTATAAGCGGGCGAGATTTCATCGAGTCGGTCATCGCCGACGGCGTCACCCGGTTTCGAGTTGAACGGCCGATCGCCAACGCACCCGGCATGCAGCTCATCGATTTGACGCTCGAACTCACGAGCCCGACCGGTAGCGTCGTCAGCCTCAACAGCCGTATCCGCGTAGGCGGTGCATTGTGATCGCGAGTCGCAAGAGGCAGCGAGGCTACCTGCTTGTCACAGTCATAGTGATGCTGTTCCTGATCGCATCGATAGCGATGCTCCTTAACTACGACTCTGCGATCAGTGCGAACACAGCATCCGGGGAACTTGAAGCCTCGCGTGTCGAATTCGTAACGGAAGCGGCAATGCAGCACGCGCTATGGCGGTCGGCAAACAATGCCTGCATGGGCGATGTAACGATTCCAACAATGACGTTGGGTCCCGATACTTACACAGTGACAGTCACGGGCGCCTCTCCAGGAACGAGCTACGTTTTGTCTGCGGACCAGGATGCGTGGATACGCAATGACGATGTCACGAAAGTGAATGGTACGACCGTCGAACAGCACATCCGCTTTGAGACTGGTAATTCTGAACACACGCTCACGCGCTTTGACCTGAGTTCGATTCCTGCGAATGCACAAATCAACTCGGCAACGGCCTGGTTTTATATCACGCCATCAGGTCCTGGCGGTGGTGCGCACCCGGAGGGGCCCGTTGGTGTGCACCGAGTAACCCACGGCTGGACCGAGGCCGACGCTACATGGGACACCATGAATGGCAAGTTCGAAAGCGGTGCGTTGGCCATGATACCCGCGCAAGCCGATGATGATGTATGGGTATCCATCAACCTCACAGCCCAGGTGCAGGCCTGGACAAACGGCCAGTCCAACTACGGCGTCCTGATGGCCTCGAGCACTGAAGGAACCCATGGCAAATATTCCAGCCGCGAAGACGGCGGCAACGCACCACGCCTGGAGGTCGTCGTCGGCAGTGGTCCCGCGTCTCCGGTCGCCATCCAGGCTACCGGTACGCTGGCGAACGGCAATACGCGCGTCCTGCAGCAACCGCTAGCGGCAGCGTTACAAACAGCCACAATCATCGGCCTGCAACCCGATGCCGCCGAGAGCAATGACGCCGAGATCTGGGCACAGTCACCCAACAACAACTATGGCGACTCGGCGGAAACCTGGGTGTCATCCAAAACTAATGATACGACGCGTTCATTGCTGCGTTTCAACATGAGCAAAGTGCCGGCCGGTAGCAAAATCCTCGGGGCATTCATGTCTCTGCATCGCCAAAGTGGTGGGGGAGGAGACCAGCCGGTGTCGGCGCATCGCATTACGCAGGCGTGGAGCGAAGACTCGGTGACGTGGAACGATCGTGAATTCGGTACCAACTGGGACACGGCCGGCGGCGATTTCGATACCAACGCGATCGCGACGACACCGGTTGGCGTCGGAGACCAGCACTACGAATGGGATATCGCACCGCTGGTGCAAGCCTGGGTTGACGGCAGCTACCCGAACTACGGCGTCGCGCTGAGTGCCGCGATCGACGGGATGTCAGGTAAGCGATTTTATACGAGCGATCAGGCGATCCCCGAATTGCGTCCCAGGCTGACAATCACCTACGCTTGCGAATGCGGCAGCACCTGCATGGCGCCCAATGGCTCTGGCAAAGTTCTAATGGTGGTGATCAACCCGACGACGCTGGTAGCAGAGGATGCCTTCAAAAAAGCCCTGTTCGAATCCTGGGGTTATGCGGTTGATGTAATAAGCGAGAGCGCGAACAAATCAACCTATGACGGCGCTATTGCCACCTCGGATGTGGTGTTTATTTCCGGCACTGTCAATTCCGCTCAGGTCGGCACCAAGCTCGTCAATGCGACGATCGGCGTAGTTAGCCAGGACGGTGACTATAACGCTGACTTGGGATTTTCCTCGGGCAGCGCCTCACCGGTAGGCTCTACGATTAATATCAGTGACAACAGTCACTACATCACGCTGCCGTTCACGGCCGGCACGCTGAACGTCTACTCCGCCGCCATGAACGGCCTGGCTGTGGCTGGCGCTCCAGCGTTCGGGTTGCAGACCCTCGGGGATTGGAGCGGCAGTGCTGGTCCGGTTGTGCTTGATGCCGGTGCGGCAATGAGTGGCGGCGGCACTGCGGCCGGACGGCGCGTCCTTCTGCCCATCGGCGCTGGTATCGACTTCGCCCTCGTGAACAACAACGGCCTGCTGATCATGCAACGGGCACTCGCCTGGGGCATGAATGCGGATGCTGGCAGCGGTGGCAGTGTGCTTTTAGTGGTGGTTAACCCCGATAACCTTACGGCTCAGGAAGCCGCTAAAAGTGCGCTGATCGAATCCTGGAGCTTCGCCGTCACGCTTATCGATGAAAGCGCCAGCCAGGCGGAATTCGATGCCGCCGTCGCAACGGTCGACGTGGCTTATGTTGCCGAGGAAATCGTGTCCGGCAACCTCGGGACCAAGCTGCGCGAGGCGAACGTCGGCGTCGTGATCGAGGAGCAAAAGATTACCGACGAGTTCGGCATCTCTTCGGGCGAGACGACTTTTACAGAAGCGTCAATCGAGGTCACCGACAACACGCACTATATTACCGCGCCGTTCAGCCTGGGCGCCGTCACTTTCGCGACCACGGCGCAGACTGTCGGTGGGCGCGCTGGAACCCTGGCACCCGGCCTGACAGTTCTCGCGCTAAAGCCGTCCTCTACAACCAGCATGCTCGATGTGATTGAGACGGGCGCTGTGCTGTTTGACAGCGGTGCGGCTGCGGGGCCGCGGGTAAAACTCCCCTGGGGAGGTAACGACTTCGACATCAACTCTCTTACGCCGGACGGCCAAACCATTATGAAGCGCGCCATCGAGTGGGGTGCGGGGGGACCCCAGGAGAAACTTGTCGCACACTGGAAGTTCGACGATGCTTCGGGGCTGACTGCATTGGACTCCGAGGGCGGGCACGACGGCACGCTGCTCAATGGTCCCGCCTGGGTGCCGGGGAAACTCGATACCGCACTCGACTTTGACGGCTCAGACGACGTCGTCGAGGTACCGCAAACCAGCGACCTCGACCTGTCGACGTTCACGGTGGCAGCGTGGATCAGAATCTCAACAATTACTACAAGCCAGACAATCCTGGAGAAGAGGGATGGCGCCGATCTTGCAACTGTGAACTACTTGCTGCTTGCGGCAGGCGACGAGATCACCTGGGCGTTTTACGATGGTGGCTGGGCGTCATTTTCGACCAACACCGCGAACATGGAAGTTGACACGTGGTACCACGTTGCCGGCACGTTCGACAACTCAAGCGGCGAAGGCAATGTCTATGTCAATGGCGTCTTGCTCGCCACCGGTACAACCACCAAGAATCCCCCGCTGGTTCCAGGCACGGTCAGAATAGGCGACAGCGGATGTTCCACCTGTGGTGATGAATGGAATGGCTCCCTCGATGATGTGCGCATCTATTCCGGTGCGCTGGACGCAGCGGCGATCGCGGAGCTCGCTGCGCCACCCGCGAGCAGCCCGATCGCACATTGGAAACTCGACGAGACGAGTGGTACAACGGCCATTGACTCGGTCGGCGGGCATGACGGCACGCTGGTAAATATGGATCCATCTACGGACTGGGTAACAGGCATGGTCGGCGGTGGCCTGGATTTCGACGCAAACAACGACTACGTGGATCTAACCTCCGATGCCGGACTGGATAACGTTTTCGCCGACGGTGCGACCGTCACAGCATGGATCTACCCGCGGGGCTGGGGTGAATCCGCCAACGGTCGCATCCTAGACAAGGCGAGTGCAGTATCTGGCGACCGAGACGGCTGGATGATCGGCCTGAGAGGGGCTACGCCCGCGTTGCAGTTCGCCCAGGGCTTCACCGGAACTCGAGGCTTCTGGCGATCACAAGATGGCACCGTCTCTCTCAACACCTGGGTGCACGTTGCCGTAGTCTACGACGCAAGTTCTGTCACGAACGATGCCGAGATCTACCTCGACGGCGTAAAGCAATCTTCGCTGGTCGAGATCACGCCAACCGGGGCGATCGCATCGGACGCAGGCATCGCTTTGCGGATGGGTAACTATGCCCAGGGCGCGTCCAGAACCTTCGACGGAATTATCGATAACGTACGCATCTATGGCCGCATGCTCGATGCCGCCGAGATCGCCGCCATCGCTGGAGCCGGCGGCGGCGGATTCTATTTGGATGAATTTCCCGACTTCAGTTGCGATGGCGCAGATGAATACAGCGGCAGTAACGGGACCATCGACTGGAGCGGCGCTGCGTGGAGTGAGTCTGGCGATGATGGCCGGGCTTGTGGTGCAAACTTGAGAGTGGTTGACGATCCCTCAATTGCTGATCCAACCGGAAATCGACTGCGCTTGCAGAACAAGGGGCGTATCGCAGAACGCGAGGTTGACCTCAGCAGCTTTTCGACGGCCTTCTTGAGCTTCGACTACCGTCGCGATGGCATGTCGGGGGCAGCCGCTTTTGATGTATCAGTCTCTGCTAATGGGGGCAGTAGTTGGACTCCGCTCGACTCGATCGGAGCCGGTACCGATGCAGACTATCTTTCGGCCAGCTACGACATTTCGGCGTACATTGCGGCCAATACAATGATTCAGTTCTCGACTAATTCAAATTTCTCTAATGAGGCCTACATCGATAACGTTCGACTTGATACCAGTGGCAGTGGCAGTGGTGGTGGGAGTGTTCCAACGATCTTTGAGGTCCGCGTCGCGACTGGCAATGACGACGCTGAGCAGCGCGTCAGCAGCGGCAGTGTCAATCTCAGCAGCAGCGACCTGGAACTCATTGCGGACGGTAGCAATGACCAACTCGTGGGCATGCGATTCACCAACGTTACTGTCCCCAATGGCGCGACGATCAGCAGCGCCTATACACAGTTCCAGGTCGATGAGACTAATAGCGGTGCCACGAGTGTGAACATACAAGCTCAGGACATCGACGACGCCCCGACATTTTCAACCAGCAGTAACAATATTTCCTCGCGAAGCCGAACCTCCGCCTCGGTCGCCTGGGCGCCGGCGGCCTGGAGTTCGGTTGGCGAAGCCGGACCGGACCAGCGTACCCCCAATATCAAGGCCGTCATTCAGGAGATCGTCAATCGCCCCGGTTGGGCCAGCGGCAACGACATGGTGATCATTATTACTGGCTCCGGCGAACGGACGGCAGAGGCTTACAACGGCAGCTCGAGCGGCGCAGCGCTGCTACATATCGAGTATTGAAATACAGTAAAGGGGACATTCTGCTTTTCTGCGCCTTTCGCGCACAAAAGCAGAATGTCCCCAAACTCACAACCGGTCATGATCATGTCATGCCAAGAACAGCGCGAGCCTCAATAGGTGGCATTTGTTACCACGTTATTAATCGTGGCAACGGGAGATCCACCGTCTATCACAATTCTTCTGACTATCAATCATTCATCCAGCTGATGATGAAAGCGTGCGATCGCATACCAATGAGAATTCTTTCTTACTGCCTGATGCCGAACCATTTTCACCTGGTAATTTGGCCCGTTGGCGACGGAGACATGAGCCGCTGGATGCAGTGGCTACTGACAAGTCATGTCCGCCGTTATCACCGACTGCGTGGAACGTCAGGTCGTATCTGGCAAGGCCGGTTTAAGGCGTTTCCAATTCAGCAAGATCGCCACCTGTTGTCGGTCATACGATATGTCGAAAGAAATCCTGTGCGGGCGAATCTGGTCGATAGTGCGGCGGATTGGAACTGGTCCAGCATTTCCGCGTCGCCGTTGAAATTACGAATAGTCACCACTCCGCCGCCAGTTTCGATGCCCAACGACTGGCTGAAATTCGTCGACACTCCCCAGACGCAAGCCGAACTAGACGCCCTGCGACAATGCACTCAGCGAAACGCACCGTTTGGCGGCACTACATGGGTTACTAATACGGCCAAATCTCTGCATCTCGAGGCCAGCGTGCGCGCTTTGGGCCGCCCGCCGAAAGGATAGGGGGACATTCTGCTTTTAGCCCATTCGGCGTTCGACTCATAAAAGCAGAATGTCCCCATTTTATGTGGACTCCTTGAGCAGGTCTAGGTCTCTGTTTTTTTGTCCAAATATTAAAGATTTAGCCCATTTCGCCGATTAAGTCAGGGATAGCTATTTCTTATTGGGTGAGACGGAATTTTGGCAATTTCGACCTATTTGGCCGATGTATGGTCTGCAACTGAGTTTAGCGATCCGGAACTCGCCGGATACGCGGAATCGCGGCTGCTCAAGGATACGCGCCTCGGTATCCAGGCAATGGCGGGGCTATCGCTCGCCATGCAGCTTTGCCTCGCTGTGCTGATCCTGGCTAAGGGTTCCGACACTATCTATTTGTCGTCAAATCTCCTCTATGGGTTGCTCTCATTACACGTTCTCATCTCGGCTGCCTTTCTAAAAGATGTACGCACGCTGCACGTGCTTGGAATGACCTTTCTTATCATTGGTGCACTGTGCCTGACAATCCTCGCGCACCGATCCGGCCAACTGCACATCGGCATGATGGCTGCCACCGTCATGTTGTTCGTTGCGATTCCGCTCGTGCCCTGGGCACTGCGCGAAGTTTCAGTAGTAATCGTACTCACCTACGCGATGTTGATGACATCTTTGGTCGTCGTCCCGGGGAGATTCACTTTCGAGTCACTATGGATACTTCAGCTACTCGTGCTCGGGGCAGCCGTTATTGCGGTCGTTGTCACAGCGCGAAACACGTCGATCCGAAAACATGACCTTCGCGCTCGCTTCGCGCTTGAAAGTGCCCACAACGACATGGAATTACTGTCTATGCAGGACCACCTGACGGGTGCGTGGAACCGGCGTTACCTGTCGGAGAAGTTCTCCGAGTTTTCCGATTATTGCCTCGAACAGAACAAGGTCATGCATGTCGCGATACTGGATATCGACGACTTTAAGGGAATTAACGACAGGTTCGGTCATCAGTTTGGCGACAAGATCCTCATCAGCGTTGCCGATATTTTCGTCAGTTTGCTGGAAAAAAACGGGAGACTAATCCGACTTGGCGGCGACGAGTTCCAAATCGTCTACTGCGGCAACGATCTGGATCAGCTTATTGAAGATGCGATCATGGAACTGCAGCGAACGTTTGCCGAATCTGGCCTCGCGCGCGAACGAGTTTTCTCATTGAGTGCCGGTATCGTTGCATCAGAACCTGGCCAGCCTGCCGATCTGGAATCGCTCTACAAAGCAGCCGACACTGCTCTGTATTTGGAAAAACAGCACCGTGCTGGCGGTGACACACGGGCCAACCCGCTTGCCCGCACCGGGACCTGGAAACTATGAACATCGTCGCTAGAGCTGCCGAATTTTTCCGACCGGGGCCGACCGCCGTGAAGGTCGGTCCGATTGGCATCGATTTTGGGCTTGAGTCTGTGCACCTCGTACAGCTTGAGGCAGCAACGGGCAAGCCGCCGGAAGTGCGGGCGCGGGCGTCACTCGCTTACAACAGCCCACGTCGTGAAATACTCGAGAACCCGCTACAGTTTCGTTCACTGATCAAACGCGCGCTCGATGCCGATCGCTTCAGGGGTCGCAAGGCGGTTATCGCTACGCCGACAGGCATGTTTCGCACCATGTCAATTAACTATCAGTCCGCACCCGGGAAAGAACATGAAGCGGCGGCGATTGTAAGAGTTATGAAAGACAGGCTTGATGGCGAACTATCGGATTATGTCCTCGACTACCTTCCCGTCAAGGGCCGCTCCAGCGACGACGAACGACTGGCGCTGGTCGCGGTTAGTGAACGCCAGCCCATCGTCGACTTCCTGGAACTGGCGCGTAAAGCTCGTCTCGATGTACAAGCACTTGAGATCGGCCCGGTTGCGATAAGCCGACTGGTCGGCGCGCTATCGCTTGAAAGCGGCTCGGGCAACGTCCTGATTATTAATTCCGGTCGACGTGCGAGTTACCTGACATTGATCTCCGGCGCCGATCTGTTGTTCGATCAGGAAGTTGCGTTCGGCGAGAATACCCTGATACATCAGGCTGCGGAGACGCTCGACATGTCCGAGGAGATGGCACGTGACCTTATCCTCCGGACGGGCGTCCAGTCCAATGGCCAGGTCGATAAGGTAACCGCGGCAATTGAGGAGGCGGGGCTCGTCAGCACGATCTCCCAGATTCTCAAGCCGCAGTTCCTTACGCTCGCAGACGAAATCAAGCGTGTCTGCCTGTACGCGGCCGCAGAGACCCGCGGCGGTACTGTTTCCCAGGTCTACCTGCTTGGCAGTGTTGCGCGCTGGCCCGGCTCGGACGCACTACTGACTTCATTAACTGGCACCCAGGTCGCAAAAATCCCTGACCCGCTCGCCCTGTTTCCGACGCCATTCGAAAGCGGAGAGCGCGGCGGCCAAAGCGCGCCCGAAATCGTAGTAGCAACGGGTGCCGCGCTTCGAGGGATGCAGGGATAATGCCTGACATTGATCTGATTCCTGTTGACTATCGCGACTGGCTTGAGCGCAAGTCCACCCTACTCCGGTACGCCATGGCCCTCGTCGTGGTCAACGCGGTGATCGCTATTGCGGGTCTGCTGCTCGGCCATTCCGCCGATCAGGAACAGGCGCGAGCGGCCGAGCTGAGAACCGAGAACGCGGTTACTCAGCAGCAACAGGCACAACTGCAACAACTCAAGGATCAGCAAGGCGAATACGAGCGACGATGGTCTTTGCTCCGAGGGCTGCGCGCAGGCGCCGCTGTCGACGATATTTTTTCGCTCATCGATAAATCTATTGTGGCCGGCGACCTTTGGTTTCTCGACTGGAGCTTCCGGCGCGCGGGCGTGATCGTCGATGGGCAACAACGTGGTATCGAGACAGGCTACTTCATTATTGTTGATGAGACGGACGACCCTCTCACCAATCACGACCTGTCTGTCGAAACCCATATGACCATTCATGGTCAGGCCAAAGACCACCAGGCCTTGTCGAATTTCGTGCGGGCCCTGTTCGAACAACGTGATATCAAAGACGTAAATTTACGGAAAACGTCGCAGATCGACTACGCGAATGGCAGGGTCGTGGACTTCAGCATGACGGTCGTTCTTAACAGCGCGTACAGGGAATCGTGATGCAGCATATGTTGCAAAAAATCAGCTTGCGCGAACTGCGAATATTATTACTTGGCACAGGTGCAGTCATTATGGCGGCGGCTGTGGTCGGAGTAGTCATTCCCAACGTCAAGGCTCTGCGTGTCGTAAGTAACGAAGTTCGTATTCTTGAAGAAGCGGGCCAGGACGCTGCGGAGTTGGAGCAACAACTGCAGGAACAGCACGCTAAAATCGAGGACCTGAAGTATCGTTTGCACGGCGATATGGCCAACCTCCCTGTCAGGCAGGTTGAGGCGTACATCATCGGCCGTTTACAGCGCGTCTCATGGAGTAACAACGTTGAACTCGTCAGTGTTGAACCCGCAATGGGCGATCGCGTACAGATCTTCCAGGAAATACTCTTTAATGTGCAGCTTGTTGGCGAGTACGAGGACCTGTACCGGTGGTTGTTAGAGGCGCGCGAGGATCTTGGCTACGTCGTGGTCAAGGAATACGAACTCAAACGCCAGGATAACGAGGACACAACGCCACAATTGCTGGCCAACCTGAGCCTTGCCTCTTACAGGGCCGTCGAATGAACTCTCGTATTACAGTCTTCGTACCGATCGCGCTGACAATGCTGCTAATTACGAGCCTGCAAGCGAAAGAGCCTGCGCCGCTTGCGCACAATCCATTCGCCCGACCGCCCTCGGCTATCATTATTGAGCCCCGTCCGGCGGTCGCTGCGGATGGTTCTATCCAGGCAATCGACTTACGCGCGACGATGGTGGTCGCGAACAACGGGCTTGCCAATGTCGGTGGTCGAATTTTGCGGCCCGGCGATGATGCCGGGGGTTATACGTTGCTGCAGGTCTTCGAAGATCGCGCCATTTTTTCGCATGAAGGCAAACGGCTGACGGTTTACGTCAGGCCAGAACTGGTAGAGGACTATGACTGACGCAAAACAATTCCGGAAACGACTTAGCAACATGAGCCGTATTTTGATGATGGTCGGCGTTCTACTCACTTTGTCGGCGACGGCCGAAGAGGTCGATCACCGCATCAGCATGACAATGAAAGATGCCGATCTCGCCGACGTCATGGACATGATTTCCCGCGAACAACGTGTGAATGTCTTCGTTTCTTCCGAAAGTTCGGAATCCGTATCATTCAGCCTGTACGACATGACTTTGCCCGACGCGATACGGGCAATCTCCAATGCAGCCGGTCTGGCCGTTGAATACTACGACGACAATTACTACATCATCGAGAGAGAAGAAGCCGGCAAGTACGCGCCCGATGCGCTAACGCGAGTCAGCAGCTTCGAGCTGCAATACGTAAACGTCGATGAGATTGAAACCCTGTTGGAACCCTATCTGTCAGAGTACGGGGAGATCACGGCATTCACGGATCGAAACATGTTTCTTGTCGAAGATACGCCCGAGTTCCTGCGCCGCGTTGGCACAATCGTCGATAAGCTCGACCAACCGCCGACTCAAATCCTGATCGAAGCCAAGATCCTCGAGATCACACTGACTGATGAGGATTCCTATGGACTCGACTGGATCAAGCTCTTCGACAGCAATGGCGGGAGCGGTGAATTCGGTACGCAGGGTCTTAGCGAACCGACGAGTCCGGGTTTGTTTTTCGACTACTCGACGCCGGACATTTCAGCTGTTTTAAGCGCATTGACCTCACAGGGGCGCGTACGGACTCTTTCAACGCCGAAACTACTTGCGGTCGAGGGGCAGGAATCTTCAGTAATTATCGGCGATCGTCGCGGCTACTCCGTGACAACAACTATCAACCAGGTTACGAGCGAGACGATCGAGTTTCTTGAATCCGGCGTGATCCTGCGTGTCACACCGTCGGTCGACAATGACGGCCAGGTCATGATGGACATCAACCCGGAAGTCAGCACGGGCATTATCGATCCGTTGACCGGGATTCCGTCACAATCGACGACCGAAGTAGAGACGCGCATGATTGTTCCCGATGGCCAGACCATCTTCGTCGGTGGACTCATCAAGCGCCGCGTCGAAGAGAGCAAGCGCGGGGTGCCGATTATAGGCCGGATTCCTGGTGTTGGGCGGCTCTTCTCGAATCGGAAACAGGTTCAAACCAACACGGAAACCGTCATTCTCATCACGCCGACCGTGGTGACGTCAGCGGCACCAACGCTGGACGAGGATTCCGTCGAGAGAATACGCAAGCTCGAGACGGAGCAGGAACTCGGGACCGAGCAGCTCGACGAAGAGATGGAACTCTTTTTCGGCAACAAGCTGTCAAGTACATCTCCCCAGTAGCGATGGATTGACGACCAGCGAGAGAACAGATCATTTCTATCCACAGTCCTGCTGTGAGTGTCAGTCCCAGTACTTCACATTGATCGACGCGGCTTTCGCCGAGCTCCCCGACGATGATTAAAGGCTCCTGAACCTCTCTTACTGCGAGTCTCGACAAAATTCTCTGGACATTGAAAATTGCGCCGCTGCCGTCACTGCCCGCCCGCACGAAAAGGGCATATAGCTTGCCGTCAATCTTCCCTTCTGAGTCGTAGTAAACCCGGTCGATAAAGTAATTCATCGCGCCACTCATGTAACCGACACGGGTTATGTGCATCAAATATGCCCACTCAATACCAACAGAATGGCAACATACGGACCCTTCAAATTGTCCATTCTATGAAAATACTATGGACAACATCACTGTCGATTGTCCCCATTCCGGCAGTAGTTAGCTGACCCCCAGGGCATAAGACTGCCTCTGCTACATTGAGTTGTCAGCGGATCGATTCGATAGAACGTCCAGGCTCATGATCCTTTGGTGTAGAGGCGAGTTCTGACCCTTTCTTGCCACTCACGAACGGCGTCCTGGTGGCGGTCGTATGCGTCCGGTAGGCGCAAGAACACCTTGAATTGATGGATGGCTGCGACCAAAGAGCCTGGCAATCGAGTTCAGTGGCGCATCCTTTTGCCAGCGATCCCACAACATCGCTTCGCCCGTCTCGGCGTAATAGATTCTCGTTGGATTATTCATTTTCAACATGCCCTCTCTATAGTTAGAGTCTGGATGTTGCATTGACCAATTGATGTCACAGCAAGAAGCGGCCACTCACTGCGCCCTTCGCTATCGACGGACATACCATTGCCTTCGCGCTAAAGATTTGCCTTGAACAGCCGATTTGAAAGTTATCAATTCAGGAGATTCTTAGTGCTCAAACCACCGCTGCCGCTAGATGAAACCGCACGGCTGTTGAGCCTGCATTCATTGCGCATTCTCGATACACCCTCAGAGGACCGCTTCGATCGCATTACACGAATGGCGAAGCGCTTTTTTGCAGTCGATACCTGTCTGGTCAGTCTTGTTGATGCCAACCGCCAATGGTTCAAATCGAAACAAGGTTTGGAAGCATGCGAAACATCCCGAGATATCTCTTTTTGCGGTCATGCGATTCTTGACGACGAGATCTTTATTGTAAGAGATGCGAGCAAGGATATTCGGTTTGCCGACAATCCGCTGGTGACCGGCGAGCCATTCATCCGTTTCTATGCAGGTAGTACAATCCGTAGCCCCGATGGTGGCAATGTAGGGACGCTTTGTCTGATTCACGGTCAACCGCGTGATCTTTCAGAGCAGGACCAGGAAACTCTGCGAGACCTTTCCGCAATGGTTGAGGATGAGCTAAAAGTAAGTTCACAAGTGACGACTGACGAGCTGACCCAAATTGCAAATCGACGCGGATTCAATCTGGTCGCAGGTCACATGTTGTCGCTGTGTCGCCGCAACGACATCGGCGCGGAACTGGTCTATTTTGATCTGGACGGATTCAAACAGGTCAATGACAGCCTCGGCCATCAAGCTGGCGACGAAATTTTGCAGCATTTCGCGAAACTACTAGTCAAGTGTTTCCGCACGGCAGATGTTGTCGCACGCTTGGGCGGCGATGAGTTCGCCGTGTTGCTGACAGCAACGAAATTTTCATCAAAAGAAGCTCTGCAACGATTGGAGAAACTGGCTGCAGACGAGAACTGCAAAGTCTTACAGCGATTGGCATGGAGCGTGGGCACATTCAGATTTGACCCCGTCCGCCATAGCACAATCGAAAGCTTGCTCACTGATGCCGATTTCCAAATGTACAATGACAAAGTCCGAAGGCGCAAGACCGGTACCTGAGCCGTTCCACTGGCTTGTCGTTTAACCCTTCCCAACGAACTTGTATCGCGACAGTCAGTTCTTTTTTTGGGCTTCTGACTGCTTGTAAACGTCCGCTATGGGTCAGCTGGTTCGACCCCGATTTAGTGGACAGTTTCATAAAGACCGCATGTCTTGTTTTCAAAAGCCAC
>RCNF010000302.1_pt1 | contig 24287 bp, 25 predicted proteins | sample 2041311 | NCBI WGS metagenome assembly RCNF01 (sample SAMN09708228, study PRJNA481090) | Marine sediment metagenome, whole genome shotgun sequencing project. | biome: marine sediment; feature: ocean; material: sediment; isolation source: Sewage treatment plant 2 marine sediment (STP2) ... | reverse complement strand
AGTTGCTAGTTAGTTTTATGGCTTCTGGCAAAGTCTATAAACCGCTGTGCCCATGGATTATTCCAGGTGTTTCGTTGATGGGTATAGTTTGCCAACAGGTTTTTATAAATATAACCATCCGATTCACCATTGATTCCTGTGCCGCGTTTGACACGAAAGGCAAATTGTACATTTTTATTGACTATTTTGAAACGTGAATAATGAAACTCGTGGGCGTTAATGACATGGGAATTGATATTGTTTTCGCTAGTCCAGTATTTTGGTCTGGGCCATGGGCTGTTTTTAGTCTCTTCTAACTGTACATAACCACGGCCTTGCGGACGTTTTTCCATAATAATGTCGGCTTCAATGCAACCAACCATCTGGCATATTTCTTTATTCCACTGGATGGAACGCGCCAGATACATTAATCCTCCGCATTCTGCGTAGGTCGGCAGGCCATTGTCAATGGCTGATTTTATCCCTGTTCTTAAGCTTTTATTGCTTTCCAGTTCATTCATGTGGGTTTCAGGAAAACCACCACCAATGAACAGTGCATCAATGTCAGGTAATTCAGTTTGATGACAGGGGTCAATTTCGATTAATTCAGCACCCGCATTCTGCAGCGCCTGCAGGTCGTCCGGGTAATAAAAACCAAATGCAGAACATCGAACCAGTCCCAGTTTTATATCTTTGGTTTGTTTGCGGGTCTGAATTTTAGTTGTTATCTCAACAGACGGTAATTTCGGAGCCTGGTTTGCAACGCTAAGAACCGCGTCCAGATTAACCTGATCGTTAATGGCATCAGCCAGGAGATCGATTTTCTGTGTACAAAATGGATCTTCGTGTCCGGGTACCAGGCCCAGGTGGCGTTCATCAATATCGAATCGATGATCATTATGGATAGCACCAAGCACTTCAACGTCGGTGTAATGTTCGATGACATTGCGTAATTTACTTTCATGACGCGAGCCGCCAAGGCGATTGAGAATGACGCCTCTAATCGAAACATTTTTATCAAAGGCCTGATAACCCAGTATCAATGGTGCAATGCCACGGGTCATGCCACGGGCATTGAGTACCAGTATCACGGGCGTTGAAGTTAATGTTGCCAGTGCGGCATTACTGTTGCTGCCATCAAGGTCAAGACCGTCATACAGGCCTTTGTTGCCTTCGATCAGGCTGATGTCTGCATCGCTCGCCTTATTTTGCAGCAGCGAAAGAATTTCGTCGCGCTCCATGGTATAAAAATCGAGGTTATAACAATCACGACCAGTCGCCAGTGCTAACCAGTAGGGATCAATGTAATCAGGGCCTTTTTTAAAACTTTGTACTACAAGACCGCGTTGTTTTAAAGCTGCACACAGACCGATGCTGACAGTGGTTTTGCCAGAAGATTTGTGTGCTGCTGAAATGAAAATTCGAGACATAGCTACAGGTTACAGTAGTTATCAGGAGAATAAATAAATCTTTACCGCGAACAACGCAAAGACGCAAATTTTTAAAGCGAAAAAAAGCTTTTCTTTGCGCCTTTGCGTTGTTCGCGGCAAAAGGGTTTTGTGTTTTTTTGTATAGTTTAGCTCTATTTAGCAGAATGAGGGTCTGCAACGCTATCAGCAAGTGAAGCAGGCAGGAAGCGTAATACCTTAAGTGCAAATACCACAACAAAAAGTGACAAGGCAATGCCGCCTAAACCTAAAAGTATTTCAGGTAGAGAGGGAGTGTAACTACTGATAACACCGTCATAGAAAGAGCTGCTTACTTCATAGCCAGGGAATATTTCCAGTGGAAAAGCCTGACCTGCAATTAAGATAGTGTAAATTTTAGACAGGCCACCGATTATAATCAGGGTACAAACTAAACCTAAAGTGGTTCGGCAATTTTTAACACCGGGTGCGTATATCAAAGCAAGGGGAATTAAACCACCGACAATGACTTCACCAACCCAAAATACGCTGGTATATATACCGCCTTCAAGTAATAGAAATTTTTCAACGTCATGGTGTTGTGTAGCATACAGGTTGGTCAGGTGATAAACAGCTGTGAAATATAGTACAGAAGCCACAAAGATACCCAGCAGGTTTCGTAAGCGATTGACAACCACATCACCCAGTTCCATGCCAGTCCATTTGTAAGAAGCCATTAATACCAGGATGAAAATAGCCAGACCGAAAGAGAAGGACATGATGATGAACATCGGTGCCATCAGGGCAGCATCATAAGCTGAACGTGCTACCAGAAAACCAAAGATTGAACCGGTACCAGTGGTAAGGATCAAACGCCAGATGAAAGCAGAGAAACCAGCATAAGGTTTAAACCGGTATACATTATGATCCATCATGGTCCACAGGTAAGCACCAACAAAACCAAAGAAGCCAGTGTATAAAATAATATTCCAGGCAAAGATTGATTTGAAGTTGTAATAGGTCATGGCTATGATCAAACGATCAGGTCGACCTAAATCAAGCAACAATACAACCAGACCGCCGGTTAGTAAGGCTATAGCCAGCAGTGCCGATAAACGCGCCATTGACTCGTATATTTTTTTCCTGAATACCGATGCTATCGAAGCAACGTTTAAAGCGCCAGAGGCGGCTACGATAAGAAAAATAGCAAATACATGTGGCATACCCCAAACTATCTGGTTGGTCATTCCTGTTACATGATGGCCTTCATGTTCCATATAATATACTGATACCAACGCCAGCAGCATGATAAAACCTAAACCGCCAAGCAAAGCGAAATAAGCCAGACTTTTGCCTTCTACAGAGGTGTATTCTATTTTACTCATTATTTTCTCTTATAAACACATAGCGTGTTTTATTAAACTAACGAAGTAGTAGCTAATTTTTTTTACCGCAGATTATGCAAATAAAAACTTTTATTACTTTCTACGTTTTGCTAGCAATAAACTATTTATTCGCTTTTTTCGCGTTCTTTTACTTCGCGCAATCCTGCGCTACGCCCTTCGGGCCACACTAACGTGTGTTGAAAATGTTCCATACATTTTAGTGCGTTTTTTGCGGACAAATTGTTTTTACAAACCCTGATAACGGACACCAGTATTTAGTGCCAGGTCAGGACGAAGTTGTTTGCCGCCGTGCTTTTTCAGCTCAACAGATATCGGGCTGTCAGCATCGTTGAGATCGCCGAATATCATTGCATTATGGTTTTCAGCGCTACAGGCTTCAACACAGGCAGGTATACCGCCATTATCAACACGGGTAACACACATCGTGCAGGACTCAACCGTACCTTTACCGCGTGGTGCAGTCAGTTTTTGATTTTTAACATCTTCATGTACGAAAGAGCGTGCTTTGTAAGGACAGGCCATCATGCAATAACGACAACCGATACAGATGTGCTTGTCTACCAGTGCGATACCGTCTGCACGAACAAACGATGCACCGGTAGGGCATACGTCTACACAGGGTGCGGTTTCACAATGCTGGCACATTAGCGGTAATGACAGTTCATGCCCTGTTGACTTATTCTTTAAAGTAACTTTGCGAATATACTGAGTATCGGTTTCTGGTCTATTATTACCAACCAGGCCGTTTTCTTCATTACAGGCATCAACACAGTCTGTACAGCCATTAGCGCACTTAGCGGTATCAATTAACATGCCCCAGCGATTTGTGCTGCTGACATCCTGATCCAGTGGTCTTGTTGACACCGATGTATTTTTAATAATTGTATCTGAATCAGCTGCATTGGCGGTCTGGTGTAACAGGACCCCCGGCGCAATCGTGACAGTACCCGCGATAGCCGCTTTCGATAAAAAGTCGCGTCTTGAGATGGTAATCGTTTTGTTCTCAGTCTTGTTCATTACTGGTTAACTCCCTTTGCAGCCATAGATTCAATTGTGTCGCTGGCAGCAAGAGTTTGTAGTAACTGCTGTTTTAATGATGAGGTATGCGAACTACGTTTAATATATTTTTGTGGACGATCAGCATGACACTGGAAGCAGTCAATCTGCACGGCTGCATATTGATGACATGCATTGCAGAAGTGTTGTTCGCTGTCGATGCCAGCAATCTCACCTTTATCATCTGGTTCTACATGACAGTTTATACAGTTTGCAAGACTTGCAGGCTCGTCACGAACTCCTTCGTACATGGTTTCATCACGTTCGTGCAAGATATAGTTCATGTGATTTCTACGCATTTCATCTTCGTCATGAATACATTTTGCGCTTTCATCGGAAGGTTCATGAATCGTAGGAAAAGGCGTCTCAGCCAGTGCCGAAGTCGACAGCAGCGTGAAGCCTATCAATGCATAAACTAGAACTGCAACTTGTCGTAAAAATCTTGTCATCAGATTACCTGTTTTTATACCTGTAATGAACAGTTATTGTTTTGCCTGTAGCAGCAGAATAGATTTCGCTGCTACAGGTGGTGAAGCCTTATTTAAGAGACACCTAGTGCCATATCAATGTAGCCGGTAGGACATACATCAGAACAGATATGACAGCCGATACATTTAGTGTAGTCAGTATCGACATAGCGACCTAAGGTTTTGCTGTCCTTCTTAACACGGAAAACAGCATCCTGTGGACAGTAAATAACACAGTTATCACACTCGAAACACATACCGCAACTCATGCAGCGAGCTGCTTCGGCAACCGCTTTCGCTTCTTCCAGGCTGATTTGACGTTCTGCAAAATGACCTAATACTTCGTCAGAAGAAGGCACGTCAGTGTCGCGATGATTACGTTCTTCATAGTCGAAGTGACCAAGGAATAACTCATCAGCGGTGATGATTTCCTGAGATGAACGGTCTTCGTAGTTATGGATTGCATAATTAGATGTTTCAGTCCCACGCTGGCCATCTTCTTTGTGTTCGTTGGCATCATAAGACTCAACATTTAAACCGGCTTCAACTAATTTGTCAGTCAGGTCGAAATGGTGAACGTCAACTTTAGGACGTTTTTTAACGACAACATTGTTGAAGTCGTTTTCGATGGTTTCAGAAACGATGTAAGCCTGACCGATAGCAGTAGTTAACAGGTGGGGGCGAACGATGTCACCGCACACATAGTGATTCGCTTTACCTGGTACACGATACAGGTTGTCTGCGTCCATCAGGTTACGGCCATTATTTAAATCTTCAACACCGTCAAGGTTACCGCCCTGACCAATCGCGGCAACGATGATGTCAGCTTCAATCGTATATTCTTTACCGCCTTCTACAGCGACAGGGGCATTGTTTTCCCATTTAGAGTCTACGAATTTCATGCCGGTAGCACGACCGTTGGCATCGCGAATGAGCTCAACAGGCATTATTTCATTCATGATGTTAACGCCTTCAATAGTAGCGTCTTCAACTTCGTGTTGTGCTGCAGTCATTTCTTCTTTCTTGAACAATGCAGTTAGTGTTACCAGCTCGCAGGGAACGTTATTAGAAGAATCATGACCAGCGTGTGAAGAATCACCATTAATAACGGTTTCAGGCTTTTCGTTGTAGTCAGCCAGGGTACCAATACGACGTGATACAGAGACAACATCGATAGAGGTATCACCACCACCAATACACAGGACTTTTTTGCCCGTGTATTTCATTTCGCCTTTGTTAAATTGCTCAAGGAATTGAACAGCAGATACACAGTTAGGTGTTTCATCCCAGCCTTCTACAGGAACACCACGACCAGTCCAGCAACCTAATGCCCATAAAACAGCATCATGTTCTTTTTCTACGTCTGCAAGTTCAACATCACGACCAACACGTGTATTCATCCGTGTTTCGATGTGACCCATGTCTAAAATACGTTGACATTCGTTGTCCAGGAAATCACGAGGCGTACGATAGCCAGGAATGCCGTAGCGCATCATGCCGCCAAGCTCTGAATGGTCATCAAAGATGGTTGAAGCAATACCTTTACGGCGTAACTGGTAAGCTGCAGCCATACCTGCAGGACCACCACCGATAATCGCGACTTTCTTGCCGGTCATCTCAGCGCTGTTATCAAATTTGAAACCTTCAGCAAAAGCGGTGTCGCCGATGTATTGCTCAACAGAGTTAATACCAACAAAGTCTTCTACGTTATTACGGTTACAGCCTGTCTCACAGGGCGCAGGACAGACACGACCCATCATAGACGGGAACGGGTTTGCATCAGTGGAGCGACGGAAAGCATATTCCTGCATTGACACACCTTCGGGAGGTAATTCAATACCACGGACGATGTCTAACCAGCCACGAATATCTTCGCCTGATGGGCAGCTGCCCTGACAAGGCGGCGTGCGGTGTACATAAGTAGGGCACTTGAATGTGGTGTCTTCGTTGAAAATTTGTTTGCCGAAGTCGTTATTGATGAAATCGCCATCTTTATATTTTCTGAAGGTTAACTTATTGTCTTGCATATCTTGTTTCGAAGTGGCCATGCCAGCTCTCCTGTTGCTTAAACCATAGGACGTTGTCCCAGGTCTGTGTCAATAAATATGTGTTATAAATTTGTGTAAACTTTTACCCGGGCCAACGATTTTACCTTAAGCCGCTGCTTCAGTGTCGTCGCCATCAGTAGCTTCTTCACCTTGTCCTTCTAAAATAATTGCGTTGCTCACTAACTGGTGAATACTCACAATCTGGTCCATGGTCATGCCGTAATAAGGCAGGACTTTTGTAAACTGAGATTTACAGATGGCGCAAATAGCCGCCATATGTGTTACCCCATAATCTTTACTGACGTTTTTCAGTGCTTCCATACGAGGCTGCGCACCTTTGATACGTAATTCCATGAGGTCGTCCGTTAATAGTCCGCCACCGCCACCACAGCAGAATGTCTGATCATGAATTGTGTCAGCAGACATATCGTGGAAGTTATTACATACCGCCTTAATTACCTGACGAGGCGTGGTGAACTGACTTCCCGGTGTCTCACCGATACGTGAAGCACGCGCGATGTTACAGGAATCATGGAAAGTTAATGTCATGTGATCGTTTTCAGTCTTATCAATATTTAATATATTGCGATCCAGGCAATCTTTAGTAAATTCTAAGATGTGCTGCGGAATAGGGTAGTTTTGATCTAAGAAATCCCATGGTCCAGCCAGTGTATTTAAATGGTTGTATGCAACGCGCCATGCGTGACCACACTCTCCGAAGATTAGTCGCTTAACGCCAAGTTCTTTTGCTGCATCACGGATACGCAGTGAAATCTCACGCATGTGCTCGTAATTACCGATGAACAGACCAAAGTTAGCGGCTTCTGATGCTTTAGAACTCATTGTCCAGGTAACACCAGCCGCGTGGAATACTTTTGCGTAACCGATTAAACCATCGATGTGAGGTTCCGCAAAGAAATCAGCAGACGGCGTGACCAGCAAGATTTCAGCGCCTTTCTCATCAAGCGGGAAACGTACTTTTACTTCGATGTCTTCTTCAACTTCTTCTTCAAGGCCTTCAAGGGTATCAACCAGAGCAGGCTCAGGTAGACCCAGGTTGTTACCAATTTTGTGTACTTTAGGAATAATCTGGTTCGAGTATTTTTGTCCCATGCCAATATGCGCCAGCATGTCACGAGCAGCCATGGTGACTTCAGCGGTATCGATGCCGAAAGGGCAGAAAACGGCACAGCGGCGGCACTCGGAACACTGGTGATAGTAGTCGTACATATCTTTAACCGCTTCCTCGGTCAAATCAATAGCACCAACTAGTTTAGGGAAATATTTACCGGCGAAGGTAAAGTAACGGCGGTAAACCTTGCGCAGTAAATCTTGACGTGCGACAGGCATATTTTTAGGGTCAGCGGTACCAATAAAGTAGTGACATTTATCGGTACAGGCACCACATTTTACGCAGGTGTCCATAAATACAAGTAAAGAGCGGTATTTACTGAGCTTATCTTTTAACTGTGCAAGAAAGATTTCTTTCCAGCCATCAACAAGACCTTTTTCGTCTGCAGAAGGGAAACCCATGGCAGTCTGGAATTCTTCACCGGCAATAAAAGGTGAGCTGTGCGCCATCGCACCTTCCATTACAGATGGAATGATGGGGAATTCGTGCGTTTCTGGTATTTCGTAATCAGCCATTCTTATATTTCCAGTTAACTAACTATTATGCCGCTTTATACGTTACGGCCATCTTTTGCTTCAATTTCAGCGCCCCATGGAGACAGATGACGCTTCTCACGTGGGTTATCAATCTGATAACGCGTTGGCGCCATAAACAGGCCTGGCGCGTGTAACAGTTTACTAATAGGGAAAATGACCATTAAAAATAGTACCATTGTCAGGTGTGCTAATAAAACAATATCCGTTGGTAAGTTCTGCCAGTCGAACAGGAACAGACCCATGATGAATGCTTTAAGTTGAACGATATCAGTATGTGCAACATAAACCATCATTAAACCGGTAGCGGCAATGCCAATGATTAAAATCAGCATTAAATAATCAGAAGGTGATGATATATAGCGTACACGATCAACAAAAATGCGGCGAGCTAATAAACCAAGCAGGCCCACCACCATTGCAAAACCAGCATAGTGACCAAAACTTTGCACAACCATATTGTTCACTAATGGCCATAAAATCGAATCAGGTGAAATCACATAACGTAAGTGACGGAAAAATGCGAGCAACAGAGACAGGTGGAACATGAAGCCAAATATCCAGGTCCATTTTGTTGCGCGAAACAGGCTGTTAAAGAAAACAACCTCTGTAAAGAATCGGTAAGCGACGCCTGTATGCGTTAGTGGCGCTGGCGTTACGGCGATTTTTAACGGTGCGGGAACACGCTTGTACTGTAATATCTTGTTAGTGACGCCAGCAACTAATGTGATCATTGCCACATAAAAAAGTAAGACATACAAAATACTAAGTGCGCTCATTAAAATATCTCGTTAAGTGAATAGAGAGCTTCGCACAAAGCATCTTTTCCGCCATGTCTGCGTTAAAAGCGACCTCAAAATGCTCACTTACTTATGTGTAAGCTGTGCTTTTTCGTCCACTTTTGCCTTGCCCTGAAGAAAAAATATACTTCGTGCAAAGCTCTCTAACAAAAATTTATTTATTTATAAACCTTTAAATAAAACACATAAAGATAATTCCAAATGTGTCTTATTTAAAGCTGCGGGAGCGGATTCCGCTGCCCCCGAACTTAATAATCTTTGACTTTTATAGCGTCAAAATTATTTACGGGATTTATACACAACCTGTTGGCTTAGGAAGACCAGCATATTTACATGCTTGTTTACCAGGGCCATATGGGAACAGCTCGTACAGGTACTTGCTATTGCCTTTTTCTTTACCTAAACGTTTACCAACGGCTTTAGTCAGTACGCGTACTGCAGGAGCAATTTGGTATTCTTCGTAATATTCACGAAGAAAGTTGATGATATCCCAGTGTTCCTGAGTTAATGGCTGGTCTTCTGCGGCAGCCATAGCTTCGCCTACTGCAGGTTCCCATTCGTTTAAGTTAGCTAAGTAACCTTCTTCGTCGACTTCAAATGATTTGCCGTTTACTTCGATTGATGACATGTTTATTTCCTCGTAGAGAGCGTAATATTAAAAAATTTATTTAAAGCCAAGATTGAACGGAGTCTGACTCGGCCACTAAATTGACAAAGCCTTCATAATCGACGACTTTAATACCATCAGCCAGCTTACTTTCCAGGCCACGAGCCTGGAGGTCAGGGCCGAGTACAGCGAATGCAACTCCGCTGGCATTTTTGATTTTATCTGCAGCACTGGTGCCAGTAGTTGCAGCATAAACACCGTCTTCGATCAGCAGGACGGTAGAACCATCTTTTGCATAACCTAAGCAGGCATCGAATGTATTAGATTCGAATGGAGATTTGTTTACTGTGTGTAATAGTCCCATGATTGTCTCTTAAATTTATATTGGCCTAGAAGCTCAGGATTATTTCTTGTTCAGCCATAACGTCAGCTAATTCGGCACGACTTACCAGACGAATAGAGTCTTTTTCAGCATAGTCATCATCTTCATCTTCCCAGACCAGGTGTTGAAGATCGTCCAATGTTAAGCCGCGCTCTTCCAGTGATTCTTTTTCGATGTAAATTTTCGTTACTTCGTAATCACCTAAAGCAGAGTAAGTTGGCGAGAAATTTTTCTGACCAATCGCTTCTGTGTTTTGACCTTTAGTCAGTTCGTAAACACCGTCACCGATAAATGCCAGACTAACGTCCTGATCAAACGCTGCACCAATTAATACAACCTCTAAAGATTCCAGGGCATAAACTGTGCCGTATGGAGGTTTACGGTTGACGTACATGAATTTTTTAACTGCCATATCTATATCTCCTATGCACCAAACACAACTAAACGATCAGATTCAATGCCGGCTTCAATCAACTGGCCAAGACCAGAGATACGGAAACCTTCTTTCAGGTTGTTATCTTCAAAACCCTGACGTTTTGCTTCATCGACATCCATCATGCCACGACGTTGAGCGGCAGCAATACAAACAACCAGATCCAGGTCGTTTTCTTTTGCTAGCTCAGACCACAGTTTAGGAATATCACGATCATCCTGCGGTGGAACCGCAAGTTTGGTCGCATTATTTACACCATCGTGATAGAAGAAAACACGAAATATTTCATGTCCGGCATCGATAGCAGCTTTAGTAAACTGATATGCTGTATCAGCAGATTGATGCTGGTATGGACCTTCGTTAACTTGAATACTAAATTTCACCGTAGCTCCTTAGAAACGAATGTGAGTAGAAGCATTAAGACTGTTACGAGCACCACGCCAGTTATCAATGTGATACTTGGTGAAAGGCAGGTTAGTCACTTCGAAGAAACGAGGCCAGCCGATACGCTCAATCCAGTCATTAATACGTTCCCAGTCTTTCGCATCATTTTTATATGCTTTAAGAATGTTTTTCACGATAGCGGTTGCTTCAGGCCAGCGTGGCGGATTGTTAGGGATGCCAGCAGCAACCAGTTTCTGGAAAGTAGGTTTGCTACGTGCATTTGAGTGATTACCACCAACCCATACTGCCAGTTTAGAATGCTCCGCATCATTGATTTGCATTGGCGGGCAAGGTGGGAAGCAGGCACCACAACAGATGCATTTCTTCTCATCAACTTCCAGCGAAGGTTTGCCATTGACCATTGCAGGGCGAATCGCAGCAACAGGACAACGCGCCACAACTGATGGACGCTCACATACGTTAGATACCAGGTCGTGATTAATTTTAGGCGGTTTAGTGTGCTGAATGTTAATCGCGATATCGCCCTGGCCACCACAGTTAATCTGACAACATGAAGTTGTGATATGCACGCGGTTAGGCATATTACATTCACGGAACTCGTCGATTAACTCATCCATCATGGATTTCACAACACCTGATGCATCAGTACCGGGAATATCACAGTGCAACCAGCCCTGTGTGTGAGAAAGCATGGCTACAGAGTTCTTGGTACCACCAACGATGAAACCCGCATCGGTAACCGCTTTGATTAATGGCTCAACTTTCTCCGGGTCAGAAACCATGTATTCAACGTTACTGCGAATAGTAAAGTGGATATAACCGTCAGCGTACTCGTCACCAAGGTCACATAACTTACGTAATGAAAAGATATCCAGGATACGTTGTGTACCAACACGTACAGTCCAGATTTCATCGCCGCTATAACCTACGTGGCGAAGTACACCTGGCTTTGGATGGTCATGGAATTTCCATGCGCCGTAATTTTTACGCATCACTGGATGCATATACTGGAAGCCATCTGGGCAACCAGATTCAATTGGAGAACGAGGTTTATTATCACTCATTTTTAATTCCTCAAAAATTCAATATTCGTTAGAAGGGGGCAGCTTTTTTATTCATGGCAGCCCCCTCATCTATCTGCTGTAAAGCAGAAAATTACGGGTTGGTCTTATGCGTTAGCCGCTTCTGCTTTACGCTCGAACCACTTTTCAGCTTCTTCATCCCAGCCATCCATGCGGATATATGAGCTTTGACGAGGACTACCGACCATGTTTGGATCAACTTCAAGACCGATACCTTCCAGGTAGTTAACCAGACCGATACGCTCGATCATTTCACCTGTCCGTTCGTGCTCAAGACCGTTTTCAGCCCAGAAGTCGATCATTTCTTCAGCCAGTTCAATCAGACTTTCGTAATCTTCTTCGGTTTCCATTTTCTTGAACGGGATAACAACGGTACCCATCAGGTCACCGATTTTCAGCGTGCGTTTACCACCAACCAGTACGGTTACACCGTGGTCATCACCCGGGTGCAATGCTTTCGGCATAACGTTCAGGCAGTGCATACAACGTACACAGTTACGATTGTCTACTACTAATGTGTTGTCTTCAGTGATAGAAAGTGCATTGGTTGGGCAGCGTGAAGTCATGTTATCAATGTAGTATTGACGACCGTTTTCACCTTTTTTGGTTATGTAATTCTTAACTTCTTCCTGGTCAACTTTCATGTCATCGCGCCAGGTACCGATAATGGCCATATCAGCACGTTCGATAGCATTTTGACAGTCGTTAGGACAACCAGATACTTTGAATTTAAATTTGTATGGCAGAGCAGGTCGATGAACGTCATCAGTAAAGTTGTTTACCAGGTGGCGGTGAATACCGTGCTCGTTTGCACAGGACATTTCACAACGCGACGCACCGACACATGACATAGCAGTACGCACACAGGGACCAGCACCACCTAAGTCAAAACCGTAACCATTGATTTCATCAAAGAAATGCTGAGTGCCTTCAGTGGTGGTACCGATAAACATAATATTACCAGTCTGACCATGGAATGTTTGCAGACCAGAACCATATTTCTCCCAGCTATCACCCAGTTGACGAAGCATGGCAGTGGTGTAGTGGTTACCAGCAGGTGGTTGTACACGAATAGTGTGGAATTCTTTTGATTCCGGGAAAGCTGCACCAACTTCAGAGAAACGAGGGATAATACCACCACCGTAACCGAATACAGAGACGGTGCCGCCTTTCCAGTAACCTTTACGGGTTTCGTAAGAATGTTCCAGTTGACCAAGTAAGCTACTGGTTACATTCTGGATGCGCTCATCGGGATGATCATCACGTAGTTTCTTGATGCCTGAAATAAAACTCGGCCATGGGCCGTTTTCAAGCTCGTCGAGCATGGGTGTTTCATAAATCTTCTTGGCCATGGAATCTCTCCTGTCTGCCGCTATGGTTATGTCAGTTAAAGTACTGATAGATTGTGTACTAGGGATGCAGATTCTAGTACCAATCTTATTTTTTAACAAGATCTCTTAATGGTGTAATTTTTCCATCACTGGAACATTTGAATTTGTGAGACGCAGTTTAGGTGGCGTTGGCAAACTGTAGAATCCTACGCATGGGAGGGTTTTGAAAATATGGCTTATCCACTATGGGATAGCTATGGGATAGCGGGATTTGCTCCCGGTCTGATTCTTCGCTGACAATACTAGTTAAATCAGTTATTTAGGGTTTATTTAGCGGTAGCTGCACTGTCTTGTATATTTCATAGAGTATAAAAAGATAAACACGAACTGCTGATAGTGATATTGTGGAATTAGACATTTTTCGGCAAGCTTTCACACACCATGGATCAGTATTATTTTATGATTAGTTTAAATGAGATATCACATGCCACAGCAAGCAAACCATCCTATTGTACTGGATTGCCCCTTTTCTCTAAATAATAACGCTGCTTATTTGCAGTGGCGTGAGGAAAAGTTGAAATACAGAAAACCTGCCTTAAGCGATTTGCTTGTGCGGATAAAGGACCCTTACCGGCTGTCTAATGATGAAATGATGGCAATTGTCGAACGCTGTAAAAATTTCAATATGGCTATCTACCAGCTGAATAATCCTGCTAGTCAGGATAAATCACTGGTGCATGTTTTGGCCAGGCAACTGGGCATGGAAAATCTGGATACAAATTTACGCGCTGATGACGATAGTGTGAGTAGCCTCGAAGTGCGGGCGCAAGCCGGCAATCAGTATATTCCCTACACAAATAAAGCATTAAGCTGGCACACTGACGGTTATTATAACACCCTTGATAAACAGATTTTTAGCATCATTATGCATTGTGTGAGACCGTCGGCAGAAGGTGGCGTGAATTCACTGCTCAATTTGGAAAATGTGTATATAAGACTTAGAGATGAGAGCTCGGCGTATATAGAAGCATTAATGCACCCTGAAGCAATGACGATCCCGGATAATATTGAAGCTGGTAAGGTGATTCGAGCTGCGCAAAGCGGACCGGTGTTTATAATAAAACCCGTAACTGGGTTAAAAGCGGGGCGTTTACATATGCGTTTTTCGGCGCGAAAGCGCAATATTATCTGGCGAGATACGCCGCAAACAATTAAGGCGGTAGCAATGATAAACAGCATCCTGGCGGATGAAAATAATGTGCTCAAAGTAGCACTAAAAGCAGGCCAGGGCATCATATGTAATAACGTGTTGCACAATCGCAGTGGTTTTACCGACAGCGAAAACCAGAAGCGCCTGATGTACCGTGCAAGATATTATGATGCTGTTGGGTGAAAAACTTTAACCACAGAGGAGCAGAGAGCACAGAGATTTATTTGTTTTTAAAACATCAAAATGTTTTTCTCCGTGTACTCGGTGCCTCTGTGGTGCGCTGAAATCGTTCCTCGGCAATTGCTCCTGCATTGCCCTACTAAGTGACATCCGTGTCACGAAGACGATTTTCAGCATACACTCCATTCGTGGAGATAAATATTTTAATTTTTTAAAGGTCTAAGTTAATGTTGTGGTTAAGTGAAGTAATGATACAAAATCCAGAAATGGAGAATTTTGAGCAATTAAAAGACGAGCTCAAAAAACGCGCGGCTGCGGGTGAGCTATTTTTCCGTATGGATGTAAAACCACAGTTTGGTGATACCCCTGCTGACTGGGAAGACAAGCTGGAAGCGGCATTTACATCAAAACTGTAATTTCAGATTATAAAGGCAGGCGAGCATTAGATGTACTGGCAAGAAGACGATAAAAGAAATGATATCAGCACCTCGGATAAGGTTGTTGATTTGCATTACAAGATTGACTGTAAGCAAATCCCAGCCTGCCATGCCGGGGAATTGTCACAAGCTTTGTATGAGGCTTTGCCCTGGATAAAAAATGAACCGGAAGCTGGTATTCATCAGATTCATGGTGCTACATCAGGAAATGGCTGGGAGCGACCGGCTGACGGCGAGCTGATCCACCTCTCCAAACGTACGCGTATGCAACTACGGGTGCCAGCTTCGCGGATTGGCGATGCCAGTGAGCTGGTGGGTAAAACACTGGATATTGGTGGCCACGCTGTTGCGGTTGGCAACATGACGACAAAAAAAATTGACCCGTTTTCAACGATTTTTGCTCGTTATGTCGTTGTTTCAGGCGGTATGAATGAGGATGATTTTTTGCAATGGATTGTTGATGATTTGAAGTCGCGAGACCTGTCGGTGCGTAAGCTATTGTGTGGCATGGGGCATACATTTGAAGTAAATGGTGAAAAAATTGAAACCAGAAGTTTGATGATTGCCGATCTCGATAAGTCTTCTTCAGTGGTCTTGCAGGAAGTTGGTATAGGTCCCCACCGACATTTTGGTTGTGGGATCTTTGTTCCTCATAAAGGTATAAAAGCAGTTGGAGAGACGGAAGATAAATCTCATTTTTCAGGTAGTTAAATATTTTTTTAAAGTTAAATATATTTTTAAATTTAAGCTATTGGCATTCTTAATTGCGGTAAAAACTCTGAAACTATCCCATTAGAAATACTGGAATTAGTCAGACCATTCGGCTAATATTTGCGCCAATTTTTAACGATTTTATATTTTAAAAAAGGTGGGTTAATTATGGCAGCACTTGATTCAGTAGATAGAACAGCAAACGGTTATTTGGAAAACATAGCTGACTGGAACGAAGAAATAGCAGCAGAAATTTTTGTTGAAGAAGAAATAGATCCTACAGAAGAGCATTGGGATACTGTTCGATACGTTCGTCAGGAAGTTTTAGACGGTAATGAGCCTAATGAGCGTAGTATTATGAAAGCCATGGGTAAAAAATGGGGTCGTAAAGTTTCTTCTAAGGAAATGTACGAAATGTTCCCTGGTATGCCATCCAAGCAAGGTCTGAAAATTGGTGGTTGTCCACAGAGTACACGTAAAGGCGGATACTAAAAAAGTACACCGCACGATACATCTTTTTTGTTATTGCGGTGTTAAAAATAGCTTTAAAATACTCACTTACTTTGTGTAAGCTCCGTTTTTAAAACTATTTTCGCCTTGCACTAACAAAAAATCTACATCGTGCAATGCACTTTTAATATTGATGAGTTTTAGTTTTTCTTCCCATTAGTAGATATATGGGTAAGATATAGCGCAGGCTAAAATTAGTTTATTAATAGTTTCGTTTGAAAAAAAGAATTTATCGGGTACAAATGACCCGTTCACACATACAAAGGTGAGAGATATGAGCAGTAAAGCTGAGATGATTAAGGAAATGCTAGCAATGCAAAAGAAATTTTCTAGCTATGAGCAGGCAAACGGTGTTGATCCACAGGAATACTTTACACCAGAAGCGGGTTCTGAATTTGACGGTTACCGTGAAAAATATCAGGAGCTAGCCAATAAAGTTGTTGATCTGGCTCACGAAGAAGCGGGATCTGAGAGATAAGGCAGAACCTTAAGCATTGACACAAATGACTTAAAGCAAAGCCAGGCTTTAAGTCATATAAAAACCGCGACATAAGTCGCGGTTTTTTTGTGCCAAAAAAAGAACAGATCTTCTTTGAAAAGCTAAAAGTTATCTGTTCCTGGCTTCAAAACGCCATGCTAGCAATTTACTCATTGCCTACAGCCTGACTGTTTGTCTTTCACGCCAGGCGCATACAATATTTTTGTCACTGGACAAAATTCAGAACGTTCCATGCGCCAAACCCATTAGAGCGGTGAAAAAGCCTTTTGCTGACTACTATGGCCCTACTGTGTCGTTGGTTAACGTGAGCACCGGTGAGATACGTACTGCGCGGATAGTAGTTGGAGTGCCGGGCGCATCAAATTACACTTATCAGGCCGAATTAGCGTATAATTCACCGTTATTAAATTTCAGGAGGTCTACCCTATGTCAATGTCTATTGAACGCACCCTGTTCGCCTTCGGCGGCACCATGGTCATGGCAACATCGCTGCTGGCCCTGTTTCACCACCCGTACTGGACCTGGTTCACCCTGTTCATCGGCTTCAACTGCTTCCAGAGTTCGTTCACCGGCTTTTGCCCGCCAAGCTGGCTGATGAAGAAATTCGGCCTGAAGACCGAGGCGGAACTGGCGATGGAAAGTTCAAGCTAGGAGGAGCCTGTCGGACTTAGTCTGAATCTACTGCGGAAAAGCCATTTTTGTTCATTTTTCCGATTATTTTCGTTAAATAGCCGTGCTATTCGCCTCAAATAATCGAAAAACTGCCCTAAAAAGGGCTTTCCCTCGCGACGATCAACTAAGTCCGACAGGCTCCTGGGTCCGGGACTTTCAACACGCGTCTTTGCGCAGCTGTTGTAGTGTGCTCACCCGGCAGCAAGCTGATCAGCATGGGTGGCTCACAAACGTTTACCGCACCACGACCTGAAGGAGATCAATCGACCCCGGTAATCCTTGCCAACGACCGCGGTAACAGCTCGTTATTCATTCTGCGTGTGGGCCTGTTTCAGGCCCACTGCTCGAATATTTTCCAGCGACGTCCTGTATATCAAAAAAAGCTGCATCGATAACGACCAGGCCGTAATTCTCGCCGGTCAGGTGGCCCGTAAAGAATGTTCCTGTCTTTGATTTTGTATCCTGCAGGTCATAATTCAGTTCGAACACACCTTGACATTGCGCACGAAGTAGTAGGATGCCGCCACTGTAATCGAGTTAATATCAATACCCTCAAAACTGTGCCGATATTCTTCAGGTCATTGGAATCCGCGTAGTTATACAACAGTGAATAGGCCCAGCGGTCGCTGTGTCATTGGTTGTGTAATTGGTAGAGAGCAGCGACATCTAGTCAGGATATAAAGAGAGCTAAAGTTATAAGTCTGACCACATCCGCAACAAATTAACGTAACCATTACTTAGCTGCTCAAGCTCTTTTGAGTCAGGTGCTTTCTGAATTAAGCTTTCTCGCGCCTGGCTCAGATTGTATAAAATTTCACGCCTGGCCGGATCGCGTATTGTGCTCTGTAACCAGGTGACCGCCACCAGTCGCTCACCCCGAGTCACCTGGGCCACCTGATGTGTGCTTGATGAAGGGTAGATTACCGCATCCCCTGCATTCAGTTTAACTTTTTGCTGACCAAAAGCGGTGCTGATTATCAACTCTCCACCATCGTAAGCAGCTGGTTCATTAAGAAAAATGGTGATAGAAATATCCGAGCGATAACGCTGGTTGGCAGGACCCATTATCGGGTCGTCAATATGGTTACCATAGTGCATGCCTTCGGTATATTTGGCGTAATAGGGCGCAGCAATTTTTGCTGCGAATGCGGTGGCAATATAAGTCGGGTTTTGCACCAGCTTGCCCATTACTAAATTGTTCAGTCGCTGGGTTTCTATCTCAGAAATAAACATTTCGTGATTATTTTTTACGCGTCTGGCTTCGCTGCCAGCTGAAGTCGTGCCCTGGTGAAAGTTAGCGGTAGCCATCAGGTCCTGAATAACACTAATGTCTTCTTGATTTAGTACGTTAGGAATAGTAACAAGCATAATTTTTGAGAGCTTTACACGACGCATCTTTGTCGTTATTGCCGCGTTAAAAATAATTTTAAAATGCGGGGTCACGTAGCGATAGACTAGGTGTAAACTCCGCTTTTTATAATTATTTTCGCCTTACAACTAACGAAAAATCCACATCGTGAAAAGCCCTCACCCAGATAAGTTGAAGTATAATTACACGAATTTTAACAGAGTTTAATAAAATGAAACTGAATATAATCGTAGATGGTCGTGCAAACGCGTTTGAAGTGCCAGATAGCCTTCTTATCGAAGCTAAAGACTTTTTCGAAAAAATAGATAATGATATGGATAAAGGCTGGCAAATGAGCCGTGACTGGGTTGAAAAGCCAGATGCTGAGCAGCGTTGTCAAATTGCAGCAGACAGAATATTAACGGCTATTGAGACGGATAATGAAAAATCACTAATGATGATGGCTGCGTATATTTTACATACTATGCCAGGGGTTAAATCAATTAATATTGATGTTACCGGCGATATGAATGAAACCGATATCATCATGGAGCATGAGTCTGTCCGCCCGTTAGGCCCTATCTTTTAGTTAATCCGTCATTAGTGCACGAGCCCGTAGTTTTGTCTGTTTTGGCCAGCTTATGACTGCTATGGAAACATAAGTTGGGCAAAATTTGAATGACTGTTAATCCTGCCCGTTAGCGTTTCGGTGGGCAGTGCACGCCCTACACTGGAAAACATTCTTAACTTACTGGCATTGAGTCTGACCTCAATTTTTAGCTTGATGGTTGTGTATCTACTACCGGCAAATAGGTATACTGTCCTCAGAATAATCAGTTGTTGTTGGCAATCAAAACACGGTGCAAAGATGATATGCAGCTTAAGTTGCGGGAAGTGGCTATTCCAGGACAGGCAGTTTACTTCTACGTATTGCAATTCGAACGGCGTTTCTATTATCATGTAGGTGATGTGCGGAAACATGCATGACCTGCACGGAAGTCTGGAGTGCAGGGTTTACCGGAACAATCCGCAGGCCAGCTTAAACTACCGTTAGGAATACTATCCTGTCGGTCAAATTACTTTATTTAGTTGAGGAAGTTCATGGCTCTGGAAACTGATTTTATAAAGCTCCCGGTAGGGACGCAGGTTATCCCTTCTGAAGAATTTGCTCTTTTCTGCGAGGCAGAGTTTAAAAGAAGGCTTAATTCAGGTGAAGATTTCGACGAGGCCGCTTACCGTGAAGCCATGGAGCTGGTGATGACCAAGCTTAAATTACTGGAAGCGGAGGGAAGGGCATGATTGTTACCGGTGTCAAGGCGCAAAACGTACTCAAGTACGCTGAGCTACAGCTGGAAAATTTACCTGAAAAAGGGATTATTACTGTCAGTGGTCACAACGAGTCTGGCAAAAGTGCAATTGGTGAAACCGTGTGTTTTGCCCTGTTTGGCAGAACCTTTTCCCTGAATCCTGAAGAGCTGGTAAAAATCATACGCTGGGGCGAGGAAAACTGTTCTGTTACCCTGACCTTCAAAGTGGAAGAGCAGGCGTACAGTCTGTATCGCTACCTGGATAATAACGGCAATCACTCTGCCAGGTTGTCCTTGGTGGGAAACGAAGATGACCCTCTGGCACGCAGTTCGCAGGAAGTGGATGTCGCGATTTCAAATATTCTGGGTTATAAATTCGAGGAATTTATTGAATCCTTTTACCTGGCGCAGCGGGAAATAACTTCTCCGCATCAGCACAGTATTGCGGTAAAGAACATGGCTGGCGTGGGCGCTCTGGAACTGGTGTCCAGGGACTGCGAGCATGATGTTATTCAGCAAAGAGAAATGCTGGAAGAGTTGCAGGCCGAAAACGAAACTTTGCAGGAAGAACTGGAAGAGCTGGCATTTGAGGAGGAGTATCTAGCTATCCTGGAAGATGAAAACAACAAACTGGAAGCGGATCTGGAAAATACCCGTGGCCTGGTGGTTGACCTGAACGCCAGTTCTGATACTTATTTAGCTAACGAAGGAAAGATAAGGAAGGCAGCTGGAAAAAGGGGGCGTGCTCGTTTCTGGTCTCTGTTTAGCCTGTTACTGGCACTGGTAGCCGGCGGTGCATGGGGTTTGATTACGCAAAAAAGTGAGCTGTCGCAAGCAGTAAAGCTGCTGGATATGTTGCAACAGAATATTCCAGGCTGGCAATATAACTATATCAATTACATCGGCATTGCAGGGGCGGTGTTTATTGTTCTGTTCCTGTTTTTCTGGATTAGATCAGCATCACACAAAGCTCATGTAAAGGTTTTGCATGCTAAGTCTGCTGAACTTGCTACAGTCATGGCCAAAGTACAGTCTGTGGCAGAATATGAAGTGGTGACCGAAATACCTGAGCCTGTGCAGGATGAAGATGAAGTGCCAGCTGAGAATTCGGCAGATGAAGATCAGCAACCTGTTGCCAATTTCGCTACCCCCGCCATGCGTTATGACGTCAGAAAATACGTAATCCTGCTACCAAAAGTAGAGTCAGTCATGGCGACCGGAAGTGATGTAGCTCGCTATACAGAAATCGAGCAGCAATGGCTGGCTGAGCAGATCACGTTAAGGGAAGAAAGTCTCATCCAGATGCGCGAGGCAGTGGATGAGGAGCTGGCGCGTGTGCGCCAGGTTGAGCGATTGCACGATGTGGAATCCAGCCTGCAGAGCAAGTCTGAAGAATTAACTACTAAGCTGGGTTTGCGGGAAAAAGCTATCGAATTACTGGCAGGAGCCGCTAAACATTTTTCCAGTAAATTCAATCGAGATATACAGGCTATCATGTCCAGCACCCTGCCGGTGTTCACCGAGGGGCGTTATGAACATCTGCAGGTGGAACCGGATCTTGGGGTACGAGTTTTCTCAAGTGATAAACGGGATTTTCTCGATCTGGAAGAGATTTCCAGTGGTACTCAGCGCCAGATCATGCTTGCATTGCGCATCGCCCTGTCACAGAAGTTGATGGGACGGGTGGTGAAAGGCAGGCAGTTCGCATTTATGGATGAGCCTTTCGCATTTTTTGATGAAGAACGCACCAAACATGCTTTGCTGGCTCTGCATGAGTTAAGTGATGCCCTCAGCCAGATCTGGATTGTTTCCCAGACATTCCCGGACGGACATGAATTCGCAGCCGAAATTAAGTGCTCCAGAGATCTTGAGTCATTGTCTTTTGTCGCATCGTAGTTGTTTAAGGAAGGTCTGAATAAGTCTATCCTGGACATCTCAGACCACGAAAACCAAAAATGCGATTTTATCATTTTCTTGCTCTGATAAATCTTATGGGTGAATTAATCAGAGTTTCCTAATGAAGCTGATTAGTCACATCCTGTCAAAACTTGACTTCATTAGCAACTTCTAATATACTGAGCTCAATTTTTCGAACCACTATTTTGATATGACAACATCCTCTCAGGAATCTGCTCACGCGAAACGAATAGCCGGAATTATTAGTGTTGTCATTTTCGTATTAGCCGCCATTAACGGTGTCTTTACTTATTCAGGTGCCCATCTGTTTATTAAAGAAACGCTGTTTGCCATTTTATTTGCAGTAGCCGTTCAATTTTCCATAGCGATAAGTCTTATTGCCTTACCTTATGTAAAAGGTCTGGGTAAAATTGTATTACTAGTGGTGTATTTCGCAGCGTTAACCCTGTCAACATTGTCTGCATACACTTTCATTTATAACTCAGGTTTACCCGGCACTCTGGGTGATAGTACCTCGGTTAATGTGCAACTTAAGGCACGTGTCGCAGATCAACTGAGTGAAGCTATTCTGGCCGACCAGGCTTTTATCGACAGTAAAACTGAACAGCTGGCTTATTTAAATCGACAGGCTGAAGAGGAAGCACTCAGGGGGCATCGCTCTGGACTGGGTGCCGGCAAAGGACCTGAGTATTACCAGAAGATGGAAATGTTGCAGGCAGATGAAGTTCGTTTTGAGGCTCAGAAACGTAAACATGAAGAAGCTAAAATTATTTATGCTGAATTGGGTAGCGAATTAGCTCAGAAATCTGATGGTCAACGCGAAAAGCTGATTCTACTTCTTTCACGCCTTAAAGCAGTGGTGATTACAGACGAAGCCAGGCAAATTGTGACTGATATTTCACAAAGCAAACTGGCCGTTATTGTAAGTCCGGTTGAAACGGCAATGGGTGTCATTATGGATCGGGACGCTTATTCGGTCCAGTTGGTGGTGAGCATTGTCTGGGCAGCCGTATTTGATTTGCTGGCGCTATTCATGGGTATTATTCGTTATTATATTTTACGACCCGATTATTCGATTTTAACGGCCATTTACGATTCAATTGCTGGGTTTGTGACCTTTATTATTCGTCTGGGTTACATCAAAAAAGATGCACTTCAAAAATATAATCAGGGGCTACAGCATGAGAGTCTCGGTACGTCTCTCAACTCATCTGAAATGCAATCTTTTGCTACCTATGTGATGGCGGGAAGTTTATTTTCAGCGAGAGAAGACCAGGATGCCATCGAACCACTGCAAAATTTGATCAGCCATATCGAGCCCTTACAACTGGCTGATGATCCTCGTGGTGTGGGTATACCGTTCGACGTCGTTGATGATAAGAAAGAATTGAAAACGTTGATGGCTATGTTGATTCAGAATGAAGTTTTTCTGTCTAATGTGGAGCACAGAGCCTATGTGATGAACCCCGGTAGTGAGATGGCTCAGAAGATTCTGGTATTCTTCAAAATGGGCCTGAAAGATCCCAATAAACAACAAGAAATTGCACACTACACATTACCTGCTGAAGCACATACATAACAGTCCAGAATACATCACCTTAGTGGGTAGTTAAACCATCAGCAGGTACGGAGCTGATTGAAGACCACCCTGATATCTAGTTTCTTACTTTTTATACTGATCCAGTAACCATTAATGACTCCATGCAACCGTGGGTTAAACTATTTTCTCTGCCTGGATATCATTGAGAAGAATCCTGAATAATCTTTTTTTATAACCGATCCTGATCGGTTTATCTTCGCATTCGATAATCCTATAATTGCTCATGGAAATGCTGAACGTTTATGGGAATACAAAAGGCAGCCTACTATTGAAAGACCGCTTCTCAGTCTGTTTAACCCGGATATTTCATAGGAATGCAGGATTTTGGGGAAATATCAGTGAGTCAGTTTGGCTAATTTGTCGAAAAGCATAGCCATAGCTATGGTTACAGGCAAATCAGTCGAAATGGCCGCTGAGATTTTCCCAAAAACTGCATAGCCGGCCTTCGGTACATAGTGTACTTTGCTAATATGCCAATATTTCTTAATACAATCAAAATGTTAAGTTTAAGTTGTAGTGTTCCTATGAAATATTCGGGTTAACCTTGTTTTTAGCTTGTTGTGAAAGGACTGAATAAATCAGAAAGATAGGGTTGGTATGCCTTCCAGTGAGAAACCGAACTGTTGTATATAGGCTGGCGAACCTGGGTGATGCTGGCGGTACGTATGAGTCGATCTGACTGGTAGAACTGCAAACAGTTTTCATCCCAGTCCAGACCGATATACTCAATCAATCGTCTGGATTCTTTTTGTTGATTTTCTACCAGTTGTTCGTAGCTGATTTCGATGAACCGGTCCGGAATAACATTGCGCCAGTGCTGCATAATGCG
>RCNF010000300.1_pt1 | contig 24352 bp, 17 predicted proteins | sample 2041311 | NCBI WGS metagenome assembly RCNF01 (sample SAMN09708228, study PRJNA481090) | Marine sediment metagenome, whole genome shotgun sequencing project. | biome: marine sediment; feature: ocean; material: sediment; isolation source: Sewage treatment plant 2 marine sediment (STP2) ... | reverse complement strand
GGAACGTTCTGGGATGTCTCCGATCACTGCCCGCTGACCTTCGAGATCCGCGACGCGGATCTCGCAGGGCAGAATGAAGAATGAAGAATTAGGAATTAGGATTTAGGAATTTGGAATGCCGGCCACCGACCCACGGCAATCCACGAACCGGGGAAAGGTGGGTTTGGAATTCCTAATTCCTAATTCCTAACTCCTCATTCATCTGTATGATGGCCGCGACAGTTGAAATGACGACTCATCGACGCTTCCCCATCGATCGTGCCGTGCGCGAGTTCCATATCTCGCGGGCCATGCGCGATGCCTACGATCTGCCCGATGCCCTGTTTTCGGTGACCGGCAACATCGTTTTTGCGGATTTTCGTGCCGCCCGTGAGCTCGCCCACCGACTCAATGAGCGGCGCGATGTCCACCACCATCCGGAGCGGGCGGTGCGCGCGAGCCGTCTCTACGCTGTGGGACTGATCGACGAGGTGCTCCATCTCGTTGTGGCCCGGCATCGCCAACTCCGGGCCCCGCATCTGTGGGCGCAGGCCTCAACGCTGCTTTCCAGAGATCTAGGGGCGGAACGGTTGGATCGCGTGCTCGGAAAATTCGTCGACGAGTTTCCTCCGACCGAGGTTTACCGTGGAGAGATCGAGGCGGATGCGTATCTGACCGGAACGACCGATGGGATCCCGCATCGCGAGGTCGCGCTCGAAGAGATGGTGCTCCTGTGGTTGGCCAACAACAACCCGGCTTTCGCCGATTTTCGCGAACTTTTCGACGACGCAGCGCTTCGCCTCGACACAGATTATGAGGAGGCGTTGCAGCATATCGAGACGATCCTCGGTGGTTCGGCAACCGGTGGCCAGGGCGGGGGAGAGACCCTTCTCGATCGGTTGTACGCCCCGATGCGGGCCGCACCGACTTCGCTCGAAGGTCAATTGGCCTTTATCCGCGCCACCTGGACAGAGCTGCTCGGCACCGAGCTGCACCGGGTCCTTGGGAGCCTCGATTTCATCACCGAGGAAGCTCGGGTGTTTTTTCCTCCGGGAGCCGATCCGGGTCCGGGTCCGCTCGAGCCTCCGGACTTTGCGGCGCTCTACGACGAGGTTGAGAATTACTCGGCCGACCTCGATTGGATGCCGAAACTGGTTCTGCTGGCCAAGAACGCACACGTCTGGCTCGCCCAGCTGAGTCAAAAGTACGGTCGCGAGATCACCACCCTCGATGGTGTCCCGGATGCAGAATTGGCGGAATTGGCCAACTGGGGGATCACGGGGCTGTGGCTGATCGGTGTTTGGGAGCGCAGCCGTGCCTCTGAGCGGATCAAGAGGAGGATGGGCGACGAGGACGCGGTGGCCTCAGCCTATTCGCTCGAAGACTACCGCATCGCCGACGCCCTCGGTGGGGAAACAGCCTACGACGAGCTCCGGGCCCGGGCGTGGGGCCACGGTATTCGGCTTTCCACGGACATGGTCCCCAACCACATGGGCCTCGATTCGCAGTGGGTCGTCAACCATCCCGATTGGTTCGTGTCGCTGGATCGCTCGCCCTATCCCTCCTACACATTTCACGGTCCCGATCTATCGGATGACGACCGGGTCGGCATTTTCATCGAGGACAAGTACTGGTCCAAAGAGGACGCCGCCGTCGTTTTCAAACGGCTCGACCGCCACACCGGAAGCGAGCGGTTCATCTACCACGGGAACGACGGCACCTCGATGCCGTGGAACGACACCGCCCAGCTCGATTACACCAGGGCCGAGGTTCGGGAAGCCGTGATTCAGACCATCCTCGCAGTGGCCCGTCGGTCGCCGGTGATCCGGTTCGACGCCGCCATGACCCTCACCCGTCAGAATTACCACCGCCTGTGGTTCCCGGAGCCGGGGGCCGCCGGCGCGGTCCCGTCGCGGGCGGAGTTCGGCATGTCGCGGGCGGAATTTGACGCGGTGATGCCGCATGAGTTCTGGCGCGAGGTGGTGGACAGAGTCGCGGCCGAGTCACCCGACACGCTGCTGTTGGCGGAGGCGTTCTGGTTGCTCGAGGGTTATTTCGTTCGCACGCTCGGGATGCATCGGGTCTACAACTCGGCCTTCATGCATATGCTGCGTGATGAACGCAACGCTGAGTACCGGCAGCTGATGCGTACGACCCTCGAGTTCGATCCACAGATTCTCAAGCGCTATGTCAACTTCATGTCCAACCCGGACGAAAGGACCGCCGTCGACCAGTTTGGGACCGGCGACAAGTATTTCGGGGTGGCGACGTTGATGGCCACCATGCCCGGCCTCCCTATGTTCGGCCACGGCCAGGTCGAGGGCCTCGCCGAAAAGTACGGCATGGAATTCCGGAGACCGCGGTGGGAGGAGACCGCCGACGAGGGATTGGTGGTTCGCCACCACCGGCAGCTCTTCCCGTTGTTGCGGCGGCGCCGACAGTTTGCGGAGGTCGACCGGTTCTTTCTCTACGATTTAGAGGGCGACGACGGGTCAGTCGACGAAAATGTCTTTGCGTACTCAAACGAGGTGGATGGCCAGCGCAGCCTGGTGATCTTCAACAATCGATACGGCGACACCTGCGGCCGGATTCGCCTCTCAACCGGGGTCGCCGACAAACCCGGGAATTCTGACATCGCGCTGGTAAGAACGACGCTCGGCGACGGGCTTCGTCTTCCGGAGAGTGGCGATGCGTTTCTGGTGATGCGAGACGCCATAACCGGTCTCGAACATGTCATGTTCTGCAGCCGGCTTCGCAACGACGGTTTGCAGCTCGATCTCGGGGCCTACCGGCTCCACTGTTTCATCAATCTGCGCGAGGTGGTGTCGGATGCAGAACATCCGTGGGCGGAGCTCGCCACAGAGCTCGACGGCCGCGGCGTTCGAAGTGTGGACGAATTACTGGGCGTGCGGGTCGCCGCCCCGATTCACGATCCTATCCGGCGGCTCCTCGAGGTGTCGCTTCTCCGCGATCTCGCCGCCCCGGAGAGTGCGGAGGGCGCCGTTGCTCGTTTGCGCAAAACCGCGGCCGGCGAAGTGGATGCCATCGTCGCGGCGGCGGCGGAAAGGGTGGGGTCCGAAGGTCCCCTCTCCGCCATCGAAGCGGCGTTGCTCACCGACCTTGAAGGTGTCATGGCCCTCGCCTCGCTGGGAAGCGAAAACTCTGAGGGTGGCCCCGGTGATGATGATTCGCCCTTGGCTTTGCTTCGTCTAGCCCTGGCCCAGCCCGAACGATGGGCTGCGGTCCTGATGTGGATCGTGACCCGTCACCTGGGCCGCATTCGGGGTCCAGGTCGGGATGGCAAGAGTGTTCGTGAGCTCTATGTGGACTGGCACCTCGGGTATCTTTTGGCCGAGGTGGCGCAGCAGCTCGGCGTGTCCGGAGATTCGGCTCGCGCCATCGCGGACGCCGTGGAGTTGATGATCGCTTCTGATGACCTCTTCAAAGAGATGCCAACCTCGGGGCGCCACCTCGCACATCTGTTTGAAGACCCGGTTGGGCGTCGTTTTCTTGCGATCAACACCCACGAGGACGTTGAGTGGTTCAACCGCGAGCGGTTTGTGGATCTGGTTGAAGGACTCTGTACCGTGATCTCAGTTCGCTCGGTGACGGGGAATGCTGCGGACGCGCTTGACGGGGTGGCCCGTGCGCGCGAAGGGGCACGTGAACTGATGGCCGCTGCACAAGCGGCGGAATTCAAAGTGCTGGAATTCCTGGCGGATGCGGACACCGGCACGGACGCGGAGACGGAGAAGGAGACGGGAAGGACGACCGATCGGTCCGAGCGGACGGAGTAATGGGTCGGCGTTCGCTCTTGCGCCCTCTGCCTCTCTTCCTTGTCTTTGTTTTTGGGGCGGTCGCGGTGGTCGATCTGGTGCAGACTCTGCGCAATGATGCGCTACCGCCTCCGGTCGTCCTGCGACCTGGAGCGGTTGAATTTGAAAGCCGGGAACCGGTGATCGATCTCCGCAGCGAAGGGCAGGTTCGGGACATCGGCTTCCTGCCTTCTCCGGTGCTGGCCGGTGGTCTGTGGTCCGAGGCTGATGCATCCGGCACGTGGATTCTCGGACACGGTGCCGAACTCGCGCTGGATCTGGTCCGCGGCGGCCAGCGGGTCGTGGTCTTCGATGGCCGCCCGGCGGCGGGAAAGCGCCCGGTGCGCGCGGTCGGAATCTCAGTCAACGGCGTCGATTGCGGTACTGCGAAGCTGCACCAGGGTTGGCAACGGTGGAGCGTGGCCGTGCCGGAGGGTGGGTTGCGCGACGGTCTGAACTCGATTGTGTTTCGCGTCCCGGACCGGGCATCGGTCCGGAGACCACGGCGGGCCCTCCAGTTGCGGCGGGTGGAGCTCCGTTTTGATTTGGCCCTGGATACAGGTGCACCGAGTCAGGAGCCCCTCGACATTGACTTCGAGGCGCAGCGGATATTGATGCGGACGCCCGGGGTGCTCGAGGCTCGGTTCATGGTCGACGATCGGGTCGACGCCTTGCGCATGAGATATCGGTTTCGCAGCCCTGAAGGCACGGTCGAAATGACGGTGGCCCGGCCGCAGGGTGGGGGCGTCGGGCGTGACGCCGAGATTCGTCAGGTGCTCTCCGCATCCGCGCAGGGGGTCGAGCGCATTCGGGTGCCGCTCCACGGTCGTCGAGGTGAGTTTGTGTTGCGACTGGCAGCCGAACCGTGGGAAGGTCAGGCCCTTTTCGACATCCGGTCAGTGGAGTTGGTCACTGAGAGGAATCGGTCGGGTTTCGGGGACGATCACCGGCGCTGAGCCTGTCGTCCGAGTCGGGCGGGGTGACATCGCGGGGCGGCGTCACATCGTCCTTGCGGGTGGTCAACGTCGCCGCCAAAAAGGTCAGCATGGCGAGCATCAATTCGTCGACCAGCGGAATCGGGTCGGGAATCACCAGATCGACCAGAAACAACCCACCGAGGATCAAGAACAGGTACGGGTAACGCAGCCGCGGCAGGAAACGTTGAATGAATGCGGTGAGCGGAGAAGTTCGTACTGGTGTGTTCTTCATATGCCTTCCTACTCGGTCGGACAGCATTTGTTCCCGCTGCCTCAGGAGCCTCTCGGTTTATAGCTGGAGTAGGCCTCCACCTTTCCGGACAGCCCACTCAGCCTGACGACCAGCACCTGACCGTGTGGCGTTCCCTTGATCCACTTCTGTGCCTTGTCCTGGAGGCGTCGTCTCTCCGCCCCCTCGAGTTTGATCCCCTGTTTGGCGAAGAACTCGTCGACCATGGTCATGGCTTCGGGGGTGAGCTCGGTGACGCCACGAATGATCTGCACGAGAGGGCGGGATGGAACGTTGTCGAGAATGAGCCGGGCGCTCATGTCGACCTCGGCCACGGGCCCGAGATCTCCGCTGATCGGTGGTTCCGATTCCGCAACGGCGGCGGGTGCCGGCCCCAGCAGTTGTTCGATGGCCTCGATCGCGCCGGCCAGTGAGGTCTGAAGAATCTCGACTGACTGGTCCGATCCCTCCGGGAGCGAAGCCCCGTCGTGGGCTGAAAACCACCCGCAAAGCTGGAGGATGAAGTCAGCGAACTTGTTCAGCCTCGGGGCCGCGACTCGACTTGAAGGCTCGAGCTTGGCCGGTTGGCGAATCTCGATCTGAACCGAATCCTCTGAATCGGTCAGATCGGAGATGACGGTGGCCAGGGATCGAGAGGCGTTGGCGAACGAGGTTGCAGCTTCCTCGGCATCGGAAGCAAGCATCCAATCTCGACGTTCGCCAATGAACTCGGACAGCCTCTGGACATTGCGAGAGGCCTTTTCGAGTTCTTCTACGGTGATCTGTCCACTCATTGCGCCACCCAACAATCCTATGGGAGGGCATTCTATCTGAAATCACCCGTGGGCGTACCGTACTCGTGAGATGTGCGAAGATGCGGCGGGCCGGAGAAATGCAACTGACGATCACAGCACCCGATGATTGGCACCTTCACTTGAGGGACGGTCTGGCAATGGCGGACGTGGTCGCGCACTCGGCGCGCACCTTTGACCGGGCGGTTATCATGCCCAACCTGGTGCCGCCTGTGACGACCACCGATCAGGCCGTTGCCTACCGCGAACGGATCGTGCAGGCCCTCCCCGGGGAGTCGGCCTTTGATCCGCTGATGACCCTGTATCTCACCGACCTGACCTCGCCGGCCGAGATCGAGAGAGCCGCGGCGAGCGGTGCGGTTGGAGCGGTCAAGCTCTACCCCGCCGGTGCGACGACCAACTCGGAAGCCGGAGTGACGAACCTCGAGACGATTGCCCCGGCCCTCGAAACGATGGTTGGTCTGGGCGTCCCGCTTCTGGTCCACGGTGAGGTGACCGACCCTGCGATCGATATCTTTGACCGAGAGAGGGTCTTCATCTCGAGGGTGCTCGGTCCGCTGGTCGATCGCTGGCCGGGGCTCAAGGTGGTGTTTGAACACATCACCACGGCCGAGGCCGTCGAGTGGGTCCTGCGGGCGCCACCGGCGGTTGCTGCGACGATCACGCCACACCACCTCTTGTACGACCGCAACGCCCTGTTCAGCGGGGGCATCGGGCCCCACTTCTATTGCCTGCCGGTGCTCAAACGCGACATCCACCGGGAGGCCCTCGTGTGGGCCGCGACCAGCGGCAGCCCGCGGTTTTTTCTGGGCACCGACAGCGCCCCCCACGCGCGTCACACCAAAGAGGCACCTCGCGGGTGTGCAGGGATTTTCTCTGCCCACGCCGCCATCGAGCTCTACGCCGAGGTCTTCGAAAACGCGGGCGCGCTCGATCGCCTCGAAGCATTCGCGTCGCACCACGGCGCCGATTTCTATGGTCTGCCGAGAAACCGCGGTACCATCACGCTTTCTCGAGAAGATTGGGTGGTGCCCGAAGTCTATGCCTTCGGGGAGCACGAGGTCGTGCCTTTACGAGCCGGTGAAACTCTGAGCTGGCGCGTGGCGGGGACGACGATTCCGGAGTAGATTCTGAAATTCGAACTGGCGCCGCGCCGCCGATGGTGAGGCGGCGCCGCGTGATGGAGAGGAGAAGCGCAACATCATGGCCAACGTCAAAAAGCATCGTGGAACGATCGGCATCCTGACAGGAGGGGGCGACGTGCCGGGGCTCAACCCGGCGATTCGGGCGGCCACCGTCCGCGCCATCCGGGAGGGCTACAGGGTGTTGGGGATTCGACGCGGATGGGCGGGTCTGATCGAGATCGACCGTGGGAAAAAGAACGGTTCCGACTATGTGATGGATCTCACCGAAGAGGTCGTCAACAAGGTCGGTCGGACCGGCGGCACCTTTCTCCACAGCTCTCGCACGCGACCGTCGCACGTCCCGCAGACGGCTTTGCCCGACCACCTTCGCGAGACTTACACCGATGATGTCAACGATCTCACAAAGGAAGTTCTGGCCAACCTCGAATACCTCGGGATCGATACCATGATCCCGATTGGCGGCGACGACACCCTGTCCTACGGTGTCCATCTCCACAATCTGGGGGTTCCGGTGATTGCGATCCCCAAGACGATGGACAACGACGTGCCGGGGACCGATTACTGCATCGGGTTTTCCACCTGCGTCACCCGGACCATTGCCATGACCCATGCCCTGCGGACGTCGGCGGGCAGCCACGAGCGCTTTCTCGTGATCGAGGTCTTCGGCCGCTATGCTGGTTATACCGCCCTGTTGCCGACCATGGCCGGCGCCGCCCACCGCTGCGTCATCCCGGAACATACCTTTGACATCCGCAATCTGTGTGAGCGGCTTTCAAAGGACAGAAGAGAAAACCCCTCCAACTACTCTGTGGTGCTGGTGTCCGAAGGGGCGACCTTCACCGGACAGGGCGACATGGTGTTCGAGGACGAAGAAAAGGACATGTTCGGCCACAAGAAGCTCGGCGGCATCGGCGACCGGGTGGCTCGGGCCCTCCGTGAGCTCTCGCCCGAGTACAACAACGGCCGCCGAATCAACGTGATCAACCAACGGTTGGGTTATCTGGTGCGTTCGGGCGACCCGGATGCCCTCGACTCGGTGGTTCCCATGGCCTTTGGCAATCTGGCCATGGATCTGATTCTGGAAGGCAAGGCGGGGCGCCTGATCAATATTCGCAACGGCCGCTACGACGACGTGCCCATCGACGTTGTGACCAGCCGCAAAAAGGTGGTCGATGTCGAAAAGTTCTACAACACCGAACGGCTTCGCCCCAAGTACACCCGATTCGAGGGCGCGCCGGTGTTTATCATGACATCTGACTACTGATGAATTAGGAATTAGGAATCAGGAATTAGGAATGCCGCGCACCGTCCCTTGCAACCCAATTTCCGCGGGAGGACGGGCCGTAATTCCTCATTCCTCATTCCTAACTCCTCATTCGAACCGGAGGTTCACGTGAGGCTTTTACATACGATGATCCGCGTTGGCGATCTCGATCGATCGATCGCGTTCTACACCGAGGCGCTGGGGATGGAACTCCTGCGCAAACATGACTATCCCGAGGGGAAGTTCACCCTCGCCTTTCTCGGCTACGGCGATGAGAATTCGACCGCGGTGATCGAGTTGACCCACAACTGGGACACTTCGGAATACGACCTCGGCAACGGTTTCGGCCACATTGCGATCGGCGCCGACGATATCGTCGGGGCGTGCGAGAGAGTTCGTGAGTACGGCGGCCAGGTGACCCGCGAGCCCGGACCGATGAAGCACGGCACCACGGTGATCGCATTCGTCAAGGACCCCGACGGGTATGTCATCGAGTTCATCAAAAAGAAGTAGGAATCAGGAATTAGGAATTAAAAATGCCATCCACTTGCCCGCGACAGCTTGTGGGGAGAAGGCCAGAAATTCCTCATTCCTCATTTTGAATTCAGCTCGCTGCTTGTCGGCGAGCGTGCGTCCGTGTAGTGTTCGCTCATGATCGAGATTGGAACGACCCAAACCCTCACCGCCACCTGTGCGCGTGGTCTGGAGCGCGTCCTGGCCGACGAACTTCGCGTCCTCGGCGCCGAGGCCGTCGCGCCCGATCGCGGGTCGGTGCTGTTTGCCGGCGATCTCAGGACCGTCTACAACGTCAATATCCGTCTCCGCACGGCGATGCGGGTGCTGGTGCCACTGGTGCGCGGCCAGGTGACGAATCGTGAAGGGCTCTACGAGTTGGCCGCATCTGTGGTCTGGAAAGAGGTCCTCGGCAGCGGCCAGACCTTTGCCGTCGAGGTGGTGGGCAAACATCGTTCGTTCCGCAACACGACGTTTGCCGGCCAGGTGGTCAAGGACGCTGTCGTGGATCGTCTGCGGACGGCCGGAGGCGGGCGCCCAAACGTGGATCGCGACAACCCCGACATCCGTCTTCACCTCCGGCTCGTGGAGGACGGACCGTCGACCTTGAGCCTCGATTCCAGCGGCGAGCCCCTGTCGCACCGCGGCTACCGGCCGCGCGGGGGGCCGGCGCCGCTCGCCGAAACGCTGGCCGCCGGGATCCTCCTGCTGGCCGATTACGATGGGTCCGAGCCGTTGCTCGATCCCATGTGCGGCACCGGCACCTTTGCCGTGGAAGCCGCCCTGATCGCTACCCGAACACCGCCCGGCCTGCACCGCTCGTTCGCATTCGAGCGCTGGCCTGTCCACAGCCTGCTGAACTTCGAAGAGGTCCAGCGCGAGGCCAGCCACGGCCACCGGGAGGCCCCGCAACCCATCGTTGCTCGGGACCGCGCGGACAGAGCCTTGCGGGCCACCCATAGGAATCTCAAGGCTGCCTGGATGGACAGTTGGGTCGAGCTCGAGCAGCGGGATGCCCTCGACCTCCAGCTGCCGTGGGGGTCCGGCGGGATGATCGTTGCCAACCCGCCCTATGGCAAACGGGTCGGCGAGGTCGAAAAGCTCTTCGGGCTCTATCGGCGTTTTGGTGACAGCCTCAAAAATCAGGCCGTCGGCACCACGGCGTGGGTCCTCGCCGGCGAGCCGAGGCTGGCAAAGAGCATTGGTCTCAAGGCCGCCCGCAAGATCCCGCTCTTCAACGGGCCGATCGAGTGCCGTCTCCTGAAGTTCGAGATGTACGAGGGCACCAGGAAGCACAAGGGCGGCTGATCGTCGCCGAGTTCTTAATTTTAAATTTTAAATTTTGAATGTCGCAACCAATCCCATTTGAGGCCGATGGGAGAGTGCGATGGAATTCAAAATTCAAAATTAAGAATTGAGAATTCCAAGCTCGTCTTCGAGCTTGCTGACGAGCGCGTCCATTTCCGCGACGAGTGCCTCGGTCGGTTCCGTGGTCGTGAAGTCGACCCCCGCCTTCTGGAGCTGCGTGATCGGGTGATCGTTGCCGCCTGAACGGAGCAGCTCGAGGTATCGGGTCACGGTCTCGGCCCGGTCCTCCTGATCGCCTTCGGTCATCCTCCTGTGGAGCAGGGTGGCCGCGGCCTTCGAGGTCGCGTACTGGTAGACGTAATAGGGCGAGCCGTAGAAATGGGGTATCCGTGACCAGGTGTTGCGGTACCACTCCTGGTCGTCGAGGGCGTCGCCGAAGAAGGCCGCAAGGCACTCGAGATAGATCGTTTGCAACACCTCGGCGGTGATCGGACGCCCTGCCTCGACTTCGCGGTGGGCGCGCAGTTCAAAATTGGCGAACAGCGCCTGGCGGTAAAAGCCGGCCGCGATGTCATCGATGGCGTGCTGGAGGAGGGCGACCCGCCGCTCCGGGTCTGTTTCCTCGGCCAAGAGCCGGTCGAGGAAGAGCGACTCGTTGGTCATGGAGGCCACTTCGGCAACAAAGATCGTGTATTCCGAAGTGGCGAAGGGCTGGCTCTCGTGCGACAGCACGGTGTGCATGGTGTGGCCCATCTCGTGTGCGACGGTAAAAGCATCGTTGAGAGTGTCGGCGTAGTTGAGCAGCATATAGGGGTGGACCCCGTAGACACCGGCCGAGAAGGCGCCCGAGCGCTTGCCCTCGTTTTCATAGACGTCGATCCAGCGATCATCGAAGGCGCGCTGAACAGTGTTTTGATAGCCCGTGCCGAAGACCTCCACCGATTCGACCAGCAGCCGGCTGATCTCATCGTAGGGGAGTGGCCACTCGACGTCGACGAGCGGCAGATAGGCGTCAAAATAGCGATAGCGCTCGAGGCCCAGGGCCCGTCTCCGGAGGCGGTGATAGCGCTGCAGAGCTCCGCTGCCGTCACGGGCGGTTGCGACGAGGTTCTCGACGACCGACGGCGGGATATTGTCGTCATCCAGCTTGGCCTCGAGGGCGGAAGCATAGCGCCGCGACCGAGCGATGAACCAGTCCTTCTGGAGGACGCCGTTATAGATGGCGGCAAAGGTGTTGGGCGAGCCGTCGTAGACGCTGAAATGGGCCTTGAAGAGCTTTTCGCGGTCGGCCTGCAATCGCTGCGAGTGCAGCCCCTGCGAGTAGTTGCCGTGGCTTGCGATGACCTCTGTGCTGTCCGACAGTGTCACCGTCGGAAACTTTACATCGGCATCGGCCAACATGGTGTAGGTCTGTGAGGGGGTTCCGTTGAAGGTCGAGGCGTAGGCCAGGAGACGTTCTCCGTCCTCGTCGAGGACGTGCTCCTGCATGCGGTAGCTCTCCTCGATACCGAATCGGTAGGGCGCGAGGTCGGGAGTTTCGTCGAGCCAACCCTTCATCGTCTGCTCGGGAATCCGCAGCAGCTCCGGTGTGTACCAGGCGGTGGCCTGTTTGAAGGCGGCAAACGCCAGCCGCACCTGTTCGAGACGGCCCTGAACGGTGTTGTCCCTGGTGTCCTGGCTCTGCATCAAACCCGGGTACTGGTAGACGCGATACGCAAGCTGGCCGAGTTCGTCGGAGAGCCGGCTCGCCTCGAGGATGCGCTGGGCGCCCTTGGCGAGCGTGCCCTCGAACTCCTGGTACGACGCCATCAACGCGCGCAGTCGCTCGAGGTCGGCTTCCCAGGAGGGCCAGTCGGGGTAGATATCGCCGAGGTTCCACTTGTAGTGAGCGGCAATCTGCGAGCGGTCGCGGGTCGCAGGCTTCAGTCCTTGAGTGATGGTCACAATCAGATCTCCAGATTTTTCATAACGATCGGCACGGCAACGATCGCGGATGCATGCCCCGCTCGGGCCGGACTCAGTGGTAACCCCGGTTGGACTCAGAATATGCCGGTCGGTCAGTTCGCGGGGGCAACCCGCCGAGATGGTCGAAGAACGAGCTCCTCAAAAAGCTCGACATCGACCACGGTAGCCGGCCCGGCTGCGACGGCAACGCCTTCGATCACCCGCGGCTCATACCCCTCCGCCGTGATTCGGAGATCGAAAAGCCCGGGCAAGAGAAGGCGGTGGTAATCCCCGACGTCGGCATCGGTGCGGGCCATCGAACCATCGGCCTCGCGGTCGACGCCGAGTACCTCGACGGTCGCGGCCAGCGGGCCGCCATTCCGGTCGGTGACCAGACCGCGGATCCCGTGATGGGCGTGGCCCAGAAAGTCGAGGAGGGCGCGGCGGTTCCACTGCCACATCTCGTCCAGCTGGTCGGCCGGCAGCAACTTGGTGGTAGAGAGCTCGATTGTGAGCTCTCGCCCACCCTGGAAGTAGGTGATCCAGTCCTGTCGGCTGCCAAAGGTCTGGTACCAATCGTAACCGTTGGTGAGGCCGCTTGAGTAAGGGTTCGTCATATAGCCACCCGGGCTGTCGGACTGGGCCAAGTCAGCCCAGTCGCGCGAGAGGTCTTCAAACCAGGTGTCGTCAGGGTGCCGTCGTGCCACGGTGTCCCAGGGGTAGTTCACCACCTCGGCTCCACCGTGAAAGTTGGCCGACAGGACAAAGGTCTCACTCGCCGCTAGAGCCATCATGGCCTCGGTCTCCGGCCACCAGCTGCGACCATCGGGATGATCTGAGCCGTCCGGGTCGTCCTCGCTCGGCATGCTGGGGAAGTTGCGGTTGCCGTCGACCCCCGAGTCGAGACCGCTCGAGGTGGTGTAGAAGCGGATGGCGTCGGCGACCGTGTCATCGCCGCCTCGGTAGGTGCCGTCGGGGTTGGCCAGTGGATTGATCCAGATCTCGGTCGAGTCAACCAGATCTCCAATGTCCCCATCGACGGCGTATCCCTCGAGCAGGTGGTGGATGAGCCGCAGAGTGAGGATGAAGCCCGCCGTCTCGTCGCCGTGGATGGAGGACGTGAGCAGGACCTCGGGCTCGTCTTCTTCGAAGTCGGGGTTGTCGGAGATGATGACGGCGAGCAAGCGGTGGGGCCGCACCATATTGGCGGTGGGCCCGAGATCCACGAGCCGGCAGATCTCCGGGTGGACGGCGGCAAAATGGTTCAGAATTGCAGTGTACTGTTCGTAGGTCGGATAGCAGGACCACGAGCGCTCCTCGTCTTCCACCCACCCATCGGGGCACATCCCCGCGTCCGCCTTGGGAGCTGCCGGGAGGATTTCCCAGGTGTATCCGGCCTCCCGCAGCGCGGCGAGTTGGGCCGGGGTCGCGGTTGCCAATACCTCCGTACCTCGAACATTGTCAATGCTGATGAGCCGGGTGAGGTGGTGCAGTTGTGCGCGGTCGCGGATCTCGAGGCGGATCTCGGTTGCGGTCGGAGCCTGCGATGAGGTGTCGACCTCGCTCCGGGTCGCCGCTGCGCTCGGGAACGCGGCGCTCATGACCAGCAGTGCCCCGGCAACGGTTGGCAAAAGGCGGCGCGACAGGAGAAAAACGTGCGACATCATCTCGATTCTATCGCGTTGTGGTGAAAGAAACGACCACCAGGCTCACGGCTGCAGCGGCGGGCCACTCCCTCGCGGGCGCCAGTGATCGCGCCGGGAAAGTCTCCCCGGGGAATGGCGTCTATTCGGTGCCCGACTGGCGCAGACGAAAGATGGTGCTGGTGCTGATGGTGATGGTCGGGCCGGAGCCGTCGTCGGGGAAGGCAACGTCGGCTCGCAAAAGATTGGTCCGGCTGAGGTGGGAGAGGTCGAAGAGCAATCCAACACCTGCGTCGAGACGGATGCCGTCGGTGTCGGGCCCGACCCGGGGGTCCCACGTCGCTCCGGCGTCCCCGAACACGACGACGCCGAACGAGAAGAGGCCGAAGACGTCCTCTTTAATCAGCTTTCGCCATTGGATGTTGAGCAGGGCGCGACCGGTGCCGTCAAAATAATCCGGGTCCCACCCCCTGAGGCCGAGGTCGGCCCCCAGAGTGAGCTGTCGGTCGCGGTCGAGTTGGCGTGAGGTCTCAGCGAGGAACCGCAGTTGAAGGCCCTTCCGCCCGAGCTGTGCGGCCCCGAGCTGGATGCCGGCCACAAGGTCGCGGAAACCGGTGTCCTCGTGCCGGCCGGTCAGCCACGCGTCGGCGAGCACCAACCACCGCCCCCTCTGTCGGGCGGCGTGCGCGCTGACGTCGAAGAGCAGGCGCCGTTGGTCGCCGCCGGTTGCAGGCGTCGAAAAAACCGTTGAGGCCGCGAAGTTGGGCCCCATTGCCACGTCCTCCTGGACGGTCCAGGCGCGGAAGCCCTCGACCACGACGAAATTGTCGGAGATCTGTTGGTACGCGAGGCTGGGGCCCTCGATCAGCAGATCTTCGGGGGCAGGGTAGGGCGCTCCGTCGTTCTCCCACCGCCAATTGGAATAGACGTCCTGTCGGTGTTCCCAGCCTGCAACCACCCTGCGGGTGATGTGGGAGTTTCCGGGGAGTCGTGCGCCGCCCCAGATTCTGACGACCTCGCTGTTTCGGTAGCCGCTGACCACCGACTCCGACTCCGAATACAGATGTTCTTCGAGATCTTCCTGTCCGGCCGCCACCCCCCAGGTCCAGCGGGTGGCCAGCGAATAGAAGGGACGGTCGACGATGACCTCGTCGCGGGAGCCGTCGGAGAGATCTGCGTGGACGAGGTTCAGGCGCCAGCGGGTGTTGAAGACGTTGGGATCGAAATAGCGGTAGGACCACCCATCGCGCTCGTTGTCGGACTCGTACTCCACGCCCAGCGACTTGCCCCATCCCAACAGGTTGTTCTCCTCGATATCAAAGCCGAAGCTGGAGCGGCTGCCTGAAACACCGCCCTGCCCGCCGAGCCGAAGCGACCACCGGTCGTGGGTCTCGACCATGACCTCGACGCCTCCTTCAACCCTTTTCGCGGTGATAATGACCGGGTTGACGATGCCGAGGGAGCGCAGGATCCTGGCGCTTTCGGCGGCAGCGCTCGCCGAGTAGGGATCACCCTCCTTGAACAACAGCATGGAGCGCAGAAAATCTTCTTTGCTGACGATGTGCAGCGCGTTGGCCCAGCGGTAGAACCACGCGTCGGTCTTGGGGTCGGCGGTGTCGAAAATGTCGAATCGGTCGAAGGTGATGGCGACGATCGGCAGGCCGTCGATGGCGTCGTCCTCGGCCGTGCCGAGCATTGGCGCGAGAAGAACTGAGAGGATGAAGAGGGAGGCGGTGCGGGTGCGGTGGGTCACCGAGCGCGCCGCTTGCGCGCAGCCTCACGTTCCCGTACCAGTTCAGCAACCTGCCGGATGCGTTTCTGCTCGCGCGACTCTTTTGCTTTGGCCGCCTTCCTGCCAAAACCCTGAAAGATCTGACTCACCTTCAAGAGGAGCTTGAGGTGGCCCACCGACGACGGCAGTTTCGTGTTCCGGATCTTGCAGCCCCAGAGCTTGGCCGTCGATATGCTGGCCTTGGTGAGATCCGCGTTGCGCAGATCCGAGTAGCGGACGTCGGCGCGGTCAAAATCGATCCCGACCGCATCCGAGAAGCGGAAGTCTGTCCCGATCATCTTTGCGTTGCGCGCGTTGACGAGGATGAGGTTGGTCCCCGAAAGGTCGGCGCCCGAGGCGATGACATCCTCCATATTGGCCTTTTTGAAGTTGGCGTGGCGGGCGGTGGCGTCCACCATGTTGGCCCGTTTGAGGTTGGCGCCCTCGAGATTGGCGTGGCGGAGGTCGGCCTCTTCCAGTACGGCGTCGTGAAAATCGGTAGCCCGCAGCTCGCAGCGGGTAAAGATCGCCTTGCGGAGATTGGCGGCGGCAAACGACAGGCGGCCCAGCGTCGGTGAGCGAAAGTCGAGTTCCGCGAGCTGCGCGCCGGAAAGATTGCAGCTGTCGAAGATGGCACCCAGGATGCTCGACTGGCGGAGGTCGGCATCGGACAGGTTGGTGCCGACAAAGCTCGCCCGTTCGAGGTCTGCGTGGTTGAGGCTGGCGCCCTCACACTGAGCATCGTCAAACACCGCCTCGCTCAGCAACGCGCCGTGAAAATTGGCATTGCGCAGGGTGGCGCCCTTGAAGTCGACGCGCTGCAGCCGACAGCCTTTGAGCTGGGCGGATTCCCCCTGCGCCTCGCTGAAGACCGAGCCTTCCATACTCAGGTTCTGGAGTTCGACCCCGTCGAGCACCGCACCGTGGCCCTGCACGCCGCGCATGATGGTGCTCTTGAAGCGACCGCCGCGCAGCGAGGCGCCTTGAAGTTTTGCGCCGGAGAGATCGGCCTCATCAAAGAGGGCGCTTTCCATCTGGGCCTGTGAAAGATCGGCGTGGCGCAGGTTGGCGCGGGTGAAATTGGCGCCACGCAGGCTGGCCCTGAAGAGTGACGCGCGTGAGAGATCAAGCCCGGTGAGATCGACGAAATCGAGCTGTACGCTATCGAGCTTTGCTTCGGTCAAGGTCGCGTTGGTCAGTTTGGCGCCCTCGAGGATCGCGAGCGACAAGTCTGCGCCGTCGAGCTGCGCGCCGATGAGCTCCGCGCCCCGCAGGTGGGCCTTGGTGAAGTTCAGCCCCCGGAGGTCCATTCCGCTGAGCTCGGCGTCGATCAGATCGGGGGCGAGGGTGGGGTTTTCGGCCCGCCACTCATTCCACCCGCCGGCGCGAAGTTGAGCGAGATGATCTGGGTTGGCCATGAAGATGCTCCCGATGGTCGAATGCGACCACCATTATACGGTGACTCTTAGACGCGGTGGCGCTCGCGATACTGCTGTGGGGTCACGCCGACCGTGCGGCGGAACACCCTGGAAAACGCGCTTTGATCAAAATAGCCGCAGGCGTGTGCGATGTCGGCCACGGAGGTCGGGCTCTCTCGGAGCATCGCCGATGCGGCGTCGATGCGGGTCTTGGTCACCAGTTGACTCGCGGTGATTCCAAAGAGCAGCCGAAGACGGCGGTTGAGCTGGTAGATCGACAGCCCGGCAATGCGGGCAAGATCCTCGACCCGCAGCTGCGTGCTGAATTTTCTTCGGGTGTGGTCGAGAACAGCGGCGAGCTCGCCAAAGCCCTCGGTCATATCTCCGGCCGACTGCAAATCGCGCGAAATGCCCGCGACTCCGACAACGATGCCGTCGTTGCTCAGCGCCATCTTGTCGGTCAGACACCACCCCTCGAGCCGGGTGGGATAGAGGTGGAGTTCGAGCTGCCCCGTTATGGCCGACCCGGTTCGGCAGACCGCGAGGTCCTGTTTGAGAAAACGGACTCCGAGGGGCTCGGGGAAGACCTCCTGGGCGGTGCGGCCGAGGAGGTCCCTTTTTGAACGGGCGCCGCATCGCGCAACCAGGGTCTGGTTGACCACTCGATAACGGCCCTCGGGGTCCTTGATGAAGAAAACCACGTCAGGCACCCGGTCGAATAGCTCTTCGACAAAGCTTGAGGTGTCGATGACGGTCTCGAGTCGAGAGGTTTCGTCCATTTTGGATTGTGCCGTTTCTAAAGTCAGCTCTCGACAATCCTACAAGAAAAAACGAAATGTTGAAGGTATATTCTCATTGAAGCACATGCAGGTTTCTGCCGTTTCCGCACCGACGACGACAATCCGAGGGAGGGTTTTCAACCTCCAGCGGTGCTCGGTGCACGACGGCCCTGGCATCCGTACCACGGTCTTTTTCAAGGGTTGCCCGTTGTCCTGCGCCTGGTGCCACAACCCGGAGGGGATCGGCGATGCCGCTGCATTGATGCTGCACGGCGAACGCTGCCTTTCGTGCGGCGCCTGTTCTGAGGTCTGCCCCGTGACCGAAGACGGCGCTGCTCCAGTCGGGTCCTCGTGGAACGCGACGGCATGTCTCCGATGCGGCGCGTGCGTCGAGGCCTGCCCGGCGGACGCCCGGGAACTGGTAGGCCGGATGCATGACGTTCGCGAACTCATGGATCTCGTGGAACGCGACCGACCGTTTTTTGAAGTCTCGGGTGGCGGCGTCACCTTTTCGGGGGGCGAGCCCTTGAATCAGCCCGGGTTTCTGACGGCGTGTCTGCGCGCGTGCCGGGATCGCGGGCTTCACACTGCGGTCGACACCTGTGGTCTGGCGCCGCGTGATGTGATGCTCGAGGTGGCGGGTCTCGCCGACCTCATCCTGTACGACCTCAAGCAGATGGACCCCGAGGCCCACCGGCGCCACACCGGCGTCGGCAACCGACTGATCCTCGAAAACCTGCGCCTGCTGAGCGCAACGGAAACCGAGATCTGGATCAGGGTGCCGTTGATTCCGGGGGTCAACGACGGCGTCACACATCTCGAAGACCTCGGCGTCTTTTTGGCCTCGTTGCCGCGCCGCCACCGAGTCTTTCTCTTGCCTTACCACGCCATCGCTGCGGGCAAGACGACCCGTCTCGGCAGATCTGCGGCCTTTACTGCGTACCCGACCCTCGACGCCGAGGCGCTCGGTGCTGCCCAACAACGGCTGCAGAACTTCGGCCTCGATGTTGCCTCAGGAGGATCGCCATGAACCCACGGGTCCACAATCTGCGCCAAAAAAGCCTCGACGCCTCGCCGTCGATTTCGATCGAGCGTGCGGTGTTGCTCACCGACTTCTATCACGACAATCTCGGGAAGTGGCCACAGCCGGTGCTGCGTGCGAAGGCCTTTCACCACCTATGTACACACAAGACCGTCTTCATCGGCGATGGCGAGCTGATCGTCGGCGAGCGCGGCCACGAACCCAAGGCGACGCCCACCTACCCGGAGATCTCCTGTCACAGCACCGGCGATCTTCACACCCTCAACGACCGACCGATGACGAGTTACGCGGTCTCCGACGGGGACATCGAGCGGTATGCGGACGAGGTGATTCCGTTCTGGGATGGGCGCACCCTCCGCGAGCGGATGTTTGCCGAGCTGCCTGCCGAGTGGCGCCAGGCTTTCGAAGCCGGGATCTTTACCGAATTCATGGAGCAGCGAGCGCCGGGCCACACGGTGGCCGACGGCAAGATCTATCGCAAGGGGCTTCTCGATCTCAAGCAAGAGATAGCGGCTGCTGTTGCCGCACTTGACTTTGCATCCGACTCCGACGCCCTGGCGAGGCGAGACCAGCTTGAAGCGATGGCCATCGCGGCCGATGCGGCCATCCTCTTTGCCGAACGCCACGCCGATCGAGCCGAAGAACTGGCGGCCACCGAAAAGGATCCGGTTCGTCGTGCCGAGCTGTGCCGGATTGCCGAGGTGTGTCGGTGGGTGCCGGCGCATCCGCCTCGCGACTTCTGGGAGGCTCTCCAGACCTATTGGTTTTACCACCTCGGTGTCATCACCGAACTCAACGGGTGGGACGCCTTCAACCCCGGCCACTTCGACCAGCACCTGGGGCCGTTCTTCAGCGCCGGGCTCGCCGATGGCAGCCTCAATCGCGACCGCGCCAGGGAACTGCTCGAGTGTCTGTGGGTGAAGTTCAACAACCACCCTGCGCCGCCCAAGGTCGGAGTGACCGCGGCCGAGAGCGGCACCTACACCGACTTCGCCAACATCAACCTCGGGGGGCTCAACCGCGACGGTTCGGATGCGGTCAACGACGTGTCCTACCTGATGCTCGAGGTCATCGATGAGATGCATCTTCTGCAGCCGTCGAACAATATTCAGCTGTCAAAAAAGAGCCCCGACAGTTTTCTCGAGGCGGCTCTTGGGGTGGTTCGCAAGGGCTATGGTTTTCCGTCCGTTTTCAACGCCGACGCGGTGGTGGAGGAGCTCATCCGCCAGGGCAAGACCGTCGAGGATGCCCGCGAGGGCGGCACGTCGGGGTGCGTCGAGGCCGGAGCTTTCGGCAAAGAGGCGTACATTCTCACCGGCTATTTCAACCTCCCCAAACTGCTCGAGCTGACGCTCCACGACGGCGTCGATCCGCGCAGCGGCGAGCAGCTGGGCCCGCAGACGGGTAACCCACGGGACTTTGCGTCGTTCGACGAGCTCTTTGCAGCGTGGCAGGTGCAGGTGCGCCACTTCGTCGACATCAAACACCGCGGCAACCAGATCATTGAACGGTTGTACGCGACCTCGGCGCAGGCGCCGTTTCTGTCGCTGATCATCGATGACTGCATCGCCAGGGGCCGCGACTACAACGACGGCGGCGCGCGCTACAACACCTCTTATATCCAGGGGGTTGGGATCGGCAGCCTCACCGACAGCCTGTCGGCGTTCAAATACCAGGTCTTTGACGGCGACCTCGAGATGGCGGACGTGCTGGAGGCCCTCGACACCGACTTCACCGGGCGCGAGCCCCTGCGGCAGCAGCTCGCCAACAAGACGCCGCGCTACGGCAACGATGACGACCGCGCCGACGACATCATGGTGCGCTGTTTCGAGGCCTTTTTCGATGCCGTCGACGGCCGCCCCAACACCCGTGGCGGCTCGTACCACATCGATATGCTGCCGACCACGTGCCACGTCTACTTCGGTTCGGTGATCGGCGCCCTGCCCGACGGCCGGCAGGCCGGCGCCCCTCTGTCCGAGGGCATTTCGCCTGTGCAGGGGGCTGACCGCCAGGGCCCGACAGCGGTCCTGAATTCGGCGGCCAAGATGGACCACCTGCGAACCGGAGGCACGCTCCTCAACATGAAGTTCACGCCCCAACTCCTCGAGGGTGAGACCGGCATCAAAATGTTGGCGTCGCTCGTACGCGGCTACTTCGGGATGGACAGCCACCACGTCCAGTTCAACGTGGTCAGCGCCGCGACCCTGCGCGAGGCGCAGCTCGACCCCGCCGGCCACCGCGACCTCATCGTTCGCGTGGCCGGTTATTCGGACTACTTCTGCGACATCTCCCGCGACCTGCAGGACGAGATCATCGAGCGGACTGAACACGACGTGGTGTAGGTAGGGACCAACTCGCCGTGGGTTAAGTTCTCACCCGCGTTGTCCACATGTGAAATATCCTGATTCTCCGGTCGGTGTTGCCCGTGATTGCCCCCTCTGACAATGATTGGGCCCGAATAGCTCAGCTCGCGACGGACCTTCGAAATCCCAACATTGTCAGAAACGGCACGTCCGGTGAACGCGCCCTTCGTCCAGCATCCTGGCTTTACTCTGCACGCCGCCCCCCGTAACCTCCTCTCAAGAACGGAGGCGGCATGAGCTACGGATGGGAAGGGGGGAAAGTGCGGTTGGTGCCACTCGACCGCGACAAACACCTCGACAGTGCGCTTCGCTGGTTCAACGATCCCGAGGTTACCCGGTGGCTCGAAACCGGCGACTGGCCCCTGACCCGCGGTGCCGAGGAAGAGTTCTTCCGTGCCGCGGAGCGCAACGACAGGGCGAGCGTCCAGTTCGCAGTGGAAAACCTCGAGGGCGAGCACGTGGGTTTCTCGGGGCTGCGCAGCATCGATTGGCAGAGCCGGGTCGCGGTGTCGGGCAGCGTCATCGGCCGCGAGGACTTGTGGAACCAGGGTCTCGGTACCGACGCGGCCAACGTTCGCAACCGATATGCATTCGAGGTGCTCGGTCTCCGGCTGCTGATCGCCACCGTCATCGCCGACAACAGTGCCTCGATCGCCATGCTCGCCAAGGCCGGCTACACCGAGGTCGGCCGGGTGCCGCAGCGTTATTGGAAACGAGGCGCCTACCGCGACCAGTTGATCCTCGCGCTCCACCGGGAGGGCGAATTAGGAATTAGGAATTAGGAATGAGCCTTTTTTGGTGTCGGAGGGCTCAACTGCACTGAACGGGCAAAGAAAGACTCTGAAGGTGGGCCAAGGCCCACCCTACCGGTCCGCTCGGAATCTGAGTTTTCGTAGGGTGGGCCTTGGCCCACCTTCACAGGAAATCCAGGTGCGATGAAAAATTCTTAATTCCTAATTCCTAATTCCTAATTCCGAACTACGATGGTGCGCATGATCCAGAACCTCTCGTCTCGGCTCCAGACTCTCTTTGTTTTGGTCGGTCTCGTGGTCCTCTTCGGTATTGCCTCGCCCCACTTTTTCACGACCGATAATTTGCTCAACGTCATGCAGCAGTCGGCGATCAACGCCATTCTCGGTATCGGTCTGACGTTTGTCATCATTTCGGGCGGCATCGATCTTTCGGTGGGCTCGATCCTCGCCCTGTGCGGGTTGGTGGTGGCCGATTTCATGGTGGCCGGGCACTCGATTTTCACCGCAGTGGTGGTGGGGCTTCTGGTGGGTCTCGGGTGCGGTCTTCTCAACGGACTGATCACAACTCTCGGCCGCATCCCTCCGTTCATCGCCACCCTCGGCATGATGTTGATGGCACGCAGCGCGGCCAAGATCTATTCCGGTTCCAAACCCATCAGCGGTCTGCCGGACTCATTCCGCGCGCTCTCCGGCGACATTGCGGGAGTGCCGGTCATGGTCCTGATCGTCGCCGGTCTGTACGTGGTGGCCCACCTCGTGCTCACCCGGTCGAAGCTGGGCCGTTACACCTACGCCATTGGCGGCAACGAGCAAGCCGCATGGCTGTCGGGTGTTCCGGTTGTGCGCTACAAGGTGGCCATCTACGCACTTTCGGGGCTGATGGCGGGTGTGGCGGCGGTTCTCATGACTTCGCGGTTGAACGCTGCCTCGCCGCTATCAGGCGAGATGTATGAGCTCTATGCGATCGCCGCCGCGGTGATCGGGGGCGTGAGTCTGATGGGTGGCGAAGGGCGGGTGATGGGGACGGTGATCGGAGCGCTCATCATGGGCACACTTCGCAACGGCCTCAACGCCCTGAATGTCCCGTCCGCGCTTGAAGGAATGGTCGTGGGCGGTGTGCTGGTGGCGGCGGTCGTGCTCGACCGGGCCCGCCACCGCGGTCCGGCGGGCCGTCCCGCCGCGGGTTGGCGCCGGTGGGCGAAGTGGGTGGTTGCGGTTGTAGGATCCGTCGCCCTGATCGTTGCGGCTTTCAGCTACCGCACCAGGTCTACGGTCCCGGAGGAGGACAGACAATTGACGGTGGCCTTTGTGCCAAAGGCGCTGAACTCCCCGTTCTGGGCGGCCATGGAGGCGGCGGCCATCCTCGAGGCGGAGGCACAGGGCGTCCACCTGGTGTCGTTGGCCGCCGATCGCGAGACCGATGTCGAGCGCCAATACCAGATCATCGAAAATCTGATTCAACAGGGTGTGGACGCCATCCTGCTCGCGCCCTCGGGCTCGAAGGAACTGGTGCCCGCGATCCGCAAAGCCAACGACGCCGGCATCCCGGTGCTGCTCATCGACACCAGGATCGATGAGGCCGCGGCCAAATCCGTGGGGGCCGAGGTGCTCACCTATATCGGATCGGACAACTTCGAGGGCGGCGCGGTGGCCGGTCGTTACCTTGGCGCAGCGCTTGGTGGCGACGGCCAGGTGGCCATCATCGAGGGGATTTCGGGACACGAAACCGCGGACCAGCGCCGGCTGGGATTCCTGGATGGATTGGCCGACTCTCCCGGCATTCGAGTCGTGGCCAGCCAGACCGCGAATTGGGAACGGGCGCTGGCCTATGACGTTGCGGAGAATCTCCTGCAGGCCCACCCCGACCTTGACGCGGTCTTTGCCGCCAACGACGAGATGGCCCTCGGCGCCCTGGAGGCGATCGCAGCAGCCGGGCGACTCGACGACGTGTCGGTGATCGGGTTCGACGCCATCCCCGATGCGCTCGCCAACATTCGTGCGGGGAGACTCCTGGGTTCGGTGGCCCAGTTCTCCGGCGAAATGGGACGCCTCGGGGTCTCCCACGCGACGGCGCTCTTGAGGGAGGGTGTCTTGCCGCCGCCCGAGGTGCTGACCAAGGTCGAGCTCATCGATCTCACAAACCTTCAGGAATTCGAAAATGCCACCGCGAGTTCTTCTCCCGAGCCGGAGAACCAGTGACTGACGTGGCGCCGCTCCTTCGTATGCGCGGAATCTGCAAGCGCTTCCCCGGGGTTCGGGCTCTCCTTGATGCTGATCTCGAGGTTGATGCTGGAGAGGTCCACGTGTTGTTGGGCGAGAACGGGGCCGGGAAGTCGACTCTGATGAAGGTTCTGTGTGGTCAGTACGTGGCCGAGGCGGGAACCATCACCTTCCAGGGGCAGGCCATCACGCCGGAGAGCCCGCTCGAGGCCGAGCGATACGGTCTGGTCATGATCCACCAGGAGCTCAATCTGATCCCCGGTCTAACGGTTGCCGAAAACATCTTTCTCGGTCACGAACCGACCCGCGGCGGTCTGATCCGAGATGATGTCATGCGCGAGGTGTCACGCGAGTTGCTGGATCGCGTCCAGTGTCACG
>RCNF010000299.1_pt1 | contig 24376 bp, 15 predicted proteins | sample 2041311 | NCBI WGS metagenome assembly RCNF01 (sample SAMN09708228, study PRJNA481090) | Marine sediment metagenome, whole genome shotgun sequencing project. | biome: marine sediment; feature: ocean; material: sediment; isolation source: Sewage treatment plant 2 marine sediment (STP2) ... | reverse complement strand
CTTACCAGTTAGAGGGACAGACAGTGGCAAGCGGCGACGACGGAATCATAGTCGCATGGAGAGATTCAAGAGACCTCAACAATAACATGATCTACGCCCAGAAGTACGACAGGTACGGGTACTGGGGAAATCCGGCGCCGGTCATCATCGATGCTAGCGATGTTCCTGCCGACCAGGGCGGGCAGGTCCTGCTGGAGTGGTCGCCGATCAGGATGGACGAATATCCCGAGGATCTGATCACTCACTATACCATCTGGAGGAGCGTGACGGCGCCCGAGGCGATGACGCTGATGCAGGACGGGACGCGGGACGGGATGGGAGATGTTGTGATCGATGCGCCCGGTGAGGTCGGCCTCGATTTTGAGGGAATGGCTTATCGTACCGATATCGCTTTCGGCGCGGCGGCGGCCTGGGAATGGGTCGCGAGCGTTGACGCGCATTACTGGGATGAATACGCGTATACCTGCGGGACCCTGCGGGATTTCATGGGCGACCTCGACAACGGCTTGCATTACTTCGTAATCACAGCGAACACTGCTGACCCGTTTACTTTCTGGGATTCTGCACCCGACAGCGCGTACTCCGTCGACAACCTCTCCCCCTGCGCCCCTCTCGGGCTGGCAGGCGAGCAGTCGTACTATCCTGCCGGACTCGAGCTTACCTGGTCGCCTAATTCCGAGGTCGACCTCGGCGGATACAACATCTACCGCGACACAAATCCGTCATTCGAACCCGGTGCGGGTAACCTGCTGGCAACGACCTGTGACACGATGACATTTGACGGAGACTATACAGGAGAAACTGGTTACTGCTACAAGGTCGCGGCGGTCGATATCCACGGGAACGAGAGCGGGTACGCCCTTCTCTGCGTCTATGAGGTGACCGGCGAAGAACCGATGCCGATCCCCGATGCTACCTTCCTTTCACAGAATTTCCCGAACCCGTTCAACCCGAACACGACGATCGCATTCGGACTCAAATCGGGCGGATTTGTGAACTTAAGTGTCTATAATGCAGCCGGGCAGCTGGTCACCGTGCTGATCAACGAATCGAGGCCTGCCGGTCCATACGCTACCGCATGGAACGGAAAAGCCGAAAACGGATCACCGGCCGCCAGCGGCGTCTACTTCTATAAGCTCGAGACAGAGGAGTTTGCGAAAACCAGGAAGATGATCCTGCTCAGATAATACCTGTAGGGAGGTTTTACCATGTTCAAGCGCGGCTTGTCGCCGTTCGCGATCGTCATCGGCATAACTGTATCCTTTATTTCCCTTCCGGCCCCTTCCGTCGCCCAGTGGACAGAGATCGGCAGCGCAGTCTGCACCGCACTGCAGGAACAGGCCGAGGTGTGCGCTGTAACAGACGGAGAGGGTGGAGCATTCATCGCCTGGAGCGACCCCAGGTCCGGATCATATGTGATCTACGTCCAGCATATCGACGCAGGCGGATTTCCCACCTGGCCGGCCGACGGGATCACAGTGAGCTCCGCTGGAACATCACAGGGCGAGCCCCGTCTCGCCTATGCCGGTGACGGCGGTGTCGTGGTCACCTGGCGCTCCCTGAACTCAGACTATGACGTGTACGCGCAGAAGTTCGACTGGGACGGCAACAAGCTGTGGGGAACGGACGGCGTTCTCGTCTGCGCGGAATCGGTAAGCCAGACAAGCCTGAGGATATGCACCGATCACGCGGGGGGTGCTGTCATCGCGTGGCAGGACAACCGTTTTAGTAGCCTTCAGGTATACGCGATGAGGGTAGACGCCTGGGGGACCCTGCTCTGGGCGGCAGGCGGGCTCCCGGTCACTTACGCCGCGGGTGGTATATGGAGCTTTCTCGAGATCGTCTCGGATGGATTCGGTGGTTTTTACGGCACATGGATCGATGCCACGGGCTACGATATCTGGGCCGAGTGGGTCCACCCGGACGGACACAAGGTATGGGGAGCTTCCGCCGGCATCCCGGTATACGGAGATGCGAACAACCACTGGCAGCCGAAGATAATCGCCGACGGCGGCGGCGGCGTGATCATCGCCTGGGAGGACAACAGGGCTGCTGACACGAATATCTACGCACAGAAGATAGCTTCCAACGGCGCCGTCGCGTGGAACTCATCGGGTGTCCAGGTCTGCGGATCGCCAAATCATAAATACGGGATCGCCCTCGTATCGGATGGATCGACCGGGGCGATCGTAACGTGGGTAGACAGCCGCGGAAGCGTCGACAACATCTACGCGCAGAGGCTCGACGGCGCGGGCATCCCGCAGTGGACCACCGACGGGATCGCCGTGTGCCCCGGAGACGGGGATCAGTACTTTTCTGTCGTCGCATCCGACGGCGGAGGAGGCGCGATCATCGCCTGGGACGATACCCGGACTTTCAGCAGCTTTGACATATACGCCGCACGGCTCGACGCGGCCGGAACCACCATCTGGGATTCCGGATGCACAGCTGTGAGCGAAGGTCCGTTCGACCAGAGCTATCCCCGGATGGCCTCGGACGGCTTCGGCAACACAATATTCGCGTATGTCGATAATCGCGCTCTCGATGAATCGAATATCTACGCGCAGCGGATCGGCAGGTACGGGAAATGGGGATTCCCCGCGCCGGGGATCGTCTCGGTCAGGGACGTTCCGGGTGACCAGGGAGGACAGGTCAACATGTCGTGGAACGCGAGCAGGCTCGATATCTGGCCGGAAGACGAGATATCGTATTACTCGATCTGGAGCGCAATCGATGAGGAGACGGCCTTGGCGATGCTCGGCCCTGCCGGCATCCTCGCCCTGGAAGAAGGCGGCCTCTCATCCGATCCGTCATCACTTAAGATCCGGCGCACGCTCTTCGCTGGAGAGCCGTACTACTGGACCGAGGTCGACCAGGTCCCGTCATCCGAGTTCACCGACCACTACGCTCATATCGTATCGACTCTATTCGACTCGACAGCCTCGAGCTTCGAGCAGCATTACTTCCAGATCATGGCGCACGGCCTAGATCCATCCCATCACTGGATATCCGGGATCGACAGCGGGTACTCTGTCGACAACCTCGCCCCCTGCCCTCCCCTGGCGCTGGCGGGCGAGCAGTCGTTCGCGCCGGAGGGTCTGGAGTTGAGCTGGTCGCCCAATACCGAGCCTGATCTCGACTGCTACCATATCTATCGAGGAACAGGACCGGATTTCGACCCCACGCCTGGCAACCTGCTGGGAGAGCAGTGCGATACACTTCTGTTCGACGGCGGATGGTCGTGGAATGCGGATCTCTGCTACAAAGTCGCAGCGGTCGACATCCATGGGAACGAGAGCGGATACGCCGTGCTCTGCATAAACCAGGTGACCGGCGATGATCCGATGCCGTTGCCCGATGCTACATTCCTCGCGCAGAACTACCCGAATCCATTTAACCCGAATACAACCATCGCATTCGGACTCAAAACAGGCGGATTTGTGAACCTTAGTGTCTATAATGCAGCGGGGCGGCTGGTCACGACATTGATAAACGAATCAAGGCCTGCCGGTCAATACGCCACCGTATGGAACGGAAAAGTCGAAAACGGAACACCGACCGCCAGCGGCGTCTACTTCTATCGGCTTACGACAAAAAAATTTACCGAGACGAGGAAGATGATATTGCTGAAATAGCACTGCCTGTGTGCTATAATCTGGGCCCGGACAAAAATATCTTACGTAAGCGGCGTATCTGAGCAAGAATTCTACCCGGACTACTGCATCAAATACATATCAGGGGAGGTATGTCATGGAAGGCCGCAGCAGGATCTTACTGGTGGTAGCGGTTGTATTTGCTTCATTTCTTTTAAACTCGTCACCGGAAGCAGTCATCCCTAAATACGTGGAGGATTTTTCAGGCCTCAAGTTCTGCGATACGTCCGTGACGACCGCATGGTGGGTCGTTGACGGAGCAGAGCTGAAACTCTACCACTACCAGCCGACAATGGTGGATTCGATCGATACTCCGGGCTATGCAGAGGATATCGTTGTTGCGGGAGACTATGCTTATGCAGCGTGCGGAGGATCGGGAGGCATCCAGGTCATCGATATCAGCGATCCGGAATCGATGGTCATAGCCGGCTCCTTCGATACTCCGGGAGCGGCAAACGGCATAGCCGTGGCGGGAAATTACGCATTCATCGCTGATGGTTCAGCCGGTCTTACGGTTATCGATATAACGGTGCAGGAAATCCCCGTCTTTGTAGCAAATCTCGATACCCCCGACTACGCCCGTGGAATCGAGATCGACGGGAACTACGCCTATGTCGCCGACGAGGACGATGGCCTTCGGATAATCGATATCAGCGACCCTGCCCTGCCTGTCGCTGTCGATTTCTGCGACACACCCGGTGAAGTGCATGACGTCGCTGTTTCGGGTAACTATGCTTATGTTCCCGATTTCGCCCTCGGAGGACTGCAGGTCGTGGATATCAGCGATCCAACCTCTACATTCATCGTCGACAACTATAACACTCCCGGCACGGCATACAGCGTTACGGTATCAGGCGATTACGCCTATGTGGCGGACTGGCAGGCGGGACTCGTTATACTGGATATAAGCGACCCTACAGATATCGTTCTGGCAGGTTCCGTCGATCCGGGTTACGTCCTCCATGTTGTCATTGTGGGTGACTACGCATACGCAGCGGGATTCTACGACGGACTGCATGTCATCGATGTCAACGACCCCGGAAATCCGTCCCTGATCGCATCATGCGATACCGAAAACGCGCATGCCGTCGCGGTCGACGGGGAATACGCTTTCGTGGCAGACTTCGGGGGCGATATCAAATCGATAAAAGTATGCGAACTTTCCGGCATCATGAAGGCGGGCGAGATCGAAGTGACCGGGGGCTATCAGATGACAACGGCGGGGAATATCGCATACGTCGTCAATGATGATCTGTATGTGATCGACATCAGCGATCCGGACGATCCTGTACTTGTCACCCAGCATGATGTTCCGGGATTCGCTTGCGCTGTAGATATTTCCGGGGATCACGCTTATGTAGGCACTATCGATTTTGGGATGAACGTTCTGGATATCAGCGATATCGCTTCGCCATCGGCCGCGGGCTACTACTATTACAATCAGCCGATATGGGACATAAAGGTAAGTGGTAATCATGCCTATCTTGCCGTCGGTGGTTCCAACGGGCTCCTGGTTCTTGACGTCAGCGATCCTGAAAATCCGGCTTACGCCGGAACAGTCCTTACATCGGGTAGTGCAATAGAACTTGAGATAGACGGGGATTTCATGTTCCTGGCGACTCAATCGGGTGGAGTCAATACAATTGACATCAGTGATCCGACAACGCCGGACATCATCGGCTTCTACAGTGCACATTCATCGATCTCCGAGATATCGCTGGCAGGAGACTGTCTGTTCGCATGCGACCAGTTATTCGCAATGCTGGCCCTGGATGCCAGCGATCCGAACGATTTTGGATCCGTTCTGGGATATTCGTGGAATTTGATCGAGCATTACCACGGTGATATGGAGGTTTCGGGAAACGAACTGTTTATTCAGCACCAGAATTACGGTCTGATAGTCTATAACAACGAAGCCCCGGATTATTTCCTCCCGCTGGCCATGAATTGTATTCACGCCAATCCTGACCTGAGCTGCCCGATAGGTGAATTAGCTGTCTACGGGGATTATGTCATACAAAGCGGGGGGGACTATTTCATCCTGGCCAAGGTCTACAACAGGATCTTCGAGCCGGCGATAGCGCAGTCGAAGAGAATCGCCTATATAACGGACCCTGTTGCAAGCGTAAGAGTGACGACATCGCAGGCCGATTCAATCATGTGGGAGGTAAGCGCGGACAGCGGGTCTCACTGGACCGAAGTTCGAGCCGACGGGCTCTGGAAACAGATGGAATACCCGGGCGAGGATCTGTTCTGGCGCGCCTCTCTCGTTCCAGCTCTTCGCAGGCGCGGACCTTCGTGCAGGACGCTGGAGATCGAATGGGCGTTCGATATGGCCGATATCAGTTCAGTCGTCGATGTCCCTGCCGACCAGGGAGGATGGGTCAGAGTCCACTTCACGAGGTCGGGACGAGACATCCCCGGCCTGCAGGGCGATCCAGTGACAGCGTATTACCTTTACCGGCGAATAGACGACCCCCTGCTGCGGGCCCGGGTACTGAATGAAGGAAAACAGTCCGCTCCGAATTCCCTGTGCCTCGACGGCAGGACCTTCCGACTCCCTTCGGCTGCCACCGGCTCTTTTCCGCCAGGGATGTGGGAAGTGGTCGGCGAATCGCCCGCACTGAACATCGATCAGTATATTATTCTCGCGCCGACACTGGCCGATTCATCGATCACTCTGAAAGAAACGGTCTTCTGCATACTGGCTTCGGTATCGCCGTCCGAATGGTACGTGAGCCATCCCGACAGCGGCTGGTCGGTCGACAACATCGCGCCGGGCGTGCCTCTTGGTCTCGCCGTAGCCTATAACACAGGCGGCGGAAATGATCTCTCCTGGGACCCTTCCACCGAGCCCGACTTCCAGTACTACCGGATCTACCGGGGAGACGATGAGGATTTTATACCCGATCCCGCCAATCTCGTTCACGAAACATCGACACCGCAGTGGACCGATCCCGAATACGATGGATGGGACGTTCATTACAAGGTCACTGCCCTGGACTACGTGGGCAACGAGAGCGACGCGGCTTCCGCGGCGACGAGTACGGGAGACGATACTCCGCAGGTGCCAGAATCGTTCGCTCTCTATCAGAACGTCCCGAATCCGTTCAACCCTTCGACGACGATAAGCTTCGACCTGCCGAAGGCAACGCATGTCGATCTGAAGGTGTACAATATCAGGGGTGAGCTCATCGCCACCCTTGCAGGCGGCAATATCGCCGCAGGGCGCAGGGAAATCTCATGGGACGGGCTGTCCGACGGCGGCAGCAAGGTCGCCAGCGGTGTCTATTTCTATCGGCTGGTAACGAAGGAGTTCGAGGAGACTAAAAAGATGATCCTACTCAGGTGACGCGGCCGGGTAGGCCGAAATGCTGTCGATCTCGAGACGGAAGGGGCCTTCCACCTTGTCGCCGATGAGAAACCCGACCTGCCGTATCCCGCCCGGATCGAGAGGCGTATAGCCCTCGACGATCCTGCCCCTGAAAGTCGGGACGAATTCGCTGAACGGCGCTCTCACCGGCAGCCAGACATCCTTCTCTGTATCGAATTCATACTTGTAGGCGACCCCTTCGTACCTTGAATCCGTGCGTAGGCGGATCTGGTACTTCCGTCCGTCACCAAGCACCCGCAGTTCGATGCCGTCGAAGCCGCCCAGGTCATAACTGTCTGTCCCGCTTCGGACAGAAGCGAAGCCCCCGTTATTTTCAAGCGAGAGCGCTCCGCGGAATACCGCTGTCGAGTCCCCGGTCACAATGAACTCACTGCGCGACAACCCGCCCATGACACCGTCATTAACTATCTGCCAACCGTCTGCAGCATCCTTTGACGAGAAATCAAAGATCACCATTCCGGATACAAGAAGAGGAACCAATGCGGCGCTCAACAGAACAAACATGTCCAGTTTCCTTATGATCTTCCCCGCAGCTTAAGACTACAGTATATCGATGATGCACCAGGGACTATCCTATCAGAAACCTGTTCCCAAAAACAGCCGATACGGACTACCGCAGAAGAATCATCTTCTTCGTCTCTTCTAACTCGTTCGTCGTGAGCCTGTAGAAGTAAACGCCGCTGGCGGCAGGTGTTCCGTTTTCGGCTTTTCCGTTCCATACGGCAGCGTATGGACTCGCAGGCCGCGATTCGTTGATGAGTACTGTGACCAGCCGTCATCAAACAACAACGTGTCATACTGCACTGCAAGGAAACTGAAACGGCCGGGAAGGAAATTCTCACTGGTTCCGCGATGGATATCGTAGCAGTCCATGTCCTCCGAGGCGGATAGACTCTTCAGTCTCGAATATTGAAGTGGCCGATGAGTCTTTACACGAGGGCTTCAGCCAGCCGTGAGGCCCCGTCGGGATTCTTGATCGCCGACGGAACGTTTGCCTTCGTGAGAGCGTGCTCGTAGGTGATCGTCTTCGAAGCTACCAGTTCATTGAGATGATCCTCGAGCAGTCTCATCCCGGCCTGCTTTCCTGTCTGCATTGTCGAGGCAAGCTGCGAAATCTTGTTCTCGCGGACGATCGCGCGGACAGCGTCGGTCGCCACCAGGATCTCGAACGCCGCAGCGCGACCACCGCCTATCTTCGGTATCAGCATCTGGGAGATGATACCCTGCAGGGTGCCAGCGAGCTGCATACGGATCTGGGCCTGCTGTTCGGGCGGGAACACGTTTGTCACGCGGTCGATCGTCTTCGTCGCGCTGGCAGTATGTAGCGTTGCCATAACGAGGTGGCCCGTCTCCGCAGCAGTAACAGCGAGGCTGATCGTCTCGAGATCGCGCAACTCGCCGATGAGGATGACGTCGGGATCCTGCCTCAGGGCCCGGCGCAGGGCCTCGTTGAAACCGGCGGCATCCGATCCGATCTCTCTCTGGTTGATGTAGCAGTTCTTGTCGCGGTGCAGGAACTCGATCGGGTCCTCCATCGTGATGATATGACCCTGCTCACGCTCGTTTATCTAATCGATCATCGCCGCCAGTGTCGTCGACTTACCGCTCCCGGTGGGCCCCGTGACCAGCACTATGCCTCGCGGTTTCATTGCCAGCGTTCTGCACATCTCCGGCAGGCCCAGTTCGTCCATCGTCGGTATCTTGGCTGGAATAAAACGCAGGACAAGGGATATGGAGCCTTGCTGCCGCAGTACGTTCACGCGGAATCGCGCAACTCCGGCGATCGAGTAGGAACAGTCCAGGTCTCCATCCTGTTCGAATTGTTTCCACTGTTCTGCGCTCAGAAGAGCACGAGCCATGAGTTCAGTGTGCTCAGGCCGAAGAGATTCGCCCCCCTGGGGTTCGATCTTCCCTGAGATGCGCATGCCGGGGGGTTTGCCGACCTTCAAATGCGCGTCGCTTCCGTCACACTCGATCATCTTCTTCAGGAAATCATCGACCTGCATCTATAGCACTCCTTGTTTGTTTGATCTGGCGAGGGAATCAACCGCAACGTATGTGCCAACCGGAATTCCCGGTTTCAGCCGTATATGGATTTCGGAGTGAACGGGACTATGTGCCCAGATGAGTGTCAGTGAGGGACTCAGGCCCGAGAAAAATCGGGACTTCCGTCCCGGCGCAAGGACTCGATGCTGTTTCTTATAAAAGAACTGGCACCGGGGCGGATTCATGCAAAACGAAACTGTCAATTCTCATTAACGTTATATTCAACCTGACGCATCTCGACCTGATGTCAGCCGCAGCAGTTGATTCAGCTATATCAGCAGTTGACCCGGCATCACCGAAGCAGGATCATCTTCCTCGTCTCCACGAACTCACCTGCAACGAGACGATAGAAATAGACGCCGCTTGTCGCAGTACGTCCCGCGCTGTCTTTCGCGTCCCATGTGATCTCTTTTCGTCCCGCATCCATATTCTGGTCAGCGAGCGTCGCGACCAGCTCACCCTTCACGTTGTAAACGACCAGCCTCACATGTTCAGCACGCGGCAGATCAAATCTGATCGTTGTTACCGGGTTGAAAGGATTGGGCGAGTTCTGGTAGAGAGCGAACGCGTTGGGAACCTGCGGGAGATCCTCATCGACATCCGTCGTAGTCCAAGCCTGATGCTCGTACGCTCCCATATCGACAGTCGTATCGTGTATCCGCAGATTTCCGGCGAGATCATACGTGTAAATAGTCGTCGCATTGGTTCCCGCATTGATGGCTGGAGACGAGGACCAGAGTGATAGATAAGGATCCGAGGAATGGCTTAGCTTGAAATTCGGATCATCATCGATATTGTTCCCACCGTCCGTGCCAAGGGCCGTATCCCAGCCTCCACCACTCCCCCCGCACCCTTCGATAAGAGAATACGACACCACGGGAATGCAGAGCAATCCATTGTCTATCTCCGGTGAGGTGGGAGCGCTGTTGCCCCAGAAAATCGAGTTCGTTATGACGGGATTGCTGAATTTACCGTTCTGCATAGCCCCACCCGAAGTAGTGGCCGTGTTATTATAGAACGTCACGTTGATAAGCTGCGGGGCGCTGCCGTTCGCGTTCCATATTCCAGCCCCGTTTGTAGCGGTGTTTTCGAAGAATACCGTATTCATGATAAGAGGAACGCTTGCGCTGGTATTATACATTCCACCCCCGACATTATGCTCGAAGATGCACTCTCTCACAATACCGCTACCGCTGGTATTAAACAGGGCACGTCCACCATTGTTGTACCTAAAGGTGACGTTTCGCATGAAAAGGTCGCCGTCGCTGTTGTACATTCCTGCACCTGTTGATGTTGCTGTATTCCACTGTAAGGTGCACTGATACAGACGCGCGGTGCCTCCCTCGCTATACAATCCTCCACCTAGCGAGGCCTGATTGTTCGTGATAATGAGATTGTTTAATCCCGGAACGCCTTCAACGTTGTAAATTCCGCCACCACGCTGTTCGGAGTCAGCAGCTCCGTCGGCCACTCCATCACGGATAGTAAAGCCGTCAAGCTTCGCTGTAGAATTTATACCGCTTCCAGTTGTCACGACATGGTAACTGTTGACGCCGCCGAGATCTCCGCTCAGAATCGTCTCGTGGGCATCGACATCCCGTTCACTCAGCTCTGTTTCCGTACCATCGAATCCGCCATAGATTCTAATCCCGTTCACTAGCTCAAAAGAGACCGACCGATCAGTGCCTGCCGTAGGCGTATAAGTACCCTCTGCAACCCATATCTCATCGATACCGGTGCAGAGATCGGTCAGATCAAGCACATCTCTGAGTTCCGTGAAGGCGTCCGCCCATGACAATCCGGTACCGGATCCCGTCGCATCGGCATCCACATAAACTAAGCCAACAGGACAATCATATCCGACTCCTGTGCATTCCACATCACCACAGGTGATATCTCCTGTTTCTATCGTGCAGTACTGAGCACCGGCAACTGTCGGCTCGAACCGCACCACAACTTGGAGCTGCTCCCCGGGTTCCAGCTCGTAGGGATCGTCGGGCGGAACGGTATATTCGATGCTGAAATCCGGACAAGACTCACTGACCGAACCAGACAGGGGGAAGCCGCCTGGATTAGAGATGTAGAATCCCCTCAGGTAGTTATCGCCCAGAACAACCGTTCCGAACTCAAGAGTTTCGACTGTCAACTCGCATTCGAATTCGTACATGCAGTTCGCATAGATGTCGGCGCCGGTCGTACCCGCATTCCTGGAGTCCGCCCACGCGAACACCGCTCCCTGGTATCCGTTCGAGACCAACTGGACCCTCTGAGCGATATGAGTTGTGAGCCGCTCCGCATTAGGATTCCAAAGAGCGTTTCCGCCAGCATCCAATCTTTGCACGTAGATCCCGGGATTGTCATAGTAATCTTCCTGCCAGGCTATTACCGCCCCTCCGTAACCGTCTGTGACCAGCTGGGAATACTGTATCGATACGAAGCCTCCGTAAATACCTCTCTGAAAGACCGGAATCCCTTCAGTCCCCCACAACTCCGTTCCCGAACTGTTGATCTTCGAAGCGAAAACTCCCCACTGATGATCCCAGGAGTCGGGCAACCGTCCGTAACCATCCCAGCATATTATCGCTCCGCCTGAACCATCCGCTGTGATCTGAGGACTGACCCTGTACGTTTCACTGCAGATCTCCACACCGTCCGCCGCCCACTGGGGAGTTCCGGCGGAATTGATTCTACGAGCAAAGATCCGCGAGAGGTTGTCCGCCCAGAGAAGGATCCCTCCGCCGGATCCGTCTGTAACAATACCATGGAAGTACTGATATCCCTCTGTCGCGCATACCGCCACACCATCCGCAGCCCACTGCGGCACACCGCTCGAGTTGATTCTCTGAGCATAGATGTCAAAGTACGTCACCCGGTGATCCAGCCAGCCGATGACTGCTCCCCCCGAACCATCTTCAGTGATACCAGGATCGGTCTGGTCCTCGTTCGCCGCACAAACCAGCACACCATCGGCGGTCCACTGTACGACACCGGATGAATTGATTCTCTGGGCATATATATCGTTATCGTTGGGGAAACCGACTCGCCCGTCTGACCACGCGATAATCGCACCGCCGACTCCATCTGATAAAATCACCGGCGCAACCTGTCCGCCTGTTGCGGTACAGATCGGCACACCTTCCGCCGTCCACAATACCGTACCCGAGGCATCGATTCTCTGCGCATAAATGTCCGATTCCATCAGACTGACTCTAGTATCTCTCCAGACGACAATAGCTCCACCTGCGCCGTCGGAGACGATCCCGATATTAGAAAGGGCAGACCATATCGTGCCGCCTAAATAAACACCGTCCATCGTCCATTGCACATATCCATCCCTGTCTACTTTTTGAGCGTAATGATGATTGCCTGACCGGAAGTCTTGCCACACGATAATGGCTCCGTTCGAACCGTCCGAAGCCATTTGTGGAAGGGACTGTCCACCGGGTGCAGTACTGATTGCGGTTCCCTCCGGAAGCCACTGTGCTCCCGAATCACGGGGAAACACTACGATGAACAACATCGTAGTGAGCAATATCAATTGAAACAAACGCTTACTTTTCATGACTCCCCCTGGTCAGGTTATGTAACGACAAACGGATATACTTGATCCGCTAAACGTGATAATGCCATTTTGAATAGAATAGTAGCGTGAAGAGAAAAGCAGCAATCCGGGAGATGCTCCCGGGATAATGGGTGCAATCCGCATAATCAGTTCTCTCGCGTATGTAGTATTATTGATGAGCGCCGTGATTGTATTTGATTTGTGTAACTATGTCAAGTTGAGAATGGTTACGAGGTTGCTGCTGATCAGTCTTGTTGAAAGCTTTCAGAATTTTACGTCTTCATCATCAAGAGCAGAAATCAGTTTCGGTACAGATACATGACAATCGCTGCCGAAACTGTCACCAGGGTAAGAAGCAGTAAAGAACAGGCTTTTTTTTAAAAGATCAAACTGGGGGGTTGACAGATTCTGAGATATACTCTATATTTTAGAGTACTCTAACTAAAGAAGGAGGCTCCCATGGTTCCCAATGAGATCGGATCCGACCTCGGATATGTCCGGGATATCGTCAGGAAATCAGATCGCAGGCCGACACCAGCCCCTGTGTACATGCTCTGGGCAGTACTGGTGCTGATCGGCTTTTCGCTCGTGGACTTCGCGCCGCAATGGGTCGGCTATTTCTGGATGGTTGCCGCACCTTTAGGAGGCGTTGTCAGCGGCCTTCTGGGCCGCCGTGCCGGCATGATCAAAGGCCAGATCAGGCGAGAAGTCGGCATCCGTCACGCCCTCCATTGGGGAGGAATGTTCATAATAGTCGCACTGGCGGTCGTTCTTGCCGTCACAGGGCATATCCCCGGGATCGAGCTTGGCCGGGTGATCCTGCTCATCGTCGCTTTCGGCTGGTGGGTCGCCGGGGTCCACTTCGACCGGATATTCCTTTTTCTTGGAGGAATGATGATGGTGGGCTTTGTCGGGACACTCATCTTCCCGTATTATGCATGGACGACACTGGGTGTTCTGATGGCGATCTCCCTGACGATTGCTGCTTTTAGAGGAGGTCGCCAGCATGCGTCACAGGCCGCCTGACGGAGATGCACAGATCCAGGAGGGCCTCAAGGGCCTGAGCAAGCTCCTGGGGCATCGAACCAGGTTGGGGATCTGTGTCCTTCTCGCACGCAACGACGCACTCTCCTTCAGCCGCCTGAAGGAACTGGTGGAAGAGACCGACGGGAATCTCGGCGCACAGCTGCGCAAGCTCGAAGACGAGGGATTTCTAAGCGCTAGTAAAGAGTTTCGCGATCGCAAGCCTGTGACATGGTACAAGCTGACCGAACATGGTCGCCGAGGCCTCGCTGATCACATCCGTGCATTGGAGCTACTGCTGGGAGAGTAATCGACCTTGGAGTTTCCTCACGCAACTCTGCTGATCTACTTGCACGAAACGAATCGGACAATGTTCTTCGAGTGCTCGACTACTTCTGCGAGGAGTTCGAGAGTCCGGTCGATATCTTCCTGGGTCGTGTCGTGTCCAAGCGAGAAACGCAGGGCGCAGTGGACCTCTTCTTCGGAGAGACCAAGGGCAAGTAGTGCGTGGGACGGGTCAGGTGAGCCGGAGTGGCAGGCCGACCCGGACGAGAAGCAGATACCGCGGCGGTCCATCTCGAGGACGACCGATTCACCACGCAGATCAGGAAGGGTCATGTTGAGGGTGTTGGGCAGTCTGAGGGTCCTGTGGCCGTTGAGCCGGGCGTTCTTGACGATGCCTGATACGCCTTCCTCGAGACGGTCGCGAAACATTGCGATCTGATCCATACTGCCGAGGTATTGCGGGACGTTATCCATCGCCTTTCCGAATCCGGCAATCTCGATCACGTTCTCCGTGCCGGAACGCAGGCCTCCCTCCTGTCCGCCTCCATGTATCAGGTTCTCGAGCTCTATCCCCTTCCTTATATAGAGGGCGCCGACGCCCTTGGGACCGTGAAGCTTGTGGGCGGATACCGTCAGCAGATCGACACCGAGCTCTTCGACATCGACGGGTATCTTGCCGATCGCCTGGACGGCGTCTGTGTGCATCAGAATGCCCTTGTCCCTGGCAATGGCAGCGAGTTCCCTTATCGGCTGAATCGTGCCCGTTTCGTTGTTTGCCAGCATGATGGACACAAGACATGTTCTGTCGGTGGTCGCTTTCTCGAGATCTTCGGGATTCACCAGTCCGGTCCCGTCGACTCCGAGATATGTCACATCAAACCCGTAACCCTCTAGCCACCGGCACGCGTCTAACACCGCAGGATGCTCTATCGAGGACGTGATGATGTGGTTCTTATTATCACGGTTCGCGAAAGCGATCCCCTTGATCGCCAGGTTGTCCGCTTCGGAGCCGCTGCCGGTGAAGACGATCCTCTTCGCGGTGCAGTTGATCTGCCTCGCCACCCTGCGGCGGGCCTCGTCGATGATCTTTCTCGATTTCTTACCCTCGCGGTGGATGCTCGACGGATTTCCGTACGCGGTCATCACTTCCTGCATATATTCGATGACATCGGGCGCCAGGGCGGTTGTGGCGTTGTTATCGAGATAGATCGTCTCCGCGGGGGTGTTGTCCTTAACGGCTATCTCATCCCCCTCCATCTCACCTGTTCCCAGAACGAGGCGCTCGCCGGCGTTCTCTTCTTTGAGCACCTCGCAGAGAAGCGACTTGTAGACGGGGAATCCCGATATCGGGTCGTAGTTATCGAGATCGGTCAGGTCGTTGATGTTGGTATTGCGCCAGGCCTCGGGGCCGACCGGGCTGCCGCAGGCGTGGTTGGCGTCTATCGCGCCCTTGACGATACCGTCGGAGACGATTGCGCGCATCGTGACCTCGCCCCGCTGCGTTCTTATGATCACCCTGTCGCCGTTTTCTATCCCTCTCTCCCGGGCATCCTCGTCGTTTAACATCACGGTCGGCTCGGGGCGCTCTTTGTTCAACCCCTCAATTCCATGATGCTGTGTGTGGAAGCTCGTGCGTACGCGTCCGCCCGAGTTGAATACGAGAGGATAGTTCTTCAGAAGTTCCGGCTGCGCGAGCGGCCCTTCCTTCGGCTCGGTGTACTTTGGAAGGGGCTCGTAGCCGAACTCCTCGAGCACCAACGAGGCGATCTCGAACTTGCCCGACGGTGTTTCGAAGCCGGGCTTGCCATCTTTTCGCAGAACACCCTTCTCCCACTTCTTGTACTGGATCATCTCTGTCTTCATCGAGACTGTGCCGCCCGCCTCTTTCACCTCTTCGAGGGTGAAGGGCCCGCCCTTGAGGACGTGCCGGAGCATCTCTTCCTCTGTCTGAGGGTAGAGATGGCCGTAACCGAGCCTTGCAGCCAGCTCCGAGATGATGAAGAAGTCGCTGCGCGCCTCGCCAAGCGGCTCTATGACACGATTGCGGATACGGAAGGTCCCACCGTAGGTCATATATGAAACGTTCTCGTAGTAGGTCGTAGCGGGCAGGACGATGTCAGCGTAGGCCGAATCGGCTGTCAGTTGCCTGTCAACCGTCACGAGGAAGTCGAGATTGTCGAGTGTCTTCTTCCATATCTCCGAGTTCGGCCATGAAGTGGTGATCGAACTTCCCAGTATTATCAGGGATCGTATCTTGTACGGATTGCCGTTGAGTACCGACTCCGGAAGGGCGATCGCGTGCGCCTCGTCGCGGTACTTGACATAGACGGGGAATTTGTCCCGCCCGAGCCTCGGACCAACGTCGGGGTTTTCTATCAAGCCGTCGCGGTTTATCGGAAAATGGTTGCCGTTCATCGTAAAGCAGAGCCCGCCGGGGACGTCGAGCTGACCGGCAAGCGCCCAGAGGATAAGTGTAGCGCGGATATTCTGAACGCCGCTGTTGGCATACTCGAGGCCGGTGTACATCAGCTGCGAGACACCCTTTGCTGAAGCTATCCTCCTCGCAAGCGAGACTATTGTCTCCGCCGGGATCCCTGTGATGTGCTCGACCACCTCGGGGCGGTAGTGCTGTGTGTATTTCGAGAGCCCGTCGAATCCGACCGTCCAGTCGCGAACGAAGTCCTCATCGTACAGTTCTTCTTCTATCAGAACATTTATCATGCCGAGCGCCAGGGCGCCGTCGGTGCCGGGACGGATCGGAATCCATTCGCCCCCGGTCATCTTCACAGTCGCCGTCCTTCGCGGGTCGATGACTACGACCTCAGCTCCCTTCTCGCGCGCCTGCATGATCCGTTGCATATCGATCGGCGGCAGGTCGGTCGCCGGGTTGGTGCCCCAGACGACGATCAACTCGGAGCTCTCGATATCGGAGAAAGTGTTCATGAACATCCGCCCCATCGTTACGTGGGGCGCGATCATCCCGTAGGCAACGTAGCAGAGTGCGCCGACACCCATCGTATTTGGGGAGCCGAAAGGAAAGAGGACGCTGCTCGCGGACGATATCGCGACGCCTTTCGGCTGATAGACGTCGCACATCGAGAGTTCGAACGAACCGACGCCGGTGTATATCGCTGTCGCTTCCGCTCCGTGCTCGCTCTTTATTGTCTGCAGGCGGTTGGCTATTGTCTCATACGCTTCGTCCCAGGTGATCCGCTCGAAATCGTACGTCCCTTTCGGGCCCTTGCGCTTCATCGGGTAGAGGAGGCGATCCTTTGCGTAGACGATCTCGGTCGAATGCTCACCTAGTCGGCAGATGATCCCCATGGGCGTACCCTCGTCGGGCCTGACTGATACGAGCCTGCCATCGGCATCGAGCGTTGCGATGATCCAGCAGCCGGCGCTGCAGATACCGCACATCGCGCGTTTCTCCGTATTGTTTCCTGTTGGCACTGCCTGGACGTTGTCCTTATCTGTTTGCCGGCATGAAAAGTGTCAGGTTGAACAGATCCCGCGGATCATGCCATTGCCGGATGATATGGAGGCCGGCTTCGCCGGCTATCTTTTCTATCGCCTCGTGCGTGTACTTGTGCGAGTTCTCCGTGTGGATCTTCTCTCCCTCGTCGAAATGGAAGGTGCGGCGGAGGGCTTCAATACGCACATCCTGATCCCGGGTGCTGACGATATACATCTCGATCCGGTTTAGCTCCGTGTTGTATTCAGCGATATGCTTGAACGAATCCAAGTCGAAGTTGCCGCCCAACTCACGATTGATCCGCGCGAGAAGATTCAGGTTGAACGCCGCGGTGACTCCCTGTGAATCGTTGTACGCTGATTTCAGAATGTCGACATCCTTGACCAGGTCGAATCCGACAAGGAGCCGGTCATGCGGCGAAAGGCCTGCTGTTATATCCTTGAGAAAGGCGACTGCCGCGTCGCGCTCGAAATTGCCGATACTCGAGCCGAGCCAGAGGATAAGCTCGGGACGTTTATCGAAGTTCCTCAGCTGCCTCAGGCCTTCCCTGTATTCAGCGGCGATCGATACGATCTCGAGTCTGTCGTATTTCCTGCGCAATTGAGCGGCGCTCTCCTCGAGCATCGAACGGGATATATCAATCGGCGTGTATGAGGCTCTCCCGTGTTTTGTAAGCAGGGCCTCGATGATTATCGTCGTTTTGACCGAACTCCCGCTTCCCAGCTCGACCAGCACTACGTCTTCCGGCATACCGCCTATGATCTCGGCAGCGCTGCTTTCCAGGATCTTCTTCTCCGTCCTCGTCTGGTAGTACTCGGGAAGTCCACATATATCCTCGAAGAGGAGCGATCCCTCATAGTCGTAGAAATACCTGCACGGCAGGTGTTTCTGCATATCTCCAAGACCAAGCCCGACATCACGGGAAAAAGACTCCAGAAGGATTCTCTTATCCGACAACAATGTCGAGACAGTCTGTTCTGTCCGGGGAAGGGGCATGAAGACTCCTGGTCAAATTCTCATTTCTGGCCAATGCGGAAATATCCGCCTTCGTGTTGATGTTCCAAAAGATCTGCTTGTCACGGAATATCTCGACAGTCGCACCCATTCTGGTCAGGGCGTTATGGAGTTTGTAATCCTGTCTTTGAATCTGTTTTTCGAGTACCGGCAGTGCCGATCTGTGATAGCAGCCTATGAGAGGTTCGATGAATCCGTCTTCGGTCCCCGCGACGCACGCAGGGGGATGAGCCGCGTTGACGACAGCGAAGATCCTCTCGAAAACATCGACCGTAACGAGCGGCGTATCACATGGGATCACGATATTGTGTGCAGCCTGCGAATATCTCAGCGCAGCATGCAGTCCGGCTATCGGCCCGATTCCGCGATGCTCGTCACTGACCAGTGGATATCCGAGGTACGTGAGATCGGGATTGTTCGTGCTGATCAGTATCTCGTCGCAGAGAGGTGCGATGATCGAGATAGACCTTGTGATCAGTCTCATCCCTCCGAACTCGAGGAGGGCCTTGTCCCGCCCTATCCTCGTGCTCTGCCCCCCTGCCAGTATGATTCCCGTCACTGCCATATCAGGTCATTTCCTCGCCAGCGGGAAAGGGCCGATCATCTTCTCGTCGACATAGCACCATCCCCAGGTGTCACCGGGCTCGAACGACTGCATCACCGGGTGGCCTGTCTGCTGGTGATGGAGAGTGGCATGCTTGCCTATCGAACTGTCGCAGCAGCCGACATGGCCGCATGACCTGCATATCCGCAGGTGGACCCACGCCTGGCCTATCTCCATGCATTCCTCGCAGCCTATCGAGCCGGGCTCGGGCGGCGGACCTTCTTCCATGTGTTCACACTTTTTATCGTACATGATCGAGCTCCTCTATTGATCAGGCTCATGCTGCTGACGGGTGCTAGTGGCCCCGTCAGTTATTCTCATCCTCAAAACCGATACTCCAGTGCGAGCCGTCACAAAACGGCTTGTTCTTCGAACTTCCGCAGCGGCACAGGGTGCAGTGCTCCTCTGAGACCGCTTCCGCCCTGCCGGCATGCCCGGATACTTCGATTCCCCCGATGACCAGATACGGGCCGTTCTTCGAGGCGGTGACAAGCGAATCGCGCTCCTGATCGCGGTGCTCGACACCATCGACGGAATAACTCAAAGCGCCCGAGGGGCATTTCTTTATTGTCGCGATTATATCGTCCATGGCGGCGGCGTCCGGATCGATCCACGGCTCCGTGCCGAGCCTGAATACCGACGGGAGATTGTCCGTACAATATCCGACGTGCGAACAGATGCCGCGATTGTCGTGTATTGTCACCTTTTTACCCACGTAGTTATCGCGCCTGTCGAGGTGTCCGTCGGTCTCTTTCCTGTCGCTGAACCCGATCGACGCATGGACGCCGACGCAGAATGGCTTGTTTGTAGATGCGCCGCAGCGGCAGAGCGCTGCTCCGCGGAGATTACTCAACGTATCGCCCTTCGAGTTTGTCAATCCGTCGATGGGCTTCGGCTCGAAATCAGTGAAGTAGTAATATGGTCCGTTTGGCAGCGGAATGATCTGGGGCTTCTGCTTCTTCTTGTCGGTCATTGAAAGACCTCCATTCAATGGAGCAGTGAGTGTGTGGATGAGTCCAGGGCCAGAGTATACCGCACAATCCGGAATGATTCCAGAATTCATACAGATTCTGTCCGGCATTGCTCCCTTGAGCCTGAAACATCAATTTGCAGGCGATTTTTCCTCAAATACCGCTTTCTAATGGTGTGCGCGTTTAGTATGTTTTCCGGGTCTTTGCATGAAACGGCCCGCGTACCGTAAATAACGGTGCGGCTCCCGGATCATCCCGGCAAGGAGCCTGTAATGTTCGCTGAAGGCCTGATGCTGATGGTTCTCGGCATGTCCGTTGTCTTTTTCTTCCTCGGCCTGCTCGTACTTACGATCAAGGCGACCTCGTTCGTCCTGCGGAAGATCAGCGGCACGGAGACCGAAGAGAAATCCCTCGCAAGAGAAGACAAGGCTGCTATCGCCGCTGTCATAGCATCAGCGATCGATCACTCCAGGAATATGTCCATGAAGGCGGCTGATAAGAATGGGTAAGAAGCGCATCGAATTCATGGTGACCGCATTCAGGGACGGGTTTCAATCCGTTTACGGAAGCAGGGTACTGACGAAGGATTTTCTTCCGGCAGTCGAGGCCGCCGTCGGAGCGGGACTGCTTCACCTCGAGGCGGGCGGCGGAGCCCGGTTCCAGTCCCTCTACTTCTACTGCAACGAAGACGCTTTCGATATGATGGACGCCTTCAGGGGAGCGGCCGGACCGGAAGCGAACCTGCAGACTCTCGCGCGTGGTATAAACGTCGTGGGACTCGAATCGCAGAGCGGCGACATTATCAAGCTCCACGCGAGACTTTTCAAAAAACACGGGATCACGACCATAAGGAATTTCGACGCGCTTAACGACGTCGACAACCTCGACTTCTCCGGCCGATGCATCGTCGACGAGGGCTTGAATCACGAGATATGCGTAACGCTCATGGGACTGCCTCCCGGGCTGTCAGGCGCCCATACCCCGGAATTCTACATGAAGACGCTCAGTGAGATCCTCGATGCGGGGATCCCGTTTCACTCGCTCTGCTTCAAGGACGCCTCCGGCACGGCGACACCGCGGAACGTATATGAGACGGTGAAACAGGCCAGGGCGATGCTGCCCGAGGGAACGCCCATTCACTTCCATACTCACGAGACGGCCGGCACGAGTATCGCGAGTTACCTGGCGGCCATCGAGGGAGGCGCCGATGCGATCGACCTCTCTCTCGCCCCGGTATCAGGCGGAACCTGCCAGCCCGATGTCGTCGCGATGTGGCAGGCGCTGAGGGATTCGGATTACACACTGGATGTCGATATTACCAAGGTGCTCGAGGCTGAAAGGGTCTTCAAGGACTGCATGAAAGAGTACTTCCTCCCACCAGAGGCCAGAAGGGTCGAGCCGTTAATCCCTTTCTCGCCTATGCCGGGCGGCGCTTTCACGGCGAACACCCAGATGATGAGAGACAACGATGTGCTCGACAGGTTCCCCGAGGTGATAACCGCCATGGAAGAGGTCGTCGCCCGCGGCGGTTTCGGCACGTCTGTCACGCCGGTCTCCCAGTTCTACTTCCAGCAGGCATTCGACAACGTGATATTCGGCCCCTGGGAAAAGATCGCCGAAGGGTACGGCAAGATGGTACTCGGCTATTTCGGCAAGACTCCTGTTCCGCCCGACCCGGAGATCGTAAAGCTCGCTGTCGAGCAGCTCGGTCTCGAGCCGACAGACAGGAGCCCGCGGCTGATAAACGATGATAATCCCGAAAAAGGGATCGCGGCCGCGGAGAAGATGCTCGGCGCAGCCGGATTGCCTGTATCGGACGAGAACAGATTTATCGCGGCAACCTGCGGGGAAAAGGGAATCGCTTTCCTGAAAGGCGAGGCCCGGGAGAACATCAGGAAGATAGAGACGAAAAAGGACCGCGGCTACACAGTGACCCTGGACGGAGAAGCCTACTCGGTCACACTGGATGGAAACACCGCCATGGTGGACGGCAGGCAGTATTCGATCGGCGTCAAGGAAGGTGCGGGCAGTGACGTGACCTCAGCCGCTCCTCCCCGCCAGGCGCCGAAAGCGACCGCCGCCGCACCGGCCGGGCCGCCTCCATCAGCCGGCACCGGGAATATTCCAGTGCCGTCACCGATACCAGGCATAATAATCAAGATCAACGTCGAGAAGAATGACAGCGTCAGGTACGGAGACATCCTCGCGGTCGTGGAAGTGATGAAGATGGAGACCGAGATCAAGTCGCCCGCAAACGGCGTCGTGTCATCGATAGAAGTTTCCCGTGGAGATCACCTGGCAACCGGCCAGGTCATCATGAGGCTGAGCGAATGATCGCTTATCGGTCAGGAATACAGGCATGATCTATCTGGATTCTTTTCAACAGTTGTGGCACTCGACCGGCATCGCGAACTTCACGTGGGGCCAGGCGGCCATGATACTGATCAGCCTCGTGCTCATCTACCTCGCGATGTACAGGAAGTTCGAACCCCTCCTCCTTCTTCCGATCGGCTTCGGAGGGATCCTCTCCAATATTCCGGCTGCCGGCATAGCGGATGCCGGAGGATTTCTGGGAATGATCTATTCTTTCGGTATAACTACCGGCGTTTTCCCCCTGCTCATATTTATGGGTGTCGGCGCCATGACCGATTTCGGCCCCCTGATCGCCAATCCGAGGACCGCGCTCCTCGGGGCGGCGGCACAGTTCGGTATCTTCACCTCGCTGCTCGGAGCGATCGCTCTGAACCAGCGCCTCGGCCTGAACTTCAGCATGGAGGATGCCGCCTCAATAGCTATCATTGGAGGGGCCGACGGGCCGACGGCTATCTTCCTCTCATCACGCCTCTCTCCGCACCTGCTCGGATCGATAGCGGTCGCGGCCTATTCATACATGGCACTGGTCCCGGTCATCCAGCCGCCGATCATGCGCCTTCTCACGTCCAAGAAAGAACGTTCGATCGAGATGAAACAGCTGCGCCCTGTCAGCCAGCGGGAGAAGATCGTCTTCCCGCTCGTCACCCTGGGGATCTGCGTCCTGCTCATCCCGGCGGCGACGCCGCTCATCGGTTCGCTGATGTTCGGCAACCTCGCGAGGGAATCGAAGGTCGTCGACCGCCTGTCCAAGACGATGCAGGGCTCGCTGATCAATATCGTCACAATACTCCTCGGCCTCGCTATCGGGACGAAACTCGCGGCGGAAAAGTTCCTCAATATCGAGACGATCGGTATCCTCCTCCTCGGGCTGTTCGCCTTTTCAGTCGGAACCGCTTCGGGGGTCCTGCTCGGCAAACTGATGAACCGGATCTCAAGGGATCCGATAAACCCCCTTATAGGTGCTGCGGGGGTCTCCGCCGTTCCGATGGCGGCACGCGTCGTCAACAAGGTGGGGCAGGAAGCGAGGCCGGACAGCTTCCTTCTCATGCACGCGATGGGCCCGAACGTCGCAGGCGTCATCGGCTCCGCGGTAGCAGCCGGCATACTTCTCTCCATCTTCTCCAGATAATCACACCGCTAGTTCGCACAATTTTCTTGGCATAATACCTGTTTATCAGGATTTTTGCCCATTATTGTGTGTATTATAGTCCTGTTTACTAGCGGAGGTTAACGGCTATCGTCACAAATACTGAAAAACCGGACGGAATCATCAGGCACCCCCTGCTCGCGATCAGGATCGCGCTGGGGATTTTCATAATTCTTCACGGCCTGCCCTTTCTGCTCAGCGGCATTCATCCCTGGGGACTGGACCAGTTGAAGTTCATCCCGGCCGGATGGGCATGGGCATCGTTGCTCGTCGGGATGCTCCTTCTGCTCCCTCCTGTCAGCGCCCTGCTGGCTCGGCCGATGGACCGGCTGGACGGATTCGCGATGTCGGAAAAACCGAAGTCGATCGCGGTCCTGCTCAGTCTGTTGTTACTTGCAGCTTCCGGCATCATCTTCTGGGCATTCAGGACCGCGACACACTTTCTCGGCGATGGATTCCTCTGGGCGAATCACCTGATGCAGGACAGATTCTACAACGAACCTGTATCGAGCTGGCTGTTCAAGGGGATATATCGCGGGCTGAATGCGGTGCGCATCTTCGGCGAGGTCAATCCTGTCAAGTCATGCGCTGTTACCAGTGTTCTCGCCGGACTGGTCTTCATATTCTTCGCCCACAAAACGGCGAAGCTCCTCTCGCTGAAGCGGGGGGACTATATCCTGCTGATCGTAGCGATCATGTCGTGCGGGATGATCATGCTCTTCTTCGGGTACGTCGAGACATATCCTCCGCTGGCGGCGAGCGTGCTGGTGTTTCTCTATTATTCACTGAAATGGTTCCGGCGGGGCGGATCGATCACCACCGCCGTACTGGC
>RCNF010000297.1_pt1 | contig 24413 bp, 16 predicted proteins | sample 2041311 | NCBI WGS metagenome assembly RCNF01 (sample SAMN09708228, study PRJNA481090) | Marine sediment metagenome, whole genome shotgun sequencing project. | biome: marine sediment; feature: ocean; material: sediment; isolation source: Sewage treatment plant 2 marine sediment (STP2) ... | reverse complement strand
CAATTCTATTCACTACACGCTCCCAATTCGATTTCATCTGATCGGAGATCGAGTGAAATCGCCTCGGCACTCTTCGGTGGCAACGAGAGATGCCGGCATCTCTCGTTGTGTTTTTTTCTTTGAGGTGCTACAAATGCGCGCCCGCCTTTGCCCACGAGGGCCTTCCACCCACAATACGAGGAGCTTTCATGTCAACGACCGAGTTTCGAAATCTGGCGATCATCGCCCACGTCGACCACGGCAAGACCACCCTGGTGGACGCCATGCTGTGGCAGAGCGGCACCTTCCGCGAAAACGAACGGGTCAACGAACGGGTCATGGATTCGGGTGATCTCGAACGTGAGCGCGGGATCACCATCCTCGCCAAGAACACCGCGGTCCATTTCAACGACGTCAAAATCAACATCGTTGACACCCCGGGTCACGCCGATTTCGGCGGTGAGGTCGAGCGCACTCTCCAGATGGTGGACGGTGTGCTGCTCCTCGTCGACGCCGCCGAGGGCCCGCTGCCCCAGACCCGTTTCGTTCTTTCCAAAGCGCTTCAACTCGGGCTGCCGCCCATTGTTGTCATCAACAAGATCGACCGCGCCGATGCGCGCGCGGCCGAGGTCCTCGACGAGATCTATGATCTCTTCATCGATCTTGACGCCGCCGATGAACAGCTCGATTTCCCGGTCTTCTGCACCGACGCCCGCAAGGGTCTTTGCTGCACCGGGATCGACGGCGAGTTCACCAATCTGCACCCGCTGATGGAGGAGATCCTCGCGACCATTCCGGCGCCCGAGGGTGATCCATCGGCGCCGCTCCAACTTCTGGTGACCAACCTCGACTACTCGGACTATCTCGGCCGCCTCGCCGTGGGCCGGATCGTCAACGGTACGCTGACGGCCAACAGCACGGTGGCCATCTCCCGCGAGAACGGCATCGAGAAAGCCAAGGTGGGAGTCGTCTACTCGCACGAGGGGCTCAAACGGGTCGATGTGAATACCGCCATCGCAGGCGACATCGTCGCCTTGGCCGGGCTCGACGAGGTCACCATCGGCGACTCACTACTGGATCTCGAAAACCCGCAGCCGCTCCCTCGGATCGCCGTTGACGAACCCACCATGTCCATGGTTTTCTCGGCCAATACCTCACCCTTCGGCGGTCGCGAGGGTCAGTTCATCACCGCTCGCCAGATCCGCGTCCGGCTCGAGAAGGAAGCCCTCCACAACGTCTCCATCCGTCTCGAGATCCTCGGCAACGACGCCTTCAACATCCTCGGCCGCGGCGAACTTCAGTTGGCTATCCTCATCGAAACCATGCGTCGCGAGAGCTTTGAACTCTCGGTCGCGAAGCCCGAGATCGTCACCCGCGAGATCGACGGCCTCAAACACGAGCCCATGGAGATCGTCCAGATCGACTGTCCCGAGGAGCACGTCGGGATCGTCACCCAGAAGCTCGGCACCCGCAAGGGCAAGATGTCCGAGATGCACAACCCGGGTCACGGACGGGTGCGGGTCTCTTTCCGCATCCCCTCGCGAGGCCTCATCGGATTCCGGTCCGAGTTCCTTACCGACACCCGCGGCACCGGAATCCTCAACCACCTCTTCGACGGCTGGTCGCCGTGGCAGGGCCCCATCGCCGGCCGCGCCACCGGCGCCCTGGTGTCGGACCGCCCGGGAAAGACAACGACCTATGCGCTCTATCACCTCGAGCCGCGTGGGACTCTGTTCATGGGTCCCGGGACCGAAGTCTATGAAGGGATGATCCTCGGCGAGAGCACGCGTGACTCCGATCTGGACGTCAACGTTACCCGTGAGAAGAAGCTCACCAATATGCGCGCCGCCGGTTCGGACGAAGCGCTCCGATTGGCGCCGCCACGCGAGATGACCCTCGACCGGGCGCTCGAGTGGATCGACTCCGACGAGCTCGTCGAGGTCACTCCCGCCGCCGTCCGCGTTCGAAAGCGGGTGCTGCCGAGCAATCAGCGGAGCAACAAGCGGAAGACGCCGGTGGGTTAGCGAACCGGACGGATTCGCCCAGACGAAGAAAACGAGAGACATCGTACCGTCGCAACCACAAAGGCTCGAAGGCACCAAGAAAACACGAAGATCTTGAGGCGGATCGGCCCATGGCCGATCCGCCTCAAGTTTCCTTGGTGATTCCTTTGTGTCTTGGTGTCTTGGTGGTTTCTGCGATGGTCTTGCGCGTTTCGTTCCATTTTTGCGGGTAGAATGCAGCGCATGCCACGCATCGAAATTCTCACCATCGGGGACGAGCTGATCGAAGGACGGCTCGTCGACACAAACGCCTTTGAACTGTCCGCCAAACTGTCCGACCTGGGTTTCCGTGTGACCGAACACCGGAGCGTCGGCGACGATATGGACGGAATGGTTGAAGCCCTGCGAACCGCCGCCGGACGGGCCGATGCGGTTCTGGTCTCGGGTGGACTCGGACCTACCAGCGACGATCTCACCGCCGCAGCCGCAGCCCTTGCCTTCGGTCTGGGAATCGAGCGATCGAGCGAGGCCCTCGAGCACACACGCCGGTTCTTCACCGATCGGGGACGCGAGATGCCGCCCACCAACGACAAGCAGGCCGATCTGCCCGTGGGTTGCACAATCCTGCCGAACCCGGAGGGAACCGCGGTCGGCTTCCGCCTCGATGTCGGTGCCTGTCGGCTCTACTTCATGCCCGGCGTTCCCCGCGAAATACGGCGAATGGCCGACGAATCGGCCCTGCCGGATCTCGCCGGCCGGTTGACCGCCGCCCCACAGACGGTCGCAACCCTCAAGATCTTCGGACGAGGCGAGAGCGAAGTCGCCCAACTCCTCGAGGGAATCGAAGGCGGGGTGCCCGATGGGATGGGATTGGTGGTGCAATATCGGGCGACATTTCCCGAGATCCATCTTCGCCTCGTGGTCGAGGGTCCTGACCGGTCCGCCGCCAAAGCTGTACTCGAACAATTGGTCGAGGACGCGCGGCAGCGGCTCGGCCGACATGTCTTTGCCGTCGCCGGACCACGGTTGGACATCGACTTTCCGACTTTTGTCGCCACGATAATGACTGGGAACGGGATGACCCTCGCCGCCGCCGAGATCGCCAGCTGCGGCGCAGTGGCAAGGATGCTCGGGGCTTCGGAACACGGCCGTCGGTGTCTACGGGGAAGCCTGGTCGCCGGCGATTTCGAGGTCTGCAAAAACCAGCTCGATCTCGAGGGCGATTCGGCAGAAGAGGCCGCGGAGGCCGTGCGAACGCGCTTCGGCTCATCGGTCGGAATCGCGACAGTCGGTTCGGCCGAAGGAGTCGGCGACCGTCGAGCGGGAAGTCTGACGGTCGCGGCTGCCGGGCCCAACGGGGCGCAGACCCGTGAACTCTATTTTCCCACCGACCCGGATCGCTTTCAGAGGCTCGCGGCGTATGCGGCATTGAAACTCGCACTTCGGACGGTCCAGCAAGAGCCCTGACAGCATCAATCGATTTCTTGTGGGCGGCAAGTTCTGGTGCGCACGTCTCAATCGTGGTTCGTGAGTTGTGAGTGGGGAGTCTGGAGTCGCCGGCGCGGGGGACCTGAATCGGGCTGCCTTTTCGAGAAACCACCTCGAAGGCATCAGCGAACGCCGCCACAAAACCCTCAGACGAATTCGGAAACCGAGAAACGACCTACGACTTACGACTCACTCCCTACCAGTACGTCGTCGTCAGAGTGACCGGTCCGTTAATGGTGGCGCAACAAGCGAGACGTTCGTTGTCCGCTCCGTGCATGGAGGCGAGGACCTTCTTCTCTTCGCTCTCCATGGGGCTGAGGTTGTCCTCTCCATCGAGAATCGTGACCCGGCAGAAACCGCACAGGGCGATGCCGTCACAGGATTGGCCGAGACCGAGACCGGTTTGATGAATGGCATCCATCAGGTTTGTATCGTGGACAACCACTATTTCACGCCCCGAGGGCTCACATCTCACGACCGCGGTCGCCATTTTGAACTGACTCAGATCCACTCGTTCCTCCCCATTGTGCGTGTCGGACCCTCACAGCGTCGGGGGATTGTAGCCGATCCGGATGATCAAATCGCCGACGAAATCGCACGCGGCGGGTCTCCGGGGACAACCACCGCTCCAACGAGGTCTTCGACTCCGTCGAGCCCGTGGTGAATTCGAACCTTCACACCATCAGCCACCCGACGAGACCGCCTTCAGAACAAACGCATACTCCTCGGCTTGTTCTTTATAAACGCCGTACCTTCCGGTCGCTCCGCCGTGACCCGCATCCATGTTGGTGCGAAAGACGAGGAGATGATCATCGGTTTTGAGTGCGCGCAATTTCGCCACCCATTTGGCGGGTTCCCAGTACTGAACCTGGGAGTCGTGGAGACCGGCGGTGACCAACATCGCCGGGTAGTTCTTGGCCTCAACGTGATCGTACGGCGAATACGACAACATGTAGTCGTAGAAAACCTCATCACGGGGATCGCCCCATTCGTCCCACTCACCGGCGGTGAGCGGGATCGACTCGTCGAGCATGGTCGTGATCACATCGACAAACGGCACACCGGCCACGATTCCGGCAAAGAGTTCCGGCTCCATGTTGGAAATGGCGCCCATGAGCAGGCCGCCGGCGCTTCTCCCGCGAGCCACCAGTCCACCGGGTGAGGTGTATCCCTCATAGATGAGGTAACGGGCGCAATCGATGAAATCCGTGAAGGTGTTTTTCTTCTTGAGGAGCTTGCCGTCCTCGTACCACCAGCGGCCCATTTCCTGTCCACCTCGCACGTGGGCGATGGCGTAGCTGAAACCGCGGTCGAGCAGGCTGACAACATCAGGGTCGAAGGCGGGGTCGGAACTGGACCCGTACGAACCATAGGCGTGGAGCAGCATCGGAGCCGAACCATCAAAAGGCAGATCCACGCGCCGGATGACCGACATGGGTATCTCGACCCCATCCCTGGCCGGAACCATCACTCGCTCGCTGACATATTCAACCGGGTCATACCCACCCAGTACCTCCTGGCGTTTCATCAAGGTCTTCTCCTGGGTGTTCATATCGTAGTCGTAGATCGAGCGCGGTGTCTTCATCGAAGTGAACCCAAAACGGAGGACGTCCGAGTCATAGTCGCGATTGTCGTCCACCCAGACATCGTGGGCGGACTCATCGAAACCGATTGCGTGACTCGCCCCCCCCGTCATGTCGATCACGACAAGCCGGTTGACGGCGTTCTCACGTTCGGAGAGCACGATGAAATCGCGGAACGCATCCATCTCCTGCAGCAGGACTTCGACGCGGTGGGCCACGACCTCTCGCCAGCTGCCTCTCCCAGGGCTGCTCACCGGCGCCTCCATGAGTCGGAAGTTGGTGGCACCGAGATTGGTTCGAATCAAGAGCCGTTCGCCCTGGTGGGTGACGTGGTATTCGACGCCGCGCTCGCGCGGCTCGACGACCACGGGTTCCGCCATCGGGTCATCGGCGTCGATGAGACGGCACTCGGTGGTCAGCGTGTGGTTCGACTCGATGACGATGTACCGGTCGGATTCCGTCTTGTCGATATCGACGCTGAAGGTCTCGTCGTCCTCTTGAAACACGAGGACATCATCGGTGGGGTCGGTGCCCAATACGTGGCGCCACACCTGATTCGACCGTAGGGTGTTCGGATCCTGTTTGGTGTAGATCAAGGTCTTTCCGTCGTTGAACCACTCGGTCTCTCCGGTGACCTCGGTGATCTCATCGGCGAGGTGGTCTCCGGTCCCGAGATCCCGGAACCGAAGATCGTATTTGCGCCGGCCGACGGTATCGACGGCATACACCATGGTGTCGGTCTCGGGGCTCACTCGAATCCAGCCTGCCGAACAGAACTCGTGCCCCTCAGCCAGCGCGTTGACATCGAGGAGCACCTCTTCTCGAGCACCTGGTTCATCCTTCATGCGGCAATGGATCGTGTACTCCTTGCCGTCCTCGGTTCGGGTGTAGTAGAGATGGCCGTGATCGCGAGCCGGGACGCTGGAGTCGGTCTGTTGAATCCGGCCCTTGATCTCCTCAAAGAGCTCGGTCTGGAGGGCCTCAGTATCGAGCATCATCTCATCCATATAGGCGTTCTCGGCATCGAGATAGGCGACGACCTCGAGGTTCTCGCGCTCGCGCAGCCAGTAGTAGTCATCAACCCGGACATCGCCATGTTCCTCGAGTTCGTGGGGAATCACTTTGGCGGCCGGCGGCTGCGGGTCGGCCTTGGAACACGTCATCAAAACTCCCACGCCAACTATGAGAAAGCAAAGTGCCAGAATTTTCATTGAACCCCTCCAGAATACGACACGGGCAGACCACCGCCCGAGGGCCGAGTCTATCGCAGTTCTCCGACTTTCCTGAGATCTCTATTCGAGCCGAGAATCGAGAGTCAGATTGATCTGCCGGCCCGCGGGTTCCTCGCCGAGCCGGATCATCAGAAACCTCCGGCCATCGGCGGAGACATCGAAGGATCGCCCGTACCCGTCGACGTCGAAGAGGGCGCGTGCAGCGTCGACGACCGGTTCTCCGGTGAGATCCACCTTCACCGACATCATCGAGCCTTCGCCGAGATACAGCAGTTCACCGCCGCTCGGATTCCACACCGGCCAACTCCCGCCGTGAGGCGAAACCTGACCCTCGATGCCGTTCTCTCCGATGCGGCGAACATAGACCTCACTGCGCCCGGACGGATCGGCCTCGAAGGCGATCCAGTTCTCATCCGGTGCAAAACTCGCCTCCGACTGGTCGAACGGCGCCGCCAACACCATTTCGGGATGACCATCGGACTCCAGGTCCACTCGCCAAAGATCCCACCCGGTGTTCTCACCGATGGTATGGAAAAGCAGGGTTTCTCCGTCAGCTGAGATGGATGTCGGCACATTGAGCGTTCCGGACACCAGCAACCGGGGTTCTCCCGATCCCTCGAGTCCCCGCAGATAGATTCCAGCCGTCAGTTTTTCATTCCCGAGCGGCACCGAGTAGATCACTCCGAGACGGTTCGGAGCCCACACAGGCATTCTCGAGTACCCGGACTCGATGGTCAGCGGCCGAAGCGTATCCCGCTCCGTATCGAGCAACCAAATGTTGATGTGGTCGTGCGCGCTGCGAACTCCCGCCACGACAAAACCGTCCGAGGAAAGCCGGGGCGTCTCATAGTGGCGAAGATGGCTCGACGCCGGTTCGGCGTTGCCGTCACGATCGACCCAGACCAACTCGTCCGGCCGAGAGGCGCCCACCTCGGGAACCCAGTACAGCGCTCCGTCGGAACCTACGGCAAAATGCTGCGCCCCGTATCTCGAGCGGTGGATGCCGTTGGCGATGGGGACCGGGTCGCCGGTGACCTCTCGCGAATCGAGATCGAACGGGAGGACGACGATCTGCCCCTCGGGAGTTCCGGCAACCAGGTCACCGCCGGGCAAGAGGACCGCCTGCTGATAACCCTCGATGAGCGTCCGCCGAGCGCCATCCGCGATGGAGACGACTTCGATCGCCGGAGGTCGTCCGTCCGTCGCCCACCTGGTCACGAGAAGGTGCTGGTCGCCGGGGAGAATATCCGGCCACGCCAGAGCGACGGTACGTCCACTGACCGATTCGGGAGCCGCCACCAATTCGACCGGGCCTCCGTTCTCGGACACCCGTACCAAAGCGATGGAGGCGTCGCCTCCGTCAAGGACCCAGGGGCGGGAAAAGTAGACGAATCCGTCCAACCCCCAGTCCGCCCCGAAGAAATAGCTGCTTGTGTCAACGAGAGTCACCGACGCTCCACCGCTCACCGGCACCTTTCTCAGCGCGTCGTCGGCCCAGAAGCCGACAAAACGCCCGTCGGGCGAGAAAAACGGAGCAGTGGCGCCCTCCGTTCCCGAAATCGGCGCCGACTCGAGTTGGTCGCGGAGCTGTCCGAAGAGGAGACTCGGGCTGCCCGCCGCGTAGACCAACAGCCCGGAATCGGGGGCCGTGGCGAGCGAAGAGGCGAATGACCCATACATCGCCACCGGTTGACTGACGGTGGCCAACTGCCTCACCGGACGCGGTTCCGGAGGATCATCGACACCCAGGAACCACAGGAGAATCACACCGAGAACCATGCCGAGCAGTGGCCCGACGATGGCCCAGAGCGCGAGATTCCTGCTCGGCAACGCGGATTTCGGCGCCACCGGTCCCTCGTCGCTCGCCGGACCCGTCGCCTCGTCAAGCTCGATGACGGCATCTCCCAGGTCCCGTAGGCGATTTCGCGGATCGCGCTTGAGACAACGCCGTACGATCCGTCGGACACCCGGCGGAGTGTAGGAGGGGAGCAGCGACCAGTCGGGCTCTCCGGTGACCACCGACACCAGAACATCGGTCATGGTCTCTCCACCGAATGCTCTGCGACCGGTCACCATTTCGAAGAGCACACAGCCGTAGGCCCAGATGTCTGTTCGACGATCCACCTTCCGGCCCCTCGCCTGTTCCGGGCTCATATATGGGGCGGTGCCCATGATGACCCCCTCGCGGGTGAGGTCGCCACCGGTGACGGTCTGCAGCTCCGACACTCCGTCGCTGGTGGCGTCATCGATGTAGGGTTTCGCCAGTCCGAAGTCGAGTATCTTGACGACCCCATCGGGAGTGATCATCACATTCGCCGGTTTGAGATCGCGGTGGATCACCCCTTTCGCGTGAGCCTCTTCTAAACCGGAGGCGATCTGGGTCGCAATATCGATGGTCTCATCGACCGGGAGCGCGCCACGTTTCAGCCGCTGAGCAAGCTCCTCACCCTCAACCAACTCGAGTTCCAGGATGAGGTGGCCGTCAATCTCTTCGAGCCCGTAGATGGACGCAATATTGGTGTGATTGAGCGATGCGAGAATCTGCGCCTCACGACGCAGACGAGCGAGCCGCTCGGGTTCCTGCGCCAGCTCCTCAGGAAGCACTTTGAGCGCGACTTCGCGTCCGAGCCTGGTGTCCTCGGCGCGGTAGACCGCACCCATCCCACCCTCGCCAAGCTTCCCGATCACCCTGTAGTGCGCCAACTCCTCGCCGATCAGCGAGGCTGATTCAGCCATGGCCTACTTCTTCCGCATCCAGATTTCGGTCCCACCGCTCCGGTACTCGACATCGTCCATGAGCTGGTTGATGAGAAAGATGCCGCGGCCGTGATCCGAGAAGACATTCTCACCCTTGATCGGGCTGGGGATCTCCCCCGGATCGAAACCCGATCCAGGGTCACGAATAATGATCAGCATGCCTCGGTCCATCTCACAAGCGACGCAGACTTCGATGGTCTTTGACGGATCGTCTTGACAGCCGTGGGTCACCGCATTGGCGAGCGCCTCGAGCAATGCGACCTCGACCTCGAACTCGTTTCCCGAGGCGCACTCCTGTGCCCCGACCACTTCCATGATTTCATCCACCGAGGGCTGAATGGACTCGACGTCCCCGGGAATTTGAAAATCGAGCTTGAGCAGTAATCGGTCCGGATCGAATTCACATTCGCGTTTTTCGACATCGTTCATCGTGTTCTCCCGCAGCAGCGGCCACCATTTGGTCGGAGTCGCTTTCGAACCGGATTTCTTCGCTCGGAACGTCGTCTGTAGAAAATGGTAGCACCGCCCCACCAGGCCGGCGCCCGATCCCCAACTCTCTGGGCACTATTTGAGTTTGCGGCCGACCACCAGCTGGTAACCCTTGATATCGATTAAACGTTTGCTCGCGGTGGTGTTTGATTCCGGATCTCCCGACAAAGCAATACTCCACTGGTAGAGATCGGAGAACGTGTCCTTGAGGCGCAGGGTCAGACGCTCGAATTCACCGCTGAGGCCATACCTCACAGCATCTTCCTCCCGCGCCCACATGGTCACTGAAAGAATCCGGGTCTGGTCACCGGCGCCGGCGACGAGAAAGGCCCCGAGGCAGCCCTGTGTCGCGGCCAGGGCCGGACGAACCTCGTCGTCGAACTTGCGCTGGAACTCATCGAACGCTCCACGACGCAATCTGGCGGCCACCATCCTGACAAAGACCTGGCCCTGACCGACATTGTCCAACACCGCCTCGTTGGCAGCCCCGGCCACGTCCCAGGTTTCAACCTCGGGCTCGATCCCGGTGAAGACCACCGCATCCCCCGCTCCCGGCAGATCGGTGACCCACTCTTCAGCCTCCTGGAGGAGTTCGTCCGATTCGTCCAGCAGTCGATCGAAGAGCCCGCCGTGCTCGTAGTTGCCGGCAGCTTCCGCGCCGGTCCATACCGTCATCGAGATGTAGTCTTCGCCGTGGATGGTCCCCTGGAGCAGGCTGGCGAACAAGCAGCCATCGGTCTGCTCGAGTTGGGGAAACACCCTCTCCTCGTAAAATTTCCGGGCGTCCCAGACTTTCTCTTCCTTGATCTTCAACCGCACGAAGCGCATATGCATGGGCGCCTCCGTTTCATCTCTTCAGTCGCGGGTTCGTAATCTCATTATGGCGTATCCCGGTCGGGTTCGCCTCGATGACTTCGGCCGAAGTCGAGCGAGCAGGGGGTCCATCGCCGGGAAGACCTCACTGATTCCACCTTTGCCGAGCTTGTCGGTGATTCGGAAACGAGTGAGAGTGAAGCCGATCACCGGCGCGCCTCGATCTGTTCCGGCCAGTTGACCACCAGATTGAGCAGAGTGTCGGCTTTCTGGCTCACGCCGGGGATCACCAGGAAACTCTGGGCGTCGGCTGCGACCGAGAAGTAGGATCCGCCCGCGTCCGGCACCTCAATCGCGAAGAGCGATTCCCATGCGCCCACATCGAAAGTCTCACCCCTGCCGTCCACCTGAACCGATACCAGATTGCCCTCGATATCCGTGTAGATGATCTCGCGACCATCTGCCCTCCACTCGGGATAGACGCCGCCGCCGGTCGAGATCTGCCATTTCCTCCCGGCCTCCGGAAACGTCGTCACGAAGACCTCGAAGTCTCCGGATTCGTCCGAGTTGAAGGTGATCCATCGGCCGTCGGGAGAGATCGCCGATCCACCCTCGTTGAAGTCGGTCTTTCGAAAGATCGTCGTCTCGTTGCCGCTTTCGAGATCTACCAGGTAGATGTCTCCACCAGTCGTTTTACCACCGACCATAACCGACACGTGCCGTCCATCGGGCGAAACACTTTCGGGAAAGGCGGCGCCGTCGAATGAGGCGACGAGTTCGACTTCGCCGATCCCCGACAGAGGCTTGCGGAAGACGGAGAACTCACCATCTCGGTTGGAGGCAAAGAATATCGTCGCTCCATCGGGTGACCACACGGGGGCGACATCCGCCAACGGATCGAAGGTGAACCGCGTTCGAATGTTCCGCTCGAGTTCGAAGACCCAGAGATCCTGGGTGCCCGTCTCCATATCCACCGCCTGTGCCACTGCGTAAAGACTGTCCGGCGAGAGCGTAACCGTCCGGTAGAGCGCCGGATCACTCAGCTCCCCCGTGGACTGCCCCGCGCGATCGCGCCACTCCAGAACCGCTTCTGAAACCGAGCTCCCGGTTTGGAATGTCAGGACTCCGTTTCCCGATACTCCGAAGACCGCCAGCTCGGCGCCCTGGATCACCAGGACGTCCTCGGCCACCGGAACCGCCTCGGCGGTCGTGGCCAGCGCATCGGGGTCAAAGGGTTGAGCCATCAGGGTCTGATCGCGGACAAAGAGCAAGCGGCCCTCGGCGAACGCAGCCTGGCTCTCGTTGTGCATGAACTCGATTGTCTCCTGACTGTCGAGAGAGCCGATCATGATGGATGAGTTCTCCCCCGAGACGCCGCGAGCGACAAAGAGGAAGTGGCGCCCATCCGGCAGGAACCATGGCAGCCGGTGGGAGTTGTGCTTTTCCGGATCGAGTGAGGTGATCTGCGCCGACTCACCACCCGCCGATGAGACTCTGCTGAGTCCGGTCGAGGAACCTGCTGCAAAGACGATGACCCCGTCCGGGCTCCAGCTTCCACCCTTGCCGTTTCCGGCCGGGCACAGGGTGATTGGCGGACCACCGGTGGTGTCGATCTTTCGAAGCGTGTCCCCGGGCTGGGTGAAGAATCCGAGCCAGCGCGAATCCGGGGCCCAGAAAGGATACTGGGCGCCCTCGGTGCCCGACAAAGCGTGTGCCTCACCGGCATCGAGCCTGCGGACGAAGACCCGAGTCTCCGAGTCTTCGTCAACGGCGGTGAACGCAACACTGGTCCCATCAGGCGAAACCACCGCCGGCCCCGGGCTCGCCGGACGGAGATCGAAATTCATCCCCTTGGGTGGCGGAATGGTGGCTCTGACCACAGTCGTCGGGGTCAGTACGTGGATGAGCAAAAGCGCCGCCACAACAAGGCCGAGCGCTCCGGCTGCCGCCCAGGGAATCACTCGCTTCCAACCCGGTACCGTGGGCAACTCGGGGCTCGCTGTTGCGGCCGGCTGTGCCGCGGCTTCGGGATCGGCGAGGTATTCATCAAGGGCGATCCGGACATCGCCGATTGCCTGGATCCGCATCTTCGGGTCTTTACGCAGACAACGACCGACCAGCTCGGCGATCCGCGGTGGCGTGGCCTCGGGCAGCTCGCTGAGATCCGGTTCGTCCTTGAGTACCGCGGCGAGAACGTGGGACACGGTCTGGCCGTCGAAGAGCTTGACTCCCGTCAGCATTTCCCACAGCACGACCCCGAATGACCAGATATCGGCCCGTGTGTCGGTGCCGAGACCGGCGGCCTGCTCAGGCGCCATATATGCGGCTGTACCGAGGATGATCCCCGCCGCCGTCGCGTGCTGGGTCATTGTGGGCGAAAGCGACAGGCTCTGGTCGGTACTCTCGGCCTCCCAGGCCTTGGCGAGCCCAAAATCGAGGACCTTGACCGTGCCATCACTCTTGAGCTTTATATTGGCGGGTTTGAGGTCGCGGTGGACGATGCTCTGCTGATGCGCCGCTTCGAGCGCTTCGGCGATCTGGAGCGCCATGGGAACGGCCTCGTCGACTGGGATGGGACCGCGAGAAATTCGTTCGGAGAGATCCTCGCCTTCAACGAGCTCCATGGCGAGGAAGGTGACCGCTGGCGGGGCAAGTTCTGAGTTTTGAGTTTTGAGTTTTGAGTTATCGTCCGCACCCGTCCCAGCAGCCGCGTCCGCGTCGGCGTCCGCGCCCGATGCGACGGTTTCCAGCCCGAACAAGGTGGCAATATTGGGGTGATTCAGACTCGCGAGGACCTTGGCTTCACGCTCGAAGCGCGCCAGCCGATCTGCATCCTCGGCAAACTCGATCGGGAGGACCTTGAGCGCGACTTCGCGACCGAGCTTCGTGTCCTCGGCCAGCCACACTTCTCCCATGCCCCCCGCACCGAGCTTTGAAACGATGCGATAACCGGCGATGGTCTCATCAACTTGAAACAACTTACCTGCTCTTTTCTGTCGAGATTGTATCTCTGTATAGAAACCAACACCAATCAGGGGCGCCGCATTCTCGGAATCAATCCATGCTCAGCTTCCGGTCTTCGAAACCGGGATCAACCGCACACTGCGGATCCGCGTGGTTCGCAGCCCATCGGCGAACTCCATGAAGAGTCCCTTGGCCGCGATGTGGTCGGTGAAGATGGCGTGGCCGCCGGCCGTGCATCCGCGGATTTCCACTCGGGCCCCACCCTCGCCCTCGCGCTCGAACCAGCCACCTCTGACGTCGAACAACCCGCCCGCGAGTACAGTCAACGAATAGACCGAGTTCTTGGTCGAGATGACGATCCGGTCACCGGGGTAGAGGTCCCGGCGTTTGACGCCGTCAACGAGATCGGCGGCCTCAGTCAAACCGTCCAGGGCAATTGCCTTCATGGGCCGGCGGATCCGGTGGATCCCACTCGACTCGCGGGTCATGACCCGTTTCCCTGTTCTGCTGACCGCTCGAGTTCGGTTCCGATCGGATCAACTACGAGTTCATCTTCGCGCCAGAAGAAGAGCTCACCGGTGATCCGGTAGTGCGCGAGGGTCGTACCGATCATCCGATCACCGATCTCCCAGGGACTCGGTCCAGTTCGTCATGAAGATGACCGGCAGGGCCTTCTCTTCATCCGGGAGGACCGCCAAGAGTACGCGATCCCCTTCCGGGAATATGTCTCCCGCCATGACGGCGCTGGTCATTTTCTGATGCGGAATCGGGCGGCCGAGATTGATGGACGTCCCGGTCATCACCACCGGAGTGCTGAAGGTCGAGGCTTCGTCGGTGATAAAGAAGATCTTGTCGGTTCCCTGCCACTGGCCGCCGACCACATTGCCGCCTGCGACCTGCCATCGTCGACCGGGCTTCGGGAACGACGTTACGAAGAGTTCGGAGCTCCCCGATGCCGCCGAGGTGTAGAGCATCCATCGGCCGTCCGGTGACAGGTCATTGGCCCGCTCACCGAACTGGGAAACCATCACGTCAACGGCCTCGCCACCGTCGAGCGGCAGCACAATGATGTCCACCGAATCCTGGCTGCTGTCGGGAAACGAGTTCGCCAATAGCCAACCGCCGTCAGGAGACCACGCAGTGAGCACGATGCGCTCTTCCTCTTTACGCAGGAGTTCGGGCTCGCCGGAGCCATCCACTTCGACGATCCAGATCTCGGTCGACCCGGTCTCGTCCCCCGCGCCATAAGCGACGTGCCTGCCATCGGGCGACCACACAGGCGACCACTCGTCGAGTTCACCAAAGCTCAGGCGCGACCTCAGATCGCGGTCGATGTCGTGCACCCAGATGTCGTCGGTTCCGGATTCCGGATCCGAGACAACCAGCGCGGCCCGTTGCCCCGTCCGATCAATAGCGATGGTGAAGATCCGGGCGGGATCTCCCACAGGACTGCCGAGGTTGCCTTCGACGTCTGCTTCGTAGAGCTGGAACTTGTCGCTGGTGCTTCCCTTCCGATAGAGCAGGACGCCGGCGTCGGACGCGGCGAAATCGGCTCGATAGTAGGGCAGATCGACACCGACCCCGCTGACGACGGGGATCGGATCTCCGGTCAGCTCCAGGCGGTCGGGATCGAAGGGGTGGGCGAGGAGAACCTCCTCACGGACGTAGAGCAGATAGCCCGACGCATAGACTGGGTTGGTTCGGGCATGGACCAGGAGCCTCGAAGGCGTACCGTCCAGATCACCCACCCAGATCCCGTGAACCTCGCTCTCGATCCCTTCTCGGTGGGTCGCCGCGAGGTAGAGAAAGTGCTTGCCGTCCGGAAGGAAGCTCGCCCACCGGTGCGTGGTCTCGCCTCGCTCGACGTCGAAGGTGGTTACCTCGACCGGGTCGCCGCCGCCGGCCGGAATCCTGTAGATCGGATCCTGAGGCGTCGGCGAAAACAGGATGACCCCGTCCGAGTTCCAGCCTCCGCTGCGACCGTTGGGAGCATCACAGAGGGTCACGGCCGGCGAACCGTCGAGCCCGACCCGCTTGAGCTTCTCTCCATCGAAGAAGGCGATCTGGCGGCTATCGGGCGACCAGAAGGGAAAGCTCGCGTTGTCGGTTCCTTCGATGGGACGGGCCTCCACCGATCCAATAGACCTCAGCCACAGTCGTGCGGGCTCGTCGCCCATGGCTGCCGAAAAGGTGATCCAACGGCCGTTGGGCGAAACCGAGAGCGATCCGCTGTAGCTGTAGAAGAACTGGAGGTGGTGCTCGTCCGGCGCGGACACGGTCCCGGCGATGACCGGGGCGGAAGCGGCCGGTCGCAGAAGAGCCCACGCAGCGATCACCAAAGCTGCCAACACCGCGATCCCGGCAACGGCCCAGGGGAGTCGACGGGATCGGGGCGAGACCGATTCGGAGGCAACATCAACCGTCGGCAAACCGCCATCGTCGTCGACTGAACCAAGCTCAAGGCGGGCGTCACCGATCCACTGCAGGCGTTGTTTCGGATCTCTGTTCAGGCAGCGGCCAACGAGTCGCCGCACCGTGTTCGAGGTCCCTGCCGGAAGCTCATCGAGGTCCGGTTCACGGGTCAGCACCGCCGCGAGTACGTCGGTCACCGTTTCGCCATCGAATAGCTTGTGGCCCGTGAGCATCTCCCACAGCACGACGCCGAACGCCCAAATGTCGGCTCGGCGGTCGACCTTTTTACCTCGCGCCTGCTCGGGCGACATATAGGCCGCCGTTCCGAGGATGACCCCCGCCGCCGTCGCGTGCTGCGTGAGCGTTGGTGACAACGAGAGACTCGAGTCTCCGGCATCCGACTCCCACGCCTTGGCGAGCCCGAAATCGAGGACCTTGACTGTGCCGTCGGGCCGGAGCTTGACATTTGCCGGTTTGAGATCGCGGTGGACGATTCCGGATTCGTGCGCCGCTTCGAGCGCCTCGGAAATCTGGAGCGCGATGGGAATCGCTTCGTCGATGGGCAGTGCACCACGCGCGATCCGGTCGGACAGGTCTTCTCCCTCGACGAGTTCCATTACGAGAAAGGTGAAAGAACGAATGTCATCCTGAGCGAGCGAGTCAGACGAGCGAGTCGAAGGACCTCCCGAAGACTGCGGAACCCGTTGTGCAGGGGAAGCCGCTCCTACGTCGGGAGATCCTTCGACTCGCTCTGCTCGCTCAGGATGACAAACAGATTCAGTTTCCAATCCGAACAACGTCGCGATGTTCGGGTGATTCAGGCTCGCGAGGACCTTGGCTTCGCGCTCAAACCGCGCGAGCCGGTCGGGATCCTCGGCGACATCGGCAGGCAGGACCTTGAGCGCCACTTCGCGGCCGAGCTTTTCATCCTCGGCGCGCCAGACCTCACCCATCCCACCGGCGCCGAGGGCCGCGGTGATCCGGTAGTGCGCGAGGGTCGTGCCGATCATCTTGCTGCCCTCTCCAGCTCGGTATCCCAGTTGAGCACCACGGTCATGGGGTCGCTCTCAGCCGCCGCCATGCCGCGATTGAGGAGAAATTTCTGACCATCCGACGACACGTCGTACGGCCAGCGGAAGCCGGGAGCGAGGTTCCACGAGAACAACCTTTGGATCTCTCCCACGTCAAAGGTCTCACCTTGACCGTCCACCTCGGCCGAGTACAGCTCTCCGTTGAACTTGGCAAAGAAAAGCTCTCCGCCATCCCCGCGCCACCGCGGGAAGGAACCCCCATCCGTCGACACCTGCCAACGCCGCGCGGGATCCGGAAAGGTCGTCACATAGACCTCGTCGGTCCCGGATTCGTCCGAAACGAAGGCCAACCATCGTCCGTCCGGTGAAATCGATGGAAAATCCTCGGTGAACGACGAGGCAACCAGAGCAACCGATTCACCGCCGGCCGTCGGGAAGGCCCAGATGTCGGTGTTGTTCCCATCATCGACCCGCTGATAGACAAGCCACTCGCTATCCGGCGACCAGGCCTCCGGAAACACCTGGTTGTCTCCGTCCTCGAAGAGCTTCTGGTCAGTCCCCGAGCCACTCACATCAATCACCCAGATGTCGTTGGGCTCATCGCGATTGGACGAGAAGGCAACCTGTCGTCCATCCGGCGACCAGGTGGGATACCAGTCCATATTGGGGTCAAAGGTGTATCGAGTCTTCAAACCCCTGTTGAGATCGTAGATCCAGATGTCCCCCGTGCCGGCGGTTTCATCGAGAACACTCGCGGCCGCATACCGCCCATCGGGTGAGATCACAAGGTCAAAGAGGAGATCACCGGTGCCGAGGCTCGCGATCACGTCACCACTTCTGTCGGCCCACACCAGCTCGCTCTGCATGTCCACCAGCCCGGTGTTGTAGATCAGGAGCCCTGTATCAGAGACCGAAAATGCGCCGTACCGGGCGCCGGCGATGTACATCACGTCTTCAGCCACCGGCACGCCGTCACCGAGAAAGGTCGCCGTTTCGGGATCGAAGGGCCTCGCCATCAAGGTGCCCTCCCGGATGAAGAGCAGCTGACCGGAGGCGACGGCCACGTTTGAGGCGGCCGCGAACAACTCCTCGCCCGGTCCGAGCGTATCGATGGACGCGACCATCACACGGTCGCCGTCGGTGCTCTCCGAAGAACGCGCGAAATACATGAACCGGCCACCCGGGAGCCAGTACGGGAACCGTTGACTCGAGACCCCGTCGGGCATCTCGGTCGCTGGACGCGACTCGCCCCCCGCCGCCGAAACCACGTGGATGGCCGTGTTGTGCGCCGGCGCGAAAAGGATCTGACCGTCGTCGTTCCACGATCCCCCTTTTCCGTTGGGCGCAACACAGATCGTGACCGGTGGACCGCCGGTGGTGTCGATTTTCCTCAGTTTTCCATCGCCACTGAAGAATGCGGCAGATCGGCTGTCCGGCGACCAGAATGGAAAGATTGCCCCCTCGGTACCCGGCAATGGCCGAGCTGCGAGGTCGCTGACCCGGCGCACCCACAGCGTCCGGAGGCCGTCACCGTCAGTGGCGGCAAAGACGATCGTCAATCCGTCGGGAGATACCACGCCCGCACCCGGGCCAAATGCCTCGAGGGCGAAGCTTGTCCCATCCGGCGGCGGAATGAGGGCGCGGAGGACCGGTGGCTCCCCCGCCTCAGGACCACGCCCCAGCCAACCATCGAGCGCGCTCGCGAGAAGGAGCAGCAACGCGAGACCGGCAACCGCCCAGGGAAGCATAGATCTCGACCGGGAGGGCTGTGACTCATCAGGGGTAGCGTCCGACTGCGATGCAGCAAACGCCTCCGGATCGCGCTCGTAGTCTTCGAGCACGATGCGGGCATCACCGATGGCCTGCAGCCGCTGTCTCGGCTTGCGCTCGAGGCACCGACCAATGAGTTCGCGAAGCCGGGGAGGTGTGGCTTCGGGGAGTTCTTCAAGCTCAACCTCGTCCTTGAGCACCGAGGCCAGAACGTGGGATACCGTCTCGCCGTCGAAAAGTTTGTGGCCGGTCAGCATTTCCCAGGAAACCACACCGAACGACCAGATATCGGCCCGGCGATCGGCCGCCGTGCCCGCCGCCTGCTCCGGACTCATATATGCCGCGGTTCCGAGGATGAGCCCGGCCGCGGTGGCGTGCTGAGTCATAGTGGGTGAGAGCGAGAGGCTGGAATCTGCGGTGTTGGTTTCCCAAGCTTTGGCGAGACCGAAGTCGAGGACCTTGACCGTCCCGTCGGGTCTGAGCTTGATGTTGGCCGGTTTGAGATCGCGGTGGACGATCCCGGCCTCGTGCGCCGCCTCGAGGGCCTCCGCGATCTGCCGCGCGATTGGAACCGCTTCATCGATGGGGATCGGACCGCGAGAGATGCGTTCCGAGAGGTCTTCTCCTTCAACGAGCTCCATGACGAGGAAGGTGACCGCTGGTGCGGTCAATTTTGAATTATTAATTATGAATTTTGAATTTTCGTCCGCACCCGTCCTAGCATCCGCGTCCGTATCCGAATCCGTGCCCGTTTCCGTTTCCGTTTCCGTTTCCGTTTCCGTTTCCGATACGATGCTCTCCAACCCAAACAGCGTCGCGATATTCGGGTGATTCAGCGACGCCAACACCTTGGCCTCGCGCTCGAAACGCGCCATTCGATCCGGGTCCCCCGAAAACTCGCCGGGGAGCACCTTGAGCGCGACCTCGCGACCGAGCTTTTCATCTTCGGCACGCCACACCTCACCCATGCCACCGGCTCCGAGCGGCGACAGGATGCGATACCCGCCGATCTTCTGTTCAGACTTCACTTTTTGGATGCTCCCCTGTTTTCGAGATTGTATCTCGGTCACAGTTGCAACACAAGCGGGAGCAATCCCATTCTCGGTATGGCATGAGATTATCTCAGGCTGCCCGTCCCGGGGTTGATCAGACTCTGCGCACCATCACGACGGTCCGATCATCGACATAGGGAACACCCTGGACGAACTCGTCCTGATCGGTGCTGATGGTGGCCGCCAGATCCTCGAGGGATTCACCCCGGTGCTGCGCGCAAAGCTCGGCGAGTCGTTCCTCGCCGTATTCCTCTTCTGCGGGGTTTTCGGCTTCGGTCAGACCATCGGTGTAGAGCACGACCGTATCGCCCATTTCGAGGATCACCTCATCAGCCCCGTAAACGCCGGAGGGAAGAATCCCCAGGGGCATGCCCGTCGAGGCCAGGAGCCCAACCTCGCCGCCCGCTCGGAGCACGATCCCTGGATTGTGTCCGGCGTTGCAGTAGCGGAAGACTCCTGACGCCGGATCGAACGATGCCAGAAAACCCGTGGCGTACTTCTCAGGCGGGGTCCTCTCGAAGAGAAGATGGGACACCCGATCGCAGATTTTCTCCGGCGGGACCGCGTCGTGAATCGGACCGGCCGCGAGGGCCTCCAGCGACGCCGTCAGCAGCGAAGCAGCAATCCCCTTTCCGGAAACATCAGCAACCATGATGGCGCACGTCCCGTCATCGACGGATTCCACCTTGTAGAAGTCACCGGAGACGCCCCGCGAGGGGATGTTGTGGGCGTAGAGCTGCCACCCTTCGATCTCGGGGAGCGCATCGGGCAAAAGACCGACCTGGATCTGCCTGGCCAGAGCGACATCGCGTTCTAAACGTTCGCGCTCAATCGCTTCTTCCGCCAACCGGGTATTTCGGATCCGCATCGCGGCCACCGACGCCAAGGAGGTCAGAAGCTCCATGTCTTCTTCGTTGAACTGCCGAATTCCGAGGGTCGATCCGAGCACGATCAGACCCAGCGCGCCGGCCGGGTCGAGGAGGGGCGCGGCCACCAACGATCGGACACCCGCGTCCAGGAGACTCATGGCCTGGTTGAATCGCTCATCAGCGGTGGTATCGAGGACCAATGCCGCCTGCCCCTTCTCGACGACCTGCATGACCAGATTTCGCGAGTACAGTGTCTTCGAGTTCTCACCTTTGATCGAACGACTGGCGGCCCGGTAGTACTCGCCATCGGCCCCCCTGAGAAAAATTGTCCCCTCCTCGGGGCGAAGATTGTCGAAGGCCCGGTCGAGAATGAGTTCCAGGAGGTCTTCCAGCGGGAGCGCGCGATCGAGGGACTGGTGCACTTCGTTGAGCATCTTCAGTCGTGCGGTGTAGCGCCGGAGAACATCGTCCTCCGCCTTCATGGCTCCGCTGGAGATCGCCTGCGGCTCCTTGAGCAGCTCCGCGGCCGAGCGGAAGACGGTGTGACCGTCGAACTCGATCCCCGCCGATGTCAGGGGCGGCGTTCCCGACGCCTCGGTGACATTGACCGTGGTGCTGCCGATCCTCAGCGCGGTACCGATTCCAACCGGTGTCGCCTCGGTGATCCGACGACCGTTGAGCAGGGTCCCGTTCCGAGAACCGAGGTCCTCGACCAACCACTCGCCACCTTCGCGGAAGAGGCGGGCGTGTCGACGCGACATGGATCGATCGGGCACCGCGATTTCGGCGTCCGAAGACCGACCCACAACCGCCGTATCGCCCTCGGGCTCATAATCGAACGGCACACCCGTAGCGGGCACAACATGGAACAAGATCGTCACGATTTCACCACTCCATCGTCTTTTCTGGCCATCATCATACCTCGCACAGTCCGCACCTCCCTCGCCGGCATCGGTGATCGAGGTTTGAAGGCCAAGCATTCAGCTCCGACAGCCTTGATCAAGGCGGGAAGACACTGGTGGTTTCTCGTGTTGCAATCCCCAGCAGCGACTTGACAAGGCGAGACTCAAGGTAGAGAATCGCCGACTGGCGGCCTCCCCAAAGGGCGCACGGAGGAACGAGATGCCCCTGTACGAATACCAATGTCAAGATTGTGACACCCATTTCGAGCGGATCGAGAAGGTCTCCTCACCGACCGACGGCGTTTGCCCGACCTGCGGCGGCGCAGCCCGACGACTGCTCGGCGCACCGGCACTTCAGTTCAAGGGATCCGGTTGGTATGTGAATGACTACGGCAAAGGCAACGGCGGCAAACCGGCTTCCACGGCCGAATCCAAGCATGAGTCCTCGGGTGAAACCTCGAGCACGACCGAGTCTTCCGCCAAGACCGAATCTTCGGCCAAAACCGAAGGTGCGGCCAAGAGCGAGGGTGCGGCCAAAAGCAACTCGGCGCCGAAAAGCAACACAAAGGTCGCGTAGCCTTTCGGACGCGGTCGGCTGAGCCTCTTTCAAAAACCACAGTTTTGGAGTTTCGTGGTCCGTGGTCTTTTCGCGGGCGGGACGCCCGCGCCACAAAGGGCCGAGTTCCATTGTGGATCTTTGTGCGCTCTGTGTTTCTAAAACCCGAGCTCCGTTTTCCCAGAGATGCCCAGGTATCGTCACGGACAAAGAGATCACCCCTCCACGTGTTAGGATTATCGGGATTTTCAATTCCTGATCGAGTTCAACGTTCGCAAAAAACGACCCCGGAGGGAACATGGCGGAGATCAAGATCACCGATATCAAAGGCATCGGACCCAAGACCGCTGAGGGTCTCGCGACCCTCGGCATCGACTCGGTCAAGTCCCTCGCCGCCGCACCGGTGGAGCTCATCTCCACCCTTCCAGGCCTTTTCGCCAGCCGCGCCCAGCAGGTGAGACTGGCGGCAGCTGAGCTTCTGGGTCCGACTCAGAAATCGCCCCCGGTCCGGAAGGCCACCACGAAGACCGCCGCTGCCAAGAAAAAGGCCGCTGATGCAAATCGGGCAGCCGCAAAAAAGACGGCCGAGGCCAAGAAGGTGGCCAAAAAGAAGGTCGCGACCAAAGAGAAGCTGAAGAAGAAAAAGGCCAAGAAGAAGGCGGTCAAGAAACAGAAGGCCGCAAAAAAGAAGGCGACCGCCAAAAAGGCCGCCGAGAAAGAGAAGCTCAAGAAGGCCGCAGCGAAGAAAAAGGCCTCAAAGAAGGCGGCATCTGCGAAGAAGCGGACCGCCAAGAAGAAGAAGAAGAAGAAGAAGAAGAAATAGCAGGTCTACTCGGCGAGCCCGTCCACCGCCAGACGGCGGTTGGCGTAACGAGGATCTTCGGTGAGTTCTCGGCCGAACCAGTCGGGCGGGTTGAAGACCAAAGCCTCTGCAACCGACGGAAACTCGACCTCGACCGTCATCAAACCGGCGATTTCACCGGAGTACTGGTCGAGTTCGGCGGTCAGAGCTCCCACCGGGACCTCGTATCGGACCTTGCTCAATCGCCGTCCGGCGGTGGCCGGCCACAGGCAGTCGAACTGATCGGGGTCGAGACTGATCTCGTACTCCGATCGGGCCAACCCGCTCCCCTCCTTGACGGTGAGATAACAACGGGCGCCTTTGCGGCGCAGCCGGACCTCGGCGTCATCACCGATGGCGAGATAGCCTTGGCTGATCTCGATTCCCCTTCCGAGCGCGAAATCAACGGGCATCTCCTCGATCAGAAACTTCCGCTCGACCTCGAGAGTGACATCCTCACGATCCAATTCAGACCTCCGTCGTGGCAATTCTCGCATGGTATCGTGGCCTCGAAACACGCTGAGATGACCCAATGACCCGCTACCACCTGCCCACCGACTACGACGAAACCAGCCTCCCGGCGGGTTTCGGGCGGGGTCATGAGCTGGTGACCGCACCCGCGACGACCCTCACGGCGATCCCTCTCGACACCTTCGACTGGCGTCTCCACCGCGCGGGTCTCGTCCTTGTCGAGGAACGCGGTCGCGGCCGCCGGTTGGTCCTGCTCGAGCGCGATCGCGAACCCTACTCCATCGCGACCCGGACGACCCCGAAGATGGCGGCGGATCTCCCCGCCGGCCACCTCGCAGCCAGAATCCGCCCTCGCATGGGGATTCGGGCGCTCATCCCCATGGGCGCCGCCAGAATCGATCGCCGCGAGGGCCGGATCGAGAACGCGAATGGCGAAATGGTGGCCCGTCTTCGATTCGAGACGGTCCACCCTCTCGACCAAAACGGCAACCCGCTCTCGGCAACCAGGATGCTTGAAGTCCGCGGCGGGACCGCCGCCGCCAAGCTTGGTCTCACGAGCGGTCTCACCGCTGTCGCCGAACACGATCTCGAGGCCCTGGTCGCCGCCCGCGGTCGAACCCCCGGAGACTACGGCTCCAAATTCAGGGTGGGCCTCGATCCCGACCAACCCGCCGAGGCGGCCGTGCGCACGATTCTGCTCGTGCTCCTGACCACCCTCGAAGCCAACGTCGATGGAACTGTCAAGGACATCGACACCGAGTTCCTCCACGATCTACGGGTCGCCTGCCGCCGGACCCGGTCAGCCCTGACCCAGCTCAAAGGCGTCTTCCCCGCTGAGATCACCGCGCCCTTCAACACCGAGTTCAAGTGGATCGGTGATCTGACCGGACCGCTGCGGGACCTCGATGTCTTTCTTCTCGAGATGCCCACCTACCGAGCCCTCCTCCCGTCGCACGCGATCACCGATCTTGAACCTCTCGAGGAAGTCATCAAAGCGGCGAGAGCCCGAGCCCGGGCCCTTGTGGTGCGTACGCTTCGCTCCTCGAGGTTCAACCGGCTCGTGACGAGTTGGCGGCAGACCCTCGAGGAGATCATCCCGTCCTCCGGCCGGCACGCATCCCGATCAACCCGAGATCTCGCCGACCTACGCATCACGAAGACCTATCGGAGGATTCTCAAACTCGGCGGCGATCTCGACCAC
>RCNF010000296.1_pt1 | contig 24446 bp, 14 predicted proteins | sample 2041311 | NCBI WGS metagenome assembly RCNF01 (sample SAMN09708228, study PRJNA481090) | Marine sediment metagenome, whole genome shotgun sequencing project. | biome: marine sediment; feature: ocean; material: sediment; isolation source: Sewage treatment plant 2 marine sediment (STP2) ... | reverse complement strand
GAGGTAGGAAAATGAAGGAACAGGTAGCAGCGGTACTCGAGGAGATCAGGCCCAATCTTCAGGCTGACGGTGGAGATATCGAGCTCGTAGACGTGGTAGACGGAGTGGTCAAGGTCAGGCTCAAGGGCTCCTGCGCCGGCTGCCCGATGTCCCAGATGACGCTGTCCCACGGTGTCGAGAGGGTTCTCAAGGAGAGGATCCCCGAGGTCGTAAGGGTAGAGTCAGTCTCGATGTAGGCTCCGGACTCTCGAAAAGGGGCTCAGGCCCCATGAAAATCCGCTATTTGTATTCTGGGGGCGCAAGCCCCCTTTTTCTATGGGGTTACGCCTGGCGAGCCCTTATTTCTTCTGTTCCCCCGTTTTGTCATAATTCTTGCAATTCAACCGCGTGGAAGTGAATGAAACCCGGTTTCGTACGCACAGGAGTGCATCATGCGACGTATACGCAGTTTTATCGGCATTTTTGCAAGGGTTTCAAATGCCCGCCGGAAGCGGCGCGGGCTTGGAAGGCTCGGATTTACCCTACTCGAGCTCTTCATTGTAGTAGAGATCATTGGATTCCTTGCAACTATAGTCATGTCGAATTATTTCCGTTCGAAGAAGGCCGCCGAGGTGGCCGTAACGATCCAGAACCTCAAGAACGTACAGATTGCGCTGACATCGTACTTCGCGATGGAAGGAACATATCCCGCCACGATCAATACGATCTGGCTTCAGTTCTACGGTGGCCGCGTGGCCGAAGACCTGGAATATATCGGCGGCACGACAGCCGCTAATCAGGGCGGATGGGATTTCTTCGCCAGCAACAGTGACGATATCAGGTTCAGCGGGCCCGATGACCAGGGATACGCGATAAGGAGCAAGGAGAACCTCCTGCCGTATGCCCTCTATGTCTACGGGGATATTGCGACCTCGGCGAAGATCGTCCACTGACCGGACGCGCAGGTGCCGGACCGTAAATATTAGTGACTTTACACGCATTGAGCGTATAATCGCCGGATGGAAAACATGCGGCGATTTTTTGTGTTCGATGCCCACTGCGATACGGCCATGAGGCTCACCGGGGACGACCCGGTCGATCTTGGAAAAAGGCTTGCCGACGGGCATCTCGACCTACCGAGGATGGCAGAGGGAGGCGTCGGCGCGCAGGTTTTCGCCTGCTGGGTGGACCCCGACCTTCATGTCGACAAGTGGGTGCCCGACACCCTCGAGATGATCTCGGCCATCAAGGAGCAGGCCGGCCGGCACGGGGACCGGCTCGCGGTCGCCCTGTCGGGGACAGATATCGCCGCGGCGAAAGATTCGGGCAGGATAGCGGCGGTTATCGGTATCGAGGGAGGGCACGTTCTCGGCGGCAGCGTCGAGAAGCTCGAGGAGTTCTATCGAGCCGGAGTGCGTTGCCTCACACTGACATGGATGAATTCTAACGAAATCGCCGACTCATCGGACGGAAAGACTAAATGGAACGGGCTCAGCCCGGCCGGCAGGGATATCGTCGCAGCGATGAACCGCCTCGGGATGGTGATCGACCTCTCTCACGCCTCCGACAGGACATTCTATGACGTGATCGAGGCCTCCACCTCGCCGGTGCTGGTCTCTCATTCGAGTTCGAGAAAGATCTGCGACATTCCCCGCAATATCAACGACGACATGCTCCGAGCCCTCGCGGAGAACGGCGGCGTCGCCTGTATCAACTTCTTCCCCGCCTTCCTCGACAAGGAGACCCACACGAAGGTATTCGCGATATGGGGGAAATACCGCAAGGAGCGCAGCCGGCTCGCCGCTGAATACGGGGGCGACCCGAAGCGTGTCGACGATGAGATAGGCGGCGTTTACATAGAGCGGGTAAAGAAGATACCGATGCCGGGCATCGAGGCGGCAGCGGATCATATCGAGCATATCGTGTCGGTCGCCGGCGTGGCCCATACCGGTATCGGCTCCGATTTCGACGGGATAATGGTCGTCCCCCCGGGACTCGAGGATGTCTCGAAAATGCAGGCACTTGCGGCGATTCTGGCTGGCAGGGGTTGGAAAGAGGACGATATAGCATCTGTAATGGGAAAGAACCTCCTCGATCTCTTCTCAACCATCTGCGGCTGATAGCCACTTAGTGCTGAAAAACCAAAAATAGGGGTAAACATCTATTTACGTAAATCCGTAATAATTATGAAGGATAATCGGTTTTCAGACGTTTATATTAGTGGTGAGAGGATTTTTCATGCCGATTCGAGCAGAAGTAGATTCTGCGGAAGACAAACCCTGCCAACCGGTTGAAGAAGAACCTCGTAGGCTGCAAAACGCTTTTCAGGGAGGGAGACCTGTCTCCCCGGCGTGCGGCATGTCAGGAGATCCTCGAGAGGGCGCTCCAATGATCGACCGGTCAGACAGAAACGAAAGCAGGAAAATGAGAAGATTATCAAGGCCGATCCCCGTCGCGACGGGGATTTTCTGTGTTTTACTCATCCTCGCGATGGTCTCATCGCCCGTGGCGGCGGCGAGAAAAGGAAGACTCGTCGGCAAGGTCACGGACAACATTTCCGGGAAGCCTATCGAGAAGGCGATAGTGGCGCTCCAGGGAACGACCGTGAGCACAATGACCGACAAGAACGGGAAGTTCCAGTTCGACCTGGACCCCGGTAAATACAGCATCACGATCTTCAAGGACGAGTATTACAGTACGAACTACCTGGATATCGAAGTCGAAGCCGGCAAGATAACCACGTACGGCTGCGAGTGTGTCCCCGGCGACCCGACGCAGAACCTCTTCTTCTCGATTGCAGGAATCAACGTTCTCGACAAGCGCGAGCTTCTGCCCGAGCAGATCGAGACGACATATGAGATCTCGGGTGCCGAGATCGAGCATAACCTCTCCACAAACCTTGGCGATGTCCTCGAGCTTGTCCCCGGAGTCGAGCGAACAGCCCCTCCCGGCCTTTCGAGAAAGACGAACGTCGGGCTGAGGGGTGCCGGTGATATGGGCGGGACCGATGAGAGAGCGCTGGCGATGTTTGGAACGAAGATCGTCGTCGATGATATTACTCTTTCGAACAATGCCAATCTCCAGAGTGGAACAGGAACCTCCTATGGTTCGACAAGTACCTCTGCCGGCGGCCAGGTCGACCTGAGGACGATTCCGGCTGATAATATCGAAAGCGTGAAGGTTGTCACCGGAGTTCCATCAGTTGAGCACGGCGATGTCACGACAGGCCTGGTGATGGTAAAGACGAAGATGGGCCGGCATCCAAACAGGCTCAAGATCAAGTCTAACCCCGACACAAAAGAGGCGAACCTTAACGGAGGCATCATCGTCAAGGGAACGGGACTCTCGTACAACCTCAATGGTGCATACAGCGAGAGGGATATCAGGCGTTCAGGCGACGAGTATTATCGTTACAGCGCCAGGTTGAATGTCAGGAACATGTTGTTCAATAAGAAGATGGATATGGCGAATATATTCGGGTATCGCGGCGTAAGCGATGAGCAGAATGTCGATGAGAACGATCCCCTCTCTATTGAGACGTATAACAGGGATAAGACCTTTACCTACGGAAATACTATCGACTACAAGCCATCGGTCGACACGAAGTTTGAGTGGCGCGGCAATGTCACTTATACGAATCGCGACAGCTATCAGCAGAAACTCGTCGGATCGGATGTCAGGGTATTGACTGATGCGGTCGAGGATGGGACTTTCCCCGGCGTCTTCGGCGCTGGCGCTTACCTCTCACAGGTTTGGACAAAGGGGGAGGAGTGGAACATAGGCGCTAAGCTTAATTTCCGCTATAATACCAATACCTACCGCTTCGGCCATAATTTACTCATTGGCGGAGAATATACATATGATGCTAACACGGGTGAGGGCAAGATCTTCGACCCGTGGTTCCCGCCGAACGGGAATCCGGGACAGCGTCCTCTGCCTTTCGATTTCTCGCCAGCCCTGCAGGCAGCAAGTTTATACATCGAGGACGAGATAAAGGGCTCACTCAGGTTCCATCCGTGGTCCCTCATCCTCGGGGCGAGATACGAGGTTTATACACCAGAAGGCATCAACTGGGGCGGCTTGTTCAACGAAGAGGAATTTGTTGAATCGAAAAACGGCTCATATCTCAACCCACGAGTAAGGTTCATGTATGAATTCGGGGAAAATACCCGATTACGTCTCAGCTGGGGCAAGGGCTCCAAGATGCCGGCGATGACAAAGATCTATCAGGGGCCGATGTATATTGATATCGTGGAGGAGAATGTTTCGCTTCCCGACTCGATGCCGCTGGTGTCGACATATGTATATGACTATGACAACACCTATCTCAAGGGATATCAGAACTCGAAGATCGATGTCTCGGTCGATCGGAAAATCGGTCCTATAGCCATTATTCTCACAGGATTCTACGACGAATCCAAACAGACACCAAGGATCGCAAACGACCCCATCATGCTTTCCCGGTACAGATGGACCGGGTATCCCGATTACGATTCAAGGACTACGATCGACACGCTCTATACCGACAACGACTCGGGGAGCGGGTATTACAATCGTGTAGGTTTTTATAAGAAGTGGGGTGGGGACTTTCAGTTCTTGACAAAGAGGATCGAAAAGATCTCGACATCTTTCAGGGTCACAGGCTCGTTTTACAAGACAGAGTCCGGAGCAGAGGGAACAAGGATTTCGAGCGCAGTGAATAATGAAACGCTTGGGCAGACGATCTATCCGATCTACTACAACACCAAGGGGTGGCGGCAGAAGATGATCGTGAACTACCAGGCGGACTGGTTCATCAAGCGGATCGGGATGTGGGTGACTTTCTTCCTGCAGCAGTCCCTGTTTGAGAAACGGCAGGCCCTGACCGATCCGGCCCCTTACGCTGCTGGGTATTATGATCCTCTCAGCGACCGCACCGTGTATATTTCGCCGGAAGAATCATCGAATCTCGGCCTCGACCGGAACATCGACCCTCGCGACACCGAGGTATATGGCACGCCGAACGACAGGCTGCTCTTTAACCTGAACATATCAAAATCTCTGGGAAGAGGAGCAGAGGTGTCGATGTTCGTGCACAACTTCCTCGACGACCCATCTTTTTATACCGACAGAGATGGATATTACAGGTCGAGAAACTATTCTATCTTTTACGGGCTCGAGTTCAGCGTGATGCTCGATAACCTGTTCAGGGGAGGAGGCTGATCATGAAGGCTGCATTGGCAGTGCTCTCAGCCGCGATTATATTTTTCGTGGGATGCTCGGATGACAAACCCACCGTGCCGGATGGGGAAGGGATCCTCAGTATAGCAATCGTAGATACTTCGGGGGCGATGCCCGGATCAACGCCTGGTGAGCCGGCGGCTGTGCCGGGTGCAACGGTAAGTCTTCAGGCAAGGACGCATGAATATGTAGATGTAGTTGATGCGCTTGACGGAACGGCTGGATTTGCCCTGCTTCCTGCGGGTGATTACATGCTCTTCGCACGAATGGAGATACCCTCCGGCGCTCAGAAAAAGGTCCTCGCAGGATTTATCGATGTCAATGTTAATGGTCCGGGGACGGTAACCGATACGATTATCGTCGATGTGGTTATCGTTAACGCCCTTATGATGAACGAGATCTACTATGCCGGCGGTGACTATTCGAAGTTCTACTTCTACGACCAGTTTGTGGAATTATATAACTCGTCTCAAGACACCCTCTATCTCGATGGCTGTGTGCTGACGAGAAATTTCCCGTCAGACAGGGAGACTATCGAGGAGATCGACCATGTGCGGGCGATCTACGCCTTCCAGTTCCCCGGCGTGCCCATTTCGGGCCGCCAGTATCCGATATACCCCGGGCAGCTTCTCGTTGTGGCGGCCGATGCGGTCGACCACTCGCTTTATGCCAACGCAGTCGATCTCTCAGGCGCCGACTGGGAGTTTTTTAATCCACTCGGCAGCGATTATGATGTCCCCGGGATTCCAAACGTGGTCAGCGTTCACCCCGAAAGCGGGAATGATTTCATGATCAACCTCTCCCATAACGCAGTGGTATTCGCTACCGGTGAAGAGGTCGGATTCGAAACGTATATCAACAGTTCAGGGTACGAGAGGACAAGGATCACACTGCCTCTCTATACGGTGATAGACGGAGTGGAATACGCCACGAACTCGGATGCGACAAAGGAGCTGACCGTTCGCGTCGATGCTGGATTTGCGGGACTTGGATGCACGAAATACAGCCTGCAGTCGACAGAACGGCGGGAGATAGGGATGGACGTGAATAATTCAACGTTTGATTTTATCCTGCTTGGCCCGCCGACACCGGGATGGTCGCACCTGGAATAGTAAATATGAAGACGACGATATCAATAATAACGGTCCTTCTTCTTTTCGCCGCATGCAGCGGGGAGAAGCCTTCCGCTCCGGACGGCAATGGCTCTCTATCTCTTCTTCTCGTCGATACGACCGGCACTATTCCGGGTTCCAGTCCGGGCGAGCCGACTATTCTCGCCGGGGCGAAGGTCAGTATTCAGGCGAGGACGCACGAATATGTCGATGCGGGAGAGTCGAATGGCAAGGGATTAGCTGGATTCGCAGGCCTCGCCGCGGGTGACTACACAATATTCGCACGTCGTGAGATCGTAGCAGGCGCGCAGAAGAAGGTCTTCACCGGATTCTCTGATATCCATCTGGTGGGAGACGAGACGGTCGAGGACACCCTCTACCTCACTACGGTTACTGTCAATTCACTGATGATAAACGAGATTTATTACTGCGGCAGCGACTACGCGAAGTTCTATTTCTACGATCAGTTTGTCGAGCTGTACAACTCGTCGCAGGATACTCTCTATCTCGATGGATGCATCATAACGAGGAATTCATCGGTAAATATCAGCGATATTGAAGAGATCGACTTCGTCCGGGCCATATACGCCTACCAGTTCCCCGGCGTCCCGGTCAACGGCCGGCAGTACCCGATATATCCGGGTCAGTTTGTCGTAGTCGCGGCGGATGCGGTGGACCATTCTGTCTACGCGAACAACGGAGCCGATCTTTCGAATGCCGACTGGGAGTGTTTCAATCCCCTCGGCAGTGACTACGACGTGCCGGGTATCCCGAATCTGGTCAGCATCCATCCCTCGAGCAGGACCGACTACCTGATCAGTCTCTCTCACGATGCGGTTGTTCTGGCGACGGGAGAGGAACACTGGATAAACGATGTGGATGGCGCCATAAGAGTCGCGATTCCACTCTACACAGTCATAGACGGAGTGGAGTACGCGTCGAGTTCAGACAAGACAAAGAACCTGACAATGCGCGTAGATGCGGGATTCGCAGGTCTCGGATGCGCGAAATACAGCGGCGAGTCGACCGAGCGCCGCGAGATCGGCATAGACAACAACAATTCAACATTCGATTTCACCCTTCTTGCGAGGCCGACGATAGGATTCTCGCACGTGCAGTAGTTATATGGTGCCAAGAATAATAATAACGGTTCTCATGATCCTCCTTGTGATGGCTTTTTCCTGCGGAAAGGAAAAACCTGTCGTACCGGACGGATCGAACAACATCAAGCTCTACGCTGTTGACACCTCTGGCGTTGCCGGTGGATGGGAGGCGCTCGAAGGAGCGACGATAAGGGTGAGCAGCCCGACACACCAGTTCAACGCTGAGTACGAGACCGGCGCCGATGGATTTGTCATCCTCGATGGCCTTGTTGCCGGCACATATATGCTTCAGGCAGAGCTGATCAACATGGATGAGAGTTACACTATACTCGGGCAGAAGGAGATCTCGATCCTGTATGAACCTGGGATGGCCGATACGGTATACATGAACTACCAACGCTCGTCGCCCTTGACGATGAACGAAGTCTACTACTGTGGCTGTAACCCCTCGCGATTCTATTACTACGACCAGTTTATCGAGCTGTACAACTCTTCCCCGGATACGCTCTGGCTTGACGGCTTTGCCTTCTGCCGCACGACGCAGTCCGACGATGTGATTAACGCCGTGGGGCTGGAGACCGTCGATTACGCTCTGGCATACTACGTCTTTACTTTTCCGGGCGAATCAGGAGTCACCCGCACAGTGCCGATGTTGCCCGGCCAGTTCCTTGTAATCGCCGGTGATGCAGTGGACCATTCGGTGTACGGGGGAGGGCTGTGCGTAGACCTCACAGGAGCCGACTGGGAATTCTTCAACCCACTCGGCAGCGATTACGATACGCCCGGCGTCCCGAATCTGCTGCCGCTCTCCAGTTCCACTCAGGATTTCCAGTTTAACACCGGACATACAGGGATATTTATTGCCACGGGAGAGGAATTGGAGTTCGTCCTTCATTACGACGCTAACATGGATAAGATGAAAGAATATATACACGTTCCACTCAGCACGATTGTCGACGGGATCGAATACTCGTCCAACACGACTGTTACGACAAGATACCTGACTCTCCGTGTCGATGCGGGGCTGGCGGGAAACGGCATTGCCAAGTGGAGCGGCACGTCTGTTCAGCGCAGGTTCCCCGGACTGGACTCAAATAACAGCACTTTCGATTTCGAGAATATCAACCCGCCGTCACCAGGCTGGCATTAGGAAAGTTGATGGAGGATATAGTGAGAATAATCAGATGCAGGATGTCAAGACTGGTCACACTGGTGTTCATTGTGGGACTGATCCTTAATGCTGTTCCCGCACGTGGCGATGGGATCAGGATAGAATCCCTCGCCAACGCGCGTCTTGCTCTCGAGGACAGGGACAACCAGATCAACCCGTATGACTTCGGGCGCAATCCCGCCTGGCTGCACCTTGATTACGAGTTCAGGTATCTTAGATTAAACACGAGCCTTTATGAGTCGCAGGGAGATCTCCGTCGTGACTATGACCCCCAGCTCGTGAACAATTTCTTCATAGGGGTCGAAGGTAACAAGCAGCTCAGCGACAGGCAGACAGTAAAGGGATACATAGACTATCAGCGCCTTCGCGACCGTGAGGTCTACCGAAACCTCGAAATGGACCAGTACAACGATCCCTTCTACCTCAGCGACCAGACCACGGGCGACTTTGATTACTATGGACCGCGCGCGAGCATCGACTGGGGTATCAGGCTTGTCGAAGGATTGTATCTGGGTGCAGGGCTTGACTATGAGGTCAGTACGGGACTGAAGCAGGTCTACACGAAGCCCGAGATCGTTCACAACTATGCCAAGGCATTGTTCGGTCTTGCCTGGCAGGCCTCGAGGAAATGGACCTTCGGCATTAATTATACGCCGGCAAGACTACAGAACAGAACGGAATTTGCCAAGACCGACGAGGGTTACGACAACGTGATACAGGGATACGCCGGCGACGAGATATACGAGGTCCGCGCCTTCAGCAGCTACACGATCAGGGACGTTATGTTCAGCAATCATGTTGATCTTCAGGGATTCTACATGGGCGACGATTTCAAAGCGGGCCTGAATGTCAAGGGCGGTATCAGCGAGAATGAAGTGAAATACAATTCATCCCGCCAGTATCCCAAGGGATACTGGAAAGAAGAAATGCTGGACGCCAGGCTGCGCGGCAGGTGGACTCCGACGGGTAAGCCGCTGGCGGTCGGGTTCAGCGCCCGGTATCTCAAGAACGACGGTTGGGGTGTCAGGCCTGACTTCAGCGATGTCCTCCTCTACGATAATCCGTACATGATGTACTCCGGCGGGCTCGGGCTTTCGTACTGGATCAGGTCGATCGATCTTCTGATGATCACTGAGTACACTGCCGAGCAGTACAACATCGAGGTATGGGACAACGGCGCTAACACCTACCGTAAGGCGGACCATCTCTCGCAGATAGCCCGCTTCGCGGTAGAGAAGAACATATCGAACGTATACTCGTTCAGGGCGGGATATGAGTACACCGACTATCCGATAGATCGATGGATCAAGCTCCCGCGGAATATCGACACCTCGAGGATAACCGGCGGTATGGGGGCGTTCGTGAACGGTTGGGAGATCGATCTGCACCTCGAATATGGATTAGGAACAAAGAAAGATTCCGACCAGGAAAGGCAGACGATGGGTGCCGTTCTCTGGTTTACGAAATACATGAATTGAAATGTGTAACCAATTATTGACAAATGTGTTATAATTGTTCGGCCTTTTAAGGTGTTCTGGAAAAAGTGGCGAAGGAGGTGAACTTCTAGAAATAGAAGGTACGAAGGCTAAATTCCCCTGTTATTTAAGGTTTTGATACAGCAGTACAGGAGGTGGCTTACATGAGATTTATCATCTGTTGTATCGCTCTGTTACTTCTGATCGCCGGGCCCGCCAGCGCCCAGTGGACAGTCGAGTACCAGAGAGGGGCTTCCGACACCTACTACGGTGTCGCGTTCCCATCCGCCACTATCGGCTACACGGTAGGCGGCGGCGGTATGATCCTCAAGTCGACCGACGGAGGAGTAACCTGGACCCAGCAGATATCCAACGTGACCGGCACCCTTTACGGTGTCTTCTTCAAGTCTGACACCGAGGGTTGGGCGTGTGGCGCAGGCGGAACGCTTCTGTCGACGACAGACGGCGGAGCCAACTGGGCCGTCCACGCGCAGAGCGGTGTTGTTGCTACAAGCAACTTCAACGACATCTATTTCGTCGGCAATTCCGGATGGACCGGAAACGACGATAACAATCTCTACTACACAGTTGACAACGGTGTGACCTGGGCGCTTCAGGCGTCTTTCTCAGATGACGTCAACAGTGTGAGCTTCGTAGACGCGAACAACGGTTATGCCGCTCTAGACGGCGCCGGTATCGCCTACACACAGGACGGCGGCGCTAACTGGGTAGCCGGTTCTGTGAATCTCGGTCCCTATCCCTACACGAGGCAGGATATCGAGAGGATCTTCACTATCGACGCTACGACCGCGATCGCTACCGGTTGGGGCTCGATGGTCGGTTACCAGCCGACGATTCTCGTCGTATCGACCGACGCCGGCGCTACGTGGAACGTTCCCAGCATCGGCTACGAATGGGCCACCTATGCTTACGGATACGGCATATCGATGTTCGGTGACGGCGAAGTCATCGTCGTCGGTGGCGGCTCCGGCTTTGGGGCTCCCAACATCCACAGCGGCGCGACATACGCCGACTTCGGCCGTGTCCAGGAGTTCTACGGCGACGACCTTCGTGCCGCAGCGACCCTTCCGGGAACCAACACGGTGGTAGCTGTCGGTGACGGTGGCTGCATCGCCAGGTCGACCGACAAGGGCCAGACCTGGACGTACAACTCGGATCCGAGCTTCGGTTTCGGCGGAGTCACGAGATTCGCCCACAACGGAACGACGACATACGCTGTCGGTACTTCCGGCACGTTCATGAAGAAGGAAGCGGGCAGCGACTGGACGCTCCCCAAGGTCATATCGCCCGACGGATATGCGCCTAACTTCAGGGACATCGCCTACGTCGACGGCACGATCTGGGTCAGCGCGGGCTATGACTACCTTGCCAAGTCGACCGACGACGGTGCGACCTGGACCGAGATGTATACCGTGGCGGGCCTTGCCGACGGTATCTACGGTATGGCCTGGTTCGACGCTGATAACGCCATATTCGTCGGTGAACGCGCCGGCGAGGATGTCATCTATACGACAAACAATGGCGGGGTCACCCGTACGGAGATCTGGTGGAACGTCCTCAGCGCGCAGTTCAACCATGTCCATTTCGCTCGCGGGCAGGACAAGTTCGGCGTCATCGGCGCCGACAACAACGCCTTCTTCTACACCTATGACGGCGGCGTTACCTGGACACAGGGAACAGATGACCTCGTCTCGACCACGAACGATATCGAGAAGGTATTCATGGTCGATTCGTACACCGCATGGGCAGTAGGCGACAATGGTACGATTGCCAAGACGACCGACAGCGGCCTGAACTGGTTCGCTCAGCCGTCGTGGACGACCTCGGTCGAGCTGACGGACGTTCATTTCAACACGCTGAACGGCCAGGGATTCATCTGCGGCAACGACCAGACCGCGATGACGACCATCGACGGCGGAACGAACTGGACGAGCATGTCGCCGATCCTCGAAGCGCCGGGTGATGACATCAATGCCATCTACCTCAACGGTGTTTCGAACAAGCTGTACATCGGCTGCGACCAGACGATGATTCAGTACTGGGATAACTCCCCGACTGGTGACACGCCGATGAGTCTTCCGTTCGCACTCAATCAGAACTATCCCAACCCCTTCAACCCGTCGACGAACATCAGCTTCACACTCGACAGGGACGGCTTCGTATCGCTGAACGTATACGATGTGGCCGGTAGGGTCGTTGCGACCATTCTGAACAAGTCGATGACAGCCGGCTCCTATGATGTCGGCTTCAACGCAAGCGGACTTTCTTCGGGCGTCTACTTCTACAAGCTGAAGACAGCTGACCAGGAGATGACCAAGAAGATGATCCTTCTGCGGTAATACCCAATACCGTGTGCAATACGAGGGGGCGGTCCTGCCCGCCCCCTCGGTTTAACAAAGGTGGCAGAGGGCGACGGGCATATAAACATCCTGCAGACTTCCCAGCGTTCGCTTTATCCTGACATCATGGAATCAACAGGAAATTAAGTAGTACAAATATATTAAAAGGCAGTCAGAGTTCATTTTTCAGAACATCCAGGAGGAGGAATCCCGGGCATGAAGAGAACCATCATTATCCTGGCGCTCGCGCTGGTCGTGTCGGCAGCAATGCTGAACGATACCGCCGCGGCCGCCGACAGTCGCGGCGAGCCGCTGCGCCTGATGAGACGGCCGGACATCCACGGCAACACGATCGTGTTCGCCTGGCAGGGCGATCTCTGGTCAGTATCCGCCGATGGCGGAACGGCGAAGCGGTTGACAGTGCACGTCGGTATTGAGGACCATCCGAAGTTCTCACCTGACGGCACAAAGATCGCGATCACCGGTGACTACAATGAACGACGCAACGCGCTCTTTGTGATGCCTGCCGAGGGCGGCCGTCCCGAGCAGCTCACATGGCACACAGACAGCGCGGAGCCTGTAGAGTGGGCACCCGACGGGAAGTCGATTGTGTTTCGTTCAAGGCGCAATTCGTTCGTCGGCTTTTTCAAACAGTTCTACACTGTTCCCGTCGATGGCGGCCTGCCCGTAGATATGGGCATCGGCAAGGGAAGCCTCGCTTCCTTCTCGCCCGATGGGAAGCAGCTGGCCTTCAACCGGCACCCCGAGAGGTTCTGGTGGTGGAAGAGGTACAAGGGAAGCCAGAACCAGGACGTATGGATCTATGACTTCGAAAAGGAATCATACGAGAGACTGACCGAATACGAGGGAAACGATTCCTGGCCGATGTGGGTCGGGGACCGTATCTATTTCGTCTCGGACCGCGACACCGATGTAAGAAACATCTACTATATCGATCTCGGCACTAAAGAGATCACAAAGGTCACTGACTTCGACGGCCGCGGAGTGACCTGGCCCTCGCTGAACGAGGACGGCAGCAAGATCGTCTTCGAGAACGACGCGAAACTTTTCGTTCTCGACACTGTCAGTGGCGAGTCGAAGGAAGTCGTCGTTTACGCCCCGGCCGACGATCGCGGCAATATGCTCAGCTATGTCAATCCTCTGAAGTACATTCGGAGCTTCGATATATCAGCCACCGGTAAGAGGATCGTCTTCGAGGCTCGCGGCGAGATCTACACTGCGCCCGCCGAGCACGGCGACGTCAGGAACCTGACAAACTCGTCCGGTTCACGTGACTCCTATCCGACCTGGTCACCCGATGGCAAGTGGATCGCATACATATCCGACAAGACGGGGGAACAGGAGGTCTACCTCGTAGACCAGATGGGCACGGAGCCGGAGAAGAAGCTCACCGACTCGGGCCACTTCAAGGAGAACCTCATGTGGTCCCCCGAGAGCGACCACGTACTTTTCTCCACCGAGGCTAACGAGCTCTACATGCTCGGCATAGACGGCAAGAAGCCGACCCTGATCAACAGGAACGAGCACAGGGACATCACGACCTTCGCGTGGTCACCGGACGGTCGCTATGTCGCCTACGACTTCGCCACCAGGAACAGGTCGAGGGATGTCTACCTGTATGACACGAAGGAGAAGAAGCACCATCAGGTCACCAGCCATCTGGCCGATGACACCGAGCCGGTCTTCACTCCGGACGGCAAGTATCTCCTGCTTATTAGCGAGAGATATCATGGCGCGAGGATGCTCTGCCGGATCAGCCTTCTTCCCGAGGAAGAGGAGCCTTTCGTTTATGAAGACGATGAGGAAGTCGTAAACGGTGATGATGAAGACGAAAACGCTGACAAAGACGAAGACGCTGACAAAGATGATGACGATGACGAAAAGGACAAGGATAAAAAGGGCAAGAAAGGGAAGAAGGAGAAGAAGGAAGCCGTCGTCGTGAAGATAGACTTCGACGGTCTCGAGGGACGCATCAGGCGCGTACCCAAGGCCGCCGGCAGAATGATGCATAACATACAGGCGACCGACAAGTACTACTACTACCTCGTGGTCGGCAAGGTGCGGATGATGTTCCGCCGCTCGTACGACCTCTACGCGTACGACATCGAGAAGTTCAAGGCCGAGAAGGTCGCTTCGACAATCGTCGCCTACGGCATGTCTGCCGATAAGAAGAAGATCGCCGTCTTCGACGGTTCGAATTTTGAGATCTTCAAGGTCGGCGGCAAGAAATCCGCCGCAAAGAAGCCCGGAGCGAAGGCGACCGCCAAGAAGACCGGCAAGCTTGACATCAAGCGCAAGGTCGTCATGGACCTCGACCGCCAGGAAGAGTGGAACCAGATCTTCAACGAAGGCTGGAGACTGGTAAAGTACCACTTCTACGATCCGAATTATCACGGCGTAGACTGGGATGAGGTGCACGAGTACTATTCGAGCCTCCTTCCCAACGTGAGGACCCGTATCGAGCTCAACTGGCTGATGACCGAGATGGTCGGCGAGCTCAACGCCTCTCACCAGGGAGTCTCCGGCGGAGATATTAAGGGCGCGCCCCGGACCTCGCTTGCTTTCCTCGGCGCGAGGGTAGACCTCGACGAGAAGAGCGGCCTGCCGAGGTTCACGAAGATATACAAGGGCGACAAACTCTCCATGAGGGAGAAGTCACCGCTCGACGCCGATTACGTCAAGGTCAAGGAAGGCGATTACCTTCTCGCGATCAACGGTATCGAGCTCAAGCCGGGAGAGAACTTCTACCAGTATCTCGTGGCTCGTACGCGCAACAAGATCACGATCACGACCAACGACAAACCGACGATGAAGGGCGCTATCGAGACCAAGATAAAGCCCCTTTCCCACGATCTCACCCTTCGTTACAAGGACTGGATCGACGGGAACGCCGCGGAGGTCGACAAGTCGAGCGAGAACAGGATCGGCTACATGCACCTCAGGGACATGAGCGGTGGTGGCTGGACCGAGTTCAGGGAGAAGTTCGAGCAGTTCCGTTACAAGGACGCGATCATCATCGACGTGCGTTACAACGGCGGCGGCTCGATCGACACGAGAGTAATCGATTATCTCGAGCGCCGGCCGTACCAGGTTCAGCGGTCCAGGGGCGAGTCGGTCATCACCCGTCCTCCTGACGTCTTTACAGGCGAGGTCGTAGTACTGCACAACGAGTACTCCTACTCTGACGCCGAGGTGTTCCCCAGCGCGGTCAAGGAGCGCGGGCTCGGCACCTGTATCGGTGTCCCGACACTCGGATTCGTTATCGCTGTAACGCCGCATTACCTGGTCGACGGCGGCTCTATCCGCAAGACCTTTATCGGGATCTGGGAGGAGGACGACCTCTCTCAGCTCGAGAGCCGCGGCGCCATTCCCGACATCTACGTCGAGAGTCCGCCCGAAATGGAGAAGGCGGGACGTGACATGCAGCTCGAGAAGGCGATCGAGTTCCTTATGGACAAGATAGGCGACAAGCCGCGAGATCATGACGCCAAGGTCAAGATAGACGAGCGGTAAATAGATCGTCGAAAGATGATGTGATGATAGAAGCCGGCAGCATCCGCTGCCGGCTTTTTTTATATGATTCGGGATCAGCTATCTATCAGCTGAAGGTACTCCGAGGCAATCCGGGCGGGAGCGAACTCGGCGGAACGGATGATCCGTGCTTCGCGGTCAACGCTTGTATTGTTCAGCGCCTTTCCGAGCGCGGAAGCGAAGAGTCCAGTATCCCCGAACGAGACAATCTCTCCGATGCGGGGGTTGTCGACAATGTCTTTCGGTCCCTCGGTATCGGTGCATACAACCGGCATCCCCGTCGACAGCGCTTCTACCAGGGTCAATCCGAAGGGTTCGGACTCTGATGACAGGGCGAAAACGGACGAGCGGCGCAGGTATGTGAATGGGTCGGGCACGAATCCGGGCAGGCTGACCTTATCTTCCAACTGATGTCCTGCTATCAACGCTTCAAGGTTCTGTCTCTCTTCTCCCTCGCCGAGTATGATAAGCCTCGAATTATGCAAGGAGGTTAGTTCGATAAAGGCTTCTATGAGAAACGCGAATCCCTTCTGCCTTGTCAGGCGCCCGATGGCGATGATGACTGGATCCCCGCTTTCGAAGAATGGATGTCGTGCCGGGGCGCTTTCTCCGAACGTAGTCGCCACCGGATTATATATGACATGACAGTTCTTCAGCCCCAGGTCCTCGCGGTATTCGGCAGCGATAGATTCAGATACGGCGATGACTGCGTATGCTTTCGGGAGAAGCAAGCGTTGGAGGCAGTTGAGAATCGAGTTTTTCGGCCCGGATTGTTTTCTGCCGTGATAGCGCCGTGACCCGTCAGCCCTGACAAGGATCTTCCCTTTCCAGCGTGAGAGGATCTGCGCTGCCAGGGCGACCGTGCCGACATGCACCATCGCTGCGATCACAACGTCAGGGTCGGTTTCTTTAAGAAAGCGAGTGAGCGGTTTGATCCCGCGTGATACACGAGGCACTCCGAATACGGTCAGTTCGACACCCTCAGGGACCTCGTCACGCAGGGGACCGTCATCCTCGAATGCGACGAAGTGGACCTCATGGCCGAGGCGCGTGAACTCAGCGGCCAGGGTGATCTGCACCCTTTCCGCTCCACCGCCGCGGAATGATGCGCTGAGAAGCGCGATCTTCATCTCTTATCTCCTGAAAAGCGATCGTCCACCGGCCAGCAGTTTCCAGCCCGGGATCGAGTTCGGAAAAGTATAGAGGAAATGGCCGGTCTTTTCCATCAGGGAGGGGCGCTTCAATAGGAAGCGCCTTCTCCAGCCTGTTCTGCACCAGAATGTCAGCCTGTACTTCCATACCCAGAGTGTACGGATCATTTTCTTTCTGCTTCGCAGCAGAGAGACTTCGTCATAATCAAACTCCGGGACGGGGCAGCGCCTTTTTCTGAGCCAGGCGATGCTTGCTATCGCGGGGAGCATCTTGCTGCGGGCGATGTGCCGGATGGTCGATTGGTCGATCTGATCCGTTGTCATTTCCCTCGTGTGGATCCGTCCCGCCTGCCGGGCAGACTCGATAACGCCGCTGCCCTTTTTTGTGCGGCAGACTATCACTGTTTCCCTGTCGCCTCCGGAGTGGATGTCTCCCAGTGTCAGGTCGGACTGCCAGTTGCCGCTATCCGGGCAGAGGAAACAGCGGCGCAGGGAGAAATGCGGTATGGCCATGTCGTAGTATTGATAAAGAGGTTTTTCAACAGCGCTCCCGTCCGGACGTTCGAATCGCGGGCCGCCGGGGTACAGTCCATATCTCCAGTGAGTGAGCCTCGCCTCGCCGGGATAATCAAGGCCAAGTGTTGAGGCGACAGCGCTCAGCGCCTCATATTCCTGGACGTACCCGCAGAAGAGGCCGATAGAGGTGATATCGCTCTCCAGCAACCTGGGGATACGTTTTATGGCCAGCTGCAGGCCCGCCAGCTGACAAGGCGTAAAGGTTCCAGCAATACGCCTCGGGCGCTCCATCAGCGCGGGGATCAGTTCGGACAGCATCGGCACGGGACCATATTTGCTGCCAGACGAACCTGCGATCTCCTGAATATCGTTGGTCAGCCGTATGACGGGCTTTTCGTCTTTCCAGCCGATCACAAGTACTGAATCGACCTGTCCCGATTCAAGCATGTGGATCAGGAGGGATGTCGCGATGCCGCCGGAAGAGGAACTGGCCCTGATATCAGGGTCGGTGGAATGACCGGCGATGCATTTTATGACCGGGCCTCGTTCTGGAAGCAGTCGGGCCTCTTCGTCACATTTTAAACCGGCGACAGCATATCCTTTTCCGGGGCAGACATCGACGCACAGTCCGCAATCCGTGCACTTTGACTCGTCGATGGCCGGCTCATGCGTTCTGGTGACATCGATCGCCAGTGCTCCGGCGGGGCATACCCCGACGCATGCTCCACAGCCGCAGCATAGATCGCTGTCGAGAACAGAACTCTTCAGGTCGAGGCAGTTCATCCGGACCTCCCGAGGCGGGAACGAAGAGCACGGTAGATCTTGACCGGATAAAACGCGAACCGCGCGGTATCCTTTGTCTTTGTGTACAGATAGATTCCCCAGCTTCGCGGGGGCCACCAGGAGATTATCCGGACCTTATCGGGCGTGTCTTTGTAGGTGAAACGTGAAGTCGTGATGCTCACTGATTCACTACACGGCTTCACCTCGATTTTGTCTGCTTCCTCGATCAGGAGGGAGAGGTATTCGAACAACTGCGCGTTCCAGTTCACTGACGCCGCGACATCTTCCCAGACAACACCTCCGCCGCTTCGCCTCCCCTGGCCAGTATCGTTCTTACCGATAAATCCCGGATATGAACCGTTTGCGTAAACCCGGCTCAGAATCGCTTCGATCGTATCGACAGGGATCGCTCCGTGACCCTCAAATCCTTGCATGTCGTAAAGTCCAAGGAGTGTCATTCCGGCGCCGGCGATGAATTGAGGATTCTTTATGATACGGCCCTTGCTCGTCGTATGATAGAAGAGGCGCGTATCAGGGTCACGCATGGCGAGGATATACTCGCTCTGTTCCCTTTTGATCCTGGCGAAACGCTCATCATCCGTGATCGTTTCGAGGAATCGGTAGCCTTCCAGCGAAAGGCCGGTGTATATCGTGATATAATCGTCCGGCTCCTGCCGCGATGTGCGGAACTGGTAAGGCATCCCGCCGGGCGGCATCCATTCGGACAGGGGGTCGTCCGCAACCGTTGTCCGGCCCTCGAGGATCTTTTCGTTGTATTCCTTCGCATTCTCCCAGCGTTTCAGCAACCAGGCCCCGATCCGGTTCGATATGTCACGATACAGCTGGTCGCCCGTATGCATCCAGAGTGACATCAGGGCCTCGACGGCCACCATGTTGAAGTTGACGATGAACCTGTATTCGTCCGGACTGTAGAAATCAGTCTCAGATACCCTGAACGCTCCTTCAGACTCGACCCAGAGGGTGCCGAGCCAGTAGCGCCTGACATGGTCGATTATCTTGCGCAGATACCGGCCCTGCCTTGTGTTGTCGAGGAGTTGATATATCGACAGGAGGGCACGGGCGGCGAGGGCGCAGCTTATCAGCGACTGGAAACGGTCGTCCTCGTGTCCCGTGTTCCTTATTCTGCCAGTCTCGGGATCGTACCGGCTTATCAGGAGGTCGGCAGCCTCGATCATCTTTTTGTGCCACCGGGGATCATTGCCTCGCCGGTAGAGGTTAGCGTATCCACGGATCATCGCCGCCTGGGTCCACGCTGTGTCGTGGACACGATCCATCCTTTTTGTCTCTGTGCGATGGACAACAAAACCGTTGTAGGCTCCGCTCTCGTCCCGCCATGATTCGAGCCAGCCGATCAGGCCGCCGAGAGAATCGCGTATTTTTTTCTCGTCAATCACGTTCATCCATTTCGCAGGATATCGTTCCGACGACATCCATCACAGCAGCCGCCTGTTCTGCCCCGGTCTCGGGTTCGTCGCCCTTTTCTATGCAGTCAGCGAATTCAGCGAACTGATCCACGCTGCCGCTTCTGCCGCGCGGCCGTGTCTTCCGCGGCTTTGCGCCCTTTCGCTCGACTGTGAGCGTGCTGCCGTCGGTAGTGAGGTTGCCGCCTTCGAATTCGATCGTAAAATTCAGGTATTGAGGGGATGAGAAACTCGTCGATACGGCTGCATGTATATCATTCTCGAACGAGATCATCACGCAGGCCCAGTCGAGTCCGGCTGAAACAGCAGGAGTGTTTTCAGCCCAGCTCTCCGTATCCCGGGGGCTGCCGAAGAGGTAGATCAGCACATCTATGACATGAGCTCCGAGCTGCTCCATGCTCCCGCCGGGACATGATTCCGCGTCACGTCTCCAGTCGATGCGGGAACGGCGGTCGAGCGTGTAGACAGCCTGGGCATTGAGAGGCCGCCCGAGTGTGTTGCTTTCGATGATGCGTTTGATCTCGCGAAAGACGGGTTCGCGGCGCATCTGGTGCCCCGCCTGGAGGACGACTCCTTTTTCCCGGCAATACTCTCCCAGGACCCGGCAGTCTTCCGGATAGATGGCCAGTGGCTTTTCCATGAAGACATGCTTCCCTGCATCGGCGGCAGCCTTCACAACATCGGCGTGAAACTGGTTCGGGATAGTCGCGGCGACAGCCCTTACGCCGGGATCGTTAAGCAGATCCTCGAGCCGTTCGTATGATTTCGTTTTGAACCGGGAGACAAACCGTTCGGCGGTCTGCGGCCGCTGGTCATAGACGCCGACGATATTGAACCGTCTGCTTTTCATTATGTTGACCGCGTTAGTCGATCCCCAGCCGCCGACACCGATAAGCCCGATCCCTGTCGGACCGTGGTCCGCTTTCAGGGTGAGTTTGTTATACACCGCTTTTATCAGAGCCTTCAGCGTGACCGGTTTCTTCTTCGGTGAACGGGCAGGTCCCGAACCGGCGTCCTTACGTATCTTTTCCATTCCGCTCTCCAGGCTGACAGCAGGGGCCCAGCCTGTATGGTGGCGCAGCTTTTTCGTGCTGTAGAGCAGGCGCCGCGTCTGAAAATAATATTCCGCCTTGATATGCTCGATGGAGACATCGGCCCGCCGGCCGGTCAGGATCCTGACGAGGCTGCGGGCGGTCCACGTGATCATGAAACCCGGACGGCCGATCTGCTGGGGAGGCCGGGTGAGAATGCCCAGGCTCAATTTCAACGCGTTCAGGTCCCAGATCGCCGGCTGCTCGTCATCCACGACGAAGAAGACGTTATCCTGGCTCGCCTTATCCATTACATCTGTCAGGGCATCGGCGAAGTTGTCGATATGAACGAGAGGGACCCGCTGTCTCGGGTCCACTACGTCGGCCCCACGGGGCGAGACAGGTTTTCTTCCATAGATCAATCCCGGGCGCAGTATCATCAGGCTGGTAGAGCTGTCTTTCGCTCTTTCCTGAAGGGCCTGTTCCGCGGCCAGCTTGCTCCGTCCGTAAAGATCTCCGGCGGCATGATCGGGGGGTGTCGATTCGTCGAGGATCGTACCTGCAGGGCGCGGCTTGTATCCCATCGCGGCAACGCTGCTCACATATATGAAGCAGGCCGCTCCCGCTGCTGTTGCCTGGTCGAACAGGGTGAGGGACCAGTCCCTGTTTACCTTGAGACAGGAATCGAGGGAGCCGGTGTTTCCGACCATTCCGGCGCAGTGCACGATGATCTCACCGCCCGACAGGGCTGTCGGGATATAGTCATATGTGATGCATGAGATCCCTTTATCGGTGAGCCCGCTGACCGATCTTCCGGCACGTGTTGCGCCTGTAACATTTTCACCCCTGCCGTGCAGGATCAGGCACAACTGCCCGCCGAGATAACCGTTGGCGCCTGTTATGATCCAGTGTCTCTTCATGATCCTCTCGAAAGCTCGAGCGCTTCGGAGACGAAATTCTTCCATGAGAACCTGGCGACGGCATCCTCGCGGCAGCGCTGTGACATCGCCTGATAAGCATCGTCATCGAGTCTGAGGATCGAATCGATCCCGCCGGCGAGAGCGTCGGCAGTCGTCTCTTTAACGACTGCGCCGGTTTCTCCGGCACGGAGGATCTCTTCCGTTGCCGTCAGTACCCGTCTTCCGTTCCCTCTGAATCCCACAGCGGGTGTTCCAGATGCGAGGGACTCGAGGTAGACCTGCCCGAACGATTCGATCGTAGTGGGGAGCACGCATGCGCGGCTCATCGCGTAGAACCCGGGAAGCATCTCGTCTTGTGTTCCTGCGAACACGGCTCTGTCGCCCAGTCCGACCCTCTTCGCATAATCCCTCAGGCGGCCCTCGTCGCGGCCGCTTCCGACAAGAACGAGTTTTGCCTTGTTGCCGAGAGCCATCACGGCATCCATCAGCATCGGGATATTCTTCGCGCCCGACAGACGGCCTACGTAGAGGACGAACGGGTCGGAAGGCCTAATTCCATATTCGCGTTCGATTGTATCGAAGTAGCGCGCTCCATTCTCCGGAGAGAACAGTTTGCTGTCCACCCCGGGATTGATCAGCCGGCATTGATCCGTAAGCTGCGCCCTTATGTTCTCGCTGAAGACGACAGGCGTGCACCGTTCGAGGAGCGCCTGTTCGATACGGGAGGAGACGAGAAATGCGGACGGCCAGAGGCCGAGCAGCATGAGCCGGCGGCTCAGGGGGAGCCCCCTCGTCATCAGGAAACTGCCGCGGCAGTTCATCTTCGCCGTCGTCGGAAATATCTGGAGAAGCGGTCCGTCGAAGCCACCGCCTCGGATTCCCAGGCCGACAGAGGCGTTCCTGCACCAGACCGCATCGGGCCGGAAATCGGCCAGCACTTCAGGGATGCCCTTTTTCGCCGCTATGGCGCGATTCCGGTACTGCCTGTTCGGCCACCTCGAAGGTTCGCAGGGGTAGCGGAGGATCTCGATTCCCTCATGCTCCATCCGCAGCGGCTCGTCAGGCAGGAACTGAAGGCAGAATATCTTTACTTCGTGGCCCTGCGAGACGAGTTCGCGCCCGATATAGCGCAGAGAGTTCTCGACGCCGCCGATATATGGATATGCAGTCGTATTTGCCAGCAGTATTCGCATAGCAGAAAAATTCTCGCTGGAAATCAAATGATCTGTTCAGGCCCCCGGTATTACGCGGTTCCATGATAAGTAAACGAATAAATCCTGGCAATTCAAAACGGGACATAAAAAAGAGCCCGGACCGTCGGCCCGGGCTCTCTGAACGTCATTCGATACCGCGGAGTATTACTTCGCCGCCATGAAGTCGGCGTACGCCTTGACCGCTTTCCACTGTCCCTCTCCGTGGAGCTCGGCCTCCTCGAGGACCTTGTGGGCCTGGCCGCTGCCGAGGTAGTGGCCCTTGCGGAACGCGTGTACCGTCCTGCGGCGTCCCTCTTCCGAGGTGACCCAGCGCATCATCGTCGGGAGGGTGAGCCCCGTCATGCCCATCGCCTCGAGGGAGCAGACCTCGGGATAGATCTCATGCTGCTCCTCGATCGGCAGCATATCGAAGAGCTCGGCGCTCGCGACGTAGACGATGTTCATGTTGAGGTCGGCCTCGATGACCCTGGGAAGGACCTCTTCGACGAAGGTATTGGTGATCCCGCTGCCCTGGAGGACGAGTGTTCCGTGATAAGGCTTCTTCGTCCTGTCACCCTTGCGCAGCGCGTAGACACCCTTCGACGCGGCGGTTGCCGGCGGCATGCCGAGCGCGGCGCGGTCGTAGATCTTCTCACTCGGACGTGTTACGAAGGGCGCGATGACCGCGGGCCTCTTCTGGAGGGCCGTTATGAGCATCGGGTACACCTCCTGCGGATCCCACGGAGTGAGCGTGATCATGATACCCTGCGGGAAGTTCTCCTGCAGAAGCTGAAGCGCCTGCGGGTCGGCATGGGTCGGTCCGTCCTCGCCAGTCTTCAGTCCGGCATGGGCGCAGACAAGAAGCCATGGATGGAACTTCTCGCCGCAGTAGTCGAACTTCATCTGCTGGCCGATGCCGTGGAGCCTGGCGGTTATATGCTGCAGCGCCGCAATGAATGCTCCGTAAGAGGAGCCTGCACCGACGTGGCAGCCGTAGGTCGAGACGCCGGCCATTATGCCGCCCATCGCGTCCTCACAGATGCCGCCGATCGAGAGGAGCCTCGCTCCGGGATTCGTCACAGCGTTGAAGAATCCCTCGGGGAATCCTTTTGCCGCCATGTTTATGCTCGTGGAGCCGATCAGGTCGGCGGAGGCAGCCAGTATGGCGCCGTCAGTTTTTTTGTTGAGGTAGTTGAGAGCCTCACCGAGTGCGCCGCGAAGTGTCTGCGAGCCGCCGATCTTGTATGTCAGCTCTTCCGGGATCTCGGTCGCCGAGACGCTGTCGGAGTAGATGATCTCGACGTTGGGAGCTCCATCGCGGACCTTCCTGTCGGCCTTCGTGAGGTTCTCGTCAGCTTCCTTGAGGCGGTCGCCGAAGAAACCGGCCAGCTCGGTGTTGTTTTCGAGGATCTTCCGGATCTCCATAAGGTAATCGAAG
>RCNF010000295.1_pt1 | contig 24453 bp, 27 predicted proteins | sample 2041311 | NCBI WGS metagenome assembly RCNF01 (sample SAMN09708228, study PRJNA481090) | Marine sediment metagenome, whole genome shotgun sequencing project. | biome: marine sediment; feature: ocean; material: sediment; isolation source: Sewage treatment plant 2 marine sediment (STP2) ... | reverse complement strand
GTGACACGGCGTTTACTCAAGCCGTATGCATTATCATCGAGCATTAACTCCATCGCTTTAACCACTTTTTCGAAGTTAAGCAATGGTTCGCCCATACCCATCATCACCACATTACTGATAACGCGGTCTGACTCTGGATCGGGTTGTAGAATTTTTTTGGCAATCCATAACTGGCCGATAATTTCGCCAACGGTTAAATTACGGTTAAAGCCTTGTCGTGCGGTAGAGCAAAATGTGCAATCCAGTGCACAACCGACTTGTGAAGATACACACAAAGTTCCGCGGCCATCTTCGGGGATGAATACGGTTTCAATACAGTTGCCATCATCCAATCGAATCAACCACTTATGCGTGCCATCTTCAGATTTGTCATCAATAGCCACTTCAGGTGCGCGAATCTCAGCGATTTTCTGTAATTCTTCGCGAAGTGCCTTGCTGACATTGCTCATGTCATCAAAGTTATCAACGCCATGCTGATGAATCCATTTGATTATCTGCGTGGCACGAAAAGGCCTTTCTCCTCGTTCGAGGAAAAAAGCTTTTAAGTCTTCTGAGTTGTAATCCAGAAGGTTGATTTTCTTTGTTGTAGTCATTTAATTTGGAATCGATTTGGCGATTCTTATATCCAATTATTAACGAGTACGTGCACAGACTTCGTCTGCTGAGAAGAAGTAATCAGTTTCGATCTGTGCATTCTCAAGGCTGTCAGAACCGTGTACTGCGTTCTCGTCGATGCTTTGAGCAAAATCAGCACGGATAGTTCCTGCGTCTGCTTCTGCAGGGTTAGTTGCACCCATAAGCTCACGGTTTTTGCTAACTGCATTTTCGCCTTCAAGAACCTGAATCATTACAGGTCCAGAAGTCATGAACTTAACTAAATCACCAAAGAAAGGGCGCTCTTTATGTACTGCGTAAAAACCTTCAGCATCAGCTTTAGAAAGGTGCTTCATTTTAGCTGCAACGATTTTTAATCCGCCTTTTTCAAAGCGTGAATAGATTTCACCGATAACGTCTTTACCGATTGCGTCAGGTTTGATGATAGAAATAGTGCGTTCAATTGCCACGATAGTATACTCCAAAAACTCGAATCCGCGGTTTTGCGAATTTCATTAAAATAAGTCTCACAAAAGAATGAGGGTCAAAACCGCGCTATTGTACTGCTGTGATGGGGATCAGTAAAGGGTGGTGTCACTTTATAAAAATAAAAAAGGCTATAAAGAATTGGCATAAATAGAGGTCTTTACGCGAGACTATGATGAGAGAGAAATGAGCGTAATTTCTCAGGTATTTCATAAAAATGAGGGGAATAGCAGGGCTATTTGCCGAGTTTTTAGGGAGGAGCTGAGTAATTTAAGCCATTTTTATCCATTTGTTAACCATCACTATTCTCGTGCAAAGGACTCTAAGAATAATAAAAAGTGTTTGGTTTACTGGCCTTGCGCGGTTATATTTTCGCTTTCATTTATTATTACATGGCTTTAGATATGGCAGACGATCAGTTAAACGAACAAGAAAGCAAAGAATTTTACACAATGGCCGATACATTTATCGATGTAGCGAATGGACATTGCGAGAAAAAAGAAACAAATCATGTGGGTTCATCCATGCTTTTTGCGGCTGCCAGATTCAGCTCATTTGTAGTGGCTTCACAATCGCCAGATAAAGATGCTTACGAGGCAGAAATAGAGACTGCTACTGAGTTTTTCACTAAAGAATTCAAACGCATGCTTACACAGAACCTTGAAGATTATAAAACAGCATTCAAAGCTCAAGAAGAAGAGCCGCGTTACGAACACCTTAAGAAAAAGGATTAAAGAGGAGACCTTTACACGGAAATTTCGAAGGATAAAAATAGCTTATATTCCCCAGATATTCCCTAAAAATTCGGTGAAGAGCGCTGCTATTCGCCTCATTTTTATGAAAAATCTGTGAAATCACGCTCATTTTTCTCTCTTCAAAATTCCCGCGCAAAGATCTCAAAGTATCAAACAGTAATTCAGAAAATATGCCCAAAAGTAGGGGGGTGTGTTTTGTTAAAGGATTTAGGTACATAAGATTGGAACTTGAAGATATTATCGATTTAAAACGTTATCCCATTACGGATAAAGCATTTAAAGAACAATCGCGCCAAACCGTAGCGGAAAAAGGCGCCTTAGCCATGCCTGGCTTTTTAACCGATGCTGCATTGAATGCAGTTCGTGAAGAAGGCGAGCAGAAGCAATCTCAGGCATTCTTTAGTCGTCAGTATCACAATGTATACCTGACCGATAAGAATCCAGAGTATGCGGATGACCACACGTTTAATCGTCAGGTGTTTTCATCCAAAGGCTGTATTACGGATGATATCGTGGGTGAAGAATCCGAATTACGTGAGCTGTATAACGCACAATCGTTTAAAGACTTTTTGAGTTATGTGTTTGGTGAAGACGCGCTTTATCCCTATGGCGATCCACTGTCTTCGATCAATTTGCATTACGCTAAAACAGGGCAGGAACTTGGCTGGCACTTCGATAACTCTTCATTTGCTATCACCTTAATGATTCAGCCGACCGAGAAAGGTGGTCAGTTCGAATACATTAAAGAAGTACGTGATGCGGATGCGGGAGAGATGAATTTCGAAGCCGTCGATAAAGTACTCGATGGTAAAGTTACCCCCAATCAATTATCAATGGATGCAGGTGCGCTGGTTTTATTTAGAGGCCGCAACGCGATTCACCGAGTAACTCCGAATGAAGGTGATTGTACGCGAATGTTGGTAGTTTTGGCGTATAACTCACAACCTAATATCGCGCTTTCTGAATCTGCGCGCATGACATTTTACGGTCGATTAGGCGAGTAAGAGTCTGTTTTCACGAACTAATTTACTGTTCTGAATTAAAGTGTTTTTTAGCCTTGATCAGCCGATGAAAATTTATCATCAGCCTTCCAAATGCGATATCTAACTAACTGTCCCTTCGGCGCATAAATCACAATCGGTAAACGGCTATTGTAACGAATAGTTAATGGTTGACCCGCAACAAAAGTCTTCATCGACTGCGTACCTGCAGGAACTCCAATACGTGTACTCATACCCATATCTTTGCCCGTAATTTCGTAATAGGTATAGCCCCAGCCTTTTAATGGGCGTGGTTCGATACGAGTACCAATGCGAACGCGGTTAACGCCATCCGTCATCATCATTTTTCCGGGTAATAACTCAACTTTGAATGCATCTTCTTCACCGCGTTCTTTGTGCGGTAAGGTAATCACAAAGCGTTGCATCCCAGCCTTTGCGGCTGGGAAAGCTTTTAACTGTTTATGGTTATTTTCTTGTGACATAACTTGCTGAGTCGAGAGAATTAGACCAAATGACAAAAGGGTGATTAAAGTGAGTATTTTTTTCATACTGGTTTTGGTTGCTGATTCTTTAATTAGTTCAATAAGTGCCTAGTCGAGGCACAGTCGAGACAACGTTGGAATGCAATGATGACGACCCAAAGGGTGAGGTTTTCATATTAAGAAATAAAAAACCTCATAAAAGTAGGGGGGTGACATTTTAATTAATGAGTCGTTATCGAGTCATTATCGAAACGCCCGCAAAGTACGGATGCAAGAACATTAGGATCGCATACAACACCACACTTACTACAAACAAAATTACCAGCGATTTCATACCTTTTGAATCTGTTGGAATCACTCTAGCGCCTTCGCGTTTATTAATAGTAATTTGCGAAATAATCGCCCAAACACCCAAACCGCCGAATAAAATCACCGAACGGATATCACCATTAGCGAGTAAATGACCAATGCTCCAAACCAGCATACCCGTCAGCATCGGGTGACGCACCCATTCACGAATCTTGGTTTTAGTATTCGCCGCGCCAAACAACATAAGCGCAATCAAAATCAATAGCATGGTGGCGTGTCGTCCCCACGTAGGAGGATTATAAACCGCAGTAGGTACCGTATTTTTCCAACCGATAACCATCAAAACAATCGAGCCAACAATAAGCAGCGCATAAACACCTTGGTAGCCATTGCCAAATTTTTCAGATAATTGATTACGATGCGAAACCGCAACGCTTGGATAAAGGTGAATAATGCTCCAAAGAGCAATGCCGAGAATAAGCCAGATCATAGTTTTAATTACCATATATAGAGTCGTAATCATTATATCAGTTAGATCGGATTAGAGCCTATACTCGTTGCATGAGTAACAAGCCACAATTGAATAGATCTGTTATGGGGATTATCGCCGCCATTTCTGCGGCCTGCTTTTTCGCCCTTTCTTTGGTCTCAGCCCGTATCAGTTATGACTATGGTACAAATATGCAAACCATTATGCTGATAAGGTTTGGATTTATGATCTTCGTTATGTTTACGTGGAATAGACTCTCAAAAACTTCGAATAATCCCCCTAAAAGTGTAGTGATAAAAAGCTCACTGTTAGGCATTTCCTATTTTATAGGGATAGGCTCCTACTTGGTTTCGGTAGCTTATTTGCCTGCGGGGCTGGCGGTACTGATATTCTATACCTTCCCAATATTAGTGATTATATTGACCGCATTGGTGGAGAAAAAGAAACCAGGTATATGGCAACTTATTGCTTTGTTTATAGCCTTTACGGGTCTTTTTATTGCGCTTGATATAAACACTGAAGATACTCAATTAATAGGTGTGATTCTAGCCGTGATTGCGGCTTTAGGTGTTTCAGTTAATATGGTAGGTAGCGCGAATATTCTAAAAACAATTCCATTTACTCAGTTTAGTTTGTATCAAGTAACCACTGTGTCAGCAATAGCTGCGGTCATGGTAATGCTAACGGGAGGGCTAGCGTTGCCACAAGCTCCGGCAGGTTGGCTAGCATTTATGTCTATGCTCATTTGCTTTGTAATTGCTTATATCTCTGTTTACACAGCGCTAAAATTAGTGGGGGCAGTACGAACCTCAACCATTATGAATCTGGAGCCAATAATGACTACTTTTTTTGCGATAGCATTATTGGGCGAAATCATGACAGCGCAGAAATTGATAGGCGGAATAATCGTATTAACTGCGATACTTATGGTGCAATGGCCACTAATTAAACCGTTATTGCTAAAAGATAAGTTACGATAAAAAAAGTGGCTTTTCGAGTCACCCTAGGTGACAGAAAAGTCCATCGTAGATTCCGTAAGGAATCGTCGATGTACAATGGTTGATCAGACACAACTATTCTTTAGACATCATCGAAATCAAATTCTACTATTCCCACAACATCCCCCACAACCGCTTAGTCGCACTTCCACTATCCCCGCGTTCATTATAGAACTTAACATAGTCATCTGGTTTAGCAGTTGGTGATAACTCAATGCCCCATAAGGGTTGAATCTCTTGCGGTAATAATGAGTAACGAATATCAACCACCCGATTAGAGTTTTGTTTATCTAAGGCAATATACCCCTTTGAAAACCAACGGAATCGTTCGATGTCCTTTCTTTGTTGAGAATCTTTATCCAGCCATGGTAAATCTCTATCAATCGACAGCTTCTCTACCGAATCACCTTCCCAAATTTTAGGCTTGGCTAAGCCAATTTTTATGGCATCTATGTAATAGGAATTCTCTGTTTCAGTGATGATTTTCCAGATGAGGATATTGGCAAAACTTGGTTTGGCTTCAATACTTAGTGTCTGTAGCCCACGTGATGCGGCGAGTTTTTGACCTTCGTCCAAAGCGTGTTGGTGTTGATAGGCAGATAAACCAAAATAAAGCCCAAGCCAGACGATGCCGATAACGGTATAACGACGCATTTTCCTTCGAGCGGAGAGAATGACCAATGTTAATAATGGCAAGGTAACCAAGGGATCGATAACGGAAATAGTATCCCAGGCAAAGCGTTTATCGCTTAGTGGCCAAAGTAATTGCGTGCCGTAACTGGTACAGGCGTCTAATAGACCATGCGTGGCAAAACCAATAATGCACCATAATAGGGTTTGCAAAAAAGGGATGCCAAACCAATGCCCTAATAGTGGGTGTAAAAACAGACTGCAGATTAATCCGCCAAATGGAATAAATAACAAGGAGTGGGTGAAGTGACGGTGATACTGCAAGGCTAATAGTGGGTCATTTACCGAGCGTATCAGAATATCTAAATCAGGCGCCATACCTGCAAGCGCACCAATCACGGCGGCTTTGGCTAAATTTTTAGTATTACCCTGAGTTTGTGCGAAGACAGCTCCAAAAGCGCCTTGAGTAATTGGGTCCATATTTTTCCTAGTGTGAGTTTTTTTGCTAAGTGATCATAGTTTGCTAAGGGCTCATAGCAAAGAGCAACTTGCAAGAAAAGCAGCAATCATCGTTTAGGATTTAATAGTGAATTATGGTTGAGGTTTAATCAATATAAATACAAATTTGTATGGTTATTTCTATGCCTTGTCACTGACTTATCTTTCTTGATAGACCTTGTTATTACTTTGAATAAAATGACACCCCCCACCTTTGATGAGGTTTTTTTATTCTTTAATTCGACCACTTTTGATGTTGAAAAATTGTTAGCTGACTATCTATCATTGTACATCGATAATTCCTTGAGGAATCAACGATGGACTTTTCTGGCTCTTGGAGAGCCTACAAAAGCCACCTTACCCTTCGGGTCGTCGTCATTGCATTCCAACGTTGTCTACGCTGCGCTCCGGCTAAGCCCTTTTTGAATAAACACCACCTAGCAATGTAGCGATAAACATCATAATAACCAGAATAATGCCGACAATGCTCAAGTCCGCATTTTCTAAAGCTAACCATAAGAAAGCGGCACTACTGATTAATCCCACCACAGCGCAGTGAATCAGAATTTTAGAAGCGGATAAATTACCCGTGATATATCCGCCTAAAAACATCACACCAAAAATTGCAGGGAAAATAGCGGCGAATTTTAAAACCGTCGCAATGCTATGTAGCCACGGGTAACTAGTCGCGAGACTGTTATATCCAACTGCAACCATAATAAAAGCTAGCTGCAATACTAAAGTAGCAACGATTACAAAGAAGATGCCAGCGGCAATGGCTTTTAAGCTGTTCATGCTTCTATCTTATCAAATAGGTGTTGTTAGGCGTTGATGTAGCTCAAGTGACATTCTGGGGCTCACCAAGAGCCAAGAATGTTCATCGGAAGTTTTACTCGAAAAAGGGCTTAAAAGTAGGGGGGTGGCATAATTAATTTTTAAGTACGGATAAATAGCCAAATTAAGAATTAACAATCAGAAACGTAATCCGCAGTTAGCAAATGATGTAATACTTTTTTTGCTGGTGGATAGTCCTGATTAGAAGACAATGCTATCCAGTGTAACGCTGCATCTGAATCATCTGTGATTCCTATGCCCTCAAGATACATAATGCCAAGCCAGTATTGCGCCTCTGCATTGCCTTTTTTTGCTTCTTGTTTATAAATTTGTGCGGCAATATATAAATTTTCTTCTGTCAATTCACTCGTTCGTAACTTATTTGCTTTTCTGACATTGGGATTTGACTGCTTTTGAGTGTTAGCTGCAAATTGATATGAAGCGATAATTTGATTTCTTACTTCTGCTACTGGAAAAGCATGCAAGATATCTGGGAGTAACATGATTGCAATTGATGCAATAATTGAACGTAATTTATTAACTATCGATAAAGTATGTTTCTTGGAAAGTCGAAAACTTATAAAAATACAAGCATCTGCCGTAGTTTGAATATGATGCATATTTCGTAACCGAGGCAATCCCACACATGTTTGCTGTTCTTGCAAAGTGAGCTGATAATTATTCTCATCATCAACCAAACCGCTTTGCCGTATTTGAAGTTCACCCTGTTGGATATTAACGGCGCTGATTTGACCGATATGTAAGTGAGAAGGGATTTCAAAATAAGACGGGATAATATGAATCGCCGCTTTAAAATATTTATGGTCGGCCAAACGAATAATTTTATGTTCTCTTGTATTTTCTACGTCCTTCAATAGCTGGATATAATTCGGTAGTACTGATGCTATTTTATAATTGTTTTTTACTAAGCGATTGACTTCTTTTTGTATTGTTACAATCGCTTCTTTTGTCTCCCCCAGTTTTTTATATTGCTTTAAGACCATGTGTCGAGTCATTAAACAAGGGCGACCAAAATATAATAGGTTATTTGAGTATTTCATTGGATCTATCCTAGAATTTCACGATATTTTCCTTTAGGGTTTAGACAATTTCTAATCCAGACTTAGATGACTTTGTTTAAGTTTATAAGTCCAGGGTAAACTGGTATTTTTCCAGCCATTCACAACACGCTTACCTTTCTTTAAGCCAAGGTTGTGCTTTATCGCCTTTAAATCCATCGCTACTGAATACACTTTCGAATAACTATTGGAAGTTAAAAGATTGACTGCCTTGGCGCTGCGCTTTCCTGATCGACATTACAAAATAATAGAACTGTCTTTTGTCATTCCTCTTGATTTAATGACATTGTTAAACGCAGAAATAAAATGCTTGTTTGGTATTTTTGTAAAAGATGAGGTTTTATCATCCCACTGTTTATAATCCATCGTAACTAGCGGTATATTGATATCCATGTTTTTCGGTGAACCAACAAAATTCAATTCTGAAGGTGTCCGAATATCCACAAATAAAAGCTTCTCCCCTTGCGCCTGCTTAAATTCAAAGGCTTCTCGGGCGGTTAAATACTTTCCAGAGATGGTCCACTTCTCAAAGGATTTGGGTTTTTCTGCTGCACTAACTGGCACCCAGAACATGATAAAAACAAGCATAAATAGATTTAAGAAAATAATAATAAGACTAATAGCGACACTAAAAATAAAAGTATTATTGAATTTAAACATGGTTTCTCCCTCGCAACGTAATTCCACCGATATAGCTTGAATCAAATAATGCAGTTATAGCCACCCCACCAGTTGTGCATTAACACCAGTTCTGTTAACTCCCTTAAGGACTTTCTGGGCTTTGGTCTGTCCAGGATCAAAAGCAACAATCATCAAATGTGGTCTAGGATTCTTTAACGAAACTGAAACAACTCCTGAAATATCTTTAACCCTGTTCGAATAGGTATCCAAATTCTGGCTATCCATTTTTTCATTAATATGAATAACAATATCTGTTGAATCCTTCATTTTGATTCTCCTTCGTTAATTTAAATAATTTTTTTATGAGTATTTTTAGCCGATATTGTTAGCTAATATTTTGTTTGTAATTATTTTTAAGTTTTGTGCTTTATCACACAGAAATTTATTCTTATTAATGTAAGTTAAAATATCTATTTGTAGATAAGAAATATTTATCTAAGTGAATAATAAACTAAGCATAGATTCTTAATGACTACTAAACTTTGTGAAAACCTTGTCATTTTCTTGTGATTTAGATGCAGAGTTTCTCGCACCTTTTGTATAATAAATAATAATGCTAGTTTATGGAGATAAGGGAGGGAAAATATGAATTACAACATAGGCGAATACGAAATTCGTGAAGATTCCCGCGAGCTTCTGCATAATGGCGTACCCGAAAAAGTAGAACCACTGATATTTAGGCTATTGCTTTTTCTAATTAATAATCCTGATCGGGCACTATCTCGCGAAGAACTTATCAATAGCGTATGGGATTCACGCATAATTTCAGATTCTGCTTTGAGCGCGACAATCTGCTCAGCCCGCCATGCCATTGGCGATACAGGCAACCGGCAAGAATACATCAAAACCCTATCAGGTTTTGGTTATCGATTTGTTAGTGAATTTAACCCTGATGAAGAAAAAATAGACTCTGACAAAATCATATCGAAACAAGCACAAGTACAAGAAAACATATCCCAACTAAAACCAAAGATTAACCAGTGCGAATCAATCCCTATTTCGGAATCAACATTAAGTTACCACCAAGAACCATTAGAACTTCCTGACAAGCCCTCCATTGCTATTATGGATTTCGTTGATATTAGCCCTAGCGAAGAAAGTTCGCTGTTGTCAGATGGCTTAGCAACCGAAATCAACTCTGGTTTGGCCAGACTCCCTCATTTTTTTGTTATCGCCAGAGCCTCTGCATCGATACTTTCAAAGCAGAGATTAATGCCTACTGAAATCAGTCAACGTTTAGGCGTTCGTTACCTTGTGTATGCGACGACCAAACGATTAAACCAGCGCACACAAATCACCTTATCAGTTATAGATGCTACTCATAATTGCGAAATCTGGTCTGAACATTATGACTATAAATTGGATGATCTCGCGCTTGCTCAAAGTGAGATTGTTAAAGATATAGTAACAGCTATAGATTCAGTCATAGAACAGGCTGAAATAGATAGGGCTTTTATAATACCTACCGAAAATCTTAGTGCATGGGAAAATTACCATCGAGGACTATGGCATATACATAGAACAACTGAGAAAGATATTTTTACAGCACAGCATTTTTTTGAAAAAGCAATATCGTTAGACCCTCGCTTTTCACGAGCTTATGCAGGACTGTCTTACACTTATACAAGCCACAAAATATTTTCAGCTACGTCGCTTGAATCCATTAAAGACACAGACAAGGCATTTGAATTTGCCTATAAAAGCAATGACTATTGTAAGCGTGAGGCAATGGCTTATATGGCGTTAGGACGAGCCTCTTTTTTTGTAAAAGAACACGAACTTGCCTTAAACTTCTTTGAAGAAGGAATACAGTTGGATACCAATTATTACCACTGTTTTTATATGAAAGGTATTGTAGCGGCGCATTCAAATAACGATGATCAAGCATTACAACTATTAGAGAGTGCGAGCCGATTGAGCCCGTTTGATTCCTTACAGTTTTCAAATATGATGGGCCGAGCCACCGCATTTGCCAATAAGAAGCAATATGATGAGGCAGCAGAGTGGGGTATCCGTGCGAGCTCTCATCCAAACGCCTATTTTACGACACATGCTATTACAGCTGCGTGCTTGCAATTGGCAGATCGACCAGAAGAAGCAAGGAATTTTGCTAACAAGGTACTAGTGCTTAACCCTTACTACTCTATAGAAATCTTTAAACGCTTAACACCACATGCAAATGAAGCAACTAGAGAATTATTTATAAAAGCCATGATAGCTTCAGGAATTCCAGAGATAAGCGATGAAAATCCTATAATTTGCACTAATTAATGAGGTTTCAGATATGAATAACGTAAAGCATAGAGAAAAGAGCTTTGACATAAATAAGCCGATTTCTAAAGAATTGATCCGTTATTTTTTTGACACGATTGAAGCAAAAGATATAACAGCAGCGATGGATGATTTTAACGAAGGTGCTGAGTTTATTGACCCACACTATCCCAACACCCATATGAAAGGCAAAGCTGAAATTTTGAGTGGACTCACTTGGGGCTTCAAGGGGCTAAAGAAACTTGGGTTTACGATTGTGAATTATTTCGAAGCAGAAGATGGACAAAGCGCCGCCGTAGAAGTAGCTACTGCACACGAACTACCCAATGGGAAAAAATTAAACTTTCCTCAAGTCTTTATTTTTGAAGTTAAAGATCACAAAATAACCCGTTTACAAGCTTATGAACCGTATGGCCCGCATGGAGTTATCAACATCATGTTAATCGTTACGCGCTTTATAAATAAAGTGAAATCTAGATCTTAGAACGAGACTGATGTTAGATAAAAAGTGCCCAAAAGTAGGGGGGGGCTTTTCTAGGCTCACCAATAGCCAGAAAAGTCCATCGTAGATTCTGTAAGAAATCGTCGATGTACAATGGTAGATCATCCACAATACTTTTTACTTTATCGCAATTCCTGATCAGATTTCTCTTCAATCAATTTCAAAACCGACAAATGCGGCGCATCAAAGCCGTGTTTTTCATTCGCTTCGACATAGGTTTCGTAAACCTTATTTGCCAATTCCAAATCAACGTTTAAATGATTGCCGAGATCGGTGATGAGGCGCATGTCTTTCGTGGCTAGGCCGAGTGCGAAAGAGGGGTCGTAGCTGCCGTCTAAAATCTTGGGGATATATGCATCAACGACATAACTTTGGGCGCAACTGGTTTTTAGTACGCCCCAGAGATTGTTTAAATCGATACCTGCTTTTTTACCGAGCATCAGTGCTTCGCCAACACCTTGCGCGACGAGGTAGTTGAGGTGTAGCTGGCTGAGTTTGGTCACGTAGCCAGCACCTGATGGACCCATGAGGGCTACTTTGTTGGTGAATGATCCGAGTAACTCGGCTAGCTTGGTGTTCTTAGAGCTGCCGTCCAAGATTGATTCATCATCAATACCCACAAGCATGGTCAATGTGCCTGCAGCTGCGCCTTCTGCGCCGCCAGTTACGGGTGCATCGATCAGGGTCATGGAGTCTGGCGCCAGGTCTTTGATTTTCTGCCATTCTGCAAGTTCATTGGTGCTGGTTTCAAACCAGATTTGATTGGGTTTGGCGTTTTGTAATATGCCAGCGTCACCTGTCGCTACGATGTCGATTTCTTTGGCTGAAGGGAGGGAGGTGAATAACAGATCACAATCAGCAGCGATTTGTTTGATGGATTCGCCTTCCTTTGCACCTTGCTCGACTACTTTGTCGACGGCGTCTTGGTTTAAGTCCAAAACATAAAGTTGATGGCTATTCGCTTTACAGTATTGTTGTAAGTTGTGGGCCATGCCCGAGCCCATGTTGCCAAGGCCAATAAAACCAATATTCATCTTAATCAATCCTGTTCTAATTTAATCGGTGAGACTGTCTATTCTTTGAATGTCTCGTTCGAAATGGAGATCTGTGGCACGGCCGTAAAATGCTTTTGCATGATGCGGACGGTTTACTAGATACGGGTTTGTTACATAAGTCGGTAGGGCGATAATGCGCGGTTTACCTGATGTTTTTGTAACGCGGTGTAAGGAGTAGCGTCCTTTGAAAAGCTGTAAATCGCCCGTTTTCAATTGCAGTATCTTCACACGCTCTTGTCCGGCTTTTTGCTCTCCCAGTAATACTTCCTGGACGTGATCGAAGTTTTCATTGTCTGGGTTTCTAATATTCGGACTGTATTCGAACGTGCCGCCTTCATCGGCTTCCTGCACCAACATGCTGACGGTGAATTCATTGCCATCAAAATGCCATGGGAAGTAATCGCCATCTTTCATTACGCTATAAGGGTTTCTACCGAGTGGATCAGCCCAGCGGAATATTTGCCCGACGTTTAAGCAATCAGAAACGAATTTGACGACCACGTCAGAATCATAGATTTGGCGAAGTATCGATTGTTCTTCGAGTAGATCTGAATTGATAAACGAGCTGGTTCGCGTTTCAAAAAAACGTTTTGGGTGATCGGCTGGCAGTGATTCATCATCGGGCGTTAAATACGGATTGATGCGATCATCTGCAGGCCTTGCGTATTCCATAAGTCGATGCGCTTCTGCGCACATTTCTGTGGTGGCTTCTGGGCGTAGAAAATCGGGTACATGGCTACAACCCGAATCAGCCAGATCCTTGCGACATTGATCAACCAGTTCTGCTCGTTTGGGATTCGCCATATCGTGAATCGGAAATTGTTCCAGATTGATGAAGTCTTCCAGTCGTATTTCGGCAGCGGCAAAGGCAGATGGCTTGTTAATGGTTTTGTTAATGGCAAGGTTCATCGCGAGCTTAGTTCTTGTAGGATGGATCTAGTCGATCACAACGCCGTAATAGCGCAGGCCATTCGTATACACCGGGTGAGAAGGCTTCGTATTGTTTAGCGCTTAGCTCCCAGATACCTTGAGGGACTGGACTGAAAGGTTGGTTCGTGGCATTAAGTTGAAGTGCCACTTCGCACATACGAATCAGGTAATACATATTCATATAAGCTTCGCCTGCGGTTTTACCTACGCTGAGGAATCCGTGATTACGCATTACCAGGCATTTGTTGTCGCCAAGGTTTTCTGCAATACGAAAACGCTCGTCAGGATCTACCGAAAGACCTTCCCAATCGTGATAGCCGACTTTGCCATAAAGCATGGATGAGTCTTGCACGTAATAGGGAATCTCTTTGAATGCTGTGGCTGCGATCGCCGATGGTGGATGCGCGTGGAATACGTATTTATTCTCAGGGTGGTTTAAATGAATTGCGCTGTGGATGATAAAACCAGCGGTATTCACATCTTCAGGGCCTTCGACAACCGTGCCTTCTTCATCCACCATAATCAGGTTAGAGGCGCAGACTTCTTCATAAGAAAGGCCAAAGCGGTGCATATAAAAGTGATGATCTTTTCCCGGAACACGCGCAGTAATGTGATTCCACACGGTGTCATCCCAGCCATTCATTGCGGTAAGGCGGAACATAGCAGCCAAATCAATGCGTACTTTTTCTTTTTGTTGTTCGAGTGTTAACTCTTCAGTTTGTTTATTCATAAAATGTCCTTTCGACCTTTAAGTATTTTATTCGTATTTCACGGTATTCATATGACACGGTGGAATATGTAGTGGAAATGCTTCTTCGCCATTTTTTACACGTTCAATATTCGCCACAACCACTTTTGCCGCTGAGCGCGCATAAGTAGTGCCTGAAACATGGGGGGTGATAATCACCTGTGGATGATTCCAGTAGGGTGATGATTCAGGTAATGGTTCGATGCTATGCGCATCCAAAATAGCGGTATTAATTTGTTTGGTTTCTAATGAGTCTAGTAAATCCTGATCATTTATCACGGCGCCACGGCTGATATTGATAAGATTTGCACCCTGTGGCATCAAATTCAGAATTTGTTTGTCGATAAAACCACTGGTGCTAGTTGTAAGGGGTAAACAATTAATCAGGATATGGGTTTCGCTTAAAGCATCAGCAAGTTGCTGTTTACCGTGAAAACAGGTAATTGCATCGTGTTGTTGTTGGGATTTATCCCACCCCCCCACTTTAAAGCCATTTTTTGAGATGCTTTCGGTTACCTTTAAACCAATCTGCCCCAGCCCTAATACCGTGACGTGATATTCACTCGCTGGCAGGTATTCATGGCGTTGCCAATACGCTTGTTTTTGTTGTTGTCGATAAATCTCATAGTTGCGTTGCAAGTGCATCACCCAGTAAAGGCTATAGGTGCACATGTCACGAACCACTTCTGGATCGATCAAACGCACTACAGGTATTTGGGGTAGGGTTTGTTCTTTGTCGATATGCTCGGTGCCTGCACCGAGTAGAAAAATAGCGCGTAGATTTGGATAACTGACTAATTGATCCAATGGGAAATCCCAAACAAGGGCAAATTCAATCTCGGCTTTTTCGACTGTATCGGTGTTATCAAAATCATTTTCCAATAACACAATCTTTTCATTGGGCAATAATTCGGACAATGCATTCAGCCATGCCGAGTTGCCGTAACCATTATTGTGTAAGAGGATTGCCATGATTAGAATCATGCACAATTAAGCTAAATTTGTAAAATTAATATAACTTGACTATAAATTAGATTATATTAATTTAACTTTAGTTTTTACACCATCTTAGATTTGGTGCAGTAGTCCTTTTATGAATATCGAAAACGTTCGCGCTTTTCTCGAAGTAGCCAGCACTGGCAGCTTTCAAAAAGCAGCTGAAAATCTATTTATCACACAGTCTGCGATGAGTTTGCGGATTAAGAATCTTGAAGGTCGATTAAACCGAAAGCTGTTTTTGCGTAAGCGCCAAGGTGTAGTACTCACGCCTGGTGGGCATACATTTATGCGGCATGCACAGACCTTGGTTAACAGTTGGGAACGCGCTAGATTAGAAATTTCTTTGCCCAAAGAAAACGATGATGTGATTAGTCTTGGGGTACAGCTCAATCACTGGCAGAGTCTGGGTATGCCTTGGGTGAAGTGGATGACAGAACATGCGCCATCATTAGTGACTCAAATTCGTTCTGATTATTCGAGTCGTTTAATGAGAAATTTACGTGATGGGCTGATTGATATTGCGCTGGTTTATGAGCCGCAAGCCAGTCCCGATATCGCCATTGAACTCTATAAAACCGAAGAATTGATTTTAGTTTCAACGACTGAAAGGGAAGTTACTGATGATCAGGTCGATGGTTATGTATTTGTCGATTGGGGTCAGCAATTTCGTGCAGAACATAATCGTGCTTATCCTGAAGTTCCATTTCATCGATATGAAGTAGGTCTGGCAGATGTTGGTTTGAATCATATTTTAAGGGAAGGTGGATCTGGCTATTTCGCTAAAGAGCTAGTTAAAAATCATATTGAAAATAAAAGCTTATATCCTGTAGTCAATGCAAAATCATTACCACTAGATATCTTCTGGGCGTGTAATCAAGGACGTTTGGGTGAGGAGCATTTAGTGCAGGCAATAGAAGGATTAAAGGAAATAATCTCCTAATGAGAAACAAACAATGAAAATCATCGCTTTAAAAACCCAGTTAGTTGATTTGCCCTTAGCAAATCCGATTCATACAGCCATTCATAGTATTTCATCGGTAGGTTGTGTGCTGTTGTCACTGGAAACTGATGAAGGACATATTGGACAGAGTTACGTATTTACTATTAATGCGGCGCGACTCAAAGCCTTTGATGAAATGATCAAGGGATTCAGCCACCAATTAATTGGCAAAGATCCACACTATACCGAAGCAATTTGGCAATCGATCTGGAATGAAATTAATCCAATAGGGCACAAAGGTGTGACTATTTCTGCATTATCTGCAATTGATACGGCTTGTTGGGATTTAGTTGGGAAGGCAGCGGATAAGCCATTACATCAGCTTTTTGGGGCATATCGTGATCGCGTGCGTACTTATGCATCCAGTGGATTGTGGTTGTCGATGAGTATTGATGATCTTCAAAAACAAGCTCAAGATTATCTTGATCAAGGTTTTGAAGCGATGAAAATTCGTGTCGGGTCAGCCAAACAAAGCGATGATGTGGAGCGAGTGAAAGCTGTGAGAGAAGCAGTAGGTGATGAGATTGATTTGATGGTCGATATCAATCAAGCACTCGATGCGAAAACCGCGATTCAACTCGGTCGTAAGTTAGCACCTTTCGAATTGTTATGGATAGAGGAACCTGTTCCCGCTTATGATTTAGAGGGCCATGCGCAAGTGCGTCAGGCACTGGATACGCATATTGCATCGGGTGAAACCGAATATACACGCTTTGGTATGCAAGTGATGATCGAGAAGAAGGCTTGCGATATTCTGATGCCAGATTTACAGCGCATTGGTGGCTTGACTGAAATGAGAAGGGTTGCTGCACTGGCGGCTTCGCATAATATGCTGATATCAACCCATATTTTTACCGAGCAGAGCTTGAGTATTGCGGGTTCTAGTTACAATTGTATGTCAGTCGAACACATGGATTGGTTCGCACCATTATTCAATGAGCAGATGGAAATTAATGCGGGTGATATTGTGATTCCAGATCGATCTGGTACAGGGTTTACCTTTAATCAAGACACAGTAAATCAATATACAATAAATTAGAAATTTACAGATTTAAAAAACCACGAGCTCTGCATAAATTCCAAGGTCGTTTTCAAACTACCAAAACGAGTTGTCATTCAAAAAGTAGGGGGTGACTTTTTTAGTTAAAGCTGGCTGTACTGATGTACGGAACTTGTTGTTTTAGCAAAAGAGAGATCTTCACCCTTTTTCAGACGTTCAATCACGTCGTGCAATCCTTTGGTTCCGACACCTTTATACCAAGCTTCTATAGCTTGTCTGGCTATACTATAAACCGGTTTTTTATTGCGCACAGCATCCAACCATTGATCATGACTTTTAAGCTTATTTAGCGACATCGTAGGTACTGGTTTAGTGTACTTTGGATCTTTGCATGCTAATACCGCGATGCCTTCATCAAACCACATTGGTACTTTATTCCATAGATGTGGGGTTCCTAGGCGTTTATGGAACTCTGCATGTGCTAATTCATGGGTAAGTGTGGTTTTGTCCAGTCCCTTGGAAGAGAGCAGAACGGTATCATCATTAATGGTTTTGGCTATTGCTGGAACGCCGCCGAACTTTTTGAAACACTTTTTAGTAGAACATGCGTAAATTTTAGGTGTTGATTTCATTCCGCCGAAAAACTGGTTGATTTCAACTTTAGATTGTTTAACTGTTTGTAAAAACTGTTTTCTCTGTGTTGCTGGCATATCAGGATCGACATACACATTGGGAGCAATACAGGTCATGCCCTTGCTAGATTTCGAACTAGATTTAGAGCTAGTTTTCGAACTAGGTTCAGAATGCTTTGAGCTAACCTTCACTGGAGCATGGCTACAGGCTGAAAGAAAACTTAAAGATATTGTCAACAAAGATAAGATTTTTATCATAAATGGAATGAAACGTTCCAATAATTAAATATTAGTGAATCATAATATAGTGATTCTCAGCTATTGCAAATAGAATAATATTATGTTTAGTGTCTTAGTTGATCTATGCAGCTTGTAAACGCTTACATACCTCATTCTTTCTTCCAGTAAAGCCCGCCTACAGCAGTTAAAACTAGCATCATTATGCTAATTATTGCTCCTGTAAAGGTTAAATCTGCATTCTCCAGAGCCATCCAAAGTGATCCACCACTAGTAATAATTCCCACAATCAAACAATGCATCAATACGCCACTTGTTGCGATAGCAGCTGTTATATATCCACCCGCAAACATAATTCCTAGTATCACCGGTATCGCAACCAGATAGCGAAAAATGCCACTTATATCATTTAAAAAAGGATAACTCTTAGCCAAGCTGTTATAGCTAACCGCGATCAAAAGATAGGCAAGTTGCATCATCAACAAAGCAACAATAATAAATATGATTCCCGTGGCTATGGCTTTGATCCTGTTCATTGGAAGGCACTCTAACGGGATTAACAGGTATTTGGTTTGATATATCTCATGATAGTGTGATTTAAGCTTATTTCAGGCTAAATTAGAAAAACTGTACTAAAATTTATTACCCCCAAAAGCAAATCGCTAGGGGACTAGGCTTCCATAAAAATAAATTTCTAGCGACACGCGTTGGGATTTCTTAACTATTAAAAGGGAGAGTAACGATGGCTATTTACATTACACAAGGCAATTACACCGAAAGAGCAATGCAGGGGCTCGTCGAAAGCCCTCAAGACCGCAAAGGCGCAGCAGCAGCATTGATGGAATCAGTCGGTGCGAGACTGCTTGATTATTATGTGACAACCGGACAATACGATTTCATGGTGATAACCGAAGGCGAGAACCTAACAGATCTTGTTGCCGGGCTAATGGTCGCAGGATCTACAGGTGGTGTGACTAATCTTAATACCGTTCAGGCAATGACTACAGCAGATGCCAAAATAGCGATGGAAAAGGCTAATACAGCACAATCCAGCTTTCAATCGGCGGGTTGATTTTTTATAACAGCACCCCCCTACCTTTTACACAGTTTTAAACCGCGCCCTGCGGGTAAACTAAAGCAATTGTCTCCTGGGCACTTATTAGTAAAAAAATGCCCAAAAGGTAGGGGGTGTGCTTTAATAATAAAAATTCTAAATTCTTGACATATATGACAGAAAAAATACTAACCAACCCCCCAATAATAATGGGAGTCCTTAACGTCACACCTGATAGCTTCTCCGATGGTGGGCAGCACTATAAGCCTGAAGTTGCTATTAAACGCGCCATTCAAATGCGAGAAGAGGGTGCAGCGATAATTGATGTCGGTGGTGAATCGACTCGACCTGGCGCTGAACAGGTGTCAGATGATGAGCAGATTACAAGAGTAGTCCCTGTCATTAAAGGCATACGTCAGCTAGATAAAGACATCACGATTAGCGTTGATACAACTTCCAATAGAGTTGCGGAAGTTGCGATTGATGCGGGTGCAAACTGGATTAATGATATTTCTGCCGGGGAAGACTCTATAAACGCTGATGGCTCTGAAGAGATTCTCAGACTTGCCGCAGATAAGAAAGTACCGATCGTTTTAATGCATCGCCAAGGTAAATCGAAAACCATGCAGGATGCACCTTATTACGATGATGTCTGCGCTGAGGTAAAACAGTATTTAAAAGAGCGCGCGGAGCTGGCGCTGAAAACAGGTATTTCAAAAGATAATATTATCCTCGACCCCGGTATCGGTTTTGGCAAGTTGTTAGAACACAATCTTGCCATATTGGCTGATCTTGAATCATTGGTAGGGTTAGGTTACCCAATTTTATTAGGCACCAGCCGTAAACGCTTTATAGGCGAAATCATTGGTGAAAAGAAGGGTGAAGAAAATCCTGAAAAACGCGTAGCGGGGACTTGTGCGACTACTGCATTGGGTGTTCAAGCAGGTGTGCAGATATTCCGAGTGCATGATGTTATAGAGAATAAACAGGCGTTGGATGTCGCTTTCCAGATTAAATCTAGAAATTGATACATAGTAATAAATATAATTTATTCGACAAGAGATGTGACACGCCTGTTATACTAAATAAATAGAGCGAACGCTCGCTTTATTAAAATAAGAATTTCACTCCTCCATTATTAAAGGTTTTATAAGGGTTTTTTATGAAAATTGATGATCGAATTTCTGAAGTGTTGTCATTCTGGTATAGCGATGAGATGAAGAAACAGTGGTTTTCATCCACGCCAGAATTGGATGTTGATATTAAGCAGAAGTTTGAAACGCTGTGGGAAGAGGCGGCAAATCATCAATTAGATTTCTGGATGGATTCTGCAGAGGGCTGTTTGGCTTTGTGCATTACTTTAGACCAGTTCCCCTTGAATATGTTTAGGAGTAAGGCAAAAGCTTTTGATACTGAACAACAAGCCGTAGCTATTACTAAGCATGCGATTGAACGCAGCTTTGATAATGATATTGATGACAGCAAAGTGTCATTTTTGTATATGCCTTTAATGCATAGTGAAAACATGAGTGATCAGGATTTATCTGTTGAAATTTTTAAGCTAAGAAAGCTGGATGATAATGCTCGCTTTGCAGAACACCACCGAAGCATTGTCGAAGAGTTTGGACGATTCCCTCATCGAAATGCAGTGTTAGGAAGAGAAAATACCCCTCACGAAATCGACTATTTAAATTCTAAAAGAGCCTTCAAAGGCTAATTTATTAACTATACTAATCGAGACCTTTGCACGAAATGATTGTTGGATATGAATAACTAGAATTCCATAGTTTTTCCTTAAAACTTCGATGAATAGCCTTGCTATTAATCTCTCTTTTAAGAAAAATCTGAGAAATCACGCTCATTTTTCTCTCAGCATAGTCTCATGCAAAGGCCTCTACTAAGAAATAGCTTGTAAGTACTTTTATTTATAAGTTTTTTAAGGAGTACGTTTGGAATCTACACAGCAACAAGCTATGCAACAACAGGTAAAAACCTCTATCGTGCAACATATTTTTAGAATTCTCTTAGGCTGTTTTATGGTCTATGCGGGATATAGCCACCTTACATTTAATAGAATTGAATTTCAAGCACAAGTACCAGATTGGGTGCCATTAAGTAAAGATTTAGTAGTCATTTCATCTGGTATTGTAGAAATTTTATTGGGTATTGGCATGGTTTTTTTGGCAAAGAAACGTGTAAAAGTAGGTCTTGGATTAGCACTGTTTTATGTAGTGATTTTCCCTGGGAATATTTCACAATATCTAAATAGTACTGATGCTTTTGGTGCATTAAATTCAGATAAAGCAAGATTGATGCGCCTTTTCTTTCAACCCGTATTAATTGCTTGGGCATTGTGGTCTACTGGCGCTTGGTCGGCATGGAGAAATCGAAAAAAAAGAGCGGATTTTTAATATTCACTGTTAACTAAATTTTTTCTAAAATCTACAATGGATCTTTTCGGTAATAGTATAAATGAAACTACCAATTTACTACCCTTTGATGGTACTGTTAATTATTATGGTAAGTTGATGTCATATCAAAAAGCGACAAATTATTATAATGACTTGCTTAACAATATTGAATGGAAAAATGATGTTGCCATTATTTTTGGTAAGCGTATTGAAACCAAACGCAAAGTAGCTTGGTATGGTGAAAAGGAATTTGAATACACCTATTCTAATAACACAAAATTGGCCTTACCATGGACAAAAGAACTCATAGAATTAAAAGATTTAATTGAACAGAAAACGGGTGAAACATTTAATTCATGTTTATTGAATTTATATCATAATGGTAGTGAGGGCATGGCATGGCACAGTGATGGGGAAAAAGATCTGAAAAAAAATGGTGCTATTGCTTCTTTGAGTTTTGGTGCAGAGCGAAAATTTGCATTTAAACATAAAGAAACAAAACAAACTATTTCTCGAGTTTTAGAGCATGGTAGTTTATTGGTTATGAAAGATAACACGCAAACAAATTGGTTACACCGTTTACCTCCTACAAAGAAAATTTTTAAGGCAAGAGTTAATCTTACTTTTAGAACTATAGTAACTTAGTTACTCAATAGCTGTAAAATTTTTAATTGCTTTATTTGGTTCTATAATATTATAACCTTTCCAAAACTCAGGATCGTATTTTGATAAGTAGGTTGGTGTTACTTTTGCCTTTTCAACAAAGCTTTGGAATTCAAACTCTGATAAGTGGCTAGTTTCAAATACAATAAGCTCCTTTTTTTCAACGTTCGTTAAAATAAAATGTACCTTCCCAGAGACTTCGTTTTGTTTACGGCGTCCGCGAACATTTTTGTTTTTTTCTACGATTTTTATGGGACGCTTGATTCCAACTTGTCTTCCAAAGGTCTCGTCCATATATTTAAGACTGTATTTTCCATTGGTATTCTTTTCAAAAATTATGGTGCCTTCTTTGAGATATTCTTTCATCGAAATGCCTAATAATGATAACTTACGTAGTGGTTTAACGTTCTTATAATCGACTCTAATTACAGCAAAATCCTCCGTATTAACATACATCGTGCCTTCAAAATCTTCACTTCTTTTCGGTTTAAAACCAATGGTGTATACAAATTCATTATTGAGATAGGCGTAGTCTAACAACTTAAATTCGTAGCGCCTTGATTTTTCTAAAAAATTTAAATCTTTGTCTTCCGATAAAAAATTATCGTGCTCTAATCTGTGAATCGTAGATTTTCTGTAGTTTAAAAAACTGGCCTTTCTTTTTGCTTCTTTTTCCTTTTGAGCGGCTATAAATTCGTCAGTTTTATTTTGTTCTTTATCAGCATCATTATCCCCAAAAAGCGAAGAGTCAATTTCTGTTTTTCCACCAAACCATCCTGATTTTATCTTAAAATAAGAATCACGTTTTACATGTTTTTTAAAGATTTCATTAAAACGTTTTTCGTAATTCTCAAAGGTGATTTCGTTAGATTTATCATATAGCCGTGAGGCTTTTAAAATTTCTATTTTTTGTGGACTGGCAGTTTCAACTTTGCCATACAACTCACCTAATATCTCCGTATGGTCTGCATTATTTTTTGGAACAACCATAAGGATACTGTCTATAAATACTTGATTAATTTCTGGAATAGTAGAGGTTTCTATAATCACGTCGTTTTTATCGATTGTAGTGTAGTAAGACTCTCTAAAAAAGAGTTTACGTTTGGCATAATCTTTTTCGTAATTTGAGGTTAGCCCTGCTTTTACCTTATCAATAATTTCATCAATGGTGTAATTTTTATTTGTGATTAAGACTTCATCTAAATCAATAGATTTAGAATTTAGGTATATAATGCTATCCGTAAAAGTTTCGAGTCCAATTCGCTTTTCTTCGTAACCCAAACAACGAATAAATAAAGAATCTTTAGATGTTATCTTTCTGGTAATTGTAAGATTAAATTCCCCTTTATCATTACTAATTACTCCAGTTTTAGAGCTAAATTGAATGCTAGCATAGACAACAGGTTCTTGTTTTGTAGAATCTATAAGTTTTGCAGATATAGTGCGTTGTGCATTTGCAGTAAAACATAAAGTGCAGGAAATATATAATAGGATTTGATTGATTTTCATATGTGTTGATTTTAGGGGACAAAGTAGAATATTGTAGAATCTTTGATGGCTAATTAAGTCAGATTTATCTTAAATTTAACAACTTTTACATTTTTGATAATCCCGAGAACGTTTTTGTTTGCCTTTAGCTAGTGATGTTTTTTATTTATGTAAATTTAGATTTGTAAAAAAATAGAAGAATGAGAACACTTGCCGTTGGAGACATTCATGGAGGATTAAAAGGTTTAATTCAACTTTTAGAAAGAGCTATAGTTACAGCTAAGGATAGACTTGTGTTTCTTGGCGATTATGTAGATGGTTGGAGCGAATCAGCTCAAGTAATTCAATATTTAGTTGAATTGTCTAATAACATTGACTGTATATTCATCAAAGGAAATCACGACGCTTGGTGCGAACAATGGTTAGCATCAGGTATTGTAAATGACGTTTGGTTTCAACATGGCGGAAAGGAAACTATAGAAAGTTACATTGGCTTTTCTGAATCTGACAAAAAAACACATCTTGATTTCTTCGAAGCAATGGACATGTATCATATCGATGCTCACAATCGATTATTTATCCATGCAGGCTTTACCTCAATGCATGGTGTAGAGAAAGAGCATAAC
>RCNF010000294.1_pt1 | contig 24476 bp, 25 predicted proteins | sample 2041311 | NCBI WGS metagenome assembly RCNF01 (sample SAMN09708228, study PRJNA481090) | Marine sediment metagenome, whole genome shotgun sequencing project. | biome: marine sediment; feature: ocean; material: sediment; isolation source: Sewage treatment plant 2 marine sediment (STP2) ... | reverse complement strand
CATTGCCTTCACCACCAATTACAAGAAGCATCCTTTCTATTTTCGCCCCTGCTATTTCGTCAAGTGGAGCATTTCCTTCTTCATCAATGGCCACCCAGGTATTATTGGCGTAATCAGTGGAGAATCCGAGAGGTAAGCGGTATTCATCCCCGGTGGTGATTCAGCATTGGGCGAGAGTAAAGACGAAGAACTCATGCAATGGATCAGAGAAACGTCTGCAAATGCAGAACGTGTTCTGGCTGTCTGCACTGGCACTGTGCTGTTAGGGATGACCGGTGTTCTGGATGGTCAGGACAACCCGCCTTCGAATATCTGGGACTACAATATTTACGAGGTGCAGAGTTTCATGACAGTCACGCACTACTCAACGGGTCCCGATCCGCTGATTGTCAATCTGGAGTGGTACTCGGCATTGCCGTCTGATCTGCAGGCAGTTTTCGACGAAGTCTCCGTGGATACGATTCGTTATTCGGATGAACTGAACCAGAGTCTCGAGGCCGGCTACGTCACGAAGCTGGAGGAGCATCTACAGATTGATGTCCTCACCGCGGAAGAGATAGGCGCGTTTCGTGAGCGCGTTGGCGTCGTGTATCAGCACTATGTCGCAAGCGGCATTATCACAGACGAAGAAATACGCCGTGCCCGGACAATTGCGGTGGGCGACTAAATGATCAAGCGCTCAAGTCCATCAGTAGATAAAGCGACGGCAATTCTGGAAGTCTTTATCGGTCTGGCATTGTTGCTGATGTTTGTCGTCGTGTTCATGTTGGTCATTCTTCGCTATGTGTTTGGCACCACAATTATTGGTGCCAACGAGGCGACTGTCATCGCGTTCGTCTTTGTCACAGCAATCGGCGCCTCCATCGATTTGTTCAGAGATGAACATATTTCGATTGCCTACTTTGTGCAGAAGTTGTCGCCAAAGTCGCAATCCCGATTCGAAAAACTTCGGCTGCTAATGATGGCGATCCTGAACCTCTACATTCTCGTGCAGGCGGTCATCTGGATATCCAGAACCGGCAATTTTATGATGCCTGCGCTGGGCTTGCCGCAGTGGATAGCACAGTCCAGCATTGTTGTGGGCAGCAGTTTGTGTATTGCGTACTGCGTTCTTCGACTGTTCGGCAGAACGCCGGCCAATGCAACACCGTTAGCGACGGACCAATAGGGCGAATGCAGACGTGCTTGTATTAATCGCCTCTCTGGTTTTGTTTATCGCAATTGGTCTGCCCGTAGCATTCGCGCTTGGACTCTCAAGCGTTGTCTATTTTCTGGTGCAGAACCCTGATTTCGGCGTGGTCGTTCCACAAAGAATATTCTCCGGGATGAACAACTACGCGTTAATTTCGCTACCTCTGTTCGTGCTCATGGGTCAGCTAATGAATGCCGGCGGTATTACGCAGCGACTGATCAATCTGTCGATGTTGCTCGTTGGTCGGCTTCGCGGTGGTCTTGGTCTGGTCAATATCTCGGCGAGCATGATCTTCGGTGGTATTTCCGGCTCTGCGACGTCGGATACGGCGTCGATCGGTGCAGTTATGATTCCGGAGATGAAGCGGCGTGGCTACTCTGCGTCGCTAGCCACGGGCATTACTGTGGCTTCGTCCACAATGGGCATGATTATTCCGCCAAGTATTCCGATCGTTTTGTACGCGATTATTGCGCAGGAATCCGTTGGCCGATTATTTCTGGGCGGGCTGATACCGGGGCTGATGATTGGATTTCTGCAACTCGTCATTATGTTCGCCATCGCCAGGCAGCGTAACTATCCCAGGGAAAAATGGCGGCCATCTGGCGAGTCTGCAGTGCGGCAGGTGTCTGAGTCATTCCTGGTGCTTGCGATGCCGTTAATCGTTGTCGGTTCGGTCGTTCTGGGCATAGCCACTGCAACAGAGTCCGCCGCGATCGGTGTTGCGCTCGCACTGACGATTGGCCTGTTGATTGCTGGCAGCAAGTCGTTCGGCACCTTGCCGCAATCATTGCGAACGGCAGCGCTGATGAGCGCGAGAATTATGATCATCATCGCGTTCTCGCAGCTGTTCGTCTGGATACTCGTGTTAGAGCGAGTGCCCGAACAAATCGCGGCCTTTGTTATCGCGCTTGATCTTGGACCGATCGCGGTGCTGATGCTGATCAACCTCGTGGTACTGGCTCTGGGTACATTCATTGACGTCAGCCCGGCTATTTTGTTGTTGACGCCAACGTTGTTGCCAGCGGCCGAGGCAGCCGGCGTTTCACCGCTGCAATTTGGCATCGTCCTGATATCGGGACTTGCGGTGGGTGCCTGTACTCCGCCGGTTGGAAATTGCCTGAATGTCGGGGCCGCCATATCTCGCCTGAGCATTGGTCAGGTTTTTGTGGGTGCCGCCCCTTTTCTACTGGCCAATGTATTGACCTTGCTCGCGATCAGCGTGTTCCCTGCGCTGGTGCTTTGGGTGCCGTCAATCTGGATGAGTTAACAAATTCGAAATTGTTTTTATGGAGATGTATCAATGTCAAAACATGTAGTCGTATTAGGCGCAGGCGCAATGGGCAGCTTGTTCGGTGGCTTGCTTGCCGAGGGCGGATTGGAAGTTACGCTTGTTGATCCATGGAAGGAACACATCGACAAGATCAAACAGGACGGGCTGCAGATAGTCGGTTTCGGCGGCGATCGATTTATTCCAATCGGTGCTACCACCGACGCATCAGAAGTGAAGTCGGCGGACATCGTGTTTGTACAATGCAAGGCGAATTTTAATGCGGCGGCAGCGGCTAGCGTGGCGCATTTATTCGGTGAATCGACGAACACTGTGGCGATCAGCTTTCAAAATGGTCTGGGCAACGAAGAAGAATTAGCTACGCATTTCGGCAAGGAAAATGTGCTGGGCGGGCTGACTGCGCAAGGCGCAAATGTCGAAGGACCCGGTGTTATCAGAAACCACGCGGAGCTGCCGTCTTACATCGGCGAAATGGAAGGAGGAATAAGCGATCGCGTGAAAGACATCGCAGACAGCCTCTCTGGTGCCGGCTTGCCAACCGAGCCGAGCGAAAATATTCGCCTGGATATATGGCGTAAGTTAATGGCGAATATTGCAATCAGTGCCGTGAGCGGAATCTCCGGGCTCAATATCGGACAGATCTTCAACGAACACCGTGCCGACAGTGTTTCGTACGCAGCGCTTGAGGAAGCTATAGCGGTGGCGAATGCCGTTGGGGTTCCGCTAAGCTTCGACGATGCGCATGAAATTCTCGGCAAGATTGCTGGCCCGAACGGTACACCTGGAAACAAGTCGAGCCTGCGCGTCGATATAGAGAACAGTCGGCCAAGCGAAATCGACTACATCAACGGTGCCGTTGTGAAATTCGCGAAAGAACACAACATACCAGTGCCGATTAACGAAACTCTGGTGACCCTCGTCCACGCGGCTCAAAGCCACTATCTGGCCTGATCTGGAGTGCCATCGATGAAATATGAAGCAGCAGAATTCTGGCAACCGGAACTGGCTGATGTTGCAGGCGAACTTCAGCGGGGACTGGAAAAACACTATGCGGAAGTCGGCGTTTCGGTTGTTACGTGTCCCGACCTGGCTGAGATTGGTGTTGCCTCGAAAGGCATGTGCGGTTCCACCGCGCTGTTTGAGTTCGGTGGAGAGCCTTACGCGCACAATCCGAAGTACCGTGGTGCCAACGTCAACATTCAGAACATGATCGATGCCAGCGGCATACCGCAAGCTAAGGCTTTCGGCGCCGCGATGGCGGATATGGCTATTATCGATGGCAATAGCGGCGAGCTGATTCCGAATGTTGACCCGGCAGCAGTGAACAAGAGCAAGGTTGCGCGTGTCGGTAGCGAAAATGAATGCATCGTTGAGCACTACGATTCACTCGATTGTGGGCCGATCGCGAATCTGTTCGTGAGCGAGGGGCTTCAGGATCAGGTGTTACGTGTTGAAGTCAAAAGCCGCATCGGCGAGCAGGCGTCACTTACCCAGGCGATCCGGGAAAGCTTGTCCGGAGTAGTCGGTGACGGAAAACACATCGGCATGGGCGGTGTCTTCCAGGTTCTTTCCGGAACGGTCAAGTCGCACGTCATGCCTAACTATGCCTGCCTTGTACCTGGATACTACGATGTCGGTAAAGAGCAAGTGGTTAAGGATTTTCTACAGTTCTACGATCACATGGGGCCTGATCTGCTTGCGTTCTGTGCCTTATGGACGGGCGATCCAACAGGTGGTGATCTGAATCTGCGTGTATCAGGCGAACACACACACTTCTCTCATAGCAACGACGACGTACAGCAGGCAGGTCACTACCACGGCGACAATTCACCCGACGACATTCACTATGTCGGTTACTTTTCGCTGGCTGAGAAGATCTATCGCTTTGGTGATATCTATTCCGAAATGGGCATCAAACCGTAGCGTCTTTTGCGGGTGATGCCGCCGTAATTGGCAGCTATTGAACCGAGGCCCAATGCTCGTCGGTCGCGACCATCGTGAGTACATCGTATTGCGCGACGACTTCGTCAATCTGGTTTGTGACTTCGCTGTCCCAGCGCACCTCGCCGTAGCCTGTGTCTCCACGTAGCGTTTTCTGCTTGCAGGTCAGGCGTACTTTCAGCGAGTCGCCATGGTTCACCGGCTGCAGGAAACGCAGGTCGTCGACGCCATAGTTAGCCAGGACTGGCCCGAAATCGGGATCGACGAAGAGCCCTGCGGCAAATGAGACAATCAGGTAGCCATGTGCAACTCGCCCTTCGAAGAACGGATTCTTCGCGGCAGCTTGCTCGTCGGTATGTGCGTAGAACTTGTCGCCGGTGAAATTGGCGAAATGATCGATATCGTCCAGCGTCACTTCACGTGACTCGGTAAGCAGCGTGTCGCCGATCTCGAGTTGTTCGAACGTCTTTCTAAATGGATGCACGCCAGGATCGTTCTGCTCGGCGCCGCGAATCCAGCGATGGCCTATCGCCGACAAAGTCTCAGGTGATCCTTGAATCGCGGTACGTTGCATGTAGTGCAACACGCCACGCACGCCGCCCATTTCTTCGCCGCCACCGGCGCGTCCGGGGCCGCCATGAACCAGATGCGCCAATGGCGACCCATGTCCGGTCGACTCCGCTGCGCAATGACGGTTAATAACGACCATTCGACCATGATAAGCCGCAGTTCCGAGAATCAGCTCACGCGCAATCGCGTTGTCATTCGTGATGATCGAGCCGGCAAGGCTTCCTTCTCCCAGCCGTGCCAGTTCAATTGCCTCATCAATCGATTCGTACGGCAGCACCGTACTGACCGGTCCAAACGCTTCTACCGAGTGCACCGCTTTCGACGAGAGCGGTTTTTGGCAATGTAACAAGGTCGGCATGAAGAATGAGCCCTTCTTCGGATCGGCATCGACCAGGTCAAAATCATCGACGCCGCCGTAGACGATATCCGCCTCGGCAGACAGGTCCGACACTCTCTCTCTGACTTCCTGCACCTGTCCATGGCTGGCAAGAGCGCCCATATCGACGTCTCTGCTGCCTGGATTGCCGATGCGAATTCTGCCGAGCGCCGTTGAGAGCGCCGTGACGACCTCGCCGGCAATATTGGCCGGCGCGATAATACGACGGATAGCCGTGCATTTTTGACCGGCCTTGCTGGTCATCTCGCGCGTGACTTCTTTGATGTAGAGATCAAACTCTTCCGTGCCAGGCACCGCGTCGGGTCCAAGTATGGACATGTTGAGCGAGTCGGTCTCGGCCGTGAAAGAGACGGACTCGCTGACGACTTTCGGGTGGCTCTGCAGATACTCAGCAGTCGTCTTCGAGCCCGTGAACGCGATCGTGTCCTGGCAGGTCAGGTGATCAAACAGATCTCCGACGCCGCCGCAGATTAGTTGCAGGCTGCCCGGAGGCAGAATTCCGGACTCGATAATACGACGCACCATGAGTTCGGTCAGATACGCAGTACTCGAAGCGGGTTTGACGATCGCGGGCACGCCTGCGAGCAGGGTAGGGGCCAGTTTTTCCAGCATGCCCCAGCACGGAAAATTGAACGCGTTGATTTGAATCGCCGCGCCGAGCTTTGGCGTAAAGATGTGTTGGCCCACGAAAGTCCCGTTCTTGGACAGCCATTCGGGCGGCCCATCAAGATAGACGTGATCGTTGGGCATCTCCCGTCGACCTTTGCTGGAGAACACGAACATCGTCGATATGCCGCCATCAATGTCGGGCCAGCTATCTTTGCGTGTCGCACCGGTCTGCGTCGAAAGCGCGTAGAACTCCTGTTTATGCTCGTTTAGGTAAATCGCGAGTGCCTTGAGCATGTCACCACGTTCGTGAAACGTGAGTTTGCGCAGGTTCTCGCCGCCAACGGTTTTCGCGTAGTCGAGCATCGCCGCAAAGTCCAGGCCATCGCTGGAAATACGGGCCACCGCTTCGCCCGAGACGGCCGATGTAAGAATTCGTCCGTCACCGTCGCCTTCGACCCACTGATCCTGCACGAGATTGCCGAGTTTCATTCACTAAACCCCTATGAGTCGTTGCGCGCGGTGGCGCCGGACTGGCGCTCGTATTTTAGATACAGACAAAATGTAGATTTGAATAATTCGGTATCACATTGTACGGTCGACCGGTCTGAACGCAAGTATCCCGCTTATGTCTGTTGAATCCGCCTGTCGAAAACTCGTCGCCGAATTTCAGGCGCGCCCGACGGTACGTGCGGGTTCTTTGATTACAACCGTATTCGGCGATGCGGTTGCTTCGCGCGGGGGAACGATCTGGTTGGGAAGCCTGATCACGGCAATGTCGGGCTTCGGGATCAGCGAGCGGCTGGTGCGAACATCGGTATTCCGCCTGACGCAGGACGGCTGGCTGCAGTCGGTGCAGGTGGGCAGGCGAAGTTATTATTGCCTCACGGACGAGGGTCGGGAGCGCTTTAAGCAAGCGACGCATCGAATCTATGGCGAACCTGTTTCAAAGTGGGACGGCCAGTGGTGCTTGCTGTTGTTGTCCGGGCTGGTTGCGGAAGACAAGGAGCAGGTGCGCAAGGAGTTTTCGTGGCTGGGCTTTGGCGCGCTGTCACCCAACATGCTGGCGCACCCCGCTCCGGATGCGGTCGATCTGGATGTCACGGTGCGGCGTCTGGGTGTTGCAGAGCAGATCGTCATCATGACGGGCCAGACGATTAAGTCCGAAGCCGCAATGCGGAGCCTGGCACGCGCAAGTTGGAATCTTGATGAGATTGATCAGCGCTACGCGAGCTTTGTGCGTCGGTTTCGGCCTTTAATCGCAGCGTTCAAAAAGAATCCGCAGGTGGCCGCCGAAACAGCGTTCCAGATTCGTACGTTGCTAATTCAGGAGTACAGGAAGGTGTTGCTGCGTGATCCGCAACTGCCCGCTGAGCTGCTGCCATCGGGCTGGCAGGGTGCCGCCGCTTATCAACTGTGTCGCAATTTGTACAAAGCCGTGTACCGTCAGGCTGACGACTACTTGTCGGCATCAATGGAAACTGCCAACGGTGCGCTTCCGCCGCCAAGCGGCGATTTTCTGCAACGTTTTGGTGGCCTGACCTGACTTTGGGTAAGCCACTGCACGAGGAGTAATCAGCCAATGGACCCACTTGAACGTGCGCAGCGCTGCGCCGCAACAATGTTTGCCAACGATCGTGCATCGCAGGCGCTGGGCATCAAAGTCGAGGTAACGGCACCGGGTGCGTCCGTCGCCCGCATGAGCGTGCGGGAAGACATGCTGAATGGCTTCGATATTTGCCACGGCGGGCTGGTATTTGCACTGGCGGATACCGCGCTGGCGTTCGCCTGCAATGCCTACAATCGTCTGACCGTAGTGGGCTCTGGTGGCATGGATTTCATCCGACCCGCCGTGCTTGGTGATGAGCTAAGCGCAACGGCGCGAGAAGACTACCGTGGCAGGCGCAACGGTTTCTACACGGTCGAGGTCCACAATCAGAATGATGATCTGGTCGCGTTATTTCGGGCGCGTGCGGTAGCTCGAGATGAGCCGCTATTTGACGAAGGTTAAACTGATACAGAATATCTTGAAAAAGTACAAAAACTGTGACAGATTGAGCGCCACGCGTTAACCCCGGCGGAGTCACCGCATGTACACACAAGGCCTTGATCAAGCGGGCAAACCCGACGTTCAGCAGGAAAGTACTGAAACGGCCGCACAGCACACGGCGTTCCAGCGCAGAATCGATGCTGAAGAAAAAATTGAAGCGAAGGACTGGATGCCTGAAGCGTATCGAAAGACGCTTATTCGCCAGATTTCACAACACGCGCACTCGGAAATCATCGGCATGCAGCCGGAAGGCGATTGGCTGACGCGTGCACCGTCTCTACTGCGCAAGGCCATCCTGCTGGCGAAAGTACAGGATGAAGCAGGCCACGGTCTGTACCTGTACAGCGCTGCAGAAACACTCGGCGTATCTCGAGACCAAATGGTTGGCGACCTGCTTTCTGGCAAGGCCAAGTACTCGAGCATATTCAACTACCCAACCACCAGCTGGGCCGATATAGGGATGATTGGTTGGCTGGTCGACGGTGCGGCGATTATGAACCAGATTCCATTGTGCCGCTGTTCCTATGGTCCGTACGCGCGAGCCATGATTCGGGTTTGCAAGGAAGAGAGCTTTCACCAGCGCCAGGGCTTCGACATTCTGGTTGAGCTTTGCAAAGGCTCGGCAGAGCAAAAAGCGATGGCTCAGGATGCATTGAATCGCTGGTGGTGGCCGTCGTTGATGATGTTTGGGCCGAACGACGCCGATTCGAAACACTCAGCGCAATCGATGGCCTGGAAGATCAAGCGCATCAGCAATGATGAACTGCGACAGAAGTTCATCGATGTCACGGTACCGCAGGCCGATTACCTCGGGCTGAAGATGCCCGATCCTGAATTGCAGCTTGATGAAGAGACGGGGCACTACAAATTCGGTGCCATCGACTGGCAGGAATTCTATGACGTACTCGCGGGCAATGGCCCGTGCAACAAGGAGCGCATGGCAAAGCGCCGCAAGGCACATGATGACGGTGCCTGGGTTCGCGAAGCGGCTCAGGTCTACGCCAACAAACATTCGACGAGGAAGGTCGCATGACTCAGGCTAATACCAACAGCAACACCTGGCCGCTTTATGAAGTGTTTATTCGCAGTAAATCAGGGCTAAGCCACCGACACGCTGGCAGCATTCACGCCGCCGATGACCAGATGGCGCTGACCAATGCCCGTGACACGTATACGCGCCGTAGCGAAGGCGTCAGCATTTGGGTGGTCAGGTCCAGTGAAATTGTCGCCTCTGATCCGGTGGAAAACGCCGCTTTTTTTGAACCCGCAAAAGACAAGATCTATCGGCACCCGACCTTTTACGTGGTGCCCGATGGCGTGGAAAATCTGTGAGTAACGTGTCCATGAGCAACGCCACAGCTCTGCTCGCATACGTATTGCGACTGGGTGACAACGCGCTGATTCTGGGTCAGCGCATGATCGAGTTTGTCGCGGTATATCCAGAGCTTGAAGAAGAGCTGGCGAACGCCAACTTTTCGCTCGATTACATTGGCCAGGCGCGTATGTTCTATGCCTATGCCGCGGAGCTTGATGGCAAGGGGCGTACCGAAGACGACATGGCCTTTCTTCGTGATAGCAATGAATTTCGTAACCTGCTGTTGCTCGAGCAACCCAATGGAGACTTCGGCGACGCCATCGTGCGACAGGTCTTTTTCGAGTGGTTTTACGTGCGCCAACTCGAGGCACTCGAGAGTTGCAGCGACACCCGCCTTGCCGAAATCGCGGCGCGTGCGGTTAAGGAAATTCGCTATCACCTGAGACATTGTTCGCAGTGGCTGGTTCGTCTTGGTGATGGCACTGAGGAAAGCCACAGCAGGGTTCAGGGGGCCGTCAATCGATCATGGCGATTCACCGGTGAAATGTTTGCTGCCGACAATGTGGACCGAGCCGTTGCTGAGTTCTACAACGGTCCGGATCTCGACGCGATTCAGCAGCATTGGCAGAGAGACATCGCAGCCGTGGTTACTGAGGCGACTCTGGCATTGCCGGACAACGAGAATATGCGCAGCGGCGGCAAGCACGGCGAGCACTCGGAGCATCTCGAAAGCCTGCTTGCCGAAATGCAGATCCTACAGCGAACGTATCGGGGCGCGACGTGGTGAGCACAGCTGTCAATCGCCAACAGGTGCTTGAGTGGCTAAGTGAAGTTCCTGATCCGGAGATTCCGGTGTTGTCGATCACCGATCTTGGAATCGTTCGTGGTGTGAGCGTTAACTCGGAGGTTGTCGTTGACCTGACGCCAACCTATTCGGGTTGTCCTGCAACAGAATTTATCGAAAAGAGCGTAATTGATGCATTGCACGATCATGGTGTTGATCATGTCTCGATTCGACGTGTCCTGTCGCCGCCATGGACCACAGACTGGATCAGCGAAGCAGGGCGTAGCAAGCTGAAGGCCTACGGCATTGCACCGCCGGAGCAGGGCGTTGGCAAGCGAGAGTTACTGCAGGGCACTCGCAGCATTGCGTGCCCGCAATGCGATTCACTGCAAACGACACTGGTTAGCGAGTTCGGCTCAACGGCCTGCAAGTCGCACTATAAATGCACTGACTGCCTTGAACCCTTCGAATATTTCAAATGCATCTGAGTACCGAATGAGACGATTTCACGCCCTGACTGTCGAGAGTATTGAGCACGAAACCAACGATTCGCTGCGAATCGGTTTGTGTGTGCCCGAAGCACTGCGCGAGCAGTTCAAATTCATACCCGGCCAACATCTGCCGGTACAGGTTTTGAATGATGGCGATAAGCTGCGCCGAACCTACAGCATCTGCTCGCAAATCGGCGAGTGGCCGCTTGAAATTGGAGTTCGCGTACAACCGGATGGTCAGTTCTCGGGCATAGCGGATAAAAAACTTGCGGTTGGAGATCCGATCGATGCGATGCCGCCTTTCGGGCAGTTTCATCTCAATCCTGATCGTGCGAATGCAAGAGACTATATCGGCTTCGCCGCCGGCAGCGGTATCACACCAATTCTATCGATGATCAAGTCCGTGCTGGTTTGTGAGCCGGACAGTCGTTTCGTGTTGTTCTATGGTAATCGCAAACAATCGACGACGATGTTTATCGAAGATCTTTACGCGCTCAAGAATCAGTATCCCGAGCGTCTGCAACTGCATTTCGTCTTTAGTCAGGAAGAACAGGAGTTTCCAATCTCGGCCGGAAGGCTGGATGCAGATAAGGTGCGCGAGTTATATCGACATTTTTGTGGTGGCCTGAACCCAAGTGACGCATTCGTCTGCGGCCCCGACACGATGATAAAGACGGTCAGTGAAGCGCTGCTTGGACTCGGGCTTGCAGCCGATCACGTGCATGCTGAGCGATTTGGCGTACCGCGCAAAGGCGCCAGGAAGGTGGCTGCTACGGCGACGAAATCGACGCCTCATGCGACGATCACTGTGATCATGGACGGGCACAAAAAGTCGTTTGATATGCAAAGCGACGACAAAAATATTGTCGATGCTGCAGCAAAACACGGTATCGAATTGCCGTACTCCTGCAAAGGTGGTGTCTGCGCGACCTGTCGTTGCCATGTTCGCGAGGGCGAAGTGACGATGGCCACCAATTACGGTCTGGAGCCCTGGGAGGTCGAAAAAGGCTTTGTTTTGGCTTGTCAGTCACGCCCTGATACGAAAATTCTGTTGCTCGACTACGACAAAATCTGATCCGATGGCCGCCGATTGGCGCGTATTCTAAAGCCTCGGTGAGCATTTCCAGCTAAAATTACCGGTTGGGAAATGCGTCAATTTGGTGCGCCCAGCAATACCCACCTTCCGGCCCTGGAGCCTGTGATGAGTAATAACGAGACCGACAACGGCGAGCAAGTCATCCAACGGCCAAGTTCATTCACCTATGATGAGCTTATTCAGTGCGCGCACGGTGAGCTGTATGGCCCAACTAACGGGCGTCTGCCGCTACCGAACATGCTGATGACAGATCGTGTTACTCACATTTCCGCGGATGGCGGAAAATTTGGCAAGGGCGAAATCCGGGCTGAGCTGGATATCAATCCTGACCTGTGGTTTTTCCAGTGCCATTTTGAAGGAGATCCTGTCATGCCCGGTTGTCTCGGTCTGGATGCCATGTGGCAGTTGGTCGGATTCTACCTGGTGTGGCTTGGGCTACAGGGACGCGGCAGAGCACTGGGCTCCGGCAAGGTAAAATTCTCCGGGCAGGTATTACCGACGGCGAAACTGGTTACATTCCAGATCGACGTCAAACGACTTATTACTCGAAAACTGAATTTGGCGATCGCTGATGCCACGATGTTTGTCGATGGACGCGAAATCTACGTGGCCGAGGACTTACGAGTCGGCCTGTTCACCTCAACCGATAACTTTTAGGATTATTTGATGCGACGTGTCGTAATTACGGGTCTTGGCGCGGTTTCGTGCCTTGGAAACTCGCAAGAAGAAATTATTGATTCATTGAAGAATGGACGTTCAGGCATTGTGGCCAACGAGTCCTACAAGGAAATGGGTTTGCGCAGCCAGATATCGGGCAGCGTCAACATTGACCTTTCCGAGCACATTGATCGCAAGGTGCTGCGATTCATGGGTGATGCAGCCGCGTACTCTTACATCGCGATGCAAAAATCGATCGATGATGCCGGACTGGACGATAGCGACATATCCAATTTTCGAACCGGTCTGATCGCATCGTCCGGTGGGGCTTCAAGCGCGAACATTGTTTTGGCCGCGGACAAGCTTCGAGAAAAAGGTGTGCGCAAGGTCGGGCCGTACATGGTGCCGCGCACCATGAGCAGTACTGTTTCGGCTTGTCTGGCAACGCCGTTCAAAATCAAGGGCATCAACTACTCAATCACGTCAGCATGCGCGACGAGCGCGCATTGTATTGGTGCTGCCGCGGAGCAAATCCAGTTGGGCAAACAAGACGTCGTGTTCGCTGGTGGTGGTGAGGAGGAGCATTGGTCACTCGCCTGTTTGTTTGACGCGATGGGCGCATTGTCGTCCAAGTACAACGACGACCCAACGACAGCATCACGCCCTTACGACTCGACACGTGATGGCTTTGTAATCGCATCGGGTGCAGGAATGGTTGTCGTTGAAGAGCTCGAGCATGCGAAGGCTCGCGGCGCAAAGATTTATGGGGAGTTGGTTGGCTACGGCGCGACTTCTGATGGCTATGACATGGTTGCGCCGTCCGGCGAAGGCGCGGTGCGCTGCATGGAGCTCGCGAAAGCGACGGTCGAAGGTCCTGTCGACTACATCAATACGCACGGTACGAGTACGCCGGTTGGAGATACGGCTGAACTGGGTGGCATGGGGCAGGTATTCGGCGAGAATATTCCTCGCTTTGGCTCCTCAAAATCACTTTGTGGTCACTCATTGGGCGCGACTGGTGTGCAGGAAGCAATTCATTGTCTGCTGATGATGCAGAATGACTTCATTGCACCTTCTATCAACGTCAATGATCCGGATCCAGCTGTGGTTGGTATGCCGCTGGTGACCGAGCGAGTCGACAACGCTGGCCTGAAAACGGTGATGTCGAACAGCTTTGGCTTTGGCGGTACGAACGCGACATTGGTATTTCAGAAAAGTTAGAGCTTCGGCGCCCGCACGGGCATAATCCCAAGCATGACTATTGAAACCCTTAGCGAAACCAACTGTTTCGGTGGCAAGATCGGTTTTTACCGACATGCATCGAAAGCCAATAATTGCGATATGCAGTTTTCCGTTTTTGTGCCGCCACAAGCGGCACAGGGGAAAGTGCCTGTCGTGACATTTCTTTCGGGACTTACCTGTTCCGAAGAAAACTTCATGATCAAGAGCGGCGCGCAGCGTATCGCAGCCGAACTCGGCATCATGCTGGTCTCGCCGGACACCAGTCCGCGTGGAGACGGTGTGGCCGACGACCCGGACGACAACTATGATTTCGGTCTTGCGGCCGGTTTCTACCTGAATGCGACCGAAGAACCCTGGTCGCTTCACTACCATATGTACGACTACATTACGTCTGAGTTGCACGCTGCCGTATTCGAGAACTTTCCAGGTGATTCCGGTCGCCACGGACTGACCGGACATTCAATGGGTGGCCATGGAGCGCTGACTATTGGCCTGAGGAATCCAGACCTGTATCGGTCTATTTCTGCGTTTGCTCCAATCTGCAGTACTTTGCACAGCCCATGGGGTCAAAAAGCGCTCGGCTATTATCTCGGTAGTGATACCACGACGTGGCATGACTACGACTCCTGCGAGGTCGCAAAGAATATTGAGAACGCGAATGAGCGCAGCGAAATACTCATTGATCAGGGCCTCGATGACCCGTATTTTAAAGAGCAGTTGCGTACTGAATTGTTCGAGCAGGCATGTGCCGAGAGCGGGCTGTCGCTAACCGCCCGTTACCATGCCGGCTACGATCACGGTTACTACTTCATCTCCACGTTTATTGAAGACCATCTTCGACACCACGCCGACTTATTGGCTACCTGAAGATCAGGCCTGATCCATGGACGAACTGATTCTGCTTGCTGTTAGCATGTTGGCGACGGGTTGCGTCGCAGGCATCCTGGCAGGCTTGTTCGGTATCGGAGGGGGCATCGTGATCGTGCCGGTGCTCGAGGCCGTACTGAGTTTTCTCGGTGTTGATGCGGCCATTCGAATGCACATCGCTGTTGCTACGTCACTGGCGACAATCATTCCAACTTCCATATCGTCAGCGCGTGCGCACCACAAGCGGAAAGCGGTTGACCTGGACATTGTCAGGCGCTGGGCGGTTTTCGTGCTTGCCGGCGCGCTGCTGGGCGCGTGGATTGCCTCGCTGGTGCATAGCGATATGCTCGCACTTGTATTCGCTGTCCTGGCGGCGGCCATGGCCGCGAAAATGGTGTTCTTTCCGGACAGCAGAAATCTGACCGGGGCAATGCCGAACGCCATCTGGGTACCGATAATCCCGACGTCGATCGGTTGTTTGTCCAGCATGATGGGTATCGGCGGCGGGATTCTCTCAGTAACGACGTTGACAATTTTCAACCAGCCCATACATCGCGCCGTCGGCACTGCTGCGTTAATCGGGCTGATTATCAGTCTGCCCGGGACGATCGGTTTTATCATCACAGGATGGAGCGATCCGCGGCTTCCATCCGGCTCACTCGGCTATGTCAATCTAATTGGTTTCGCGCTGATCGCGCCGACGACAGTATTGCTTGCACCATTGGGCGCGAAACTTGCTCACCGGTTTTCGGAAAAACATCTGAGCATGCTATTTGGCGCTTTCCTGCTTATCGCATCGATCAGAATGCTGTCCCGTGTAGTGTCATGAAGCTGCTGCAAACGACATTGTTTTTATTAGCGGGCACTGTCAGTGTTTGCGCGTCCGAAACGTTCGAGTATGACGCTGCGATTGAGTGTTACTCATGCGAGGAATGGAATGCGCCGCAACAACCATTTCGAATTCATGGCAATACTTACTACGTGGGCTCTGCCGGGCTTGCGGCAATTCTGATCGATACAGGCGCTGGCCTGGTACTGCTGGACGGCGGGCTGCCACAGACCGCCGCTCTCGTTGCCGCAAATATCGAAACGCTAGGTTTCTCTATCGAAGACGTTCAGGCGATTGGGTTGTCACATGCACATTCCGATCACGCCGGGGGGCTGGCTGCACTGCAACGTCTAAGTGGTGCGTCGGTGGTGACGAGCGCCGCCGCAATAGAGGCCCTGAAGATTGGCAATTTGCTGGTTGATGATCCGCAGTTCGTTGCGGGCGGGGAGCACACGGGCTTCCCTGCGGTTGAAAAAACTCGCCTGATTGAGGACAGTGACTCAATCTCGATTGGAGATACCAATATAACGGCTGTCTACACACCGGGACACACGCCCGGCGGGATGACCTGGAGCTGGATTTCCTGCGCAGCAGGTGAATGCCTGAATATTGTCTATGCGGATAGCCTGACTGCAGTATCGGCACCGGGGTTCCTGTTTTCGGATCGAAGCGCTGACGAAACCGGAGCAATTCTGCGGCACAGTATTGAACGTGTAGCGGAACTCGACTGCGATATTTTTCTGACAACCCACACTTTTATGTTTCAGATGCAAAGAAAGGCGCAGGAGACCGAGGTCGGAAATCCATTCGTCGATGACCAGGGTTGTCGTTGGTACGCCGAACTGGCTCTAAGCAAACTCAATAAGCGGCTGTCTTCCGACGGCTAGGTCCCAAGGCGGGCGAGACAGCTACATATGGTGATGCGAATTCGTTGCCATGCTCGACATCAAGGGCATTGCCAGTGTTGCAATGCCAAGTGCGACAATCAGAAGTCCGAGGCCTATTCTTGCGCTCTTGCGACGCATCACCTGTGCCAATCGTGCTGCGCCCATTCCAGTCGCCAGCATGGCAGGCAACGTACCAAGACCAAACGAGATCATGATCAGTGCACCTTCGCCCGCGTTGCCGCTGGTCGCTGCGATCAGGAGCACGCTGTAGACGAGTCCGCAGGGCAGCCATCCCCATAACAAACCAAGTCCTAATGCGCGCGGCAGGGACGTCACCGGCACGAGTTGCCGGGCGAGCGGGGAAATCCTCGCCCAGATCGTGGCCCCCATTTTTTCCAGCGGTTTCAGCAGTCGCCAGTCAAATGCGATCTGCAGGCCCACGAGAATGATCAGCAGTCCGCCGAGTAGCCGCACAGGCCCGGCAAGCTTTGGTATTGAAGCTACTATGCTGCTTCCCAGTAGCGCTACGATCAGCCCCAGAACGCCGTAACTAATAATTCGACCAAAATTGTACGCGATACCCATTGGTAATCGACTACGTATGCTCGACTGCTCCGCATGAATGGCGAACATACCCGAAATGCCAGCGCACATTCCAACGCAATGCGCGCTTCCCAGGAGCCCGGTTATCAGAGCCGCGCCGAGTGCAGGCAACAGGTCAGTCATGGCACAGCATCATCCTTGTTGTCGTGCTCGCTGGAATTGCTGGCAGCGGGGCGTCTGTCATCGTCCAGTACGATCCGCATTGCTGGTGTATCAAGGTCGTCAAACTGGCCGCTACCAACGGCCCAGAAAAACGCCCACACCGCACCGCCCAACAGTAATAATGCCAACGGAATCAATACGTAAAGAATGCTCATGCTTCTCCAAAGCGACTCAGGCGCAATGCGTTTAAAACGACGATCAGCGAGCTCGCGCTCATGCCAATAGCGGCCGCCCATGGCGGTACAAATCCGGCCGCGGCCGCAGGTAACGCTACCGCATTGTAAACGATGGCCCAGGTAAGATTCTGACGCACAATTCGCAGGGTCTGTCTCGCGGTCTTTACGGCGATCAGCAGTGGCTGCAATGAATCGCCAAGCATGATCAAGTCTGCATTGGTTTGTGCGAGAAGTGCGCCGTCGGCCATCGCCACCGAGGCGTCTGCTGCTGCGAGCACAGGCGCATCATTGATTCCATCGCCGACCATGATGACCTTTTCGCCGCGCGCTTGCGCCACCTGAATGATGGCAAGTTTGTCTTGCGGTGAGCAGCCAAAATCGAATTCGTCGATACCGAGTTCGTCGGCTACCCGTTTCACAGGAGCTTCTTCGTCACCGCTGGCGAGTCCAACCGAGATGCCGAGTTCTTCGAGTTGTCGCAAAACAACTCCAGCCTGTGGACGAAGTTTATCCTGAAGATCGAATGCGGCGACAAGTACTCCGTCTGTTCCAAGAAATACTCTCGTTACAGATCCGCGTGCGGCTATCGTGCGATCAGCTTCCGAGGCCACGAACGATTCTTTGCCAAGCCGCCAGCTTTGTCCGTCAATGTCGCCGCTGACACCCTCGCCAATTGCGATGCGTTGTTCTGCTACCGACAATCCAGAACGTGAGCCTGCAAACGCGTGTGCGATCGGATGGGTCGATACGGATTCCAGTGCCGCTGCAATTTCCAGGCACTGCGTAGCGTTGTATGCAGGGTTGAGAATCTCGGTTGAAATGATCGTCGGACTGCCCTGCGTCAGCGTGCCCGTCTTGTCGAAAATGATGCGGTTGGCTCTCGATAACGCTTCTATTGCGTTGCCGTTGGTTAGCAACAGGCGCAGTTCGGCGAGTCGAGTGGCAGCCGCTGCGAACGCCGCCGGAGTGGCCAATGCCAGCGCACAGGGACAGGTGACAACCAGTACCGATAACGTAATGACGAACGCGCGGTCAGCATCGACAACGTACCAGTACGCGGCGACCAATGACGCAATCGTGAGTACGGCGACAACGATATGGCCCGCGATTCGATCGGCGAGCTGTACGAAAGCGGGGCGGGCGTAGCGAGCCTTATCGCTAAGGCGGCTGATGGTGCTAATAGTGGTATCAGTGCCCGTCTTGTCGACACGCATTGTGATTACGCCATCGAGGTTGATTGTCCCGGCAACTAATGCCGCGCCAACGGCCTTTCGACGGGGGGCCGCTTCGCCGCTGAGTAGCGATTCGTCCACGGTCGTATCGCCATGCAACAGTTCGCCATCGGCCGGGATCGCTTCACCTGGGAGGACGACCAGCTGGTCGCCGCTCATCAGGTGACTGATCGGTATCACGTGTCGGGCTTCGCCCTCCACTCGAGTGACAGTATTCGGCAGCAACGTCGATAATGCGGTGCTTCGATCAATCGATCGGTGTCGCGCCCGCATTTCGATAAAGCGTCCAAGCGTCAAAAAGAAAACGAACATGGTGACCGAGTCATACCAAACCGCCTCGCCTCGGGTGAAGGTCGAGTAGACGGATGCGGCGTAAGCGGCACCGATAGCGAGTGCGACCGGCAAGTCCATACCCGGCCGACGTGCAATGACGCCACGCAACGCGGCCGAAAAAAACGGTCGAGCAGCATAAAATACGACCGGTGTGGTAACTGCGAAACTAACCAGACGCAAGAAGTGCTGCATGTCCGCGTCCATGCCCTGATAGTCGCCAGCGTACAGTCCAATAGCGAACATCATGGCTTGCATCATGCCCAGCGAAGCGACCAGCAAACGTTTCAGCGCATTGCGTTGTTCCGTTACTTCAGGGCGCGCGCTTGATTCGGGCGCAAGCGGTTGCGGCTCGTAACCCAATTCGGCGAGGATCGCGAGGATGTGGCCAAGGCCGAGGTCGTCGACGCGCCAGCTAACGCGCAGTCGGTGTGTGACGGGGCTCACCTCTGCGCTGACGATGCCCGATTGGCGAGTCAGCGTGGACTCGATTAGCCAACTGCAGGCAGCGCAATACATACCGCCGACATAAATCGTGACGTCGGCACTGTCACTACTAACGTCAGCAAACGCGGTGAGCATGTCATCGCTGTTGAATACGCTCCACTCGGTCGCATCGTCCGGCGGACGACCAACGCCCGGTCGCGGCGCTTCACGCATAGCGTAGTAACTGGACATGCCTGTGTCGCGGATGAGTTCGGCAACTGCTTTACACCCGGGGCAGCAGACAGGCTGCAGGTCGCCATCGATTTCAACTTGAAACTCGTCGATTCGATCTACCGGTAATGCGCAGTGAAAGCAGGCATCGCCATTCATTGGCGCTCATACGGTTCGGTGATTTCCGGTTCTGCCGTGATAACGGCAATGTATACCGTGTACAGACTCATGCAGACGCTGGAGCCGAGCAGGAAAATGATAATCCAGGGCCAGCGGTGACAGTACCAGGGTTTTGGCTCTTCTTGAGTCATCAGGGCGTGGGTCCAAGGAAACGGCTGTCTTCCACCATCGTCACTTCAGGGTTGTCGACAGCAGTTACCGTAAATGTGATGTTGGAAATGCCATAGGCATTGTCACGATGGGTTCGCGCCCTGACCGGTAATGATAGTACACCGCCACCCGGCACGTTGACTACTTCAGCAACGCCATCAAGGACAAGGCCTGGAACGCCGTCAACCGTGAGTCGAAAACTACGCGCATCGTTGTGCTGGTTGATGACCTTGAGTGTGTAGATGTTCTCGATGAGGTCATTTGGAAGCTCGCGGTAGAGCGAGTTTCGGTCGCGAATTACGTCCAGAATGATCGGTGTTCGTGTCACCATGGAAGTGATAAGTGCGGTGCCAAGCACGAACAACAACGTGGCATAAATCAGCGTTCTCGGCCGCAGCAACTTCGATTCTTTGCCGTGCATCGAATTTTCGGTTGAATAGCGAACCAGACCACGTGGATAGTTCATTTTGTCCATGACCGAGTCACAGGCATCAATACAGGCGGCGCAAGCAATGCATTCGTACTGCAAGCCATCGCGAATATCGATGCCGGTGGGGCAAACCTGTACGCAGAGTGTGCAGTCAATACAGTCACCGAGGCCGGCGGCCTTGGGGTCGTCTGAACGTTTACGCCCGCCGCGCGGTTCGCCGCGCTTCTCGTCATAGGAAATTATCAGCGTGTCTTTGTCGAACATCGCGCTCTGGAAACGAGCGTACGGACACATGTATTTGCAAACCTGCTCGCGCATGTAGCCAGCATTGCCATAGGTGGCGAAGCCGTAGAAAAACATCCAGAAGATGACCCAGCCACCCGCCGAAAAATTGATCAGCTCACTGCCTAAATCCCGAACTGGTGTGAAGTAGCCCACAAAGGAAAAGCCGGTCCAAAGTGCGAATGCAATCCAGAGAAACTGCTTTGATCCCTTGCGTCGCAGCTTGTTGAGCGACCACGGAGCCTTGTCGAGTTTCATACGCTGCGAACGCGTGCCTTCTGTGAATTGCTCTATCCAGATGAAGGCCTCGGTCCACACGGTTTGCGGGCAGGCAAAGCCACACCAGAGGCGGCCTGCGAGCGCCGTGAAAAAGAACAATGAAAACGCAGCAATAATCAACAGCATCGCAAGAAACGGAAAGTCCTGCGGCCACAAAGTCAGGCCCAGCAAGTAGAATTTCCGAGCGGGCATATCAAACAGAAACGCCTGGCGACCATCCCACATGAGCCAGGGCATGCCGTAGAAAAGGCCGAGCAACACGATCGTAGCGAGCTTGCTGAGATCGGCGAAACGGCCCTTCATCTCACGCGGATAAATCTTCGCTGCGCTCTGATACATGGGCGCGGGCTGCGCCTTCGGAGCCTTATCTGTTACGGCCATTAGCGGTGCTGCTGGTCGCGTTTCGGGGCCGTACGCACCAAAAAGGCGGTAATGCCAGAGCAGATTGCGGCCAGAATCCAGAAAAAGAAAAAGCCAACCGCATACCCGGCGTTATGACTGACTTCCATATCAGCATCCAGCGTCGCTGCAAGATCGACAGGATCAAATAGTGCGAAAAACAGCACGCTGCTTACTGCGGCAATAAGAAATGATATCCAGATGACGATCGCAACGGCTTGCCGATTACGGCTCCACTGTCTCGCACCTCGATATTCTTCCTGAATCACGTTGCGACTTATTGCGCCGTGCGTGAAAGGCTGGCGATGTACGCGGCCAGAATCTTGGTCCGGTTTTCACCCAGCAACTCGCCATGTGCCGGCATCACTCCATTACGGCCCTCTACTATGGTGCTGCGAACTGCCGCCGGTGATGAACCGTATAACCAGATATCGTCGGTCAGATTTGGCGCACCAAAAATATGATTTCCAGTGCCATCCGCACCGTGACATGCGCTACATAAAGCAACAAACATCGGTTGCGCACTCATTGCAGCAGAATCGGCTTCAGCGGCACCGCTCAGGCTCAGCACGTACTGGGTCATGTTGTCGATACCTACGTCGCCACCAAGCGCTGGCGCAAGTACCGGCATTACGGCGTTTCGACCGAATTTGAGGGTTGTTGTGATTGCTGTTTCGTCGCCGCCCCAGAGCCAGTCGGAGTCGGTCAGATTCGGGTAGCCAGTCGCGCCACGAGCGTCGGAACCGTGACAGGTCGTGCAATAACTCGCGAACAGGCTCGCGCCAAGTTTGAGCGCATCAGGATCTGCAGCCAGCGCATCAAATTCCATCGCCGCGAAGCGTGTGTAAATAGGCTCATAGCGTTCGCTTGCAGCCTGCATCTCAGCCTCGTACTGACCGTCTGCCGTCCAGCCCATCATGCCGCCGAAGCTGCCGAGGCCAGGGTATACGATCATGTAGCCGATCGCCCAGGCAATGGTGATGAAATACAAATACAACCACCATTTTGGAGCCGGATTGTTCAGTTCCTCCAGATCGCCATCCCATCGATGTCCTACGTGATCTTCGTCGGCTACGTCTTGCGGTCCTTGCTGGGATGACCAGCGGATTAACCAAATACACCACAATACGAATGCGATAGTGCCGGCGGCAACGATCCAATGCCAGAATGCTGTCATTAGTTACTCTCCCGCTCGTTGTCGCTCATGAAACTGTCCTCTTCCAACGGCAAAGCTGCCGATTTATCAAATTCAGATTTGCGGCCTCTACCCCAGGCCCAAATCCACAAGCCAATAAAGGCAAACAGCAGTACGGCCGTGATGATGCTGCGAAAGTCATTGATATCCATTGCTGACTACCGGCGACTGCGGCGGTTTATGCCGAGTTCCTGAAGATACGCAACCAAGGCGTCCATTTCGGTTTTGCCTTCTACTTCGGCCGCGGCCGCTGCAATTTGCGCATCGGTATAGGGATCGCCCAGGAACTGGAGTACGCCCAATTTACTGGTTATCAGTTCCGGATCAACGAGATTGTCGTTCAGCCAGGGATAGCCAGGCATGTTCGATTCAGGTACCAGTGCCCGCGGATCAACCATATGCAAACGGTGCCAGGCATCGCTGTATCGCCCACCGACACGAGCAAGATCCGGCCCGGTTCGTTTGGAACCGAACTGGAACGGTCGGTCGTAAACAGCTTCGCCAGCGGTCGAATACGGTCCGTAACGTTCGGTTTCACTTCGAAAGGGTCGAATCTGCTGCGAGTGACAGCCGTAACATCCTTCGCGAACGTAGACATCACGTCCAGCGAGGCGCAGGGGCGAATACACTTCGATATTCTCGTCGGGTTCGGTCGCATCAGCACTGAACATCAACGGGACAATTTCAACCAGACCGCCAATGCTGATCGCGAGAACGATAAGCACAATCATCAGGTTGATATTTTTTTCTATACTTTCATGACGCATCGGTGTGCTCTCCTTTACGCCGGGTCAATTACAGCAACAGGCAACGGTTTCTGTTCACTCACCGTCTTCCATACGTTGTAGGCCATGATTAACATTCCCACCAGGAATATAGTTCCGCCGAGAAGCCGAATTCCGTAGTAGGGGTAGGTTGCCTTAAGTGATTCGACGAATGAGTAGGTTAAAGTTCCATCGTCATTGACTGCACGCCACATCTGGCCTTGTGTAATACCGGCAACCCACATAGGTACTGCGTACACAACGACGCCAATTGTCGCCGTCCAGAAATGAATATCGATGAGTCGCGTGCTGTACATGCCGTCGCGGTTATAGAGCCGAGGAATCAGGCAGTACAGTGTGCCCATTGTCATCATTGCGACCCAACCCAAAGCACCGGAGTGTACGTGCGCAATATTCCAATCGGTGTAGTGCGACAAAGCGTTTACCGTCTTGATCGACATCATCGGGCCTTCGAAAGTCGACATGCCGTAGAACGACAACGAGACGATCATAAATTTCAAAATCGGATCAGTTCTGAGCTTATGCCAGGCACCAGACAACGTCATGATGCCGTTGATCATGCCGCCCCAGGACGGTGCGAGCAGGATGATCGAGAAGACCATGCCAAGCGTCTGTGCCCAGTCCGCCAGTGACGTGTAATGCAAGTGATGCGGGCCAGCCCACATGTAAATCGCGATCAGCGACCAGAAATGCACGATCGACAATCGGTAGGAGTACACAGGTCGCCCGGCTTGCTTGGGAACAAAGTAATACATCATGCCCAGGAAGCCCGCCGTCAGGAAAAAGCCAACGGCATTGTGCCCGTACCACCACTGCATCATGGCATCGACGACGCCGGAATAGATGGTGTACGACTTGGTCAAGCTGACCGGAACAGCGAGGTTGTTAAATATGTGCAGGACAGCGACCGTAATAATGAAGGCACCGTAAAACCAGTTGGCCACATAGATATGCTTGATCCGACGCTTACCAATCGTCGTGAAGAAGACGATGGCATAGGAGACCCAAACGACCGCAATCAACAGGTCGATCGGCCACTCAAGCTCAGCGTATTCTTTTGACTGCGTAATGCCGAGAGGCAAAGTAATTGCCGCGAGTACGATGACGGCCTGCCAACCCCAGAATGTAAACGCTGCAAGCTTGTCAAATACGAGGCGAACATGGCAGGTGCGTTGCACGACATAGTATGACGTCGCGAACAGAGCCGAACCGCCGAATGCAAAGATCACCGCGTTGGTGTGCAATGGCCGTAAGCGACTGTAAGTCAGAAACGATACGTCGAAATTCAACTGCGGCCACATTAGCTGCGCGGCGATGAACACACCGACCAGCATACCGACTACACCCCAGACCACCGTCATTATTGCAAACTGGCGGACTACTTTGTCATTGTAAGAATCTTTC
>RCNF010000293.1_pt1 | contig 24477 bp, 23 predicted proteins | sample 2041311 | NCBI WGS metagenome assembly RCNF01 (sample SAMN09708228, study PRJNA481090) | Marine sediment metagenome, whole genome shotgun sequencing project. | biome: marine sediment; feature: ocean; material: sediment; isolation source: Sewage treatment plant 2 marine sediment (STP2) ... | reverse complement strand
TGAGGTCACGTATCTCTGAGGGACCCGGGCGGGGCCATTATTGCCGGGATATTTGGGCAGTTCGTCAAATCCTTCGTCACGCCGGATGGTATACTCGAGCCAGTTCACCATCCGCTCACGCGTCGCCTCAGGAGCTGAGACAGAGCGGGTATTGGGTTCTGTTTCATCGGCACCACATGCTCTTTGACCGTGCATTCGATTCACTGCATGACGCGCTCAAATTCGCTACGTCGGTGGCCTATATTGTATCATTCTATACCAAGCGATTTTGGGGAATAGGTGGGGAACAATGAACGCGCCTACCTCTAACGTTTTATAAATGCTTGTTTAAATTTCTAAAATGGTGCGGGCGGGGGGACTCGAACCCCCACGGGCATTCGCCCCTCAGATTTTAAGTCTGGTATGTCTACCATTCCATCACGCCCGCATCTGGCGTTGTCTTCAAAACGTCTGCAGTGGATCGAGATTGGATCAGAATATCTGCCGGTCCACAACGCACGCCAGCGCGGGACAATAGCGGCTCCGGGGCAAGTGTAAAGTAGCAGAATAAGGCGGAGCTCAGATATCTTTGCCCGCCGGTGCAAGCGCCCCGCCTGGCGCCACCAGTGCGCGCTCGGAGAGCCACGGGTTTAGCTCCAGAGCAGCCATCAATTCCACCCGCGCCTCGTCCAGCCGGCCCAGTTGCATCAGGGACAATGCCCTGCCTGCCCGCGCCGCAACGTGACCCGGGTTTAGGTCCAGGGCACGGTCCAGGCTGATGACAGACTCGTCGAAATTGCCACTCAGAAAATATGCAAAAGCACGCTGATTATAGCCTTCCGCATAGTCGGGACAATAGGCAATCAGTTTGTCAAAATCAGAAATTGCGCCGAGATAATCATAGCCAGACAGCCGGGCCAGCCCCCTGTCGAGAATGGCCTGCGCTTGCGTGTCAGGTGCAACCGCCCAAATGTCCCACATCTGTCGACCGATCTCGCGTCCCTTCATCTCATTGGGCGCGGCGCGGGCCGCGTCGACAAGAGCCGCCATAGCAGCAGATCGGTCCGGCAGGTCGGGACAGGCATTTGCTGCAAGAGGAACGGCCAGGGCCAACACAGTGAAAAGCAGTCGCATGCGCCATATGATGGTGCGCTGGCGCCAGACGTCAAGACATGGGACCTTCACGTTTTTGCGGTTAGTTCAGGTAATTTCGCCCAACCCTACCTCTTTCACCGCCTGCATCGCCACATAGGTCGAGGTGCCAGAGACATGAGGAAGGGTCGAAATCTTCTCTCCCAGAACCGCCCTGTAGTCAGCCATCGAGCACGTACGAACCTTTAGAAGATAGTCAAAATTCCCGGCAATCATATGGGCTTGCTCGACCTCTGGCAGTTTTGCCACGGCGGCATTGAACGCCCCAAGCGCTGACTCTCGTGTATCGTTCAGCCGCACCTCGACAAATGCAACGTGATCCAGCCCCAAACGGATTGGATCTACCAATGCGCGGTAACCAGCAATGACACCGGTTTCCTCCAGCCGGCGCAATCGCGCCTGAGTAGGTGATTTTGACAGCCCGATGCGCCCTGCAAGCTCCGTGATCGACATTCTGCCGTCGCCAGACAGAACCTGCACAATCGCTCGGTCAAACCGATCCAGATCAACTACATCCAATTGCATTAACAAGCCCTCATATTTCAGGTCAAAAGACTGTCAGCCATCCCTTCTTTGGTCAAACCGGCTGCCAATCTTGCAATACACTATACCAAAATAACGGAGAGAACCATGGCTCACGCGCCCCACACATCACGTCGAATGATCCTTGATTCTGACACCTATGCTGATCAGAACCTGGTCTTGCAGAACCTCATCTCGCAGGCTGATTTGCCGTCGACAGAACGCGCGAAAATCTGCGCTGACGCCGCTGATCTTGTGCGCAAAATCCGATCGCATTCTGCCCCGGGTATGATGGAAGTGTTTCTGGCGGAATACGGGCTGAGCACCGAAGAAGGCGTGGCGCTGATGTGTTTGGCCGAGGCGCTATTGCGGGTGCCTGATGCTGACACAATTGACGCGCTGATCGAGGACAAAATTGCGCCGTCGGACTGGGGCAAACATCTGGGCCACTCCACGTCATCTTTGGTCAACGCCTCAACCTGGGCGTTGATGCTGACCGGGCGTGTCTTGCAAGACGACAAACCGGGCCCGGTCGGCCACTTGCGCAGTGCAATCAAACGTCTGGGCGAGCCGTTGATCCGCACGGCCGTCGGCCGCGCGATGAAAGAAATGGGGCGTCAATTCGTGCTGGGCGAAGATATCACCGCAGCCATGGAACGCGCCGCAAAAATGGAGGCCAAGGGGTACACGTATAGCTACGACATGCTGGGCGAAGCGGCGCGAACCGACCGAGATGCAAAGCGTTATCATCTCAGCTACAGCCGGGCGATCTCCGCCATTGCCATGGCTTGCGTACATGCTGACATCCGCTCAAATCCCGGCATTTCCGTCAAACTCTCAGCCTTGCATTCCCGCTACGAGGTGGCCCAAGAGGACCGGGTCATGGCCGAATTGGTGCCACGCTTGCGTTCTCTCGCGCTGCTCGCCAAATCGGCAGGCATGGGGCTGAACGTCGACGCTGAAGAGGCGGATCGGCTTTCGCTCTCATTGGATGTCATTGATGCAGTACTGAGTGAACCCGCGCTGGCCGGATGGGAGGGTTTTGGCGTGGTTGTTCAGGCCTTCGGCCCGCGCGCGGGACGGGTGATTGACACGCTCTACGATATGGCAGTCCGCGCTGATCGCAAGATTATGGTTCGCCTTGTTAAAGGTGCCTATTGGGATACGGAAATCAAGCGCGCTCAGGTTGAAGGCGTCGATGGCTTTCCAGTGTTTACACAAAAGGCCGCCACGGACGTGTCTTATATTGCTAACGCGCGTAAATTGCTGGGCATGACGGATCGGATTTATCCACAATTTGCAACCCATAACGCCCATACCGTTGCCGCAATTCTACACATGTCCGGTGACAAAGATCTGTTTGAATTCCAACGCTTACACGGCATGGGTGAAGCATTACATGACATTGTCCTGAATGCCAATCAGACCCGGTGCCGCAACTATGCGCCGGTCGGAGCGCACAGTGATCTGCTGGCCTACCTCGTGCGTCGCCTGCTGGAGAACGGCGCCAACAGTTCGTTTGTGAACCAGATTGTCGACGACTCTGTCGCGCCCGAAGTGGTCGCCGCGGACCCGTTTGAACAGCTCTCAGCGTCAGGTCACCCAATCCCTGCCGGACCGGATCTTTATCAGCCGGAACGCATAAACTCCAAGGGCTTTGATCTGACACACGGACCTACCCTGGCTGCGATAGAGGCCGCGCGCGCACCCTTCAGGAGCCATAAATGGACCGCTGCACCTCTGCTGGCAAAGTCACCCCATCCACAAGCAGCGCTGGAGTTGATCAACCCCGCTGACCCAACGGACAGCCCGGGCAGCGTTGCTGCCGCCAGTACCAAGGACATCGAAATGGCTCTTGTGCACGCAGCGCCCTGGGCCGCCGATGCGGGCCAACGCGGGGCCGCGCTGGCCCGCGCGGCAGACCTTTATGAAGAGAATTACGGAGAGTTTTTTGCACTTTTGGCCCGCGAGGCCGGCAAGTCCCTGCCCGATTGTGTGGCTGAGCTTCGCGAAGCCGTCGATTTTCTGCGCTATTACGGCGCGAACGCACCGGCAACCGCGCCAGCTGGCCTTTTCACCTGCATCTCACCCTGGAACTTCCCGCTGGCGATTTTCTCAGGCCAGATCGGCGCGGCATTGGCCGCGGGAAATGCTGTGCTGGCCAAACCAGCCGAGCAAACCCCGCTCACCGCCCATTTGGCGGTTCAGTTGCTGCACCGTGCCGGTGTGCCGACATCTGCATTGCAGCTCTTGCCCGGCAAGGGGGATGTCGGGGCGGCTTTGACCTCAGATGCGCGCATAAATGGCGTGGCCTTCACCGGTTCCACGGCGACCGCGCTGAAGATTCGAGCAACAATGGCAAAGAATCTGAAACCTGGCACCCCGCTGATTGCAGAGACCGGCGGGTTGAATGCAATGATCGTGGACAGCACTGCTCTTCCTGAACAGGCTGTCACAGCCGTGATCGAAAGCGCCTTCCAATCCGCGGGCCAACGCTGCTCAGCCTTACGATGTCTCTATGTTCAGGAAGACATCGCAGAGGGTTTCACCGAAATGCTGACCGGCGCAATGGATGAGCTGTCTTTGGGAGACCCGTGGGCGCTGAGCACGGACAGTGGCCCTGTGATTGACGAAACTGCCAAAGCGGGCATTGCAGCACACATCGAATTAGCGCGTCAGGAGGGGCGCATTGTCAAAGAGTTAACTGCCCCTGCCAAGGGCACATTCATCGCCCCAACACTCATCCGTGTGAACGGTATCGCCGATCTGAAACGAGAGATCTTTGGTCCGGTTCTGCATATCGCAACCTTCAAATCCCATCAGCTTGATGCGGTTGTGGATGCGATCAACGCGACAGGGTACGGGCTGACATTTGGGCTGCAGACCCGGATTGATGACCGGGTTCAGCATGTGGCTGACCGTATTCACGCTGGCAACATCTACGTGAACCGCAACCAGATCGGCGCGATTGTAGGCAGCCAGCCGTTTGGCGGAGAAGGGCTTTCTGGAACCGGGCCAAAAGCGGGCGGACCAAACTACTTGCCGCGCTTTGGAGCACCGGATGTACAAAGCACCAACGGCAGTTGGAGCAATGCGATGGACCCAAAAACCATCCGCATTCCCGTGCCTTTGCCCAAAACCATTGAAACGGTGACCTTGCCCGGTCCAACCGGCGAATCCAACCGCCTGAGCACGTCCGTGCGGCCGCCGCTTTTGTGTATGGGTCCGGGTGCAGACGCAGCGCAGGCGCAGGTAGATGCCGTGACAGCGCTTGGCGGTAACGCGGTTAAGACCACGGGGCACCTTGCACCAGACATCCTGATTGCGCTCGACGGTATCTCCGGCGTGCTTTGGTGGGGCGACCCCGAGACAGGGCGCAATATCGAAAAGGCACTGTCCAATCGAGACGGACCGATCATCCCGTTAATCCCCGGGCGGCCTGACCTAGGCAGAGTGCGCGCCGAGCGGCACGTATGCGTTGACACAACAGCGGCAGGCGGCAACACAGCACTATTGGGCGGCGCGGCGTAAGCGATAATGGAAGCAATCCGGGAACAACCCGGATCGTTTTTCTGCAAGCAAACAGTCGCTTGACGCTCAGGCGGTTTGCCCGCAGCGTGCGCGCATGTTTCCGATACGTGATCATAACCCGTCAGGACGCACCGCATTTGTCACCTATGCGCTTATGCTGCTCAATATCGGAATTTTCCTGAGCTATGTCAGCATTACAAACGACGCACGTGCCATCAACACCTTCTATTTTAATTGGGCGATGATCCCGGCGCGCGTTGTGCAAGGTGACGGTGGCCTGACTCTCGTAACGTCAATGTTCCTGCACGGCAGTTGGCTGCACTTGGCCGGAAATATGCTGTTCCTGTGGATATTCGGCGACAATATCGAAGACGAGATGGGCCATGTGCGATTTCTTCTGTTTTATATATTGGCCGGTCTGGGCGCGTCTGCTGTCCACATTCTGTCCGCACCGGGTTCACACGTCCCTGTGGTTGGCGCGTCGGGGGCCATTGCCGGTGTAATGGGAGGCTATCTTTTGCTGTTCCCAAAGGCCAAGGTCGATATCCTGCTGATTCTAATCATCTTTATTCGTATCGTGCCGATCCCGGCCTGGCTCATGCTGGCGCTGTGGTTTGTGATGCAATTTGTCGGCGGATTGCTGTCTGACCCAACAGGCGATGGTGTTGCGCACTGGGCCCACGCAGGTGGGTTTGTGGTCGGAATCCTGCTGACACTTCCAATTTGGCTGCGTCATGGCGGGCGTGATTTCTGGTATGAGACAGAGGGTCACCCGCCCCATCCAGAAGCGCGATATAAGTTCAGCCCCAGCCGTATTCCAAAAGGGCGCCGCAAATAGGGGGCGCTGCTGTGTGCTGCCTTGGTACCAGTCACAAGGACTGGAACTTAGCCGCGTATCACCTTGGAAAAGCTATTAAAAATTGGTCCGTTTGCACAGATTAGAGCGCCGCCTTCGACGATGTCGCCTGAGGGCGCCAGAGGTTCGACCAATCCGCCTGCTTCGCGTACAATGATGACGCCAGCCGCAATGTCCCACGGTTTCAGACCACGCTCCCAGTACCCGTCATAGCGCCCCGCAGCCACATACGCCAAATCAAGCGCCGCTGCCCCAAATCGCCGCACGCCGGCGCAGGTCGGCATCAAACGCGCCAAATCCTGCAAGGTCGCTGGCAAATCGGCTCGGCCGGCAAAAGGCAGGCCCGTCGAAAAAATACTCTCGATCATCTTGCTGCGGCCAGACACCCGCAGCCGTGTCTCATTCATCCAGGCACCTGCGCCTTTTTCAGCAAAAAACAGTTCGTCCTTGCAAGCATCGTAGATCACACCAGCGACGATCTGACCTTTGTGTTCCAGAGCGATCGATACGGCCCAATGCGGCAGCCCGTGCAGAAAGTTTGTTGTGCCATCCAAAGGGTCGACGATCCAGCGGCGGGTCGGGTCTGTCCCCTCGTCCTCACCGCCCTCTTCGGCCAGCCAGCCATAGGTTGGCCGTGCGCTCATCAACTCGTCCTTGATAATTTTTTCGGCCGAAATGTCCGCCTTGGAAACAAAATCTCCCGCGCCCTTCATCGACACCTGCAGGTTTTCGACCTCGCGAAAGTCCTTGGCCAGAGCACGACCCGCTTTGCGGGCGGTTTTGATCATTATGTTGAGATTTGCACTACCGACCATATTCATGGGCTCCTGTCACGTCAGGACGCGCGTATACGTCGGCCGCAGGCAATTGCCAAGGGGCAGCGGACTTAACCCAGTTTAGTCTTGGAATGTCTGGTAGGTGCCCATCGCTGGAGCCGTCACTGGGCCTGCAATTTCCGCGCTTCAACCCGCGCGAGGCGGATCAGATCAGCCATGAACGGCTTGAGCCGGTCGTCGCTCCGAACCGCGGCGTACAGACGGCGGGTGAGACCTGCTGCGGTCAACGGCCGTGTCACGTAATCAGAGCTATACTTGACCTCGCGCACCACCCAGTCAGGCAATACCGATACGCCACGATTGGAGGCCACGAGCAGCAATATGACAGCCGTCAGTTCCACCTGTCTGATCGCGGCTGGTTCCACCTTGGCCGGGATCAGCAACTGGCTGAAAACATCCAATCGGGTCCGCTCTACCGGGTATGTAATCAGCGTCTGGCCGCGAAAATCTTCTGCTTCGACAAAGGCTTTTGCGGCCAACGGATGAGCAGAAGAAGCCACAAAAACCGGTGCGTAATCAAACAGTTCCACATATTCGACGCCGGGCAGATCTTCGGGATCGGACGACACAACAAGATCCACTTCTTCTTTGTCCAGCGCGGGCATCGCGTCAAATGCCAGACCAGGACGGATGTCTACATCAACGTCAGGCCATCTTTTGCGGAATTCTTCCAGCACCGGGAAAAGCCATTCAAAACAGGCGTGGCATTCGATGGCGATGTGCAATCGGCCTGTCTTGCCGCCACGCAAATTGGCAAATTCGTTTTGCATCGCCTCAAGTTGCGGCAAAACCGTCTCGGCCAGTCGAAGCAGTCGATGGCCGGCAGCGGACAGTTTCATCGGCTTTGAGCGGCGGATGAACAATTCGATCCCGGCTTGATCCTCTAATCCTTTGATCTGATGAGATAAGGCGGACTGCGTGATGTGCAATTGTTCGGCAGCGCGGGCCAATCCACCGGCCTCATGAATGGCCTTAATCGTGCGCAGGTGGCGAAACTCAATATGCATGTATTTGTGGTCCAGCTCATGTTGTTCTTGAATATTATGAAATTGTCTCACAATCAGGCAAGTGCGACAAGGGTTCAACAAATCAAAGGTGCCCAATTATGTCCGCGTCCCAGACCCCCGCAATCTCGTTTGAGTTCTTCCCACCCAAAGACCTGGCAGGCTCATTCCGCCTTTGGGATACGGTGCAATCTTTGGCACCGCTTGACCCGCGCTTTGTCTCTGTCACCTACGGCGCAGGCGGAACCACACGCGATCTGACGCGCGACGCAGTCGCGACACTACACGACGCCTCTGGGCTGAACGTTGCGGCGCATTTGACATGTGTCGATGCAACCCGCGCCGAAACGCTGCAAATTGCAGCCGATTTTGCGGCAGCCGGGGTAACTGACATCGTCGCGCTGCGGGGGGATCCGCCCAAAGGAACCACCCGTTTCACGCCTCATCCGGATGGATTCGAAAACGCCTGTGAACTGATCAGTGCGCTGGCTGATACCGGTAAATTCAACATCCGTGTGGGTGCATATCCCGAAAAGCATCCTGAGGCGGTAGACCTTAAGGCAGATATCGACTGGCTGAAACGCAAGTTGGACTCTGGCGCGACCGAGGCAATCACCCAGTTCTTTTTTGAAGCGGAAACGTTCTTTCGATTCCGCGATGCTTGCGCTGCCGCGGGGATCACAGCGCCGATTATTCCCGGCATTTTGCCGATTGAAAACTGGGTCGGCGCGCGAAAATTTGCGCTGCGTTGTGGCGCGAAAGTTCCTGTGTGGCTGGATGATGCATTTGACAAAGCTGTACGGGATGATCGTTGCGATTTGCTGGCGACTGCGGTCTGCGCCGAATTGTGCAGTGATCTGATTGACGGTGATGTGGATGCGTTACATTTCTACACATTGAACCGCCCCGATCTCACTCGTGATGTGTGTCATGCTCTGGGCGTAACCCCACGGGTTGAACTGCGCGACGTTGCGTAACAATTGCAGAGCATTTGCCTTCTTGTTGCAGTTTGATCAGCAACTCCAGAGTGATGGCGATGATGACATCATACCCATTCTGAGCCAGCCACGTGAATGACCGCGGAAATTGAGCCGATTTTAGCACCATGCCGTTTTCGAATTCTCGCCAAAGCAGGGTGTTAACAAACTCGAACAGCCTTTTCTAAGTCGCTAAACTACCAAGGGCGGCTTTTTGGTCTGTCCATCAGGCTGTCAATAATCAGGCTTAAAACCTCGCCCCGATTGTGTGCTCCAGATTTGCGGTAGATGGAATTGAGGTGCGACTTGATGGTTCCCTCGGCACTGCCGCGCATTTGCGCAATCTCTGCAATCCCCAATCCTTTAACCAAGAAGTTGGCCACATCTGTTTCGGATGGCGTCAGAGTCCAGCTTTGGAAATGGGCCAGGATCACTTCGTTCATTGCCGCAGAGGCGACTGACATGTTGCGCTCCAGATGGGCTTTGCGCCGTAGAAGTTCGAGAATGTATTTAGTCTCGAAAATGATGGCGGCGAAAATCGACAGCGTAGCTATGGCTTCAAGAGAAAGATAAAACCGGTTTGACCCCGACCGACCCGCTTCTTGATAATCTGCAATGATATCGCTGGCGAAGAAGAAGGCGCATAACACCTGAACGAGGATCAACAGCATTAGACTGTAGGGCAGCTTGTTGGATGTGCTCAGGTTGGGGATCAAAACAGGCTACCTATCAGAGTTCATAGTCTTGTATCCTGTCACCATGGCGCGGGGAAGGTTTGTTCTTAGCCGGGCACTTTCAAAAATGACCGCAAGAACATGTAAGACTATCGATACCTCAGCCCAGGCGACCGCGAATTCGTGTACTTCTTCAGGCCATTCGACTCCCCAAAACATATCGGTGGTCATCAGGTACCCTGATACAGAGATAACAAATATCGCAAGCAGCAAGTTGTAGATCATCCAAGCCCCCAATGGGGTGTGTCCGATGTGTTCGCGTTTGCGGCCCGTTGCAATGTCGGTAAGCTGTCCCGAGGCTGCCGTTGCACTGGGCGGAAAGCTGTCAAATCTGGCGTATTTGGTTCCGACAAAACCCCATATGATGCGAATTGCAATGAGGGCGGCCACTGCGTATCCGATCCAGATATGGAGGTCGCTGTCATCGTCCACGATGAGAGCGTTGGCAGTGAAAAAACCAACAAGCGCCCAGTGAAATACACGCACGAGCGGGTCCCAAACTTTTACCTTTTTCATACTCTTCCCCTGTCGCTTGTGGTGCCGCGATGGCGCGCGGCCACCGCAGCAGTTTTCCGATGTGATTAATCGTCGATTTCAGTGCGCACGATCTCAAGCGCTGCATCCAGAAACACCTCAAATCGCTGCCCGTCTTTTTTGGCGTAAGCTTCATAAAGGCCGTCTTCGATCTTGATTTTCCCGACCTCATAGCCTTCTGCGGTCAGCATAGTTTGAATCCTTTGGGTCACTTCATCGGTGAGTTCGACTTTGTCACCCGCTGCCATTGCACCCGCGATTGGGAACGTCAGAGCGACACAGATTGCGAGTGTGGAAATGATGCCTGATTTCATGGTGATATCCTTTGATATAGTCTTGGGTTCTAGATGTGCAGCGTCCTGCGCCACCAGATCGATATTGGGTGCCCTGCCGCTTTTCGATATCCACCGGGAGTTGCAGATCGCAGAATTCGTCTGATGGTTTAGCGATCTGCAACTTTGGTTTAGGCCCCTCCACGTCCAATCCAGGTGGTACACAGACGTGAACATAGCCGCCGCGCGGCATTGGGTTTGCTTGCGAGATTGGATAAGCATAGGCCATATAGAGATGTGAATTTGATGGGTTCGCAGGACTTGCAAATCAGCAACCTCTTCCAGCCCATCTGCAGGAATGTTAGCCAAGGAACCATGACTTACCTTCCCCGCCCTTTTGACCTGTTTGTCACATTTTACACAATCGCTGCCGGCGCCGCGGGCGCGGCGATTGGGTATATGCTGGGGTTGCCGGTTTTTCTTCTGACCGGACCGGCCATCGCGATCAGCGCAATCGGCCTCGCCGGCGTCCGATTTGAAATCACACCGCTGGTCCGGGATATCACCTTTGTCTTCATCGGCATCGGCATTGGCTCTGGCGTAGCCCCAGAAACAGCAGAGGCGTTCCTCAACTGGCCGCTGGCCTTCGCTTTCCTTGCGCTCATGCTGATTGCAACCCTGATCGCCTGCCGGGAACTTTTGCGGCGCATCTTTGGATTTGATGAGCGCAGCGCGGTTCTGGCGGCGTCGCCGGGCCATCTGAGTTTCGTCATCAGTCTAAGCGAAAGCCTTGGCATCGACATAACCAAAGTGGCTGTCGTTCAATCGGTTCGACTGCTGGCACTGACCTTATGTGTGCCTTTTGTTGCTCTGTTCTTTGGGATCAATGTGGAGGCCGGCTTTCTGCCCGCCGGGCAGATCATGCAGGTCCACTATGCCGTGGCGCTGTTTGGCGTCGCTCTTGTCGTTGGGTTGCTACTCAAGCGCATGAACGTGCCCGCCGCATTGTTGGTCAGCGCAATGGCAGTGTCCGCCATTGCACATCTGTCCAATTGGGCGCCTGGCGTGCTCGCGCCTGCGGTTACAAACACCTGCTTTGTGATCATGGGAACGCTGATTGGCACCCGTTTTTCAGGGATCAGCCTGTCTCATCTTGGCAAATCCCTGTCCGCTGGCCTTGCCACAACAGCTCTTACGGTTCTGTTTGCTCTGATCGCGGCCATTCCGACCGCGCTGCTTCTCGAGATGCCGATCGCACATGTTCTGGTGGCCTTTGCGCCCGGCGGGCTGGAAACCATGATTGTCATGGGGGCGGTTCTTGGCGCCAATCCCGGCTTTGTTGCCGCCTGTCATGTGGGGCGTCTGTTAATGTTGACCATCCTGGTACCTGCCATATTGACCCGCTCGTCAAAACAGCGATGAACGGCCGCAACCCAGACCGTCACGATTTCCGTCAGGTTTCACGGGTTGTGCCGAACCAACCCCGAAAGACCGAAGGCGCCGAGCGTTGTTCGACGCTTTCATGGATGCGCTCTGACGGATCCTGCCCGACGATGCGGGACCGTCTGGTAATAAACATGCTGCCATAGCCGCGCCAATTTCCCATCGACGGCGCATTGGCATCCGTAGGGAACCGATCTTTCCAGCCAGCGGGCAACGGCAAGCCACAGCTTTCCGCCTTATCCAGCATCCAGACAAGTGGGATGTTGGCAAGCGGACGGGCTGCCTCATAACCACTCAGGTGACCTCCAACATCACCGTGCAACCCTGGAAACCAAACCTGTTCTACCCGTTGACCGTTGCACGCTTCGGTGCCGTCCCACATGACCGGCTTGTAGGCCACCCGCGTCTCGTCGTGGGCAAGCGCGTGAAACCCATGCCGTACATGTTTGCCCAGCGCATGGTTGTGAAAGGCGTGGTGCTTTACGCTGAGCCGCCACAGAATCGGGGCGGTGATACCCAACGATTTGACGGTGTCCCACACTCCGATCAATTCGATCTCAACATTAGAGTGACAATAGGCTGCCGCAAAGGCCTGGGCAATGTCGCCCTCGGGGTTACATTCATAGTGGCGATAGACATCACGAATATTGCGTTCCGTTGCATGTTCGGCTTTGACGAGGCCAACTAGATCGATCACGCCAGCAAGCGAACGAACGGCATAGGCACCTCGGGAATAGCCCATCAGGTAAATTTTGTCGCCGGGGCGATATCGCGAAGCAAGGTAGCCGTAGGCCCGCCTGATCATCCGGTTAATCCCACGACCGGCAATAACATTGGGAAGAGCGCGCCAGTTTTTCAGTTGAATGCCCGCCTCGTAATAAACCGAAACCCCGGCCCCGGTTTCGCGCACCAGTTTGTAGGTGGTGCCGGCATGGGTCTCAAACCCCGGGCTGAGCGAAGACATCGTACCGTCAAGAATGATTAGATGGGCGACTGGTCCGCGTCCGCGCGGCTGCGGCGACTGACTACGGGTTAGTCGCGCCCGTAACCATCCCGGAAGAAGGTTATTCAGTCGCGACAGGTCCATCGTGTAATAATTCCCATACTTTGTGCGGCGTGAAGGGCATGTCGGCTTGGCGAACTCCGCGATCCCATAATGCATCTTGCACGGCATTGGCGACAGCCGCCATGGACCCGACGGTCCCGGCCTCGCCGCAGCCTTTCATGCCCATGATATTGGCCGTCGAAGGCACCGGTTCCGACGTGAACTGGATCATGGGTATATCATCGGCGCGCGGCATCGCATAGTCCATGAAACTTGCTGTGAGCAGTTGCCCGTCGCCGTCGTAGACAACCCGCTCGGTCAGCGCCTGACCGATGCCTTGCGCGACACCACCATGTACCTGACCTTCCGCCAGCATCGGGTTGATAAGATTACCAAAATCATCGACCACTGTGTAACGCTCAACCCGCGTCACGCCCGTAGCACAGTCAATAACAACTTCCGCGACATGTGCGCCGTTCGGATAAGATCGCGCAGGTAAAGTTGCGATTTCCTGATGCACCAAAAGATCCAAACACCCATCGGCGCGGGCCATCTCAGCCGCTTCCAGCAGGGTTGGCGTCAGGTTTGATCCGGGCGCGCGAAATGTTTCATTGTCAAAAGTCATCTCGTGTTCTTTCACGCCGAGCTTATCAGCCAGATAAGGCGTGAACGCGGCAATCATCTTAGCAACCGTCGCCAGAGTTGCATTTGTCTGCACCGTCACAGAGCGGGACCCACCAGTTCCGCCCCCGGCTTTGATCAGATCGCTGTCGCCCTGCACTACAAAGATCCGGTCCGCCGGAATGCCGGTTTGATCCGCCAGAAACTGCGCGTACACTGTCTCGTGTCCCTGCCCATTTGACTGGGTTCCGACATAGATGTTCACGGTATTATCCTCGTTAAACACAACTTTCGCGCCTTCCGAAGGATCACCCAAAATACTTTCAATATAGTAACATAACCCCTGCCCGCGGAGCAAACCGCGCTTCGCGTCTTGTGCTTTGCGCGCACCAAACCCGGCGGAATCCGCCTTGAGTGCTGCACGCGCCAGCACTTTGTGAAATTCTCCCACATCATAGATTTCGCCCGTTGCAGACACATATGGAAACGCCTCCGGGGCGATAAAATTGCGCCGCCGCAGGTCCCACGGCTCAACACCCAATTCACGGGCCGCTCGATCCATGACCCGCTCTAAAACGTAGATCGCCTCGGGCCGACCGGCTCCGCGATAGGCATCCACCTGCACGGTGTTGGTGTAATAGCCCTCGACCTGCAACCATGTGGTCTGCACATCGTAAGGGCCCATAAGCACTTTTGAGAACAGCTGGGTCTGAATCGGTTGACCCATCTGGGAATTGTAGGCCCCCAGATTACATTTCGTTTGGACGCGGTACGCCGTGATCTTGTGGGTCTCGTCAAACGCCAGTTCGGCCAGTGAAACCAGATCGCGGCCGCCATTGTCGCTCAGCATGGCTTCAGTCCGCTCTGACATCCAGCGTACCGGGCAGCCCAGAACGCGGGCCGCGTGGGCAACAACAAAGTACTCAGGGTAAGCCATAGCCTTCATGCCAAAGCCACCGCCTACATCCGGGTTGGTGACCCGAACCTGCTCTTTCTCCAAGCCCAACATCAGGCTCAGATGATCTTTGAGGCCCCAGACCCCCTGCCCGTTAAAGGCCACGTGAAGACGATCGCCCTCCCATTCGGCGTAACACCCACGTGGTTCCATCGAATTGACGATGATACGGTTATCGCCAACCTGCAGACGGACCACATGCGCGGCTTTGGCAAACGCGGCCTCCGTCGCATCCTGGTCCCCCATTCCCCAGTCAAAGGCGCGGTTTTCGGGGGCCTCGGCGTGGATCACCTGCCCCCCCGCCGCAACATCAATCTTGGCGGGCAATTCGTCATAATCCAGATCAATCAGTTCTGCAGCATCGCGCGCTTGTGTTAGCGTATCAGCGACAATTACCGCCACCGGCTCGCCTACAAATCGCACACGGTCTTTCGCAAGAACATGACGTTTCGGGGCTGCAGCAGGGGTGCCGTCACGATTGTCCAGAATCGCGGCTGGCATGGCCGTTTTCACCCCGGCAGCCTCCAATTCGTCGACAGTCAGGATCAGGTGAACGCCGTCAGCCGCACGGGCATGCTCAAGATCAAGCGCCCCGATCTCTGCATGGGCGACGGGAGAGCGAAAGACAAAGGCATGCAAGGCCCCATGTGGTGCGATATCATCAACGTAACGTCCCTGCCCTGTCAGGAACCGCACGTCTTCCACACGTTTAACCGATTGGCTTTTTCCGAACTTTTCCATGATCTGCCCTTCGCATTTTGCGTTGGATCGGACACTAGCCTGACGCGCGCCGGTGTCCAGTAGATCAGTGTAAGGATTGAACGCTTATCACATCTCGCAAACCGTAGCCGTTGAAAGCAGTACTCATGGCGATTGAATAGGCACCCATTGCGTCGAACAGCACATAATCGCCCACTGCCGTGTCATCCGGCAGCGGCAATCCGTCTGGCAGCCGATCAAGACTGTCACAGGTTGGTCCGAATATGACACGAGGGCGCGGGGCTCCTTTGCGCCCACTGCCCGCCGGGCAAAGGACACGCACCCGATCCGGCAAGGTCATATCACGCAAGTCTGCCAAGCCACCGTATACGCCGTCGTTCAGAAACATGGTGTCTGGCCGGCGCAGCCCCTTCACCCGCGCCAACAGCGAAAAGCTCTCAGCAACCATTGCTCTTCCCGGTTCGCAGATCAGAGGTGGCGCGGTCGGGCCGAAAGCACGTGCAACAGATTTGGAAATCACTTTGAAAACCGCCTGCAGATCAGGAGCCGTTCCGGCCCGATGCGCTGCAAACCCGCCGCCAACGTTCAACCTTTTGATTGTCACGCCAGCAGCGGCGGCAATCTGCGCTGCCGCATCAACATATGTAGCCCAAACCTGCGGGTCATCGCACTGAGTTCCCGGATGAAAACACAAAGCCGGCGAAAAACCCATGGCAACCACCTGCTGTAGCAACCTGGCGGCCTTTTCCGGTGTCGCGCCGAATTTTGTCCCGAAATCGTAAGCAGCTCCAGAGACTGGCAAAGCAAAACGTACTGCGATTTCTGCGCACCTTGGCACGGCGCGCAACTTGTCCAGCTCAGCCCTGTCATCCACGGACCAACTCGACACACCCAAAGAGATCCCGACGGCGATTTCTGCATTTGACCGTACCGGGTTGTTGTAATGCAAGGTTGCCTGCTTCAAAGCGCGCCGCACCGCATGCATCTCTGCGGGCGAGGCAACATCAAACGCCGTTATCCCGGCGCCGACCAGATTATCCAGCACAACCGCACTGTCGTTGGCTTTGACCGCATAAGTCACTAGGCCCTCGAATCCGGTTCGGAAGGCAATTACAGTTGCGTGCAATTGAGAGGGGCTGAAATACAATACCGGGTGGTCCGGCGTTGTGCGCTCCAGATGTGCCATCGGATCGCGCCATAACAAGGGCTGCTGCTGCATTGGGCCTCTCACTGCTTTTTTGTAAGGATCGCCCAGTTCTCCGTCGATTCATCGCGTTATTTATGACATTATAGAGTCAATTATCGTCACAATAACGAGACAGACATGCAATTAGACGAAAAAGATCATCAGCTGCTGCGGATGTTGACAGACAACGCGCGGCTGCCGGTTAGCACAATTGCGCTGACGTTGGGATTGGCCCGCACGACGGTACAGGCGCGCCTCGAGCGTCTTGAACGCGGCGGCGTCATTGCCGGATATACATTGCGCACCGGCAGTCAGTTGCAGCCACGCCTGCGCGCGACAGCTCTGGTCGGCATCGAACCACGCAGCACTCCGGCGGTGCTTGATCGGTTGCGCAGTCTGAAAGGAGTAGAGCTGGTGCACACCACATCCGGGCGATTTGATCTCATGGTCCAGATTGCAGCAGATACAACCGAAGAACTGGACAAAACATTGGATCAGATTGGCGAAGCGCGTGGCGTGCGCAGTTCAGAAAGCCTGATCCATCTTGCGACAAAGTTGGACCGAACCATGGTCTCTGCGACGTGAATGGATTGGGTGAGAACTTGCCTTGTGCAAATGACGTGGCGTCACGCGCGTTCAGCGTATTCCATCGATTCAGTGTTCACCACGATGTCTTCATCCTGACCAACAAACGGAGGCACCATCACCCGTGCGCCATTGTCCAGAATTGCCGGCTTGAATGAATTGGCCGCAGTCTGACCTTTGACAACCGGTTCGGTCTCGGCGATCTTGCAGATGACTTTCTGCGGCAGTCTTGCGTGCAACGCCTCGGCCTCGTGAAATTCGACAACAATGGTCATGCCGTCCTGCAGAAACGGGCGTCGCTCGCCCAATAGGTCAGCAGGGATCTCAACCTGTTCGTAGGTCTGTGTGTCCATAAACACCAGCATTCCATCGTTTTCATAAAGGAACTGCTGATCCTTCTGTTCCAACCGCACCCGCTCGACTTTGTCAGCAGACCGGAACCGTTCGTTCAGCTTTGACCCGTTGCGCAAATTTTTCAGCTCGACTTGCGCAAAAGCGCCACCTTTTCCGGGCTTGACGTGATCAACTTTTACAGCGGCCCAAAGGCCACCATTATGCTCCAGCACGTTACCGGGGCGAATTTCATTTCCGTTGATTTTGGGCATGTGGCGAAACCATAATAAAAGGTTGATGGATTGTTGCGCGCACCTATATCTGGCGGGATGGAGGCTGGCAAGACAACCATATGTCGTGCTGCACCTGCAGAATGCCATGCGCGGACTGCATGGCTGCTATGCGAATTTGGGGTATCCGAATCGATTTTGATCAGCCATAAAGAGCGCCAGTCCGAAAACACAAGAGCAAGAATAATAAGGAAGACGAGATGAGAGATTTCGTTGACGGCACAGCCTTTAATAACGAGCAAGGCAATCGTGCACGTAAACTATTTGCAGCCGTTGTACTGGCTGCCCTGGATGACGCCATTGCAGACGACAAAAAGTATGGCAATGGTCCGGAACAGATCGCCCGCTGGGCCCGTTCTCGCGACGGGCGCGAGGTGTTGTCATGCGCCGGTATCGACCCAAATGAACGGGTTGTTACAGGACTGATGGATTTTGTTGGCAAAGGGGTGCGCACTTCCGTGGCACTTTCACGCGAAGAGAGCGAGCGCCGCAATGCCGCTCTACAAGCCGAAGCTGCCTGATTTCGTTCACAATTTTTGAAAATTAAAGCGCGCTCTTAGGGGCGCGTTTTTCATTTTGACCGGGCGAGTCCAAACCCGGCCGTCTTTGACGCGGAATCTCGCATAGCGAGGTCTTGATCTACGCCAGCGTTCAAGCATCAGCAGCAACTGTCTGATCCCCAATAGTCGCGCAGTGAGCAGATCCCAAAATCAATCCACAGCAGGCACGCCCTTTTCAACTGAAGCGCAGCGCAGGAGACTCACATGGCCCGCCATCAACGCGCGCGCATTCGCGTTGTGGAACCCGGGTCATAGGCTGACTACTCGGGCAGAAACCGATTCTGAGTCAGGTCTGAATCGGGTCTTCAGTCATTAGGATACCCCGGCAAATTTCAGGGCGAATTGAACTGTGCCGCACCAGTCAGAGCGATTGTTCACATAATCGGCGATAAAGCGCCCAAAAAAATAGCAAATACCAAGCGTTCAAAGAACAGTTTTTGCATAGGCAACGCGCCATCCACCCTAGGAAGGGCCATGCTTTGCGCCACGCAACGAGGCGCGCACATGTGAAAAAGCCACACCAGTCCAACACGTCGAACGACGCTTGCGTCAACAGGCACCGAATAGTGCTGAATTGGTCAGTCACGTCTATTGCCCTCGAACCGATAACAATAAACGATACCTGATGCGTCGTCGGGTTCATTGCTCTTCCCCTGCCCGCTCTGCCTGATACACAAATCATAAGACGGGAGAGCATCACATGGCCAAGTCCATCATGATTCAGGGGACCGGCACCAATGTCGGCAAATCGGTGATCGTCGCCGGGCTGGCGCGGGCTTTTGTGCGGCGCGGACATGTGGTGCGCCCGTTCAAGCCTCAGAACATGTCCAACAATGCCGCCGTTACTCCCGAAAACGGAGAGATCGGCCGCGCGCAAGCATTACAAGCGCGCGCTGCCCGCGTCGCACCACACACGGATATGAACCCGGTTCTGTTGAAACCGCAAAGCCAAATCGGAGCACAAGTTGTGGTTCAGGGTCAGGTGCTCGGCACGTATGCCGCGCGCAAGTACAGCCAGCTAAAGCCGGACCTCATGGCGGCAGTTCTGGAGAGCTTTTATCGTCTTTCAAGTCAGTGTGATCTGGTTATCGTTGAAGGTGCTGGCAGCCCGGCAGAAACCAATCTGCGCGAAGGTGACATTGCAAATATGGGGTTTGCGACGACAGCGGGTGTTCCCGTTGTTCTGTTGGGTGACATCGACAGAGGCGGCGTAATTGCACAGATCGTCGGAACCGCTGCGGTTCTGGACTCGCGTGATCTGGTGCAGATCAAAGGCTTCGCCGTAAATAGATTTCGAGGCGATATCAGCCTCTTTGATGGCGGGGTACTCGACATATGTTCGCGAACCCGGTGGCCATCGCTGGGCGTCATCCCGTGGTTTGACGCTGCCAGACAGCTGCCCGCAGAGGACAGTATGGACATCAAATCGCAGACCGGTGCTCGCTACAAAGTAGTCGTTCCGCGGCTTCCGGGCCTTGCCAATTTTGATGATCTGGACCCGCTTGCGCAAGAGCCGGATATATCTGTGCAATTTGTCGAGCCGGGCACCGCACTGCCCGGCAACGCCGATCTGATCCTGATCCCCGGTAGCAAAACCACGTTAGCAGATCTGGCGGTTTTTCGAGCAGCGGGATGGGATATTGATTTGACCGCGCACATCCGGCGCGGTGGGCAGGTGGTCGGCATCTGCGGCGGATACCAGATGCTCGGCAAGACAATCGCAGACCCACTGGGGATCGAAGGTGCCCCCGAAACCGTTCAGGGGCTGGGGCATCTGGATGTGCATACTGTAATGGCACCGCAAAAGCGCTTGGCGCAGGTCAGCGGAACCTATTCAGGCAACGGTTCGCCCGTCAGCGGATACGAAATCCACATGGGACAAACAGACGGGCCGGACTGTGCACGCGCGTGGTTAACGATTGACGGCACATCAGCCGGTGCCGCCTCGGCAACTGGCAAGATCAGAGGCTGCTATATTCACGGTCTGTTTGCCTCTGATGCGTTTCGCAAGGGCTTTCTCGAAGAGCAGGGGCACCTCTCTGACCTGAATTATGACGCGCAGGTCGAGACTGTCCTGGATGCCCTTGCCGACCATCTGGAAACTTACATGGATCTTGACCATTTATGGGCAATTGCAGAAGACGTTGTACCACACGAGCGGTCGTGACCACCCTGCCCTGTAAGCGACTATTCCAGTTCTTTGGCAGCCAATGCGCGCTGAAGTTCCCTGCGCACAAGCTTGCGCACGTTATGGGTGATCCGCTCGCCAAGCGATCCTTCCAGTTCCTGACGTACGATATCGCTGACTAGTTCACGTAGGGCGTCTTCATCAAGCACTGCATCGTCTATGGCAAATGAGGCTTCGCGACTGGAGTTGTCAGGGTCGCCCTGCGGATCAGCAGTGATGTCACCTGCCAGATCTACAATTGTCACATCTTCGTCTGCGACGTCTTCTGTCGCCGCAGGTTCACCCGCTTCATCCTCACCGTCTAACAAAGTCGGGTCTTCGTCGATTGCTTCCTCAGGCTCAATAACCCGTGCCTCAGCCTCATAGGTCTCTTGTGCCGAGGGCGTAACCCGACCGACTTGATCTCTAGTGAACGGCGCGCCAGATCCATCCAGATCAATGTGATCCTCCCATGCCAAACTGCCCACGGAAGTTCCGGCGTATTCATCTACGCTGTCGCCATCCGGTTCCCATTGATCAGGTGTCTGCGCAATGACGGCTTCCAGAGCGGCAATCTTGGCCGTCAACTCTTGTGGTGGACCCGCGTCTGTTGGCGTGTTTGAGGCCGGCTCGTTTGCCGGTTCAGTGTTTTCCTCAAGGGCAGCCCGTTCATCTTTGTCGTTAGCCGCTTCCGAGTCATCAATCTCTGCACTGTATGGTTCAGGGTCTGTCAGAAGCAGAGTGCTCGGTTTTTGCACTTCAATCGACTCGACAGTCTCAATGGTGCTTTCGTCAAGTTCCGCTTCTTCGTTTGCTTCAGCTGTTGCAGTTTCACCTTCAGATGTTGCCGTTTCATCTTCAGCTGTCTCAGGCGTGAGTGTGAGTCTCTTGCGCGCCCGAAACAGAAACCGCAATTCTTCGGGATCAATCTCGCTGCGCGATCCGTACGCTGCAGGCTCTGCTTGGTCAGCCTCGATGACTTCGTCCGCAGCCTCGCCTTGACGGTCGCTTACGTCTGATTCCATCCCATCATCGACAAGTGACGCATCCCAATGAGGAGTAGTCTGCGCCGCAATCTCAGCGTCTTCCTGCGCACGAACAGTCGATGTTGCCCCATCATCATGGTCAACATCAATTTGGTCAACATCATTGGGCGGTGTAACTTCTCGCACCACAGCAACACGCAAAGCCGGGGTGAGCACCAGCCGATCAGCACCTGGCTGCGCCGCCTCATTGTTGGGCTTGGTCCCTTCTTGCGACCCACGGCCCACCGGCCGGGTATCGCTGGAAACAAGTCGCCGGATAGAAGACAGCACATCTTCTACTTCTGCATTGGTAACTGGGTTTGACATTTTTGTTATTCCGCTCTCGCCCCATCCGATAATAGCAATTGGTTGGCGCTCCTACAACCGATAGAGAAAATTGTTATTCTTTTCCCAGCGCTCGCAAAACCTTGTCCAACTGCCGACCCTGTTTGCTGCGCGCGATAGGCGCATCTTTTGCAAGATTGTAATAGGCAGCCGGGTCATAGCGTTCGACTGGAAGATTCAACTGTTCTGCAGTCAGTGATCCCAATGACGCCAAAACCGCATACGCGGCAATCGACTCTTCAGACTGAGCAGAGATTCGTTCCGCCTCTGCATCAAGAAGTTCCTGTTCGGCGTTCAGAACATCCAGCGTTGTCCGGGCTCCTAGCGTCGCTTCTTCTTGGATCCCGCGAAAGGCAATCCGTGCGGCAACTATCTGCTGCTCGGATGCCTCAAGTGCGGCACGTGCAACGACCCGCTGTGCAAGCGCATTGCCGACATCCTGCTGAATATTGTGGCGTACCCTGTGGAGGCTGCCGCGCGCGGCGTCCCTATTGGCCGCAGCTTGGCGAACGGATGATGTCAATGCCCCCCCCGCATAGATGGTCTGACGAAGCCTCAGTCCAACAATTGCCGACTGATTGAACTGACTAGAGTCCAAATCGTCATCCGAAAGCAAAGTACCATCCAAAGAGACGACGGGCCGCATATTGGCTTCGGCGCGAAGAATATTCAACTCAGTTGCCGCGATCTGACGTTGCACCTGAAGGATGTCGGGGTGACTGCGCACGGCTTGAAGTTTGGCTGCCTCCACATCTGAGCGCGCCTGAGGAAGACGCGTTGGCGCAACAAGTTGTCCCGGCGGTCGACCAACAACATTGCGATATTCTTCTTGCGAAATAAACAAGTTGCCGCGTGAGCGCGCCAATGTTGAGCGCGCAGCAGCAAGACGCGATTCGGCCTGCGCTACATCCGTCCGCGTCACTTCTCCGACCTCAAACCGATCTTGCGCCGCCCGCAACTCTTCCGTCAGCAAGCGCTGACTGTTTTGCGCCAGATCGACAAATTCGACTGCACTGATCACGCCAAAGAAGGCATTGACGGCCCGCAGGAAAACACTCTGTTCGATCGAGAGCAGACCATAACGCGTGGCCAGCACGGTTTCTTTGGCGGCTTCAACTGCCAATTTGGAACTGCCGCCATCATATAGCAGAATTTCGGCCGTCAACCGCAAGGCAAAATTGGTCGAATTGGCGTTCGTGATCAGGGCCCCAGGAATCGCAAGGCGGCTGGTGCTGGAGTTGCCTTCAAACCCGGCAGACCAGCTGATAATCGGTCTAAGAACTGACGCAGCAAGCGCCACATCTTCGTCCGCCGCCCGCAACAGGGCGCGGTTCTGTTCAAGAAGCCCACTGTGAGTATAGGCCCCCACCAGTGCATCCGCCAAAGTCTCGGCTCGGCTTTGCAGTGGCGTCAGAACAGCAACAGCCAGTCCCAATATCAGGATCGCCACACTTGTTCGTCTTTGCCGATTGGTTTTAGTCATTACCGCAATATTCCTCTTGGATCAAAACGCAAACGAAGCAACCTTTTCGAAACCGGCCAATACTGGTGCCCCAGCGTTGAACGCGAAACGCCAGTTGATCTGACCGTCAATCTTGTAGCCAACCCGCATCATCCCCAGCGCACCCTCCATAAACAGGCATGCTATCCGTCCGCCGTCTTTCAGTTGATCAAGCAAGGCTGAGGGCACGTCCTCCACTCCGCCCTGAACCGTGATCACGTCGTAAGGACCGTGTTCAGCAGCGCCATCGGCCAGCGGACCGACATGCATGATCACGTTGTCAGCCCCCGCTTCCGATAACAGGCTCTGGGCCTCAGTCGCGCGTTGCTCGTCGGAATCAACAGCCACTACCGCCTCTGCCATTTGGGCGATCACCGCAGCGGAATAGCCAAAGCCACTGCCAATATCCAAAACCAGTTCGTCACGTTGTATGTCCAGCGCATCCAGCATTTTTGCCAACGTGCGAGGCTCCAGCAGGAAGATCCCATCCCCCAGAACCATGTTTTCGCTCATATAGGCGGCTTCGCGTTTTGTGTCAGGAACAAAAACCTCACGCGGCACAGCCAGCATCGCTTCGATGATTGGAAATTTGGTGACATCAGACGGACGCACTTGCGTATCGACCATCATTGTACGGCGGGCGGCAAAATCTGGCATATTGTTAACTCTTCGGCTCGGAATCTGTTGCTACCGGTGTCGCACATCTTTGCTCGCGCAGCAACGGGAGGCAAATTCTATTGGCCGCAAAAACCACGCGGCTCTTGCGGGCCTCAAACAGATGGGCTAATCGATCAAAACCACAGCGACCTGAGGCGAGTTGGCGGAGTGGTGACGCAGCGGATTGCAAATCCGTCCACGCGAGTTCGATTCTCGCACTCGCCTCCATTTAAAATCAATGGCTTACATGAAAAGACCCGCTACGCTGGCGGGCCATTTTACAATCCATTTTACAATAGACGTTCATTAATCGTTCTCTTTGGAACGATTAATGATCCGCAAGACTTCGTCCGTTTCTTCTGGTGACATTTGCGCATAGCGCTCAATCATTGCCGCTGCCGTGCGCAGAGACCACCCCATACAAGCAGCAATCTGCGCGAGAGAGAGGCCTTCGCGTAGAAGGCGTGTAGGCCCCCGCAAGATCCTCTCAGGTGATTAAATCCCTTGATGAAACGCATGTAGAATTTTGCGCTCGCATCGACAAGCTTTCACAGCAGGCAGGGGGCATTGATGAAATGAGCGACGACGCGATGCAAGCCGCGATTGACGCTCTGGGTGAAGTCATTGCAGACATGAACAAGAAGGTG
>RCNF010000292.1_pt1 | contig 24528 bp, 22 predicted proteins | sample 2041311 | NCBI WGS metagenome assembly RCNF01 (sample SAMN09708228, study PRJNA481090) | Marine sediment metagenome, whole genome shotgun sequencing project. | biome: marine sediment; feature: ocean; material: sediment; isolation source: Sewage treatment plant 2 marine sediment (STP2) ... | reverse complement strand
CGACCCAGTCAGATTCAGACCGAGGAGGTCGACCTGCGTTTGCTTGCGAGCGAAGTGGTCGCAGTTGCCCGCGGCGAAGCGACAGCCAGCAACGGCGTGGAGATCGACGAGATCGAATCGAATGAGCCCATCGTCGCCATCGTCGATCCCGATCGGATGCGACAGGTCGTTTGGAACCTCCTCAGGAATGCTCTGCAGGCGTCTCCTCGTGGCGGCAAGGTCGAGGTTCGAACCGGACGAAATCGAGGGGGGTGCGCGTTTCTGGAGGTTGCCGACGAGGGACCTGGAATCGAGGAAGCTCAGAGGGAGCACCTTTTCGACATGTTCTATTCTGGTCGACGGCACGGCGTCGGTCTTGGCCTCGCCCTGGTGAGGCAGATTGTCGACCAGCACAGAGCGCGAATCGAAATCGTCGACCGCGACGGCCCGGGCACGTGCTTTCGGGTAACTCTGCCGACGAACGAGGACTCGGTCAGACCGCCCCCAAGAGCTCCGACAGGCGAGCGCCCGGATCCTCGGAGCGCATGAGGCCTTCGCCGATCAGAACTGCATCGGCACGACTCTTAGCGACCTCGCGAAAATCGTCGGCCGATCGGATGCCACTCATGAATACAGCGACGCAGCCTGCTGGAATTCCGTCGATGCACCGGCGTGCCGCGCTCATATCGACGTCGAACGTGCTCAAATCCCGCGCGTTGACACCGATGATGGTCGAGCCCGCCGCAACGGCCCGATCGACTTCGGAGGCGCTCGCGGCTTCGACGACCGGTTCCATCCCGAGCATCCGAATCTGCCGGATCAGCGTGTGGAGCTCGGAATCCCCGAGGGCGCGAACCAGCAAGAGGACGAGCGACGCGCCGACATCGTACGCCAGATCAACTTGAACGGGATCGAGCAGGAAGCCCTTGTAGAGCACCGGAACGCTCACCGACTTGGCGATTCGCCGCACCAATAGGGGCGAGCCCCCAAACCCAGGCCCGTCGGCCAGCACACTGACGGCCGCCGCCCCAGCACGTTCGTACGCTTGAGCGACCCGCACGCCCTCACCGGCGCTCGATGGCCGAATTTCACCCGCGCTAGGGCTTCGAAACTTCACCTCGGCCAGCACCGACGGAGGACCGCCCGGTGCACGCCGCAGGGCTCGAATGCCTCGTTCGGACCTCTCGTGCTGCGGCGGTCGCTCGATGGCCCGCATGGCACGAAAGTGGCGGCGGCGTCTCTCGTTTTCGCGACGTTTGCGCGCGAGAATTTCGGAAAGGAAATCGGTCATGCGCTTTGCGTGAAATGAGCCCAACGCTCGAGCATCCGTTTGGCGTCTCCGGTGTCGATCGCCTCGGCAGCCCGTTCCGCTGCGGCCCTCAAATCGCCCGCGAACCCCGTGACTCGGAGTGCAGCAGCAGCATTGAGCAGGACGGCGACACGTGCCGGCCCCTGCACGCCGTCCAAGACCTCGCGAATGATTTCGGCGTTGCGCGCTGCATCCCCGCCGGCCAGGGCTTCGACCGGCACTTCCGAAAGCCCAAAATCGCCGGGACGAACTTCAAACCTGCTGACTTCCCCGCTCGCCAACTGCGCAATTGAGCTCGCCCCCGCTGGGGATACTTCGTCGAGCCCTCCTTCGCCATGAACGACCCAAGCGGCGGTCAGACCGAGTGCTCCCAGAGCCTGCGCCAGCTGCTCGATCCGCGTGGGGTCGTAAACACCGACCAGCTGGTGGCTCGCCGACGCCGGATTCGAGAGCGGCCCAAGCAGATTGAATAGCGTGCGAACGCCTAGCTCCCGGCGCACCGGTGCGGCGTGTCGCATCGCCGCGTGATGGCTTGGCGCAAACAGGAAACCGATCCCCACCTCCTCGATGCATTTCACGACTTGCCGTGGCCCCAGGTCGATTCGAATTCCCAATGCTTCGAGGACATCGGCGCTCCCGGCCTTTGAAGACACCGCGCGGTTTCCGTGCTTTGCGACCGCAACGCCCGAGGCCGCCGCAACGATGGCCGCCGCAGTGGATATGTTGAACGTGTGTAGGCCGTCCCCTCCGGTCCCGCAGGTATCGAGAAGCGGGCCGTTGACCTCCGGTCGAATTGTCTCGCAGTGCTTGCGCAGCGATCGAGCGGCGGCGGCAATTTCGATTGCAGACTCGCCCTTCATGCGGAGCGCCACGACGAACGCAGCGATTTGCGCAGCCGACGCGTCACCGTCGAGGATCGCGTCCATCGCAGCTTCGACATCGCCGGGAGACAAGTCGTGACCCGCCACGATTTCCTTGATCGCGTTCGAAATCACGACCGCACTGCCTCTAGGAGCGATGACAACCAGTTTCGAATCAAATGATGGCCATGCTCGGTCAAGAACGACTCGGGATGGAACTGCACCCCCTCGATCGGGAGCTCCGAATGACGGATACCCATGACTTCGTCGCGATCGGTCCAGGCGGTGACCTCGAGCACGTCGGGAAGCGTGTCGCGCTTCACGATCAGAGAGTGGTAGCGCGTCGCGGTCAGCGGGCTCGGTAGATTCAGGAAAACGCCGCGACCTTCGTGAATGATCTCTGAGGTGCGCCCGTGCATCAGTCGGTCGGCCCTCACTACCGACGCGCCGAAGTGCTGCGCGATGCTCTGGTGCCCGAGGCAGACGCCGAAAATCGGAGTCACCGACCCGAGCGCTGCGATGAGATCGAGACTGACCCCCGCTTCTTCGGGCCTTCCGGGACCAGGGCTAATCAGCACTCCGCTCGGCTGAAGCGCGCGAATCTCGTCTACGGTGATCGCATCGTTTCGTTGAACCACGACCTCAGCCCCGAGCTCGCTCAAATATTGGACGAGGTTGTAGGTAAAGGAGTCGTAGTTGTCGATCACGAGAATCATTGCGTTCGGTCGCTAGCGGCTTGCCGAGAGCCCGTCAACCAGCCCCCGGCGGTATCGGCTCGTAGCCGCGCTCACGGAGGAACTTCTCGAGCCTCAAGTTGATCATCTCTGGGTACTCGAGCGCTGCGTAGTGCGTGGCCCCGGGGAGCAGCATCATCTCCGCCCCCGGAATGCGTCGTGCCATTCGCTCCGCCGCGGACCTGGGGGTGAAGACGTCACGGGTGCCGGCGATGATCAAGGTCGGCACATCGATCAAGGGAAGGAGATCCCAGCCGTCGTGCTCGCCCATTCGCTCGAGCAGTTGGATGAACGTATCCATGTCGAGTATTCGAAGCTTGGTGACCAACTCGTTGGCGAGTTGGTCATCGAGCGTCCCGGCGGTTAAACCGATCCGCTTCACCCACTCTCCGGGCTCGGGAATACGGGTCGCCTGGCGCACTACCGTCTGAATCGTCCTCGGAATCGATCGGAGGCCGCGGAGGAACGGCGGCAGGAGGCGACCCACGAGATTCAGGTTGAAGACATAGTCCCAGGGCCTCCCCGCAACGCCGTTGAGAAACGCGAGCGAGGCTACATTCTCGGGCGCGAGTCGAAACATCTCGAGACCGACCTGGACCCCCATCGACCAGCCGAGGATCGCCGCTCGGTCTGCCCCCTCCTCCTGAAGCAGCAGCAGCGCGTCCCGGGCGTGATCGGCGATCCGCAGGGCCTCGCGGTCCGCAGGGGCGGCGGAACCATAGAGCCCTCGGTAGTCCCAGGAAAGAAGTCGGTATCGGTCGCGAAAGTACTGGATCTGGTGGCTCCAGGCCTCCCAGCTGCCCCCGAGGCCGTTACACAGCAGAATCGGGCGTCCTTGGCCGACCGCCTGGTACGCGATTTCGGTGCCATCGAATGACACAAAGCGGCGATCTTCAACAGGTGGTGGCATCATGGCGAGGGGCAAAGCCTAACAGGGGCCGGTTCTTGGCGCTTGCCTTGACAGAATCGGCCTAAAATGGATAAATTTGAGATAACTGAAATGTCAGACGAACTCCATAAATCCAAGAAAGTCCGCGATATTCGCGAGCGACTCGGCCGACACACGGCACCACCGTCCGCAGCGGGAGTCGAAGACGGAGGTCTTGCCCCACCCCCGCCGACGCTCGGAGGTGTCGCACCGCCGCCAGGATTTGTTGGAGGTCAAGCGGCGAAGCGATCTGGGCCGTTCGGGGGAGCATCCGCGGACGCACCTGCGCAGCGCGAAGTCCGTATCGTGGTGGACGAACAGGCCGTGGCTACTGCGCACGAAGGCAAGAACCGCCGCGTGCGCAAACTGATGATAATGAGCGGAGCCGGCGCAGCTCTCCTCGGCTTGTTCCTCGGTGTTCTGGCGACGACGGTCATGAGTAAGCGCACCGCGTACAACCTCGCGGTCCGCGACGGCAAGGCTGTTTACCAAGGCGTTCGCGCCGCGTCAGATCAGGTGACGGAAGCCAAGCGGCTCCTCGATCGGGCCGCCGATGCGGCGAAGTCGAGGCCTGGAGAAGGACCCTCCGTCGACTATGAGGCGATCGAACGACTGCGCGCCTTACCGACTCCCTTTACGGCGGCAGACTTCACCGGACTGAACTACACGAAGTTCAATGCCGAGACGGTCAACTCCTTGTTCCTCTATGCACGTCAAGTCGGCGAGCTCTGGGACAAGTTCGATAGCCTGGCCGCACGGGTTCTCCCCGCATCGCGGCGCTCCGAGCTCGATGAAGCGGCACAAGACGAGACCGCCCTCAGCACCAGTCCTACCGGCTGCGTGCCGACGCTCGGCGAAGGCGGCTTTCGCTGTGGCTTGGTCTACGTCGACATGCCGGAGGCGGAGACGGACTCGAAGAAGCTCAAGGTCCGCGCTACACGAGGGAGCAAATCCTTCGAAAAAGAGCTCTACACGGGCCAGGAATTGCGCCAGAGCGCCAGCAACTACGTAATTTTGACGAATCCCGACCAGTCCGCAGGAGTCCTCGGGCAGCGTAAGAACGCATTCGCGTCCTACCGGCGAGACTTGACCGATCTTGCGCGCCTCATGGACTCGACGCTACAGACGCAGGGAAGCCTCGAGAAGGGGCTCGGGGCCGTTGCGGGTCTCGAGGAAATCGCCAGCTTCTGAGTCGGCTTCCCATCGAGCCCTCCGTGGTTTGGCAGAGCGCACTTCATTCGACGCGCGGACGCGCCAACTGCTAAACTACGTGCTGGGGTGCCACGATTTAGACTGCGATATCAGTCGACCAACATGGAGATGCCTCTCGGGGAATTCACCATCGGTCGAAGCTCGGCCTGCAATCTCGCGTTGGCCGATGGACTGGTATCTCGAAAACACGCCATGCTGCACGTCGGCCCGGACACGGTCGTGGTCGAAGATCTCAGCAGCCGCAACGGCGTGGCGGTCAACGGGGTACGCATCAACGGCCCTCGCCGGATCGAGCACATGGACCGCGTCTACATCGGCTCGCAGGAGCTCGTGCTCATCGACGCTGCGAAGCTGAAGGAACGCTCAGCTCAGACCGGCGACTACGTCGTCTGCGAATTCTGCGGCGCCATTAACGGTGTGGCGAAGCGCCGCTGCGGCGATTGCGGCAAGCGTCTGAATTCCGACGCGTCGAAAACCCTCTCTAGTAAACGCAGCGTGGATTCGAGCTCTCACGCATGGGGTGCCGAAGATACGCGAACGCAACGTGCACTCGATGTGATCGCAGGTATCGCGAGCAAAGCGATCGCGATGGGCCGCTTCGAAGAAGCCGAGCGAATGTTGCTCCCGCACCTCGATACGATTTTGGAGCGCGCGATGGCGGATCGACCGCTGAGCGATTCCGAAAAGGATGACCCAGACGCGCTCTTCGCCGGAGCAACTGGGTATGCGCTGCGGCTGGCCCAAGGCCTGGGTAACACCCGATGGATCGACTGGGTGTTTCGCATCCACACCGCCACGGGTCGTCTCATGGAGGCCGAGACGATCGAAGCGCTTCACGACCTCGTACGAGCTCACAAGTACTCCAAGACCGGCTACCTTCGGGCATACCTGAACGTCATCAAGAATCACTCGGCCGGCTACGGCGCGTCCGAACGATTCCTCGTGGGACGGCTCGAAGGGCTCGAGCAGGTCATTTCCGCAAACTAGGCAAGTCAGCTCGCGCGCAGCGTTCCAGGCCCGGCATGGCGCAAGTCGCTGAGCGCGCCGTCCAGACTTGCGTCCGCGGGCAGCTCGTCGACCAGCGCAAGCACCTCACGCGACGGTGCCTCTCCCCCTCGGCGATAGAGCCGGGCGCCGATCCCAATCCAGCGAGGGCTCCGGAGCGCGCAGCCAAGCCGGGTCGAGCATTCGGCGACCTCGATCACGTGGCGCGATTCGACGTCAATCCCCCGTTCGAGCTGCTCCTCGAGCTCCGCCACCCCTCGTGACATCATCCGCTCGGCGTCGGCGAGGCGCCCCTGGTCGATGGCGCGTGCGACCACCTGCGACAGCAAGTGGAATGTCCAACCCGACGCCACGACCTCGCGCACTTCGGTGCTCTGACCGTCCTCGTTTTGAGCTGCGCCGCAGTGGGGGCATTGTGGGCTCCGCGCCGGATACGGAATCGCGCAGCCGCTGCAGAACCGAAGCGCGCTCGTGGCCCGGTCGTTACTCGTTGTGCTCTCAGGGGCCAGGAACACCAGCTCCCGGGTCCCAATGCGAATTCGGTCCCCATCGGTCAACGTGGCCCGGTCGACGAGCGTACGCCCATTGAGCTGGGTGCCGTTGCGGCTGCGGAGGTCTTCGACGGTCGGCGCGCTTCCGGAGAGATCGATTCGAACATGCCGACGAGAGAGCATCGGGTCGTCGATGGTGATATGCCCCATCGCGCCCCGGCCGATGATGATCTCGTCACCGGCCAGGTCGATCTCTTGCAAATGAAAACGTAAACGATACCGCACGCGGGAGTCCTTCAGGATTCACAAGCGTACCCGCGGGGCGAGGGCGGTGTAAATCCTACCCGGACCTACGTCGGTGCTACTTCTGGTCGACGACGTCGGGACGGTCGTGACGTCGAATCTCGCCGGTGATGCGGTCGGCGATATCGGCATTCTGATCTTCGTCGCTCTGTTCCTCGACCATATCGACCAGCCCTCCGCCTGCCTCGGACTCGTCGGCTTTGTTCTTCCGGAGCTTGCCGAGCTGCGCGACGGTTTTCGGATCTTCGAGAATCAGGCAGTAAAAACCGTAGAATTCATTGTTGTCCACGGCACGAGCCAAAATTCGAGCCTGTTTCCACTCCAACCATTGCGTGGATGGCGTCCCTGACGCGCGGACGCCGCTCCTCGTCGTCGCCCTGCCGTAGCGCTTCTGAAGCGCACCGCCGAATTCGGCAAAGCTGGCGCCTTCGAACACGGAAGCGTCGAACGCGCGGTATCTCTTCCACAAACGGTCGTCGATGAAGAAGAAGAAATCTTGCGTGTTCTCGGTGCGTACCCGCAAAAGCGATTCGCCATTATTGTGAGTGAACTCACCTTTCAAATAGCCAGAATCGTACGCGCTGGGGGTGCCGTCGAACTCCAAATACGAATCACGAATTTCTCGAGTCTCTTCGGCCATCTTGTGGCGAAGCCTGTCCTCCTCGATCGCGTCAGTCGTCTTCGAGATCGGCTCTCGGTACGAGGCTTCGATCTCTTTCTTCAGCTGGCGGTACACCTGCTTCGGAGACCAGCCCCATTGAATGTCGCCCATGGATTTCTCGAGCGCGCCCGGCGACCCGGCGCTGGCCTTTCCGGTGTCGGCCTGCATGCCGAATCCGAACAGCAATCCAAACGCCACCAAGAGCACCCGATAGGATGAACCTCGCATAACCAATCCCCTCACCATCAAGTTAGCACCGAGCCGACCCAGTCGACAAAAAGCGCGAAAATCCGCTAGCTTTCGGACCCTTCGACCTCGATGAAGAGCATGGTCCCGCCGGCCACGGCGGCTGGCATGAAAAGCAGATTCACGAGCGGGATGAAGAGGAGGACCCAGACACCGGTGCCAAAGCCGGCAACGGCGGGCAGCTGGCGGCGAGTGAACGCGACGCGATCGCCGACCGACCAATCACGCCGGGCCGCGGGCCAATCGACGTAGTCGATACCCAAATAGACCGCCGTGAGCGCGAATCCGACCAGCGAGATGACCTGGCCCACCCCGGGGATGACGAACGACGCGAGAAACATCGGCCCCACGACCGCGAGGTAGAGCAACGCCTTGCCGAGCTCGAGCCGGACCGTTCGCACGATATCGGAGAGCATGCGGCCAAATGAGAACGGCGGCGCGGGCTTACCCGTCAAGATGTGTTCCACCGCTTCGCTGAGTGCGTCATTGAACGGGGCGGCCACTACGCTTGACAAGAGAAGGACCAACACCAAGCCCATGAGGACGATTAGGATTGCAGCGATCAGCTCTACGACCCAGCGCAAGGCGCCCAACAAGCCGCCGACCCAGCCGGTCACCTCGTTCCAGCTCTCCGGGAAGAGCGACCAGAGCGCAGCACCGAAGTCTTCGCTGTAACTCCCGGCACCGTAGAAGACGGCCACGAGTGCGAAACCGGTAATCAAAACCGGGAACAGCCAGTATCGGGCGAGCCCGGGGTGCTTCAAGTAGACGAAGCGCATGCCGCGAACTGCGTACGACAAGCCACGAGCGAACCCAACCGGCGACTTCACGACCGCACCGGCCCCTCGCGCTACGCCTCTCATAGCGCACCGGTCGCGAACGGTATCAACGGCTTCAGGTCCTCATCGTCGAAGCGCAATTGCAGGCCGAAGAAGTAGTCACGGCCGCCGTTGATCACGTCGTCGATACCGGCGACTAGCCAGAATCGACGTACGATTTCGAAGCCCGCGCGAATTCGGAGGCGAGGATAGATCCGTCGGCCGAACTCGAAGAGGTCGTTATTGATCTCGAGTCGATCTTGGACGAATTTGAGGTCCAGACCGAGCCCGCCGCTCGACTCGATGATGCCAAAGCGAAAGGTTGCAAAGGAAATTGTCTTGCCGAACTCCGCCGAGAATCTGAGTCGGTTGCTGCGTGAGATTTCGGTCCGCTTGTATTCGTTTGGATAGAACAGCGGGGGTGGGCTCTGACGGATGATGCTCTCCGAGACGCTGACCGATCCTCTCGGGTCGTCGACTGCCTGGAATAGAAAGTAGCGTCCTTCTCGGGGTTTCAAGTAGATCGAGAAGTACGTCTTGAATGCGTTGGCGAGAGCGTAGTACTCGCTCCTTAGTCCCACGATGGTTTGGAGCCTGGCCAGGCCACCCACGAAGGTGTTCAATCCTTCAGCGACGCCTTCGACTTCGTCGATGAGCGCTTCGTCCTGCGTGAGGCGACCGATCGTGCCCTCGCCACGCGCCGTCCGGCCCGTCACCTCCTTCACGTCTGCGAGCACGTCGTTGAGCTGTTCAGCTGCCCGGTGGATTGAGGAGATCGTGTCGTCGACCTCTGCGACACCGCGGTCGATGTCGCCTTTTCGCTTGTGGATGATGCTGCTGAGATCATCGGTCGCCAGCTCGACGTTTTCCATGATCCGGACAATTCGGGGACCCGCTTCGTCGGTCACCTCTTTGATGTTCTCGAGCGCGTCGCTGAGATTGCGAAGCGCGCTTTCCATCCGGTCGCCGGCTTCCTCGGTTCCAAACGCCCGCTCCATTTGGGCCGTTATCTTCTTCACGCTCTGAGCAATGTCGTTGACCGTCACCATGATGTCGTCGGTCTGCACGCCCTGCTCGGTCCCACGGATTTCCCCTCCGTCGGGAATCACAGGCAGCCCCGGGGACCCCGGTCGGAGAACGAGCGCCCGCTCCCCGAGCAACGAGAGGCTTCGCATGGTGACCCGGGCATCTTCGTAAAGTGTGAGGTGACCCTCGATGCGGAGGTCGACCCGGGCGCGGGTGCCCTCCAGCCGGATCGAAGAAATGTAGCCGACGGGGATACCGGCAACCAGGACCCGAGACTTCGCGACCAACCCCTGAACGTCGTCAAAGTACGCATACACGCCGTAGCCGGAGTCTGTGGACGATCGCTCGTCGACGTAGTGGTAGACAGCAAAGGTGACGATCAGTCCTAGAACCACCATCAGGCCAACTCGGGCCGCGTGCCACGTCTCTCGCATGAAGCCGGGCGAATCGTAGTCGAAGCAGAACTAAACAGCCATCGCCCCATGCCCAAAAGAGCCAGAACCCGCGGTCCTTGCAGTGATGCACGACAGCCGCTATGGCTTGCCACTTGTCTGAGGGAATCGATGCGCTAACGGCCGCCGCACTGGGCGCATTGCAGGGGCTGACGGAATTCCTGCCCGTGTCGAGCAGCGGACACGTTGCGATCGGTGCGCACTACTTCGACATCCGCGAGACCTCACTCGCGCTCGTCATTCTACTTCATTTGGGCACATTGCTCGCCACGGTCCTACTGTTTCGGCGAGACATCGCAGCTTTGATCCGGGAAGCAGGCGCCGCGATACGCAAGCCCGAGCGCTTCGTCAGAACCTCGGAGGGCCGCACGCTGGTCGGGATTCTGCTCGCCACTCTCGTCACCGCTACGATTGGACTGTTTCTCCGCGACACGGCCGAGGCGTTCGCCGCAGATCTTCGATTGGTCGGCTACGGGTTCCTAATTTCGGCGGCATTCCTGCTCGCGAGCGGCATTGCGCGGGGATCGAGCGATGAAGTTTCCTGGCCTCAGGCGATCGGCATCGGACTCGCGCAAGGCGTGGCTGTTCTCCCCGGGGTCAGCCGGAGCGGGGTCACCATCGCGGTGGCCATGCTGCTTGGGGTCCAGAGCAACGCAGCATTTCGGTTCTCTTTTCTGGTCTCGCTGCCGGCCATCGTCGGCGCGGCAGTCTTCGAGGCAAGCGGCGCCGCAGGGCTCGGGTCACTCGGGCCCGGAGCCTGGGTTGGAGGTGCGACGGCCCTGGTGACGGGATACGTCTCGCTTGTTATCCTTCGCCAGATCATTCTCGTCGGACGGATGTGGACGTTCGCGATATACCTTGTGCCTCTCGGAGTATTCCTGATCGCGCGCTAAGGCGGGGACCGGCTCATGATAGACAGCGAAAAAGCATACGCGGTGATCATGGCGGGAGGCTCCGGCACTCGCTTCTGGCCGCTTTCGCGAAGCGACCGGCCCAAGCAGTTCCTCGCGCTCGGCCCAGATGACCGTTCCTTGCTTCGTGCGACCGCTGAGCGCGTCTGGGACATGCTCCCCACGGAACGCACGCTCGTCGTCACCTCGGAGCAGCTTCGCGGCCAAGTGGAGCGGGAGCTTCCCGAGCTGCGAGCTGAGCAGATCCTCGCGGAGCCCGTGGGGCGCAACACGGCTCCCTGTATCGGATGGGCAGCAACCCACGTGAAGCGGCTCGACGAAGATGCGATCATGGCGGTCCTTCCCGCCGATCACTACATCCGTGAAACAGAGGCTTATGTCGACACGCTGCGTCGCGGGCTCGAAGCCGCGACACACGGCGACTACGTGACGATCGGAATTCGCCCTTCCCGGGCCGAAACCGGCTACGGCTACATCGAGGTCGGCGCGGAGCTCGACCCGGGGGTCTTTCGAGCCCGCCGCTTCGTCGAAAAGCCGAACCGCCAGCGCGCCGAACAGTTCGTTGCGAACGGGAACTTCCTTTGGAACAGTGGGATGTTCTTCTTCCTCGCGTCTCGAATTCTCGAAGCGATCGACCAACACCTTCCAGGTCTGGGTCAGGAGCTACAGCGATACGCTGAGGCGGCAAGAGCGGGCAACGAACAAGCCCTTGTTCAGGAAACATACGGTGGGCTCCCCGCCGTCAGCATCGACCACGGCATCATGGAAAAGGTCAGCGCCGTCAGCGTGGTGCCCGGCTCATTCGAATGGTCCGACCTCGGGAGCTGGACTTCCGCATGGGAGCTCGCGCCCCAAGACGAGCACGCCAACGTCCTGCCCGAAGGCGCCATCGCGGTCGACGCCAGCGGGAATTTCGTCGCGGCGCCCGATGGCAAGCTGATTGCACTGATCGGCGTCAGCGACCTGGTCGTGGTGGACGCGGGGGACGCGCTTCTAATCGTCCCCAGGGAACGCGCCCAAGACGTTCGGGAAGTCGTCGCCGCCCTTCGTGAACGAGGCGACGAGAGGCGTTGATCCTGTGAATCCACACGTTTTTCGGGAGTACGACATACGGGGACACGCCGAGCGCGATTTCGGCGACACGTTCGTGCGAGCGTTGGGGCTGAGCCTCGGCACCTTCTTCACGAAGCGTGGCTTGCGGCGAATCGGCATCGGACGCGACTGCCGCTTGAGCTCGCCGCGCCTCCACGAAGCCTTGTGCGCGGGGCTGATCGAAACCGGCATTCAGCTGGTCGACATCGGCGTCGGCCCCACCCCGCTCTTGTACTTCGCCGTGCATGATCTCGACCTCGACGGCGGCGTTCAGATCACCGGAAGCCACAACCCTCCAAACGAGAACGGCTTCAAGATGATGGTCGGCAAGGGCTCGCTGTACGGCGACGATATCGTCGAGCTACGAACTGTCATGGAGAACCAACGCTTCCACCGCGCTCCGGGTGGCACGATCGAGACCATCGACCCGACGCCGGCCTATGTGAAGAAGGCACAGGGCGACATCCAGCTCGGGCGACGTGACATCCGATTTGCAATCGATGCTGGAAACGGCGCGGGCGGCCCCCTTGCCCTCGAAACGACCAGGGCCCTCGGGCTCAACCCGGTGGCGATGCTTTGCGACATGGACGGCACGTTTCCCGTTCACCATGCCGATCCGACGGAGCCAGAGACGCTCGAGATGCTCATCGAACGTGTCGTCAAAGATGGGCTCGAGCTCGGCTTCGCCTATGACGGCGATGCCGACCGCGTCGGAGTGATCGATGCGCGCGGCGAGGTCATCTGGGGCGACAAGCTCATGATCATCTTTTCGCGCGCGCTGCTGAAAGAACACCCCGGCGCGACGATTATCGGCGAAGTGAAGTGCTCCAAAACGATGTACGACGACATCGAAGCGCATGGCGGGCGCGGCGTGCTTTGGAAAACGGGCCACTCGCTGATCAAGACCAAGATGAAAGAAGAGAAAGCCCTCTTGGCGGGAGAAATGAGTGGGCACATCTTCTTTGCGGACCGCTACTACGGCTTCGACGACGCAATCTATGCGACGCTTCGGCTTCTCGAAATCGTTTCACGCAGCGATGTGCCGCTCCACGAGATGCTGGCCGACGTGCCCCAAACATTCGCCACGCCGGAGATTCGCGTCGATTGCGACGACGCGAGTAAGTTCGAGCTGGTCCAGAAGATGGTCGATCACTACCGGCCCACGCACGCGCTGATCGACATCGACGGCGCGCGCATCCAATTCGAAGGAGGCTGGGCACTGGTCCGCGCCTCCAACACGCAGCCGGTCCTGGTCCTTCGCTTCGAAGCAGACACCGAGTCAGGGCTCGCGTCGATTCGGAGCGAAGTCGAGTCAGTCCTCGGGCGTTTCCGGAGCAGCTGAAGTCGGGAGCTCCGGCAGCTCGATTTCCAAGTTGGCGCTCCGAATCGTCTGGCCCTCCGCCAGTTGCCAGTCGCTGGGCCCGATCACGGCGCGGCGGGTTTCGTACTCCGGATGAACGGCTAGAATCTCCTGACCCTCGTGAATCGAAGCAGCGGGGATGCGTACGCTCGGACCGGTGCCTACGTAGCGATACACCTTCGCGCCGGGCGGATTGGTGACGACGCGGACCCTAGCCCTCTCGGCGGTGTCGATGGAAGAGGGCTTGGTCTTCGCGCCGCCAAAATCGAGGCCGTCCGCTGGATCGGCGACCGCCTCGGCCTGAATCGCCAGCTCGTAGAACATGCCGTCTTCGGTGGTCGTCCAGCTTGCACCACGGGGCACCACGGCCCTAGACGGGCGGAGTCCCCGGTCGAAGACGATGAACTCGTGCTCGGCATCGACCGCTAGCCCTTCGGCAATCGCGGGACCGCGTCCAACGAAGACGAAGACCTGCGCATCGCCGGGAATGACCGTGACGTCGATGACGCCAGGCGCGGCCGATGGCGCAGGCGCCGCGGTCGGCCGAAGCAGTGTGTCCAGGGCGACGGTGTTGATGAGTGCATAGAGGCCGAGGCCCAGGGCCGCCGCAGCGAGGAAAACCCCCAATCCGCCGCGGCGCTTAGGAGGCCGCAAAACGGCGAACGAAGGCCGCTCATGCGAGGGCTCGGGCGCAGCCGCGGACTCGCGCGCGGGTAGCGGAGAAGGAATGGACTCGGCGTGGGACACGGACCCTGCCCCGAACACAGACTCGGTCGGCGTCTCCAAAGGGGTCGCGGTCACCTCGCCGGCCCCCGACGCTGACGCTGGCACTGGCGCTGACACCGACCCCGCCTCTTCGTCATTGGACCATTTTCGAATTGTCGCCGTAATCGGCTCGGGCCCCGGCTGTCGCGGTTGTTCCGGAAGAGCGGCAACCGCAACAGCCGCGTCTGGTGGCGCTGGCGCCCTGAGCTCGGGGACGGCCGCCGAGCTCCTTGCAATAGCGGGCCTCGAGGGCGGGACTGGCAGCGTCTCCGGCTGCGCGTCTACGTCGCGCTCACGACTCAACGCTCCGGGGACGCGGATCTGTTCGGTGATCGGCTCTTCTGCGTCCCATTCTTCCAATCGCGAGCCAGCCTGCGCTGACTCGAGACTCCTCGTTGCGGGATCGCGCAACAACTCCTCGAGCTCCGTGTCGAGCTCGCGCGGATCGACTGGAACAGGCTCAGGTGCCGGAGGCCGGTCACTTTCACGAACCAGACGCGCGAGAACGCGTCGGGATGCGCCGCGGTTGATCGGAATGAGCGACGCCTCGATGGCGTCGTGCAGATGCCGAAGGTCCCGCGGGTTTTGCCCGGTCCTGCCGTCTTTGACGAGCTGCAGGAGATGCGGTGGGACGCCGGGGCCCGCTGCGACGAGCAGCCGGGCGAGCACAGAAACCAGAGAACGGGCAGCCTCGTCTGGCTCTGCCCGCGCGGCCCCATCGGATACGACCACCGACCCGTCCAAGGTCACCCGGACATCGTCCGGGTCGATCTTAACCGACTCTAGGAGGAGGCCCTCGCAAGCTTCGAGAGCGACGAAGGCACCAATCTCGAACGGGAGGCGATCACCGCGCCGCTCCAGCTCCTGCACCAGTTGGCCCACGCCGACGTCTCTGCCCATCGCTACCCCTCAATCCCGCTCAGGCGGGCGCACACAAACCCCATGGTCGAGTAGGTACTCCTTGACCTCGGCCACAGTGTAATGTCCGTCGTGAAAGATAGAAGCCGCAAGCGCCGCATCGGCTCCTCCAGCTGCCAGGCCTTCGTGCACGTGACCTAGGGTCCCGACGCCCCCCGAAGCTACAACCGGAATCGAGATTGCATCTACAACTGCCCGAGTTAACAGCAGATCATAGCCGTCGCGAGTCCCGTCTCGGTCCATGCTGGTCAGGAGGATTTCGCCGGCACCATAGTCCGCCATCTGCCGAGCCCAGGCGATCGCATCGAGGCCGGTGTCCCGTCTTCCTCCGTGCGTGTAGACCGTCCACTTCTCGGCCTCCCCCGGAACCCGCTTCGCATCGATCGCCACCACGATTGCCTGCGAGCCGTATGCCTCGGCCATCTCTTTGATGAAGTCCGGGTTCGATACTGCGGCGCTGTTGATGGAGACCTTGTCGGCCCCAGCATGTAGGAGGTCACTCACATCACGCCGCTCTCGCACGCCCCCACCCACAGTGAGCGGAACGGCGACGGTCGACGCCGTCCGGTCGACCAGATCGAAGAGGTTTCGACGGTTCTCGTGCGATGCCGTGATGTCGAGGAACGTGATCTCGTCCGCCCCGCCGACGCTGTATCGCTGCGCCGACTCTACTGGATCGCCCGCATCCCGAAGCCCAACGAAGTTGATGCCCTTGACGACGCGCCCTTCCTTGACGTCGAGACACGGAATGATTCGTTTGGCCAGCATCAGGAGTTCTCGAGCGTGGCGAAGGCCTCGGACAGGGTGAAAGCACCCGAGTACAGTGCGCGCCCGCAAACCGACGAGCGAACGCCCGCCGCACTGAGCGCGCGGAGGTCATCGAGCGAGCCAATACCGCCTGAGGCAATCACGGTCGTCTCGACCTGCGACTGCAAGCCGGCGGTGCCTTCGACGTCCGGTCCCTCGCGCGTGCCATCCCTGTGGATGTTGGTGAATAGGATCGCGCCGATGTTCCAGCCATCGACCTCCTTGGCGAGCTCGGTGACGTCTTGCGAGCTCTGCTCTTGCCAGCCCTCGACGGCGATCTTCCCGTCGCGAGCATCGAGCGCCATCACGACGCCTCTCGGATAGCGGTCGCAAATCGCCCTGGCGACGTCAGGCTCCTTCACGACGACGGTGCCGAGCACGACGCGAGCTGCGCCAGCATCCATCCATTGCGCCGCGACATCTTCGTTGCGGACGCCCCCACCGATTTGAACCTGGAGCCTCGTCTCACGAAGGATGCTTTGGATGATCGGAACATGCGCCGGCTGACCTCGGCGCGCGCCTTCGAGGTCGACGACATGGAGCCGCTCAGCGCCCTGATCCTCAAATCGCTTTGCCGTGGCGACAGGATCGTCATCGTAGACCGTAACCTGATCGTACTTGCCCTGCTGGAGCCGTACGACCTTGCCGTCGAGCAGGTCGATTGCTGGAATCAACTCCACGCTACATCTCCGAGAAAGTGCCTGATCAAACGGGCACCCGCGTGCTGGCTTTTTTCCGGGTGGAACTGGCAGGCTAGGACGTTGTCACGAGCGATCGCCGAACAAAACGGCCCTCCGTAGTCGGTCGTGGCGACCACGAGGCTATCGTCGTCCGGGACGCAATAATAGCTGTGAACGAAGTAGTACCATTCTTCGTTCTCGAACACCGGGTGTCGGCTTTCGATCTGGTTCCAGCCGATGTGCGGCACTTTGAGCTTCCGCCCATCCGCATCGCGCAAGTCTGTCCCAAACCGCTTGACGGAACCGGGGAAAATACCGAGCCCCTTTTCCCCAGGCGCCTCTTCGCTCATTTCGAACAAGGCTTGCATCCCAAGGCAAATGCCGAGGTAGGGGCGACCCGTGTCGATCCAGGCGCGCACGGCCTCGCCGACCTCTCCTGCGAGCGCATGCGCGCACTCCTTGAAGGCACCCTGCCCCGGCATCACCAGGCGATCGGCGCGCTGCAGGACATCCGGATCCGCGCTCAGCTCCGCTTTCGCGCCAGCACGCTCGAATGCCTTGGCCACGCTGTGCAAGTTACCGAGGCCCAGATCGACAATCGCTACCCGGCCTGTAGTCATTCAGTCAACGTGCCCTTCGTCGAAGGCACACCCACGACCCGAGGGTCGATTTCGGTCGCCTCCCGAAGCGCGCGAGCAAAAGCCTTGAAGCTGATTTCGATGACGTGGTGGAGATTCTCGCCGGCGTGCTGGCGCATGTGCAGGTTGCATTGGCTCCCACGCGCGAATCCTTCGAAAAACACCTCGGCGAGCTCGGAATCGAAGTCGCCGATCTTTGCCTTTGGAAGCGTGACGGCCCAAACGAAGTAGGGGCGACCGGACAAATCCAGCGCACAGGTGACGCAGGCTTCGTCCATCGGCAGGGTCGCAGCACCGAAACGTCGGATGCCGGCCTTTTCGCCGAGGGCGATGGCAAACGCCTGCCCGAGCGCGATGGCCAGGTCCTCGGTCGTGTGGTGCCCGTCGATGTGCGTATCGCCGAGGGCGCGGACCTCCAGGTCGAACAATCCGTGCTTGGCAAGCTGTTCCACCATGTGCGTGAGAAACCCAATCGGAGTCTCCACCTGGTATTGGCCGCTGCCGTCGAGATCGAGCACCACGCGGATGTCCGTCTCTTTGGTTCGACGTTCTATCGTCGCTGTTCGTCCCATGACGCCGCTACCATAGCCCGGAAATCGTTCCAAGCTACCAAACTAGCCCGACTTCATCCGTTCGAGAACTTCTTCGAGCTTGGCCTTGAGGTCGTCGTTGTCGGGCTCGTTCTGAATCGCCATTTTGAGGTTGAGCTTTGCCTGAGCCCAGTCCTCGGACTTGATCGCTCGATGAGCTCGCGAGAAGAACGCCCGCGCCTTGCCGGAACGCAACGCGACTCCGCCCGGCACTCTGATCGTCCGGCGCTTCTCCTCGGCGCGATCCTCGGAATAGCGAAGCACGCCTTTCGCTAGACCCTCGTTGTAAAGCTTGCGCTTCATGGGATCGAGCAGGATGCGGTACGCCTCGCTCCCCAGCCGGTAGCGCTCCGTATGCCGTGCCGCTTCTTCGGGCGAGCCAAGGAAGTTGTCCGGATGATGCTCGCGCGCAAAACGATGGAAGGCGGTTCGAATCTCGTCCGCGCTCGCCACGGGGGTGATCTCCAGGACCTGGTAGTAGTCGAAACGATCTGCCGGGTCCGACATGGCTCAGCCTCCGAGCTTCGCCTCGTGGCGTTCACGAAGCTGCTCGATTTGCTCTTCGGGCAGCTCCCCGATGAGCTTGATGGCAATCTGCTGTTGCTGGCCCGTCCCAACGTCTTGCGCCCTGACCTGGAGCGTGCCGTCAGCATCAATCATGAAGCGAACTGCGATTTGAACCTTGCCGCGAGCCGCAGGGCGCAGCCCGTCGAGGACGACCTCGCCGAGAAGCTGGTTCGCATCGACTCTGCGGTCCTCGCCCTGGCAGATACGGACAACGACGGTCTCCTGCCGATCGCGCGCCGTGGTGAACATTTTGGTTTGGCCGGCAGGGATTGCCGAGTTGCGACGAATGATTCGCTCGCAATAGCCGTCCACGGTTTCGACGCCCAGGGAGAGCGGCGTGACATCGAGAAGGAGCGGCGCCTGCGGAGCCGTCTCTGCCGGCGCGACTGCGGCAATCGCGCCAGTGACTGTGTCCACCTCTTCGTCGAGAGCCGCGCGGAGCGTCGCCGGGGCCTGACTTCCAAGATCGAAATCGACATCGGCGTGCGACACCTCGTCTATCGGCACCGAGTCGCGACCGAAGGCATCATCTCCAAGCTCCACCATGAGCGACGAGCGCTCTTCATCCGGCGTATCAAACCCGTCCTCGGACTCGAGCCCGATCTGCATCAGGAGACCGGAGGCGTCATCGGTGGTCGAGGGGTTGAAATCGAGCGTGCCGACCCGCGTGGGCTGCTCCGTGTAGCTCGGCTCGCGAGCACGCGTCGGTGCGTCGAGCAGATCGTCGTCGGCGTGCGAATCCGCCATCGAATCGAGCGCCACGGGAGGAGGCGGCGGCGCCTGACCATGCAGGGTCGCCTTGCGCGCTCCCCGCGCGACGGGCGGCGGAGGAAGCGGCGGAAGCGGTGGTCGATCTCCGACGTTTGTGATCTCTTCGTCGAGGTCCGCACCGCCCGCAATGCCGGACGCATCGCCCGCCGATTGCGCAACCTTCTTGAGTGAGACCTTGGCAAACGGGGCTCTGCGAGCTGGGACGGAGAGCGATTGCGCGTGAAGCGCCGCGCCCTGCGCGACCACCAAGTCCGGATCGATGTCCACCCGAGGCTCGCGCCCAAAGTATTCGGCGACCATTCGTTGCAGCAGGGGAATGCGCGTCGAGCCGCCAACCAAAATGACGTTGTCGAGCTGCGTGGGACGCAAGCCGGCAGCCTTCATCGCATCTTCACAGACGTCGAAGGTCCGGGCAACGAAGGGCTGGCACATGTGCTCGAGCTGCGCCCGCGTCAGCGCGTAGTCCAAGTTGAGCGCCGCACCTCCATCGCCGTAGGCCAGCTCCTCGACGCATAGCTGAATATCGGGCTTGTTCGAAAGTTGGATCTTCGCCCACTCCGCGGCCGCCCTGAGCCGTTCGTACGCTTGGACGTCCTGCCGCACATCGTAGCGATGAGCCTCGAGGAAGCGCTCGATCATATGGTCTGCGATCGCCGTGTCGAGGTCATCGCCGCCGAGGAACGTGTCACCGGCCGTTGCAAGCACCTCGAACACGTCTCCGGCAAGCTGAAGGATGGTGATGTCAAACGTGCCGCCACCCAGATCATAGATAGCGACCCGCTCGGTCGAGGTCTTGTTGTAGCCGTAGGCAAGCGCCGCTGCGGTTGGCTCGTTGACGATGCGAAGCACGTCGAGGCCGGCCACTCGGCCAGCCGCTTTGGTCGCGCTTCGTTGCAGCTCGTTGAAGTTGGCGGGCACGGTGACGACGGCCCTGCTGCACTCTTTGCCCAGCGCTTGTTCGGCTACTTTTCGAACATGTCGGAGCACGAAGGCGCTGATCTCACTGAGCGTGTAAGTCTCACCACGCGCGGCAACCAACACGCCTCCGCTCGGGCCTTCCGAGAGCTCGAACGCAAACCGCTCTTGCGCGTGTTTGACCTCATAGCTGGTAAATGGGCGACCGATCAGCCTCTTGACCGAGTAAACGGTGTTCCTTGCATCAAGCAGGCGCCGTTCCTTCGCGGGCGCGCCTACCAACACATCTCCACTTGGATGAAATGAAACGACCGACGGCGTCAACGTCACCCCATCGCTGTCCGCCAGAACCCGCGCCCCGCGCTGGTTTGCGACGGCAACAACCGAGTTGGTCGTACCCAAGTCGATCCCGATGACGGGTCCGCTACTCACACTGCCCTACCCCTCGCAAAACACTCCCCAAAAATGCTCCTACAAGGATAGCGTGTTGTTCTTGGGATTACACATTTCCAGTCGCGTTTGGGCTAATTGCCCTGGGGTTCTTGGGGTTCGTCGGCGTCAACCACCGCGTCGGCCTCGCCGTCCACCTCTTCGCCTTCGGCCACAGGCTCGACGTCCACGACCTGCTCTCCGTCCCTGAGTCGGATCACGCGCACGCCCTGCGTGTTGCGGCCGGTTTCGCGAATCTCGCTCACCCGAGTTCGGATGACCTGTCCGCCGTTTGTGATCACCATCAGCTGATCGTCCGGGGACACGAGACGTAGCTTCACCAGAGCACCGTTTCGCTCGGAGGTGTCCATCGCGATGATGCCTTTGCCGCCTCGGTTCTGAGTGCGCCACTCCGCGACCCGGGTGCGCTTGCCGTAGCCGTTTGCGCTCACGGTGAGCACCTGCTGCTCGCTCTCGTCCTCGATGACATCCATGCCAATGACGAGGTCACCCTCGCGAAGCTCGACACCCTTGACACCCATCGAGTCGCGTCCCATCGGCCTCACGTCTTCAATGGCGAAGCGAATGCTCATGCCGTTGGAAGTGCCGATGAGGACGTGCTGCGCCGGGGTTACGATTCGGGCGGCCAGCAACGCATCGCCCTCGCCGATGGCGACGCCGATGATCCCCGTCTGCCGAATGTTTTCGTACGCACTGAGACTGGTTCGCTTCACCCGTCCCCGTCGCGTGCACGTCAATAGATAGCCATCGTCGACAAACTCCCGAATCGGGAGAATGGCTGCGACCCGCTCATCCGGCTCCATGCCAACGAGATTCACGACGGCGCGCCCTCTTGCTGCACGGCCGGTTTCGGGAATCTGATACACCTTTTTCAGGTACGCCTTGCCCTTGTCGCTCAAGAACAGGACGTTTGCATGGGCGTTGACGACGAAGACCCAGCTCACGAAGTCCTGATCGCGGGTATCCATGGCCCGAAGGCCCTTGCCGCCACGGCCCTGGGCCCGGTATTCGCTCAGCGGGACGCGCTTGACGTAGCCCGCGTGCGAGACGGTCACGACCACTTCCTCGTCCGGCACGAGGTCCTCGATCGAGATGTCTCCTTCGGCTTCGACGATTTCGGTCCGCCGCGCGTCGCCGAAACGCTCGCGGATTTCATCCAGCTCATCGACGATGACCTCGTCGAGCAGCTTCTTGCTTGCAAGGATGGCCTCGAGCTCGCCGATCACGTCGCAGAGGCTCCCGTACTCCGTGGCGAGCTTCTCTCGCTCGAGGCCGGTCAAACGCGAGAGCCGCATCTCGAGGATGGCTTTCGCCTGCCGCTCGGAGAGCAAGTATTCACCTCGCTCCTTGGCCGCTTGGATCTCCGCATCCGGACGGCCCGCGCGCTTGATGAACTCTTCGAGGCCCGTGAGCGGCAACTTCATCAGTCGCGCGCGCGCCTCATCGGGATCCTTGGAGGAGCGAATCGTACTGACCACCAGGTCGATGTCGGTGACCGCCATCCCGAGCCCTTCGATGAGCTCTCGCTGCGCCTTGGCTTGGCGGAGGTCGTACCGCGTTCGGCGTACGACGACCTCGCGTCGGTGGTCGATGAAACGAAGAAGCGCCGTACGCAGGTCGAGGACCTCGGGACGCTGTCCCACGATGGCCAGGCAGTTGTAACCAAAGGTGCTCTGAAGCGCGGTCATTTGGTAGAGCTTGTTCAGGACGATTTCGCCGTGGGCGTCGCGCTTGAGCTCGATGACCACTCGCATGCCGTCTCGGTCCGACTCGTCGCGGATGTCGCTGATGCCCTCGAGCCGCTTGTCGCGGACCAGGTCGGCCACCTTCTTCAGAAGCTCGGCCTTGTTGACCTGATATGGGATTTCGCTGATCACGATCATCTCGCGGTCACCCTTGCCGGGAAGCTGCTCGATGTTAGCGCGGGCCCGCATCACGATGCGCCCGCGCCCGGTCCGGTACCCGAGATGGATGCCTGCGCGGCCGTAGATGTAGCCCGCGGTTGGAAAGTCGGGGCCCTTCACCCCCAGCCGCCCGGTCTCGTCGTCGTCCTGCATCAGGTCATCGACCGTGAGCTCGGAGTCCTTCATGAGTCGCACCGTGGCATCGACGACTTCTCGAAGATTGTGGGGTGGGATGTTGGTGGCCATCCCCACCGCAATGCCGCCCGAGCCGTTGATCAGCAGGTTCGGGATTCGGCTCGGTAGAACGAGCGGCTCACGTTCGGAGTCGTCGAAGTTTGGACCGAAGTCGACGGTTTCTTTTTCGATATCGGCGAGCAGCTCGGACGCGAGCCGGTGCATCCGAACCTCGGTGTAGCGCATCGCCGCGGCGGGATCGCCATCGACGGAGCCGAAGTTCCCCTGCCCGTCGACCAGGGGGTAACGCATGGAGAAATCCTGCGCCATTCGAACGAGAGCGTCGTAGACCGCGCTATCGCCGTGGGGGTGATACTTGCCGAGCACGTCACCGACGATGCGGGCACTTTTCCGGTACGAACCGTTCCAATGCACCTTTTGCTCATGCATGGAGTAGAGAATGCGCCTGTGGACCGGCTTTAGACCGTCCCGAACGTCCGGAATCGCTCGCCCGATGATCACGCTCATCGCGTAATCGAGGTATGAGCGCTTCATCTCGTCTTCGAGGGTGACCGGATGCTTTTGTGGAGATTCCGCCATGAACTACTGCTCCCAGGCGCCGTTCCCCATAGCTGCGGCGCCGGCGCGAAGCTACCACGTGTGCCACCCCGCTGCACCCCCTCGGAGGTCGTCTGAACTGCTGTTTTTTGGCTGCTTCCGAGGAAGTTTCGTAAACCGGAGAACAGGCCTGGAGCGGAACAGATTATGGACACTGCTATGCGCGATCTGGATCGGATCGAAGAACGATCGTCGAGCGAAGGGAGAGGCGTTTTGGCGCTGTCCGGCGTGGGCCTGGTGGCGGCGATTGCTGTCGTCGTGGCTGTGGTTGCAGCCCTGCCGGATGACGGCGAATCCAAGCCCGAAGACCCTCTGCAGATGTTGGCGATCGCGGAGAATGCCGACGCCCAAACCGAAGCCAAAGAGGCTGAAAAAGAGCCTGTCGTGGAACCTGCGATCGATCCCGAGACCCTGAGCTTCCCAACGACCTTGGTCAGCGAGACGCGGCCGGAAGTCGCTGCTGCCATGGCTGCCGCAGCCGCAGAGCTCGCACACCTCGACCCGCTTACCAAGCCGCCACCGCGTTCGGACATCGCAGCCGGCTTGCCAGCATCGGTCACGGCAGGTCCCGATCGAAAGGTGGTCGAGATGGCCGCCATCCGCGACCCGCTGGTTGCCGCGACGGTTCCTGCAAACACGATCTCGGCGCCAGCTGGGCACGAAGGCCGCTACACGTTGCAAGTCATCAGCTACCGGGATGACAACGAAGCTCAGGTGTTCACAAGCGCACTACGCAAGCGCGGACACGCAGCCTACGTCACCACCGGCACGGTCGAAGGCCGCGGCACCCACTGGCGAGTCCGCATCGGTCCGTTTGAGTCGCGACAGCAGGCGCAGAACTATCGGACGACATTCGAACGAGAAGAAGGAATGAACACCTTCATCGTCCGGAACAAAGACTAGACCACCGGGACCCGGTTCTTGGTACTAGGGGAGCTCGTCGAGCCAGCTTGGGTCTTCGAACCACTTCGCGCGAAGCGCGGAGAGAATGCCGGTGGCTTCGATCGCTTCGATATAGTTGTCGATTAGATTGTAAAACCGCATGTCTTTCGCGGACACGGCGATTCCCATCGGCTCTACGGAAAGCGGCTCTGCCAGGGTGACGAGGCCCGCGTCGGGATTGCGGAGGACGGCCAAGGCGCAGGCCGGCATGTCTGCGATCATGGCGCTGGCCTTGCCGTTGATGACCATGGCCACGCCCTTCTCGTAGTTGTCCACAGCGACGAGCTTGGCCTTCGGGATGTTCTTCTTGACGAAGGCATGGCTGGTCGAATTCTTCAGAGCGACGAAGGTCACATCCCGCTGGTTGATGTCCTCCACGGTCTCTGCGCCCGCCAAGGACTT
>RCNF010000291.1_pt1 | contig 24533 bp, 25 predicted proteins | sample 2041311 | NCBI WGS metagenome assembly RCNF01 (sample SAMN09708228, study PRJNA481090) | Marine sediment metagenome, whole genome shotgun sequencing project. | biome: marine sediment; feature: ocean; material: sediment; isolation source: Sewage treatment plant 2 marine sediment (STP2) ... | reverse complement strand
GGCCCGCTCCTACAAAACGTCGCGATCACCGCCTGTAGGCGTGGAATCGCGGGCATGGCCCGCTCTTACAAGACATCATAATCCCCACCTGTAGGAGCGGGCCATGCCCGCGATTTTCTTTTGGCCTTTGCGGTCTTGCGACCGCTGCTATCGCTCGCGCGCTGGGGCGCGCTCCTACGGGTGGCAGGTTCAATGGATCGGACTCGGCGCCGGGCGCAATTGCATTTGCCACCAGAGAGGCTACTCTCTCGAAATGACAAATCTACGCTCTCGCTTGTTCACCGCGCTCTTCCTGCTTGTCTCATCAGCGGGATTCGCTGAACCGATCGTCGCAACATTCTCCATTGTCGCTGCTGATCCTGAATCCGGAGAGGTGGGTGTTGCTGTCGCTTCGCGCTTTTTCTCGGTTGGTAGCGTGGTCCCTTTCGGTGAAGGTGCTGTGGGTGCCGTAGCTACACAGGCAAATGCCAATGTCAGCTTCGGGCCGCGTGGCCTGGAGTTGCTTGCCCGTGGTGTTGAGCCAAACGAAATTGTCACGATCTTGTTGCGCGATGAGCCCGCAGACAATGGCCGACAGTTTGGCATTGTCTCGGCAGACGGATTATCCGCCACCTATACCGGTCCAGGTGCGCTGGCATGGGCTGGTGGTCGCGCAGGACCGAACTATGCGGTGCAGGGGAATATTCTGACCGGAGAAGACGTCGTGGTCGCGATGGAGAAAGCGTTCCTTGAGACCAAAGGCACTCTCGCTGATCGCATGTACGCTGCCCTTATGGCCGGAGACGCAAAAGGCGGCGATTCACGCGGCAAACAATCGGCTGCGCTGATTGTGCGCAAGCCCGGCGCCGGTTATGGCGGCAATGACGATCGCGCAATCGATATTCGGGTTGATGATCACAAGCAACCGTTCCAGGAACTTGGGCGACTTCTTGACTATGCACAAATGAATTTCTCCTGGAATGCGGCATGGACGGCATTCGTCAACAAAGACTACGTCGCGGCACTTGCGCCCATGGAGCGCGCGGCACAACTGTCACCTGATGTCGCCGAAGTGCACTACGACCTCGCCGCTATTCGCTTGGCGAATGAAGATAAGGAAGGAGCGATGAGCGCGCTCAACACAGCGATCACGTTAAACCCGAAACTGAAGGACCAGGCTGCAAAAGACGACGACATGGATGCATTGCGCGGCGTCAATGACTTTGCTGAACTGGTTGGTGTCGAAGTAAAGTAGTTACTGGCTCAAATTGAGCGTAACCGTACCGATTCCTCTTCATGCCACCAACAACTACGGCAAGTACTCACCGTGACAATGTCGTCCTTGGCATGGCAACCGCATTGGGCGCGCACTTCATGTTTTCCATCATGGTGCTGCTGGCCAAGTTACTGAGTGAAAATCACTCTGTCATTGAAATCGCGTTCTATCGAAATCTAGTCGGCAGCCTGCCGTTTCTATTTGTTGTCTACGCACTGGGCCGCCGTGACATCCTCAAACTCAACACCAAACCGCTGTTGGTTGGCCTGCGCGCTGTCATCGGCACGATCAGTCTCACCATTACCTTCCTGGCTTACTCGCTGATGCCGCTGGCAGATACGACAGCGTTGCTGTTCACGTCATCGTTGTTCATCCCGGTGCTGGCAGTGATCGTATTGAAGGAGTACGTCGGGCCGTACCGCTGGTTCGCCGTGCTGGCCGGGTTTATCGGCGTGATCATCATGGCGCGGCCTAGCGGTGACGTCTATGTAGTCGGCGTCTCAGTCGCACTGTGTGCAGCGTTCATGCACGCCGTATTACAAATCATTCTGCGTTATCTCGGGCGCTTCGAGAGCCCCGAAACCATCAGCTTTTACTTTTTCGTCATCGGTACCGCTATCACGGCAGCGGCAATGCCATTTGTTGCTCGTACGCCAACGTTAAGCGAAGTACCGCTGTTGCTTGGTGTTGGCTTGTCCGGCGCCGCTGCACAGTGGCTGCTATCAACGGCCTACAGAAATGCTCCCGCAGCCGTCGTAACTGTTTTCAACTATACGAGTATTGTCTGGGCAACAGTATTCGGCTGGTTGATCTGGAATGAGTGGCCTGTGACCGCTGTCATATCAGGTGCAGTGATTGTTATTGCCTCAAACATGTTGATCATCTGGCGCGAGAGTCGACGGCGAACCACTACGTAATTGCTCGAGGTAGCGCGCCTTCTCTTCGTTGGCGGGCGATGCGATCAAGCGCATTACCAGTCGGTAAGGCAGGTCATGCTCAATCAGTGCTTCCTGCAGGGCGCGCCCATCGCCTGAAAATAGCACCATTGGCACAGCCGCAGCAGAACCGCCCATGTTCACCGCCCGTAGTCCGATTCTGGTTGAGACGTCGCCTGGAAGTGCTGCGAGAATGGCCAACCCGGGGGTGCCGCCCACCAACGTGCAACCAACCGCATCGTCCCACTCTTCAAGTTCAACGCCGAGTTCAATTTTGGGTCTCACGGCCAGGTCAATATGGCCTTCCGAATGTCGCAGGACAACACCCATCTCATGCTGCGAATCATGTGAGAAATGCGCTGCGACAATGCAGTCGAAATCATCAAGATCTATGAGCAACGGACCATTCCGATCGGCCAGCTCACGATTGAGATCCACAATTGCGCTGTACAAGCTCATAGCCCCTCTCCTGCGCAGGTATCTGCGTCAGACTGTTACGAATGTAGAGGTGTATTTTGCTGTGTTGGTGCAGCTTCGTCTGATCGATCGGCATCAAACCTGTGTCCGAATGCGTCACAGCGGGTGTTGCTTGGCACGTGCTTCCGGGTTGGTGATCGCGCGCTGGGGCGCGCTCCTACGAGGGCTTCTCTCAAACTTGGGAGAATGCACTGCGGTGTGGTGATCGCGCGCTGGGGCGCGCTCCTACAGGGGGTTCTCTCAAACTTGGGAGAACGTTCTGCGATTTGGTGATCGCGCGCTGGGGCGCGCTCCTACAGGGGGTTCTCGCAAACTTGGGAGAACGTACTGCGGGTTGATGATCGCGCTGGGGCGCGCTCCTGCAGATTGCTCTCGAACTTGGGAGAACTTCCTGTAGGAGCGCGCCCCAGCGCGCGATTCAACTATTTCTTTTTTGGACCGAACGCACTGCTCATGAGTGCCGGCGAAAAATCACGACCTTCAGTTCGGCCTGGCACGTCACTCGCGTAGCGATACAGGGCAGCGCCGTAAATCGCTTGCAAGGTTGCATGGGTTAGCGCAAGCAATACCATTCCCAGGACCGCGATAAAAAATACACTGCCACCGAGAATTGATCCCAGGTTCCCGTCAGATACAGCCGCACTCGCAAAGGTGTCCCCAAAAGAAAATACGGCAAGGGCGACCAATGGTATGTACAGAATAACGAACAGGAAACCCATCCCGGCATTCGCAATGATGTTCTCGCCCCAGGTCTTCTTCAGCAGCGATGCGCTTTCTTTGACTGCCTCCATTGGACCCACATCTCGATGTACGAGCACTGGCACTACGAGGAATGTGGTCACTGACCAGGCCATTCCGATCAATCCGATAACGATTTGGCCGATGAAACCAAGCCGTTCTTCGAGCGCTTTGAGAATCATGCCAACAGTTGCGGCGATAATCGCATAGCCAATGATGGTTCCGACCTTGGACCAGGCCGCACCAAGCCCAAAGCTAACCGTTGCTTCGCCACCATCGAGGTAGTTTGCTACGGACGCAACCAGCGCTGAGTTAAAGAAAAAGATAACCGTGTAGATCGCCACATACATCGCAAACATGATCAGAAGTTCGACATTACCCATCTGTTCACCAGAATTCGGGTTGTCAAAGTCGGCAAACAACATGAATCCGGGGACGAAACTCGCAATGACGATCACCACTGCTATTGACGACAACAACGGAAAAATCAGCAAACGCTTATTGTCCGCAAGAACGGCTGCGCTGGATTTGAAAATTTCCCAACTACGAGAGAATCGACCTGCCATATGCTTTCCTCTTGTCTACTGTTTGCACGAGTGGCGGTTGCTCATCGGCATCACTGCTGAATCGTGATATCCCTGATTCCGCCCTGCTCGTTCGCCAAACAAACGATCTTCGAATTTGTACCACGCACCAAACTCACTGATACCTTAACAGTGTAACCATTGCTGTTCTCTTCTACTGCGTAGGTGTTCACACTTGTTGTATCGAAGCGGCCTCTGATCGCATCAACGCAAGCCTGCTCCGCATACGCGCCCAAGTCACCGTTATTCTGCTTCTGGTCCAGGTAGCCGTACTTCACCAGCGCATAGATGCAGCCGAGAATGACCACAAGTTTGATAGTGCTGCCTACAATGCCGCTCTGTTTCAAGCACCCTACTCAACGTTGATAATGATCTTCCCACGAGCATGACCTTCTTCGGATTTCGCGATCGCCGCCGGAACATCGCTTAGCGAAAAGCGACTGTCAATATTTGTCCTCAGGTTTCCTGCGGCCATCATGTCACCGAGAACAGACAGATCATCCCGGTCCATATCTGCAAAGATCATGGTGAGTTCCTGGTCGACAAATGGTGACATGAGCATCGCCTTAATCGGCGTGATCATCGGACCCAGCCAGTTACCTTTGCCACCGCCGACGATAACCATCTTGCCGTTCGGCTTCAGTGCTCGCCGATTAGCCGTTAACGAGTGATTGCTGACCATGTCCAGAATCAGGTCGTATTGCTTGTCCTTCTCGGTGTAGTTCTCTTTTTTGTAGTCGAGAATGTAATCCGCACCCAGCGACTTAACCATGTCCACATTTCGTGTGCTGCAGACGCCAGTCACTTCCGCTCCCATCGATTTCGCGATCTGAACAGCGTAGGTTCCGACACCACCGGACGCACCGTTAATAAGGACAGATTGACCCGCCTCGAGCTTGCCTATGTCCCGCAATGACTGAAGCGCCGTGATTGCCGCAATAGGTACCGCAGCCGCCTGTTCGAAGCTAACCTGTGGAGGCTTCGCGACGATTGTTCCGTTCTCGCTCGCTAGCATGAACTCGGAGTATGCCCAGTCGCCGCCGCCGAATACTTCATCGCCGGGCTCAAAAAGCGTGACCGCGCTGCCTACAGACTCAACGACGCCGGCATAGTCCACGCCCAGGCCAGGAAAATCTGGCGCGTCGAGGCCGGTTATCAGCCGCAGAAAATAGGGGGTGCCGCGCACGAAATGCCAGTCGAGGGGATTGACGCCCGCAGCGACTATCCTGACCAGCACCTGGTTCTTTTCCGGGACCGGCTTCGCGACTTTCTCGTAGGAAAGATCCTCTGGAGAGCCGTAACAACGCTGCACAATCGCGTTCATAGTCGGCGTGCCATCGGCCAGCGCAGGCGCTGGCTCGCAAGCAGAACTATGACTTAGCCTGATTGCGATTGCTGCAATTGCGATGCTAAACAGGATAAGAACTCCGTTCAGTATTTTGTAGCGTAATTTCATGGTCGATACCCGGGCAGATTATTGAAAATGGACGACAGAGTATGTCGGAAGAGAACAGCCTACAGAGTGCAGGATTAGCGGTTGCAGCTTACCAGAACAATGAGGGGCGATCGCGCGCTGGGGCGCGCTCCTACAATTCACCGTATACGGGTAGCAAGGACGTGCTGCACAGGCTAGCTCGCGAGTTCCCCCATGTTCGCTGATTAGAACCATGCTCAAAGCCCTCGCATCGGTCGCCACTTTGCTGTTTGGCGTCGCAATTCTTGTTTCAGGCCAGAGCATGCAATTTTATTGTAGAATGCCAGCTCTTTTTCGGCCCTTACAATTTCGGTCCTTACAATTTTTTCACCAGCAATTTTTCACCAGCAACGCTCAACAGGAGCTAAAGATGGCAACATATAAGTGTGACAAATGCGATATGAGCGTGAACGCGACCTGCGGTCACTGCGACGCACCACTGGAAAATGACTCGCTGACTCTTGATGGCGGCGCAACAGTGCAGATTTCAAAATGCCCGAATGGGCACGGCAAAATCAAGTCGCCACTGTGCTGTGGGCAAGACATGAGCTGTTCAATCTAGCCTGATAGTTCGCTGCCGGGCTGCCCTTACACAGGGGTGGCCCGGCAAACTTCAATCGTTGAAGTCTGCGATCCCCTTCTCCGGATCGTCAAAACAAATTTGGTCATCATTGTCTCGAAGGCGAACGCACTCGAGTATCAACTGCTGCGCCTCAGTGAGCTCCGGTCGCTCCGGCACGGCGGCTAGCTCGGGCAACTCCGGCACATCGATCTTGCCGCCATATTGCAGGCGCTTGACCTCGTCTTTTAGAACACGCACCTCAGTTTCCAGCCGTCGCACTTTATCGCTAAGCATGCTGAGCTCACGTTTGAGTTCCGCAATGTCGTAACTGGTTTGCGCAGCTACGGGAAATGAAGCAACAACTACAAGCAGGATCAATAGCGATTTCATAGCCATCTCCAGGGACTTCGCTCATCAAATACGAATGCGGCGCTGCCGAGCGCGGCAGTGGACAAGGATAAGCTGAGAGCTACGACAAGGGCGCCGTCTAACTTAGAATATTTACTTATGTTTCAACGCGGCGATCGTGTGTTGGGCGCGAACCCTGCGAAAGTCTTCCAGGTTCTTCATCGTCAGCGTATCCGATGCCCTGATCCTGGCATCGGCTTCTGCACTCATCGCAGGTGCGTTCTCGACCTTCAAGCGATGTCGACCTAAGGAGATAATGTCGTCGCTGCGCAGTATGGTCTTATGCACTTCACGCGAGTTCACGGTTGTTCCATTGGTGCTGTTCAGGTCGTGCAAAACGAGCGCGTTGGAATACAGCCTCAACATTGCATGCATTTTGCTGACAAAAGTATCTCCGACCATGATATCGGCGAGATCGGCGCGGCCGATGACGTATTGGCGTTTGGTCAGCTCGTGGGTCGCGATTGTCTCGCCGTCGCAGGTAATGACGATGCGAGGATAGGGCTTGCCCTTTTTAGATTGCGGCAATTGTTGCAGCAGTTTTAACGCGCATTTGTTCAGTAAGCCTGGCCAGCCACCCGAGGCTTCATGCAGCCGCTCACATACTTCCAGTGTGAAAATCTTGTCAGCACGCCCGCTACCCGCGGCGATCAACCGTGTACGCAAATACAGCATTGCTTCACGTAGTGTCAGTGGATTTAACGAAAATGTCGGTGGGTGGCGCCTGCCAAGGCTGCGCAAGCTGTCATCTTTGACAAGGTTCGACAATCGATATTTGCCGGTCAGAATCAAGCGCAATGCAAAGCGACCCTGCACATCCAACGCGGCGAGCCAATTGAGAATACGCAGCGCGCTAGGCGTTGCCCTGTCCACGTCATCCACAATGACAATGGGCGCTTCTGTGCTTTTCGCCTGCTGTGCGGCAAATTTATTGATTGCCTGCAACATGTGTTCATCGTGCTCGGGTACGTTCTCGATACCGAACTGCGACAAAATGCCTTTTAGCAAGTGGCGCGGCGTTAGATTGGTGCCGTCGATAAGAGCAACCGCTGCATTTCGCGATGACCAGGCGAGCTGCTCATTCAGAATTGTCGTCTTACCGGAGCCTGCAGGCCCCTTGAGCAACGCGATGCCGGACGAATTGCCCAGCGAGGATTCCAGGAATCGCAGCGCGAGCTGGTGTGAGGTACACGCTATGACGAGCCCGGCATTCGCCTGCTCTCCAAACGCTTTTTCTTCTATTGAGGACCGCTGTGTTCGCATTGCTCTGACTGCTTGTGGTTATAGACCGCATTATTGCGCTTCTACGGTTTTCTGCGTAGCCGAGATTCCATAATGTGGCGAATCAGGCCACTAATGTACCACTCTGCCACGGTTTTGGCCGTTTCTGATAATTTGCAAACACTTGTTAAAAGATCTAACCTTTGTTTGATATGTCCAGTCGCGAACAACAAATTCTCAGCCTGATTCGGGATAATCCGATGCTGCCGCAGCAAACTATTGCCGATCAACTCGGCATCAGTCGTTCTGCGGTTGCCGGGCATATTATGCACCTCACGAACAAAGGCGTCATCAAGGGCCGCGGTTACGTCCTGTCCCATGCGCCGTTTGTCACTGTGGTTGGCGGCGCCAATATCGATATACACGGCAAGTCCAACAAGCCCTTGCGTGGCAAAGATTCCAATCCCGGCAAGGTACATACTTCAGCAGGCGGCGTTGCACGCAATGTTGCGGAGAACCTGGCCCGGCTTGGAGTGGATTGCCGGCTCATCTCCGCCATCGGCGATGACCATCATGGCCGACTGTTACTTCGATTGTCCCGCGATGCCGGTATCGACACGAAGTACGTGCACCAGATCGAAGCCGCAACGACATCAACCTATATGTCACTGCTGGATGACAGCGGCGACATGCAGCTCGGCATCGCCGACATGAGTATTATCGACCAGCTGACTGCCGCACGACTGCGGCCGCAACAGGCGATGCTACAACAGTCTTCGCTGATTGTTCTGGACGCTAACCTTTCTGATGATGCCCTGGCATGGCTGACCAGCTCGGTGAAACATACGCCGATATTTTTCGATACAGTCTCTTCCACCAAGGCACTTCGCATCCGGCCACATTTGCATCTGATTCACACTCTGAAGGCCAGCGCGATTGAAGCTGAAGCCCTGACCGGACTCGAAGCTCGAACACTAAAGCAACTACATGTAATTGCCGAGCATTTACACGCCGAAGGTGTCGAACGGTTGTTCATTACGCGTGGCGAAAAGGGTGTGTACTGCAGTACGAACGAGGAACGAAGCGTGCAGAAGCTGGATCGGGGCAGCCGCGAAATTCGCAATGCGGGAGGTGCCGGCGACGCATTACTGGCAGGCCTCGCCTACGCCTGGTTGCAAGACTGGTCACTGAAACAATCAATACAATTCTCGCTGGCTATGGCGGATATTACGTTGTCGGATTCGGGAACCACCAATCCCGCCCTGACGCTTGCTGCCGTCACGCAAGCTATGGAGTCCTAAAGTGTCGGAAGAACTGCTCGATAAGCATCTGGATATTTCGGCTGACGTTGCCGAGTCGTTGAGGGCCGGGAGCCCGGTTGTTGCTCTCGAATCAACCATCATTAGCCATGGCATGCCGTTTCCGAGAAATGTAGAAACTGCACTAGCGGTTCAGGAGATCGTCCGCGATGCAGGCGCGGTGCCGGCCACTATCGCCGTCATGGACGGGCGCCTCAAGGTCGGGCTGTCTGCCGATGAGATAGAGCGCCTCGGCAAGAAGGGACAAGCAGCCATCAAATGCAGCCGTCGCGACTTGCCATTCGTCATGGCACGTGGCGAGGATGGCGCAACCACCGTCGCGGCGACAATGATTATCGCCGCTTTGGCGGGTATCCGTGTGTTCGCGACTGGCGGTATTGGTGGGGTCCATCGCGGTGCACAGGAAACGATGGATATCTCTGCGGACCTCGAAGAACTGGCGAACACCAGCGTTGCGGTGGTATGTGCCGGCGTTAAATCAGTTCTCGATATCGGCCGCACACTGGAATATCTCGAAACCTGCGGCGTACCTGTCGTTGGCTATCAAACAGATACGCTACCCGCCTTCTACTCGCGAAGTAGCCGCTATGCTGTCGACTATCGCGTTGAAACCGGCGCAGAGGTCGCGAAGGCGATGCAACTCAAGTGGGACATTGGCTTGCACGGAGGCATGATCGTAGGTGTGCCGGTACCTGAGCAGCACGCGCTAGCAAGCAACGAGATCGATACGGTCATTGATGAAGCGATCGTCGAGATGCAACGCCAGAGAATCACTGGCAAGGACACCACGCCATTTCTGCTGGCACGCATTGCTGAGCGTACAAACGGACGAAGCCTCGATACCAATATCGCTCTGGTGAAAAACAACGCGAAGGTAGCGACCGAGATCGCCAGGGCATTCGCTGCCCTCTGAGAGGGCAATAGCAGGACCGATTCTATTCGGGCCGGAGCGGGTCAGACCCAGTCTATTCAGTCCAGAACTGGCGGGCGAAACGGCTCGTACGTTGTTTCGAGCGCTGCTGCGACGCGGAAAACGGCAATGTCATCATAGGCTTTCGAAATGATGTGCAGGCCAGTGGGTACTCCGTTGTCACCAATACCTGAAGGGACTGATATCGCAGGACAGCGCCCCATCATGTTGAAGATATGACAGGTCGACATATTCAGGTCGAACGCCTGAACCTTGTCGTTGACAACATAGTCGTCAATCGCCGGATTGAACCCTGCGGTCAGTTTCGTGCTCATCACGGTCGGACAGACGAGCACGTCGAACTCCGTCATTAGCCGGCCAAAACTGGCATACATCTGTGACTCAACCATCGCACCCCGATAGAAGGCCTGTTTGTCATCGAGCCGCGCCATGGCGTTCTGTGTCAGTCTCACGTTGTAGTCACACAATTGGTCGCCAAACTCGTCGAGTTTGTCTGCCAGACCGGCGAAGAACAACGGGTCCATATGTGCGTTGTAGGCCTGTTCAACACCGTCCGGGAAATTCAGGTTCACTTCGACCACCTCTGCGCCGAGGCTCTTCAGACGATCGACCGCATCCAGAGTATTGCGGACGATGTCATCGTCTATGTCCAGATAGTCAAAATCCATCGTGAAAGCGATTCGCGTGCCGTTCAGATCAGCGTCGAAACTCAGCGGTATCTCGATCTTCGGCAAGGTTGATGCAGCATCTTCCGGGTGCATTCCACTCATGACGTTTTGCATCAATGCCGTATCTGCCACCGTTCGGGCCATCGGTCCATTGGCGCAGTAGGATTCCAGGTTAAACGGCTCCATTGTTTCAGGTACGCGACCGTATGGCGGTTTGAAACCGACGAGCCCACATTGCGATGCAGGGAATCGTATCGAGCCACCGATATCTGAACCTGTCGCGAGAGTTGCTGTGCCGGCTGCCAACGCCGCGCCCGAACCACCCGACGATCCACCGGGCGTGACGTCGGTATTCCACGGGTTGCGTGTAACACCGAACAAGCGCGATTGCGTATTGAATAACGAACAGAACTCCGGGCACGTCGTCCGAGCGTGAAATATTGCGCCTTCGCGGCGCAGCCTCGCAACGAGTACGGCATCTTCTTCGCCTACCCGGTTTTCGTACAGCAACGACCCTTCCGTTACCGGCTGTCCCTTCACTTCGATTTCGTCTTTCATACCGAGCGGCAGGCCGTCGAGAACGCCCATCGGCTCACCACGAACGTAACGTGCCTCAGATGCCCTCGCCTCCTCCATCGCCTGTTCGAAAAACGTGTGGCTGAAAGCATTGATGTGCGGCTCCCAAAGCTCGCTTTGCTCAATGGTGGCTTGCAGTAACTGAACCGGTGAGAGCTCACGGTTACGAAACTTTTCCAGCGCCTCGACCGCGCTAAGGTAGTGAAGTGTATCGCCCATATTTGAAATCCGATTTGTCGCTGTAACTGAATCGCCCGGCGGCTATACTCGCTCCGTGACTCCAAGACGCCATTCTTACTCCTGCATGCTCTTTGTCCTTGCGACGCTGCTAACATCGTCGCTGCAAAGTCAGGAGCAAGAGCAGGATATTATCCGGATTGTATCGGTATATCGAACCTTAACGCTCGACCCGATCAAATCGGTATTCACCGGTAGCATAGAAACATTCGGTCAGCTCTATTCGCGCCTGTTACGACGTGATCTGAATGGCGACCTCGTCCCGGCGCTGGCCTTGCGTTGGGAAATGTCGGACGACGGGCTCGACTATACGTTTCACCTTCGCGAGGCGAAGTTTTCGGATGGCAGCGACATCACGGCAGATGACGCCGCGTTCACGTTGCTGCGCATGCGCGACGACCCGGAAGCTGCATACACCGCCCCGGTGCTCACGATGCAGGATGCATGGGCTGAAGATGATCACACTTTACGAGTGCATTTCGATATACCGAATGTTCCGTTCATTGAAGCTCTGGAAATGTGCTTTCTCGGCATCGTTTCACGTGCGGATGTTGAAGCTCGCGGCAAAGAAGCCTTTGCTGACAAACCTGTCACGTCCGGGCCGTATCGTGTTGTCGAATGGCGTCGCAATGACCGCTTGATACTCGAGGCCAACCCACACTACTGGCGAGAAGGTTACCCGCTTAATGATGGCGCCGAGCTCATTGAAGTCGTCGATGTCAATACGCGCATCGCTATGCTGTATGCCGGTGAAGCGGACGCGGTTCGGGCTATCACCAATTCCAATATCGCGGCATTGGAAGAAAATCCTGATACGGTCATTCCCATCGAGCCGGCTATTCGGATCAATTTATTGTTACTGAATCACGAGCGCGCGCCGTTTAACGATCAACGGGTCCGTGAAGCCGCGGCACTGGCGCTGGATATGCAGCGCATCACGAAAGTAATGACGCGTGGACGTGGCATACCGGCCAATACACTGCTGCCCAATCAGTTGCGCTACTACGACCCGGAACATGCCGGCTGGAACTACGAACCGGAACGAGCCCGCGAGCTGGTCGAAGCCGCGGGGGCAGTCGGCACGGACGTTATCGTCAACATCACCGCACCCGATCCGGACTGGGAAATGGCGGCTTTGATCCTGCAATCTTACTGGGGCGCTGCAGGACTGAACGTCATTATTCAGAAAATGGATCAGGCACTGTATGAACAACGTTTGTACGACGGCGACTATGATGCGTCTGTTGACTGGTGGTACAACGAAAATTCTGATCCGGACCTCGCAGTCAAGTGGGCATTGTGCGGCAATTGCGGCAATCGCTCCTACTTCACCAACTACCAGAACGATCGTGTCGATCAGTTGGTCAAACTCGGCACAGCAGAAGTCGATGAAGACAAACGCCGAGAAATCTATCGCGAGATTCAGGCTATCGCGTTTCGGGATGTCGCGCAGATACCCCTTTATTACAATCCATGGCTCAACGCCTACAGCACCGGCATTGAAGGTTTGCGCCTGACACCCGCCACGCAGTGGACATTGGAAGACGCACGACATGTTCGTTAGCCCGGTTCGTACAAGGATCATTGCAGCATGAGCTGGCCACTCTGGATTGGCAGGCGCCTGACGCATTTACTGCCCGTTCTTTTTGGCATCAGCCTTATAAGCTTCGGCCTCATTCAGCTGACACCGGGTGACCCGGCGCGAATGATCCTGGGAAACAAGGCCAGCCCCGAAGCGATCGAAGCGGTGCGCGAGCGCATGGGGCTAAATGAGCCTGCTTTGCGGCGCTACGGTAACTATATGCTCAACCTCGTCCAGGGTGACCTCGGCGAATCTATTCGATACGAGCAACCGGTCAGCGAATTGATTCTGCAGTTCTTGCCGGCGACAGCGTTTCTCGCGCTGTATGTCATCATGCTGACGATCCCACTGACATTGCTTATGGCAATTGCAGCCGCCAGGAATCGCGGCACATGGATCGATCAGGTCATCCGGATGTTGTCGGTGCTCGGCATGACGATGCCGGTTTTCTGGCTCGCGATACTGATGTTACGGCTATTCAGCGTTGATCTTGGCTGGTTCCCGGTCAGCGGTTTTGGCAATGGCTTCGCCGCCCATCTGCACCATTTATTTCTGCCTGCGGTCAGTGTTTCCATTTATCTGGTACCGGTTCTGGTGCGAAATCTTCGTGCCGCCTTGCTTGAAGAAATGGATGCCGACTATGTTGTCGCAAGTCGCTCCAAAGGATTACCTGAGTCCTATATTTTCCGACATCACATACTGAAGAATGCATCACTACCAACGTTGAACCTGTTCGGCGTTCTGGTCACATGGCTGATTGGCGGCACGGTAATCGTGGAACTCGTCTACGCTATTCCCGGACTGGGTACATTGATGTTCAACGCCATTCTCGGTCGGGATTACTCTGTTATTCAGGGCCTGACTTTGTTTTATGCGTTCTCCACAGTCGTCATTACTTTGCTGACCGACGTGCTTTCCGCGCTGATCGACCCGAGGATAGAAACTTGATCGAGCGCTGGCCGATGACGTTGCGCTATGGCACCGGCATTGTGTTGCTGTGGCTGGCAGCCGCGATTTTCGCGCCATGGCTCACACCCGCAGATCCTTATTCCATCGACCTCGACAATGTATTGCGCCCACCGGGCGGTGACTGGCTCATGGGCACAGACCATGTCGGCAGAGATGTTTTCACACGAGTTGTTTTCGCGGCCCGTATAGACATCTGGATGGGCGTCATGGGCGTACTCGCACCGCTCGTGATCGGAGTAACAATCGGTCTGTTCGCCGGCTACTTCGGTGGCATGCTGGACTCGATCACGATGCGTATCGTTGACATCACTCTGGCATTTCCCTTTTTGATTTTGATACTGGCAATAGTGGCCATGCTGGGACCGGGCATCACCAACTTCATCATCGCGCTTGCGCTGGTTGGCTGGGTCTCCTACGCACGCTTGATTCGCGCCGACGTCATGGTCATAAAGAATGCAGAGTACGTACAGGCAGCTCGAACTTTGGGCTTTAGTTCTGTCACTGTCATTTTTCGACATGTACTGCCTAACGCCATCTCGCCGATTATTGTCTATGCAATGACTGACATGGTTCTGGTAATTCTCGCAGGCGCGAGCCTCGGTTTCATCGGTCTCGGTGTGCAACCACCTGCCGCCGAATGGGGCGCGATGATCGCGGATGGTCAGGCGTTTGTTTCTGAGGCGTGGTGGATCAGCTTCTTTCCGGGACTCGCAGCCGTCAGTTTCGGCGTCGGCCTGTCACTCATTGGTGACGGCCTTGCGCGCATGCTGCGCGTCGGTGATTTATGACTGATGCCCTCCTCAAAGTTCGTAATCTGGACGTGACCTTTGATGCGGCCGGTGGCACAACACAGGCGGTGAGGAATATCTCTTTTGAAGTTGGCGCCGGTGAAATTGTCGGCATTGTTGGCGAAAGCGGTTCGGGAAAGTCGGTCAGCTGTCGGGCCATCCTCGGTTTGCTGCCAGCATCCACCCAGGTTTCAGGCCGGATCGAGTACGAGGGCCGGGACCTGTTGCGTATGGACGAGGCCCGACTACGGCAGGTCCGCGGCCGCGACATTTCAATGGTGTTTCAGAATCCGGCGTCCCACCTTGACCCGTTGATGCGCGTCGGCGTGCAGGTTGCGGAGCCACTGATACATCATGATGGTGCATCGCCAACGGATGCTCGAGTTGCCGCAATCGAGCGACTCCGGGAAGTGCAACTCGATCGCCCTGAACAATGCGCACGCAATTACCCACACGAACTCAGCGGTGGCATGAAACAGCGTGTGATGATTGCGGCTGGCATCGCATGCCGTCCCGGTCTGATGCTGGCCGATGAGCCCACGACGGCGCTGGATGTAACAGTTCAGGCACGCATACTGGAATTGTTGCAGTCACTGAACAAGCAACACGGTTTGTCCATTGTTCTGGTCTCACATGATCTTGCGGTCGTTGCCCAGGTTTGCGATCGCGTTCTGGTTATGCGCCGCGGCGAAATCATCGAACATGGCAGTACCGAACAAATGGTCAACGCACCACAACATCCGTACACACAGCAGCTGATCGAATCACAGCCCAGCCGCATGAGCAGACGGGATGCTGCAACAATCGAGAACCTGCCGTTGCTCGAGATCAATAACGTCACCGTGGAATTCGCACTTCCCGGGCGCCGCGTGCTGCGAGCACTTGATAAGGTTTCATTAACACTGAAGCAAGGGGAGTCGCTGGGCATCGTCGGTGAAAGCGGCTCTGGAAAGAGCACGCTGGCACGCGTCGTGATGGGGCTCGTGAAAGCCAGGACCGGGGATGTGCAATTCAATGGCGAATCGATACTGCAAACACAAGGCCGACTTCAGCCTTCGATAGGCATGCAAGTTCAAATGGCTTTTCAGAACCCCTACGATTCATTGAATCCACGTCTGACCGTATACGAAAGTATCGCCGAGCCCCTCAGACGCCACAAGTTGGTGCCAACCGCCGAGATAAGCGACCGTGTCACCGAATTGATGCAACTGGTTGAGCTGGATGCTGATCTTGCAGGTCGAAAACCAGCACAACTGTCAGGTGGCCAATGCCAGCGCGTCGGTATCGCAAGAGCGTTGGCGATGAACCCGGAGCTGCTGATCGCCGACGAGGTGACTTCGGCGCTCGATGTGACGATTCAGGCACAGATCATTGAGCTGCTGAAACGCCTTCGAGAGTCGCGAGGTCTTTCGGTGATCTTCATTTCTCACGATCTGGCGTTAGTGCGCAGCTTCTGCGACCGGGTGGTCGTATTCCAGGCCGGGCGAATTGTGGAACAAGGAACTGTTCGAGACGTTATGGAACAGCCGCAGGAAAGCTACACCCGCGAGCTCATTCGGTCCGCGCCGGCTTTGTAGACAGCCTGCCACTCACGGGTCGTTCGAACGGAATGCAAGTCGAAAAAAAACAGCCCGCTTTCGCGGGCTGTTCTGTTCTTCTGATACTGCGGTTCTTGTGATATTCCCGGGTTAGTCGTCGCTCTCGAGAGTAGACAAGGCCTCGTCGAGTTTCCAAACCGTGTAATCGGAACCTGAAAAACCGGAACTGAAGTCAGCGAAAATACCTCCCGCCTCTTCCGCACCGACCTTCTCCGTAAGAAACTCAAAGAAGCTCTGTTCAGGTGGCGTCATGTCCGCGAAATTTTCGTAGGACGAGACAAGGATGGTCGCAGACTTGCCACCGATTCTCGACATCCACGCCCACTCGGAACCGCCGTCTCCCCAGCCATGCTCTTTGGCCAGCTGGCTCATTTTTTCTCGTGCCTGACCTGATGCAGGTCCCGCGTCTTCTTTCTCGCTCCACGTGGTAACGCCAAAATAGGGACCCTCGGTTCCTTCAGGCCAATGGCTGTTCTCAAAATCGATTCTTTCCATGTAGTGGTGATAGTGCTCCACGTACTGATGAACATTTTCATTCCAGTTCGCACTCAGGCCGTTTTCTTCATCCTCAGCTGCATAAGCATCCTGGTCAGCCCACGTTCCGCAGCAGGATCGATACGTGATGATATTGATATTGTGGCCAATAACGACCCGATAGGCCTGCCAGGTTCGCGACTCTCCTGCTTCAGCACGAAACTTGATATGCGCGGCAGCGGCTGCAGAAAACTGCGCCTCCATACCCGCCTTGGGCACCATGATCCAGACATCGGACAGCTCGCCCATCGCTTCATCTTCCTGAGCAAAAGCCGTCAATGGCATTATGAATAACGCGCTGAGAATCAGTCCTACGAACTTTGTTGTTTTTTTCATTATTATTCTCCCGTAATGATCACCAAAGTATAGGCGAGTTTCCGGGCTTTGCCACCGAATGTACGTTTTCTGTACACTTGGCCGAGCACAGACGAGCCCTATCGAGAGTTTTACTATGGCAGGCGGATTCGCCAAAGACGGCGCAGTACAGGATCAGATCGATGCGACTATTGAAGACGCAGTGAGTCGCGCGCGTGATCAACTTCCCAAGGGTGAAAGTCTGACCCATTGCGAAGAGTGCGACGCGAGCATTCCCGATGCTCGTCGTGAGGCTGTTCCCGGTGTGCGTCTGTGCATCACCTGTCAGTCGGAGGTGGACAAGAAGGCAAGTGCCGTTAGCGGCTACAACCGTCGCGGCAGCAAGGACAGCCAGCTGCGCTGACGCAGTCAGTACCGGCTAATCCAGGATTTACAATTCTGTCTGGCTGAGCTCGGCAGTGTTTCGATATTCCAGGTCTCGATATTCCTGCAAACGCTGCGTGAGCCAATCGCCCGACGGCACTTGTTCCTGCTCACCACACTGGATGAAGTACGGCTTCTTGCTGAATGAACTCTTGCTCGCCAGTCGTTCTATGAACTTCTCGGTTGTCGATGCCCAGCGTTTAGCACGCTTGTACTTCATGCGCAGATGAGCTTCAGCATCCTCGGCCTCGTGCCGGCTGCCATTGCGAATGAATGCACAGTCGCTGCTGCCAACCGTGCTGAGCAGATAATCGATTTCCACAGGAATCTCACTCGCCTGTGCAGCAATCGACAGGCTTGACAGCGCAAGCGCAATCCCCAATGCCGATGCTATTTTCCTCAGTCTTACGCTAAAGCCCTGCGTGCTCATAAGCTAAATCTTACTGACATGGGGTTATGGTCTGACGAATCGAAATCGGCCGTCGACGAGTCCAGAATCTGCAAACCACGGATGTAGAAATGATCCAGAGCTTGCCCAAACGACCGCTTGCGATGATCTTCATCGAAATTCAGTGTTTCAAAGCCGAGGCCCTCGGCAATTTCCTTGACAACATCTGCGCGGCCCTGGTGCCAGGTATTGAAGTCACCCGACAACAAAACCGGTCCGTCATGTTCATCAACAACAGAAAATGCGCGCTCGACCTGCTCTTCGAAATCGCTCGTACCGAACGTAAAGTTGATCGCGTGAATATTGACGACCAATAAAGTTTTTTCCGTATCCGTCAGACCGTATTCGGTAATGAGTGTCGCTTTCGGTGAACGCAGCCATGGCTCAACGGCAACGAGATTGCATTCGGACATCGGCTCCACTGAGCTCAAAGTCATCAGCCCGGTCAAAGCACTGGATGTCCGATGGCCCGGAGCGAACGATCGGTAATGGTCACTGCCGATCTTCTCCCACGCGTCCGAACTCAATACGGCCTCTTGAAAGACCATCAATTGCGGTTCGTCCGAGAAAGACGCCAGGTCAGCAGCCCACTCCGGATCGCCGCCCTTTTGAATATTCCAGTTCACAACGCGAATATCTTTTGAATTCAACCTGGCGGGCTCTGCATCGTCACTAGTGGATAACTTCACCGAGCACAGTTCCGCATCCGTCATGCTTGCGACGGTTAGCTCATCTGATACTTTGCCGGTGCTAGCGCATCCGCTAATTCCGGCTATCGTGATCAAGATAACTAGTGTTCTCACAGAGTTTCCTTATCGTCCAAGTCGTGTTTCGTAATCGTGTTCAGCTAAAACCATTCAGAATGCGGCCCACAAACTGGCCAGCAGTGTATACCCACCGATGCCAAACAGTATCGCAGCGACTAATCCGTAGAATACTCGCATACCGGTCTTCAACGGTTTGCTATCAACAGTGTTGTAGGCGATGACACTGACAAATGCTCCGACCACGAACTGAGTGAAGATTGATGCTGCGCTCAGTTGGTCGATGCCCGTCGAACCCAGGTACGAGCCTACGAGGAACCCAGGGATTCTATAGACAGCGAGGGCATAGGCAAAGCCTATAATACCGAAGCTGAGTGCTCCCGGGATCGGTAATTCGTTGTTTTCGGCCAGAACCGTATTCATGATCGTTCCAATTCAACCTGCGAAAGCCAATGTTGGCAGGTCGTTGAAACTGCATCTTGTCCAAAACCGTCAGGTCCTGGTCATATTCGGTCACACGCAAAAGCCGCTGCACGGGTGGCTATGGGACACGGCCACCTCACGCTTTTTCTTAAATTAGCGCTCGCCCTCTTGTGCTACCGCAACACGCCTCGTTTTTGCATGGCATGAGCGTACAAGAAGAGCAGTAGCGCTATCACAAAGATCGCGGCGGTGAAGCCGAGCTCAAAGCCACTGCCGATGACCTCCAGGCCATTGGACAGCACATAGTTTTGGAACGCCGTCAGTGTCATCGCAATAAACGACACGAGAAATACTGGCACCGCCAGGCGCTTCCGCATCAGCAATAACAAGGAACCAAGCACACTGCCCCATACGGCTGTTGCCCACGTTGCAACTGCCCACGCCGGAATTCCATAGAAGAATTCCAGTTGCTCGGGTGAAAAAGCACTCATGTAGGCTTCATTCCCGGTTTGTGTCATGAAGTAGTCGAAGGCTCCACCGGAGTTCCAGATGAGCGCCACAATGCCGACCACCCAAAGATGCTTCGGCGTTGGTTCAATAAATTGTTCGTTTGAAGGTGACATTTCGCTCTCCTGTATAGCGAATTATTAATCAGGATACGATTGCTCCTGTCATGTTGTTAAGGCAACCAGGCTGAGCTAAAAACGTCCGACATTTGCCCAAAATACAATGCGGACCGCGTGCATACTCATCGTTCATCGCAGCTCCCGATCTCAAGACGCTTGCCGCGCACTCATGATCTGCTGCAGAGCATATCACCCGAATAGCCGTCATTCGTCACATCCGAGCACCAGAATGGGCCGTGATGCGGTGATCTGTATGCCATTTTTGAGGAACCGGTCATGTTCCATAATATTCGTCTCGGTCATAATTCGCAGGATCGGAAGGTGACGCTGTCTCCGAGGACGAGGACCAACAATGCTCGACCTGACCATGGAAACCGGAATAGTTCTACTAGCCGCAGCGGCCCTCGGCCTGCTGTTGGGCTGGATGATCCGTGGTGCAAGCAGCAATCGACGTTTCGAGCAGCAGGAAGACCAGTGGCACGACAAGCTAGGCGAACACGTTCGCCAACGCGACCGATTGACCGTCGAGATAGCCAGCCGGCGAAAAACCATCGAGAACCAGGAAGCGCTTGTTCACAGGCATGAGATGAGGGCCGCGAAGAGTCAAACCGATCTTCAGTCCGAACATGAAAAAACGAAGTCGTTGAAGAAGGACATATTCACTCTTCGCGCCGAGCGTGAGGACTTCAAACAAAAGCTCGCGGTTTTCCAGGAGGCGCTTGTCCTGGTCAAGCAACGATCCGCAGACCTGCAGACGGAGTTCATCAAGTCCGGCGATTTCTACAAAGCCGAGCTCGCGAAATCGTTCGAGAAACGCCAGCTCGTTGAGGCAAAACTGAAGAACTCGAAGCTGGAGCATGAGTCATTCAACAACCTGCTACATGCCTCTCGCTCTGAACGTGAGTCGGTTAACAACATGCTGTCTGCAGCACAAAATCGCTTGGACAACCTGGATCAACTTGAACAGAACGTCATCGAACTTGAAGCAGAAAACGCTCAGCTCACGCATGACGCTGCGCTAACGAAACAGGAAGTCGAAGCACTGCAGCGAGATCTGGCAGAACTGGAAGAGCTCAAAGTACAGAACAAAGAACTGGCCCATTGTCTTCAGTCGATGGAAAGCAGCCGCAAGCAATACGAAGAAGATGCCAAGCGGCATCGGGATCAGGCGGGTCAGTCCGAGCAACAGTCCGAAACACTACGTATCCGCCTGGATGAAGTAGAACAGAACTTTGCGGATATGGAGGTTCAACAACGCAAAGCGCTGAAAGATGTTCGCAATAAGGCGGTTGTGCAAAAACTCGGCAAAAAGGCTGCTGCTAATAAGGAAGTGGATGACCTGCAGAAAATCGTCGGCATCGGCAAAGTATTTGAAAGTGCACTGCATAAGCTGGGCGTATTCAACTACCGCCAGATAGCAGCGTTCGGCGTTGCCGATATCGCCAAGATCAATATGGAATTAAAAGAATTCAAAGGTCGAATGGAACAGGACGATTGGGTCGGCCAGGCGAAAGAGCTGTATTTCCAGAAATACGGCGTCACAGACATTCACTAGCTGTGACGAGTGATACTCGAAACTTGATCTGACAGGCAGAGTCAGACGCAGTCACGCCTTGAGCGTCCAGTCTCTTCAAGACCAGCCGTTCAGAAGGATAATTTAGCGTCGAGTCAATTGACCGAGATCGGCCAGAAGCAACCACTCGCGACTCATGCTATTTGGCTCTTAATGATAGGCGAGATCCTGGCAAGACTAGGCGTATCAACACAGGCCGTATAGAGTGCAAGACGATGCGGATGTCCTACTAGCCTTAGGGAAATGTATATGGAAACCAGATTCACGCAATTAAGGGTCCTTATTTACTTATCCGCGATGATGTTACTCGCTGTTCCCGCGCTTGCCTCTGAATATTTGTCGTCCATTCCGTCGAAAGGGGAATGCACTATGTCGGCCCGACAAGTTGTCGACGAATTTATTGATTTGTTCTACCGGAAGAAGGAGGTCCGACAGGCCTTTGAAACCTGGGTTCATCCCGACTATATTCAACACAAGCCCACCCTGCCCGACGGCCGCGACGCCATCATCAGCTTCCTTGAAAGACTATTGGAGCGCTTTCCGGAACGGACCTTCACTATCCATCGCATCATCGCAGCCGATAACCTGGTTGCCGTTCATTATCATACTCAAGCAACGCCAGAGGACCCTGGTCTTGCAGTAATTGACATATTCAGAGTTGAAGACTGTCGCATGGTTGAGCATTGGGATGTGGTGCAGTCCGTACCCGAGCAATCCGCTAATGATAATACGATGTTCTGAAGTTCACGACCGGCTGCTTTGGGTTGTGACTTCAATCGGTCTGATCCAGGTTAGAGGCACGCGCGCTCAAATGAGCGCACTATCTTGTCGTCATCGTTTGCCTTGTCAAAGAACTTTTCAAGATATTTTACCGTCGCTCCAGTTTCCTTCTGAGAGAGTCCGGGCAATTGGCTGATCACTTCCAGAATGTCCATTTTTCGAGCCTTGATGGCGCTAAGCGCATCGTATAACGCATCAGTAGAGATGCAATAGCCGCGATATCGTCTTTGAGTCACTCTCGAAATATTGAGAGAAGAATCTGGCCGTGCATAGAACGCATTCACGAGACCCGAAAGGTCGAAATCGTAAGGTACGTAAAACCGATCCGAACCAATTATGAGGAGATCACCATTATGACAGCAGGTGTCATCTTCGTCGGCGGTAACCAACGACCAATCAGTATTGCCGATAAGGTATTGGAAGATATAAACGGTGGCCGCCTGCTGATTGTCGAGCGAACGCAGTGACACTCCAGTTACATGATCAGCTTGTCCGCCAACTCTTTCAGCCAACGCTGACGCCGATTCGATCAGAAACCCATAGCGGTCGAACTCTTTCTCTTTGAGGCCGCCGTCAGTATCCGTGTAAGTAATGTGAAGCAAACGCACTCTGTAACTAACATCTGAGACCAGGTTGAAAATCCGGTAGGCAGCATATTCCTTTAATGCGGACGCATGAACTGAACCACGGTCTCGGCAATGGGTTACAAGTTTAAGCTTGTTCTGGTCCTGAAATACCGATTGCACTGTGTCGTTGGCCGCGAAATTGAGTCGCAGTGGAGGAAAGCTGCACACGCGCCTGCGGCTCTTACCACGCACCCTTACCTTGATCGTATGCTCGAGGTCGTTTGCGCGCAGAACGAAGGGCAGCTGCCTGCTATCATTTTTTTCTTCAAACAGTGAGCTAAATGGGCCGGACAGATTGATCTCAAGGACGGTGTTATCTTCGAACAGCGATGATGCACTGGCATGAGAAACATGGACCAGTAAGACCAGTGTCAGTAGTTTTGCGAGCGGCAAATTTCGATGTCCGTCTTAGTCATGGATTGGATGGATTGCGGTCAGTGGATGGATTGGGGCCAGAGCAAAAACCAAAGTTTTTTTTACTCTGACCCTAATCCTCTGGTCGAGACCATCTCTTTCAACGTTCTTGTAGCTGGCGACTGTCTCAGCCGTGACGTGCGGTTACCATACTTGAACTTTTTAAGTTAGAGTAGCCAAGAAACCGGCTTAGTCCTGCCTGTACGCCGTTGATCACCATGATATTGACCGGCCCCCTACTATTCAGAAAATAATCCGATGAAATTATTCCTTGTTCTCCTGTTCACTTCAGTTCCATTGAGCGCGCTGGCCAACTTACATGACTTCGTTGGTAGCTGGAGCGGGCAGGTTCATGGCGAACCTGTCGAAATCACTATCTGGTATATTCGAAAAGGTCATGACAAAGAGTTGGGAGGTTATCTTTTATTCCCAAACTCAAACTGCGTACAAAAACTGGAAGGTCAGGTACCTAGCGCAAGTAATTATGATGACTACGCTGCCTCATACGATACCTTTTTGACCAAGCAGCAGTTCTCTGAGTCATACAGAATAGCGTCGAGATTTCCCCTTCAAAAACTCAATGGTAACAATTGTGCGAATGCGAACATAGCCAACGAAGGTCTTGCCGGAATGTTTAACGGTTGGCTTTCCTACTCGAACGAAACCAAGCAGGCATCTTTGCTTTACACGGGAACTCAAACCAGTAAAACACCCGATCGTGCTAAACAGTCTGACGACTTGGCAAAGAGCTTGATTGAAGCGATAACGACTCAAGGAGGACAAGTCGATGCTGGCGCAATTATAAGTGGACACGTTGAAAAATATCGAGAGGAGAATACAACGAAGTATGAATTAGAAACCGCACTATTGGAGAGAGCAAATGCAACGAAAGCAATGTTATCTCTTATCGCACAAAACCCAGCAGAACATGTTTCCAATCCGATAAATCCCGAACTACGACTTATAGAAAACGGCCGTTTATACCACGCGGAAATCGGAGCGGATATCAACCCCTTAACCTGTAGTGATCACTGGTTAGACGCACAAAAAGCCCTGAAGGCGCGCAACTTGATTGGCGTCATCACATTTCCTGTTTCTGAGACCGAATTTGAAATGGTGCATTGGGGTTCGAATGGTGAACAGTCAGGTGGATATCAACAATTCTACAAGAAACAAATATTGCCAAAAACTGCCTCGGTAGATTGGATCAATATTCATGCATCGGTGCAGGTAAATTATCTATCCGATGAACAGCAATGTTTGGAAGGCCGGAGCGGCTATTTAA
>RCNF010000290.1_pt1 | contig 24537 bp, 14 predicted proteins | sample 2041311 | NCBI WGS metagenome assembly RCNF01 (sample SAMN09708228, study PRJNA481090) | Marine sediment metagenome, whole genome shotgun sequencing project. | biome: marine sediment; feature: ocean; material: sediment; isolation source: Sewage treatment plant 2 marine sediment (STP2) ... | reverse complement strand
CGGCCGGCGCAATCAAACCAGACCAGGCGCCCAGTTCCGCCCCCACCCCACCCCACATCCACGCAAGCGCCAGCGTCGGTGCCAGCGTCCTTCGACTTAGTTGCTCAGCGGAAGTGGGTCCACGATCGTTGGCACTGCTTGCTCCACCGCTGACCGCAAGAAAAGAACGCGCTGTAGCAGAGCTGCAGGCGCGTCCTGCGCGCAGAAGTGGCCGTTCGGCTCGTTTTCACAGCCTGGGGTGGGCGGGATGCCGGACACTCCCGAGGCAACGAACTGATAAAATCCTGCGGTCGTTTCGGGGTCGATGTTTCCCATGACCGGGCCCGTCATTGGTTCGAGGACTGGGCTGGGGTCCCAGACCGGCTCGAGGTGCGGGATCGGTCCGAACGTCCAAGCCAGGGAACGGGTTGCGTTATTGGGTATCAACATGTCGCCCACGCCCTCCTGGAGCAGCACGCTGGCCTTGCGAGTCGTGCCCGCGACTTCCAATCGGTCTCGGTACAAGAAGGCCGCATGCTGATGCGCATCCTGGTGGTCGAAGATCATTTGAAAGATCGAGAGGCCTACCCAGAAGTCGGTTGGCGTGACGTTCGGGAGGAGGTCGCGCAAGCCCGCCGGGAACTTGTCGATGAATGTGCCCCCGTTGAAGTAGGCCTCGCCTTGTCGATGCGCGCCGACGACGAGCGCTGCGGCCCCGATCTCGGGGGCGTAGCTGAGAAACGCCGAACCGTAGACCGATCCCATGCTGATGCCCAGATACGTCAGGGGCGCCTCCAAATCGAGGTCCGGCACACCATCTCCGTCGGGAAGCGGCAAGCGGTCGAGCGAACCGAGCTGCTCGATGACTCGCAGGAACGCCATTTGATCGCCATAGGTTTGCATGGCGAAGTCCGGGAACCGCCGCTCTAGGATGAGGGTTTGGAAGAGCACCGTGTTCTGATAGTCGAGGTTCTGCCCGAGCTCGCGGTTCAGTGTGTCGGTGAAGCCAATCGCGGCGAAGCCGGCTTCCGCCAGCGTGCGCTGGGCCTCAAACACCAGGTCTTCTGCGGCGCCGGGACTGCCGTGCTGAAACATCACCACCGGCGCAGGGCCGCTTTCCGCAGCATTGGGCAGCGCCAGTACGAACGGGACCGAGAGACTTCCCGTGACCTCTGGAGTGCCAGCTTCATCTCTTGATATGAAGTATTCGCTCTCGCGCCAGTTCGGTGCCTGCCATGTACCGCGGACGACGGCGGAAACGTCGCCGACCCCGGGAGTGACGCTCTCGATCGTGTAGCTCGGAGGAGGCCGCGCAAGAATCTGTTCCTTCATGGCCAAGGGCGTGAGCGGGATCTCGTCCGTGCTCCGCACGGTGATCCGAAAGACCACAGCAATATCGCTTGCGTGGACCTGGGGCGAAACCACCTGGTCGTCGGCAAGGACCTCGAGCACACCGTCGGCGAGCAGGCCTCGCGCCTTACTGATCTCGCTGGCCTCCCCTGGCTGCTCCGATCCGAGCACCTTCGCCATGGCGGCTGAGGGTTCGAACCGACGCCCTTCCTCAGTGCGCGCATCGGTCGTGACCACCATCGCGTATCGTCCCTTTGGTGTCAGCGGGATCGACGGATAGAGCACCAAGGAATGGTCGATTTCCTGGCCTTCCAACATTTGCGAGATAGGGCTCAACTGAAACGGGATGCGCTGCCCCAAGGTATCGCTCCCCGGCGTAACGTCGAAGAGCCGCAGTGCCGCAGACGGCCCGAGCGAAGCCTGTGGCGTGAGCGGCAGCGAAGCGGTGTCTGGCGCGTCCGATAGCTTGATCACGATGCCGCCGGTCGGGCTGAAACCATCGAGCGTTGATGTCTCGTTCATCAGTGCGGAGTAGAGAAAGATCACGTCGGGTTCGCCGGACGGAACGCTCAACGCGATGCGGTATCCGGTTGGGGTCGAAGCGTCCGGCGCGAGCCAGAAGTCGTCGGGAAACGGTGACATCGCCGAGCGATCCGTCCGGTCGTACGGGATTACGGCGCTTGGGAGCATCCCGCCAACGCCACCGGTCCCAGCCGAGCCACCACTCCCGCTTTCAGAACGCCCTTCACTGCACCCAAACAGTGGTACTGCGCAGAGCGCGCAGACACATAAACACCCGAATAAGTAACGCATGACAACGTACCGCCCTGCGACGCTTCCCACCGGAGCGCCATCAAGTCGCGAGATGCAAGTGCATCAGGCGTGCCAGCGCAGATCCCCCGATTCTGAGGGTTTTGGGGAAACCATGACCGCAGGTTTTGCGTCTCGCCTTGGGGGGCCGCAACTGATGCGCGCCAACTCCGGGTGCCAATAACAGACTTCGCTCCCTGTTGGACGAGACCGAGCGTCAACTGGACCTGCTGCCCCAGTCTCCCAAGTCCTTCCGACCACAAACGCAAGCCAAGCCGTTCGACGCAGCCCCCTGTCGCGCGTTTTCCGCGCCCCTCCATACGGAGACATCAGTGCCAGTGCCAGCGCGCACGGAAGCAACACTCCGCCCTCCCGAAGACAGCAGGCGGAAGCGCGAGCCGGAACGGCGAAGCCCGGCGCAAAGCGATGGCAAGGCAAAGCGCAGCGAATGCCGCGCCAGAGAGGACTACGGGTGGGGGTGGGTGGGCGGTGTAATTAAACCTGACCAGGCGCCAGGTTCGGTAACCACCCCTCACCACGCCGGCGCCGGCGCCAGTGTCAGCGGCAGCCCCAGCGTCAGACCTTCAGCACAAGCTTCCCCAGCTTCTCTCCGCTGAACAACCGCAGAAACGCCGATGGAAAGTCTTCGATGCCTTCGACGATGTGCTCTTTGGCCTTGAGCTTGCCCTCGGCCATCCAGCCCGCGATTTCTGAAGCCGCCGTGCCGCACTCCTTCGCGTAGTCGAAGACCACGAAGCCCTCCATGCGTGCCCGATACGTAAGCAGCGCCATGTAGTTGTTGGGGCCTCGAAAGCGAGGGTTGTTGTACTGGCTGATGGCGCCGGAGATGACGATGCGGGCGTGCATGGCGATTTTGCTCAGCACGGCGTCGAGGATCTCTCCGCCGACGTTGTCGAAAAACACATCGACGCGTTTCGGACAGAGCTCGCCTAGGCGGTTGCGGATGTTCTCGTTCTTGTAGTCGATGGCGCCGTCGAAGCCGAGCTCGTCGATCAAGTACCTGCACTTGTCCGGGCCGCCGGCGATGCCGATGACGCGGCAGCCTTTGATTTTCGCGATTTGCCCGGCAACGCTGCCCACCGCCCCGGCCGCGCCCGAAATGACGACGGTTTCGCCTTCTTTGGCTTTGCCGATGTCGCGCAGGCCGAAGTACGCCGTCATGCCCGGCCAGCCTAGGACGCCCAGGTAGCTCTGGATCGGTGCGAGGCTCGCGTCGATTTTCAAGAGCTCCTTGGGCTTGGCCACCGCGTACTGCTGCACACCGAGCACGCCTTGCACCGTGTCGCCTACCTGGAGCTTCTCGCTCTTGGACTCGATGACCTCGCCGACGGTGTTTGCCCGCATCACGTCACCGACCTTCACATCGTCGATGTAGGTCGCCCCTTCGTTCATCCAGGCACGCATCGCCGGGTCGAGCGAAATGTGGCTGATCTTCACGAGCACCTCACCGTCCCGCGGCTCGGGCACCGGACCTTCGTCGAAGGACCAGTTGCTGTCCTGGGGGAGGCCTTGGGGCCGCGATGCCAGCCGTACCTGCTTGTTCATCATCGTCATGCTCCTGAAATCAAAGTTCGGCGGGCTCAGGCCTCGGTCCAGATGCGTTCGCCCGGGATCCACTTCGCGTGAAATCCGGCTGGCACGCGCGACGGCAAGCGCACACGCGCGACGGCGCCGCGCTCGATTTGCTGGGCGTCGAAGACCCAGGCTTCGGAGCGGCCGTCGGTGTTCATCATGATGGTCACCACGTAGCCGTCGTCTTCGCTCTGCGCGCCGACGCGGCGGGCGTACGGTGACTCGCTGGCAAACCAGCCGTCCGGGTAGTCGTAGCGGACGCACGACCCGTCTTCGTGGTCATATTTCACCAGCGAGCGGAACTCGACGGTGTGCATGTCGGCTGGAAGGTACTGATGGTACGAAAACCGCGTCTTCTCTCCGTACAGCAGCGTGTCAGGCAAGCAGAACTCTGTGTTCAGGTCGTCGAGCTGCTCTTCTTTGCATTCGCCCGTCGCCAGGTTCATGCGCCAGCGCCGTAGGTGCGTTTGGATTCGAAGGTAGGCGAGCATCGAGGCAAGCGGCCCTTCATCGGGGTTTCGCCGAATCGATGGGTCGGGCTGAAAGCAGCCGTCCATGACGATCCAGTCGTCCTCCTCCCAGGCGTTCACCATGTGAAGCACATAGCCCGGCTCGAACTCGAACCAGCGCACCTCGTCGGTGCCACCTCTGCGCGGGATGACGCCAAAGCGCGAAGGGAGGTCGCGATGAAAGCGCGCCACGCGGAAGCCGTGTTTTTGCAGGAGCTCCGGGTCCTGGAAGAAGGGGAAGTCGTGCAAAATGGAGTAATTGCGTGTGATGGTGATGTCGTGCGACGCGCGGACGCCGGGCAGGTCGATGGGGACCTGGTGCACCAGCTTGCCGTCGCGGTCGCAGACGCCGTAGGTCATGTAAGGCGGCTCGAAGTCGTCCAGCGTGAACCAGACCATCTCCCCGGTGCGCTCGTCGACCTTGGGGTGCGCCGACACCGTCGTTCGCCGTTTGCCGCCAAAGTCGTCGACCCCAGTTGGCAAGAGCGTCAGCGGGTCGAGCGTATACGGCTCCCCGCAGAGGTACCAGAGCGCGTAGAGCTTTCCGCTGTGCCAGACGACATCGGTGTTCGCCGTGTCTTTGGCGCGCAGGTCCATCCCCTCTTCATTGAGTGGCCCCATGATGCCGTTCCAAAGGGCGTGGCCCGCCTGCGCTTCCTTGCGAAGGCCTGCGGTGGGCACGAGCCGGCTTCGATACGAGGCCTTTCCATCTCGGAAGTAGACCGCGTGCACCATCCCGTCGCCATCGAACCAGTGGTAGGCGTTGCGAGGCTGGAACACCGAGTTCGGCCCGTTGCGGACGTAGGCGCCGAAGAGGTCGGCTGGCAGCTCGCCGTCGACTTCGAGGTCGAACGCGCAGCTCTCGTGGACGGTGGGCGCGTGGATGCCGTGCAGGTAGGGGTTGTCGACGTTCGGAGTCCAGGTGGGTGCTTCGGTGTCGGCTGATGTCATCGTCGAGAGGGTACGTGAGGGGGTGCGGCAGCGCCAGGGACAGGGGGATGGGGTTGCCGGACGTGGGGGGTGGTTTGGTTTGGTTACACCGCCCGCCCACCCCCACTCGTAGTCCTCCCTGCCGCGGCATTCGCTGCGCTCTGCCTTGCCGGCGCGTTCGCGCCGGGCTTCGCCCTTTGGGCTCGCGCTTCCGCCTGCTGTTTTGGAGGCGGTGCCAGTGTCAGTGTCGGTGCGCTATCGTGCGGCGCATGCCCGCGCCGACGTATCAGGATCCGGGACTTCTTTCTGACGACGTCGCACGCTTCATCCCGTCCGGCGTCGACCCTTCGACGCTCCCCCGGTCCTTCGCCCTCGTCGAACCGCTACCCGCGCTGGGTCCGGTTCCTGACTCTTGGCGTACCCGCCCAACGTTCGAGCACTGCGCCGGCGCTTTCATCGCCACCATCTCAATCGATCCCCAGACCAGCCTCTACGGCACCGGTGAAGTTGCGGGCCCGCTGCTCCGCAATGGCTTCGTGACCGAGTGCTGGGCAAAGCAGCCGTTTCGCATCGAAAAAGATGGGAAGCCGGCGCCCCAGTACGATGAGAAGTCCAAGAGTCTCTATCAGGCGCATCCTTGGGTCTTGGCAGTCCGCGCTGATGGAAGCGCGTTCGGCGTATTGGCCGACACGACCTATCGGCTCGAGCTCGATCTTCGCGATGGGATCCGGCTCAGCTCGGCGCAGCCCTTTCCCGTGCTCGTCATCGAGTCCGCCTCGCCGGAACAACTTGTGGAGCGCCTCGCAGACCTGACCGGCCGGATCGAGCTCCCGCCGCGCTGGACGCTCGGCTATCACCAGTGCCGCTTCTCGTACCATCCCGACGCGCGCGTGCGAGGGCTTGCTGAAGAGTTCCGAAAGCGGAAGCTGCCCTGCGACGTCATCTGGGTCGATATCCACTACATGGACGCGTACAAGGTCTTCACCTTCGACCCGGCGAGGTTTCCCGATCCGAAGGCGACCAATGAGTTCCTGCATCGGCTCGGCTTCAGGTCGGTTTGGATTTTGGACCCGGCGGTCAAGGCCGAGGCCGGCTACTCGGTCTACGACAAAGGCGTTGCCGAAGGTCACTTCCTCAGCGACGCCCGAGGCCACGAGCACCACGAGTGGACCTGGCCGGGCGATGCCGCCTTTCCCGACTTCACGCGCCCCGAGACGCGGGCCTGGTGGACGCGGCTCACCGCCGAGTTCCTCGAGCAGGGGATGGACGGGGTCTGGGTCGATCTCAACGAGCCTTCGCCGATTCTGCCGCTCGGCGCGGAGCTCCCCGAAGACCTTCAGCACCAAGGCGGCGGTGACGTAGCGTTCGGAACCCACGCGCAATACCACAACGTTTACGGGCTCTTGATGTCCAAAGCTACACGCGATGCAATGCGTACGGCCCGCCCAAACCGGCGCCCTTTCGTTCTGACCCGCTCGAGCTACCTCGGTGGGCAGCGCTACGCGGCCACCTGGACCGGTGACAACAGCTCCACGTGGGAGCACCTGCATTGGTCGGTCCCAATGGCCTTGAACCTGGGCCTGTCGGGGCAGCCGTACGCGGGGCCCGATGTCGGCGGATTCGCTGGGACGCCTTCTCCGGAGCTCTTTGCCCATTGGATGGGCCTGGGCGCGCTCCTGCCGTTCTTCCGGACCCACAGCGCCTTGCAGGGCGACCAGGAGCCCTGGTCCTTCGGCGAGCGAACCGAGGCGCAGTCCCGGCTGGCATTGGCTCGCCGATACCGGCTGCTGCCCTATCTCTACACCCTCTTCCACGATGCGGCGACGGCCGGTCGGCCGGTCGTGCGTCCGCTCTTTTTCGCCGACCCTGCCGACCTCTCGCTTCGCGAGGAAGACCATGCGTTCCTCCTGGGAGGTGATCTCCTGGTTCAGCCTCAGCTCTTGAAAGCCGAGACGCACGCCTTCGCAGTGCCCAAGGGACAGTGGCGTTCTTTCACCCTAGCCGGCGAGGACCCCGCCGCAGACCCCGCCCATCCCGTGTTGCGCCTTCGCGACGGCGCCATCCTGCCCGTCGGGCGAGGCGGGCAGACCAGCGACGAAGCGTTCGAGGGGCCGCTCACGCTCATCGTCTCCCTTGACCACGCAGGCCAAGCCACGGGTCACCTCTACGAAGACGCTGGCGACGGCTTCGGCTACCTCGAAGGCGACTACCTGCGGACAACGTACCGGGCGGTGTTGAAAGATGGCGTCGCCGAGATCGGCATCGCTCAACGAGAAGGACAACGCCCGCGCCCTGCCCGCGACCTCCACGTGGAGCTGTTGACGGACGCGGGCGTCCTCCGCGCGTCGGGAATCGACGGGGAGCCCGTGTGGGTAGAGTTGCAATGACGGCGAAGCCCCGTGGCGACGCAGGCGCTTTACGGGGTGCGGCCCTTCTAGTCGTGCTTTTCGAGCACCCTCTTGGACAACGGCCGCAGCAGCAAGCCGTAGAACATCTCCAAGTACCGCTTCGTCTCATCGCGTTCGAGTGAAGAGATGTAGCGCCAGAACCCGTAGATGCGCGACAGCTTCATGAGGGTCGACGCATAGAGGTCCCAATTGTAGCGCTCTTCGACGCGCTGGATGCCGCCCTTGGAGATCGCATCCCAGACCCCCGGGTCTTTTTCGCAGGCGCGGAAGAACTCGAGCATCTTCTGCGACGTGTCCGCGCCCTGGGTCGGGTCGATGTGGAAGCCAGACTTGCCGTCTTCGATGATCTCGAGCGGGCCGCCGTAGCGGGTTGCGAAGGTTGGCAGGCCGCTGCTCATCGCTTCGACCACCGTGAGGCCAAAAGCCTCGAAGAGCGCGGGCTGGACGAAAGCGCCCCGCTGGTCGGCGACGAAGCGGTAGAGCTCACCTACCTTGGTCTTGTCGGTCTGCATTTCGATCCAGCGAACGTCTCCTTCGAGGTCGTACTCGTCGAAGAGCCAGTGTGTGCGTTCGATTTGCTCGCGTTCGTCGCGGTCGTTGGACTCTTCGGTGCGCAGCCGGCCGCCTACGATGACCAGGTTTGTGGCCTCGCGCAGCTCTTGGTTCTGGGCATACCATTCGACGAGGCCGGCCATGTTCTTGATGCGGTCCAAGCGCGACATCGAAAAGAGCAAAGGTTTATTTTGATTCGACAAGAGACCCCGGTAGGCGCAATCGGGGGAGCCGTACACCATCGTTTCGACTTCTTGCCGGAGCTCTTCGAGACGATGCGACTGCTTGAAATGTGGAAAGAACACTCGCGGGTCGGCACCAGGCGAGACGATGTTGAACTTGGGGTCGAAGCAGTCGATCCCCGAAACGACTCGGTAGAGCCTCGGCAGAGAAAACGAGGTGTAGCTTTCGTACTGACCAACGCTTTCCGCCGTGCCTGCGATCTCTTGATAGGTGCTGGTGATGATGAAGTCGGCCGTGTTCATCGCCATGAGGTCGGCGGTGTATTGCGCCGCAAAATGATGCTCGGCCTCATGGTCCTGCCAGTGCAAGTCCGAGAGCAGGTATTTCGTCTTCTCGAGGGCGTGGGCGATGTTGCACTGGGTGACGCCGAGCCGATGGGCCATGAGGCTCGCCACGAGGTTGCCGTCGGAGTAGTTCCCGATGATGAAATCTGGCCGCGCGCCACCGAGCTCCGCGAGCAGCTCGCGCTCGGCATCGATGGCATAGCGTTCGAGGTACGGCCAGACCTCGAACCGGGAGATCCACTGAGGAATGACCTCGCCCGAGTGATAGTCGCGAAACGGCACCCTGAGGATGCGCGCGTGCTCGGTTCCGAGGATCGGTTCGACACGCTGGTCGCAGGTCGTTCCGTCGGCTTCCGGAATCAAGCGCGACAGCACCACGATTTGCGGCTCGATGTCGAGCCCCTGCTCGTGAATCGACTCGCGCATCTCCCGCTCCAAGGCGCGCACCTGGTCGAGGATGTAGACCACCTGCCCGCCCGTGTCCGGCTTTCCAAGCACGTTGGACTGCCCGAAGTACCCGTGCGGCGAAACGATGGCGATCGAGAAAATCATCGGCATACGCGCCAAGAAGCGTTCGAGATTGCTCGGGGACGGGGCCTCGAGGATGTCGAGCAGAAGCTCCATCGTCTCGCGAATCCGCGATGGCGCACGGCCCCACCCCGGCTCGAAGCCCAAGCGTCGAAGCTCGCGACTGAGATCGGCGTTTTCGTCTTCGTGGCCATCGAGGACGGCGAGCGCATTTTCGAGCGCCTCACGGAGCTCGTCGACGTCCCGAAGTGTCCCGTTGAGCATCAGCTGCTGTCCGCCGACTTGGTGGAGCTGCAAGAAATCGAAGAGGAGCTTCTGACCGCGACCGCCGTCCATGAAGAGGCGGCCCGACAAGTGCCGGTTCAGAAATTCGACGCCCCGACCGATGTTGCGCGGGTCTCTGAGCTTCGGGAAGCCGCGCTCGAACGGGCTCAGGTCGATCTCGAGGACGTAGCGCTCGCCCTGAGGAATCCCAGCCGCGGTGCGCTCTCTGATGTCGAGGAACTCGGTCACGCTGAGCTCGCGACAGTGCATCTCTTCGGTGTTCACCTGCACGTACTTCCAACGCCCGACCCGTGCCCGCACCGCAAAACAGATGAAGGGCTCGTTCACGATGGCTTCCTGAGTGTGCCGCATGATCGAGGTCATTTTGGTATCACGCAGCGGCGCGCCGACCTCGGTGTCGGCGAACTGCTCGTACTCGTGAACGAGATCCGACCAAAGGAGGAACTGACGGTCGAGCGCCTTCAATCGCCGGAACAGGAGATAGATGGGTTCGCGGTGCGAGTGAAGGAGCGCGTCGAGCGTCTGGATCATTCTTGTTCCTCGGGCGGGACTCGAATGTCCCCTAAGAAATCATACCAATCGATCCCCTCCAGGATCCCGCGTGCATGAGGGCTCTTAGCAAAGTAAACGCGGGGCCGCCCGCGAAGCTTGTCGAGCTCCGGGGTGTGGTTGCTCACGACCACGCCGAGCGTGTCTCCGGAAAGCATGTCCCAGTCGTTCCCTGAATCGCCGGCGACGAGCAGACGCTGAGGCTCGAGGTTCCACTTGAAGCAGAAAAACCGGATCGCGAATCCGCAAGAGGCGCGGATGGGAAGCAAGTCCAGGTAGATCTCATGATCCAAAATAGTAGTCACCCGAAGGCCCTCTTGGCGAACGCGGCGGCGAATCTGTTTGAGATTTGGTGCGCGATTGGGGTCGAGCCGGTAGCGAAGCCGGTACTTCGTTTCCGACTGGTGAACGCGATCGAGGCCAGGAATCCCTTGTAGGACCCGGTGGACCTCGTTCGGATCCCAGCGGTAGCGAATCTGACGCTCCCAGGAGCGGTCGGGAAGCAAATGGGTTCCGTAGTGGAGCTCGGTTCCTGCGGCAGTGATGAGGACATCGGGAACCGGCATGTGGAGCTCGTCCATGAGGGCAAGCGCCTCGTTCAAGGTTCGCCCGGTCGCGATGCCGAAACCGACGTTGGCATCGGTGCTTTCCAGGCGTTCCATCAGGGTCGCCATGGCTTCGTCGTCGCCGGTCAGCGTGTCGTCGACGTCGGTCACGAGCAGCCTGTCCATCCCCGCGAGCTTGGTTTGCCACCGATGGACCGGCACGTGTCGCGTGTCCTTCACAATCTTTCGGGCCTCTTCGACGTACCGGCTCGCGTGGCTGTCCCAGGAGTAGTTCGCGTGGGCCGCCGCCAGCCCATCTGCAGACCAGCGCGACCAGCGCGCCGGGTCGCTTAGCGCGTCTCGAATCGCCTCGCCGATCGCGTTGGAATCGAGCGCATCGACGAGAATGCCGTTGTCACAGGTCCCGATGATGTCCTGCGGGCCGCCGTCGTTCGTAGCGACCAGCGGCACACCGGTGGCCGCCGCTTCGAGCAGCGTGAGGCCGAAGGGCTCGGTGAGCGCAGGGTTGACGAACAGTCCTTTCGTCTTGGCGGCAATCCTGTAGAACTCGGGGACATCGCTTGGGCTGTGGTGCTTGGGATAGGCCACACTGCCGTAGAGGTCATAGCGATCGATCAGTGTGAGGATCTGCGTCAAGACACGGCGCGGGCCGGCTCCCATCTCGCCGATGTCGTCGCGGTTCCCGGCGACGATGACCAGGTTGGCCATGTCGCGAAGGCCTTCGGTTTCGCCGAACGCGCGGACCAGGCCTTCGAAGTTCTTCCGCTCGTCGGCGCGGGCCAGCGCGAGGACCATTGGCTTGGTCGGGTCCTTCAGGAATCGGCCGAGCTCGGCGGCGATGCGCGGGCGTTCCCAGTCCTCGCCGGGCGGCGAGAAACGCGAAAGATCGACGCCCGGCGGGATGACCTGCATGCGGTCGGGCTGGTAGTGGTCGTAGAGTTCGTATTGCTCGCGGACCTCTTGGCGCGTGCTTGCAATGACGAGCGCCGCGCTTTCGAGCGTACGCTCTTCGGCTTCGATGCGTTGCACGAAGCGGTAGGTCTTCTCGCTGGCTTCGCCCTTGGCCGCGAGCCGGAGCTGCTTGACCCTTCCAAGTGAGTGGCCTGTGAACACAAACGGAACACCGAGGAGCTTCGCCAGACGCGAGCCCACGTAGCCGGCATCTGCGTAGTGCCCGTGGATCAGGTTGGGTGGGCGCTCCTGCATCCGCACGTAGCGGGTCAGCTGGTCGAGCAAGCTGTCGAGGTGTTCCCAGAGCGATTCTTTTCGCAGGTAGCGCCGTGGGCCGAATGGGATGCGAACGATTTGGGCGCCCCGGCTGATCGGTTCGAAAGGCTGCGCGTAGATCGAATTGACGCGTTTGTCCTGAATCAGGCGGGTAACGACGTCGACGCGCTCGACCTCCGGATGCTCGGAGAGCGCTCTGGCCTGATCGACGACATACGAGACCTGCCCGCCCGTGTCCGCGTCGCGCCCAAGCTCGATGTCGGTTGCCCGAACCAGCCCGTGTATCGTCAGTGACAAGACGTACAAGGAATGCGCTCCGGGCGCGCTGATCGAGCCCGCGCTGGTGTCGATCGCCCATTCGGTCAGGTGCTTCTCGTAGAGCGCAAAGTCGGTCGTGGTGGCACCGCGGATACCGCAGAGGTCCGCTGCGAACGCGGCGGCGCGGTCGAGGGTCACCTGATCGCCCCATTCCTGAAGGAGCCCAAGGCATACGACAGCGCTGAACGCGTCTCCCGCGCCCACCGTGTCGACCAAGTTCTTCAGCGGCGCGGCATGCGCCTGGAACACGTCCTTGCCACCCGCGATCGAAAGCGCTCCTTTCGCCCCTCGCGTGATGATGATGCGGTCGATCGAGTGCTCGCGTGCAAGGCCGAGCGCCGCATCGCGACAGTCCTCGAAAGCGGCGGTGGGCTTCGAGGTAAGCTCGGAGAGCTCGTCGTCATTGAGCTTCACCCAGTTGCCGGTCGACAGGCACCACTGCACCTTCTCTTTGGTCCACCACGGGTCCCGAAGGTTGATGTCGACGAAGGATGGCGCGTCGGTCCGAGCTCTGAGCTCGCGAAGCGTCGCCCAGCTCTCTTCGGAGCGAAGGGCGAGCGACCCGTGGTAGAGCAGCCCTGCCGGGTCTTCGAAGGCAGTGCGGAGCGCGGGTTCAGCGCGGATGGCGTCCCAGGCTTGCCCGGGCGCGATCTCGAATCGGTTTTGCCCGCCCACCACCGAGGCGGTAACCCGGCCGGTTGGATGCTTCGGGTCGACCTGCACCCCCTGGGTCATCAGGTCCCAGCTCGTCATTCGTTCGAGGATCTCCGCGCCCTCGGCGTCGTCACCGACCGCGCTAATCACCAGCGGGTTCGAGTTGAACCCTCGCAAATGCCAAGCGACGTTGAATGGAGCGCCCCCGAGGATACGGCTGCCATCCGCAAAATGATCGAACAGCACCTCTCCGAAGATGACAGGTCGTTTGTGGAATCGGTGCACAGGCTCTCAGCTGAAGCTTTACTGGGTGCAGGTAGGCTCAGTCCTCGCTAGGCTCACGCCGAAATGAACATAACACGGTCGCTGCTCGCGTCAGATTTGGATGGGACGCTCATTCCCCTCGAACGCGATCCTCAACGGTTACGCGAGGTCGCTGAGTTTGTACGCGCCGTCGCCGGGAGCGTCAACCTGATGTTGGCGTACGTCACGGGGCGGCATCTCTCGCTTGCGCGTGAAGGGATCGCCGAGGTGGGCCTGCCCTCGCCCAACTGGTTCGTCTGCGACGTCGGGACGAGCGTCTTTCGAAAGACAACGTCGGGCTTCGAGCCGGATGAGGGGTACCGCGAGGCGATGAGGTCGGCGTTGGGTGGCCTCGGTGGCGACGACGTCCGCACCGCGATTGGCGCCGTCAAAGGGCTGACGCTTCAAGAGGACGAAAAGCAAAGCGAGTTCAAAGTCAGCTACTACACCGAAGGCCGGCCCGAGCCCTACATCGACTCTGTGCAAGCCAGGTTAGACGCGGCCAAGGCCCGGGTGAACCTCGTCGCGAGCCACGATCCGGTCACCGGTCGCGGGCTTCTCGACGTGCTGCCGTTGGGGATCGCCAAAGACTACGCCGTCCGTTACCTGCACGACCAATGTGGTGTCGACGAGAAGCAACTCGTGTACGCGGGCGATTCGGGCAACGACCGCGCCGCAATGGTGGCTGGCTTTCGCGTCATCGTCGTCGGAAATGCCGACGAAGCGCTCAAAAAAGATTTGGGGATCGAAGCGGTCGGCCAGGGCATCGCCGAGAAGATCTATTTCGCGGAGCATCCGTACGCGAAGGGGGTGCTGGAGGGTCTGCGACATTTTGGGTTTGTTCCGTAAGGCGACACCCTCACTGGCACTGACGCTGCCGCTGGTGTGGTCGGGGTGCTGAACTTGGCGCCTGGTCAGGTTTGATTACACCGCCCGCCTACCCCCCACCCGTAGTCCTCCCTGCGCGGCATTCGCTTCGCTCTGCCGCGGGTGTGGTGGGGGGGTGGTTGGTGGGCTTGGGGCGAAGGCTCTAGCGGCCGGAGAGCCTCCAGGACATCGCGCAAACTTCATCGAGCACGATGTCCACCTTTGTGACCTTCGAGCTTGGGACGTAGCCGTAAGCTACGGCGAGCTGGAGCCCTGCCCGGACCTCTTTGGCCGACCCACATGCCGACGCGAATCGGGCCCGGGCCGTTCCCGCGTCGTTTCCATCGGCTTCGGCGATGTTTAGAACGACGCTGTTCATCGCTCGTTGCATCTGGTCGAACAACGACCGATCCCGCTTCCGAACCACCGCACGCAGCCCTCCTGCCGCCTGAAGCGCCCTTTGTTGAATGATGAGTCCCATGAGTGATCTCCTTTTTGGCGAGTGAGTGGGGTCCCCAGAAGGGCGCCAGCCCGCCCCCACTCACACGCCAAAAAGGAGATCACGATGACAAAGTCACGTCACACGCACGCCGGCACTGACACTGCCGCTGTCCCCTCAGTGCGCCGCTCCCCAGTTCGCACCCCACCCCGCCTCGACCGGTAGCGGCACCGAGAGAGGTACCGCGTTCTGCATGTGGTCGAGCACGAGGCGCTCGAGGTCTTTTTGCTCGTCGGCCGGCGCTTCGAACACGAGCTCATCGTGCACCGTCAGGACCATGCGGCTTTGGAGACGCCGTGTTTCGATCTCGTGTTGGATTTGCACCATTGCGACCTTCATGATGTCGGCGGCCGTGCCCTGAATGGGCGTGTTGCGCGCGATTCGCTCGGCTGCAGCGCGCAGGTTGTGGTTCTTGCTTCGGATGTCGGGAAGCGAGCGGCGGCGGCCGAGGAGCGTCGTCACCAGGCCGTTGGCCCGCGCCTGTTCGACGACTTCGTCGAGGAACGACTTGACGCCCGCATACTGATCGAAAAACGCGTCGATGTAGCGCTGCGCTTCGGCGCGCTCGATCTTGAGGTTTCGCGCCAGGGCGAACTGGGTCTGGCCGTAGATGACGGCGAAGTTCACCGTTTTGGCCTCGCCGCGCATCGGCTTCGTGACTTCCTCGGGCTTGACGCCAAAGAGCGCGCAGGCGGTTCGCACGTGGACGTCGTCCCCCCGCGAGAAGGCGTCCACCAAGGCCGGGTCCCGGCTGAGGTGCGCGAGCACCCGAAGCTCGATCTGCGAGTAGTCCGCGGAGAGCATCGACCAGCCCTCTTTCGGAACGAACGCGTCGCGCACCTTGCGGCCCATCTCCGTGCGAATCGGGATGTTCTGCAGATTTGGGTCGCTCGACGACAGGCGGCCGGTGGCGGCAACCAGCTGGTTGTAGCGGGTGTGAATGCGCCCAGTCTCCGGATTCACCTCCCGTGGTAAAGCGTCTAAATACGTGCTCTTGAGCTTGGAAACCGAGCGATATTCGAGAATCGCCTGTGGAAGCGCGTGCAGGAGCGAAAGGTCTTCGAGGACCCCTTGGTCGGTCGAGCGCGCCGTTTTCGTCTTTTTGACGACCGGCAGCTCGAGCTCGTCGAAGAGAATGGTTTCGAGCTGTCGCGGAGAGGAGACGTTGAATTCGTGGCCGGCCAGCTCGGTGCACCGGGCGTGGAGGCGCGCGAGCTCGGTGTCCGCCACTTTCGACAGCTCGTCGAGGAGGCCGGTGTCGACCCGGATTCCGGTCAGCTCCATCGTCGCCAGCACGCTGGCAAGCGGCAGCTCGACGTCGAAAAACAGCCGCTCGAATTCGCCCTCGTGCATCCGCGGGGTCAGGAGGTCGCTCAGGCGAGAGGTATAGTCGGCGCGCTCGTTGGCGTATTGGGCGACGGCCTCCACTTCGACCTCGTCCCAGTTCAGGGCCTTTTTGCCCTTCCCTCGGACCGCGTCTTCTTCGCTGAGCTCACCATCCAGCTCTTGGCGCGCAAGGTCTTCGAGCCGGTGCGCATGTCTCCCGGGGTCGAGCAGGTAGCTCGCCAAGGACGGGTCGAAGCGAACCCCCCGAAGCGTGACCCCGCGCCGTGCCCAGAACACCTCTTCGCGTTTGGCCAGCGTCCGCTTCGGGATGAGCGAGTTCTCGAGCAGCGGGCCGAACACTGCCCTCGCATCGTCCACGTTCAGCTGATCGGGTGCTCCGATGTACCGATGCCCGAGTGGTACGTATGCGCTGACCCCTTCGACCCAGCTCAGTGCGACCCCCACGAGCTCGGCTCTGATCGGATCGTCGATGTCCAGGACCGAATACATCGCAAAGCTTCCGACTTCGCGAATCGTCGCGGCAATCCGCGCAAGGCCCTCCGCGGTCGTGATTGTTTCGTAGTGCCCTTCGATCGTGGGAGCCGGGTCGAGCTGGGCGAGCAGGCGCGTGAGCTCGAGCTCACTGAAAAGCGTTCGCAGCGCGGCAGTGTCCCCGCCGCTGTACCGGCGCTTCACGGCGTCCTTCTCGATCGGGACGTCGTAGCGCAAGGTCACGAGCTCGCGGGAGGTCAGCGCCTTGTCCCGGTGCTCGTCGAGCTTCGCCTTCAGCGCTTTGCGCGCGATGGCCTCGAGGTTCTCATAGATGCCGTCGAAGCTCCCGTATTCCGCGAGGAGCTTGGCGGCGGTCTTCTGTCCCACCGAGGGAACACCCGGGACGTTGTCCGAGCTGTCGCCCATTAGCGCGAGCAGGTCGCGCACCTGCTGGGGCTCGACCCCGAGCTTCTCTCTGGTCTCTTCGGCTCCAAAAACTTTGTCCCGCATCGTGTCGTACATCACGACGTCGGGACCGACGAGCTGGAGCAGGTCCTTGTCCGCGCTCACGATGACGACGCCAAGCCCCTCGTCACGCGCCTGCGTCACCAAAGTGGCGATGACGTCATCGGCCTCGAACCCCGGCGCTTCGATGGGCGACATCCCCCAGGCCTCCGCAAGCTCGCGAACGCGAACCATCTGCTGTTCGAGATCGGGTGGCGCCGGAGGTCGATTGGCCTTGTAGTCCGGGTAGAGCTCTTTTCGAAACGACTTCCCCTTGGAATCCATCGCGACGATGACGCCCTGCGGCTCGCGCTCGCGAAGCAGCTTCAGCAGCATGCTGGCGACGCCTGCGACGGCGTGCGTGGGCTCGCCTTTGCTGTTCGAAAGGGGCGGCAGGGCATGGTAGGCGCGAAAGACGTAGGAGCTGATGTCGATCACGTAGATCGTCTTGGGATCTCCCTTCTTCGGCAGCGCCTCGGGCATGGCTCGGCACCATCCAACGCCCGAAACCAGAGGTCAAGGTGCGAAGCAGGTTGCGCGGCGGCTTTGACGCATGCTACGCGCCGAGCCGCAGCCTCCGGAACCATTCACACATGTTTGAGACGCTTACCAAGGGCTTTCGCAACGCCCGCAATCGGCTTTCGGGAGTCACCGAGCTCACCGAGGAGAACATCGATCAGGCGCTCCGCGACGTGCGCCTCTCTTTGCTCGAAGCCGACGTCGAGTTCGGCGTCACGAAGTCGTTCCTCGCGAGTGTGAAGGAGAAGGCGGTCGGCACCGTCGTCGAGACAAGCGCCAAGTCGGGGAAGCGAAAGGTCAAAATCGGCCCGGCCGAGCAGTTCGTGAAGATCTGCCAGGACGAGCTCGAGTCCATGATGGCCTACGAAGGCGAGGCGGTGGACTTCGCCAAGAAACCCAAGCCCACCGGCATCATGATGGTCGGCCTTCAGGGCTCCGGTAAGACCACGACCTCGGCAAAGCTCGCGCGGCTGCTCGAAACCAATAGCGCGCGCAAACCGCTTCTAGTTGCTGCAGACGTCGCGCGCCCTGGCGCCATCGAGCAGCTCGAGGTGCTTGGCGAGCAAATCAACGTGCCGGTCTTTTCGATTCCCGGCGGGCTGCCGGTCGAGATTTGCAAGCGCGGCCTTGCCCACGCGAAGAAGCTGAAGTGCGATTTGGTAATCTACGACACGGCGGGCCGCCTCGCGATCGACAAGCCGTTGATGAAGGAGCTCGACGAGATCCGTGCCACCGTCGATCCCCAAAACGTCTTTCTCGTCGTCGACGCGATGATCGGCCAGGACTCCGTCAAGACGGCAAAGTCCTTCCACGACCTGCTCGGCTTGAGCGGGGTCATCCTCACCAAGCTCGACGGCGACGCCCGCGGCGGTGCCGCCATTTCAATCAAGAACGCCACCGGGACGGCGGTGAAGTTCGCCGGCACCGGAGAGATGCTCGACCGGCTCGAAGAGTTTCGCGCAGACGGCATGGCGAGCCGCATTCTCGGCATGGGCGACGTCGTCGGCCTGATGAAGGACTTCGAGGATGTCGTCGACGAGAAGAAGGCCGAGCAGGACGCCAAACGCATGCTTCGCGGGCAGTTTACGCTCGATGACTTCCTCGAGCAGCTTCAGACCTTGCAGAACATGGGCCCGCTCCAGGACCTTCTCGACAAGGTCCCCTTCTTCGCCGACAGCATGCCGGAGGGCTTCCAAGTCGATGAGCGAGAGATCGGCCAGATCAAAGCCATCGTCAGCTCGATGACCCGCCAGGAGCGAGCCGGCGCAGAGCTCTTCCAAAAGCAGCCGAAGCGCCTGGTGCGCGTCGCCAAGGGGTCGGGCACGAGCGAGAAGCTGGTCGCCGAGATCCTTCAGCGCTTCGCCTTCATGAAGCAGATGATGGGCAGCATCGGTTCCCAGGCTGGCATGCTTTCGAAGGTTCCCGGCATGAAGCAGATGGCCGCGGCGAATCGACTTCGCGACGCCGTCAAGACGGGCGGCCTCGAAGGAAACCCGATGATGGCAAACTTGGCTGATTCCTTGCTGGAGGCCGCGGTCGCTCAGGAAGGCGGCTTCGGCCCTGGAGGTCCGGGGTCGCCGCGTCGTGTGGTCGACAAGAACAAGAAAAAGTCCAAACGAAAGATGCAACGGAAGTCGCGCCGCAAATCGCGACGATGACTCCAAGCCTCATGCGCTTCAGTTTCGGCGGTGCCATGCTTTCCCTCGCTTTAGTCGGGGCCTGCAAGAGCGACGTCGAGCCCCCGCCGCCCGCCCGGGGCCCATCGCTGGCCGCGGTGCCCAGGCTCGCTGTCCTCCAAACGACACGGTCTCCGCGACTCGACGGGTCGCTCGACGATCCCGCTTGGGCCGTGGCGCAGACGAGTGGTGCATTCGTCGAAACTCGAAATGGAGACGTCGCGGGCATTCTGGCTTCGGCGAAACTCCTTTGGGATGCGCAGTACCTGTACGTAGGCGTCGACGTGAACGACGCATGGCTTCGCGCGAGCGATCGCAAGCGCGATGCCCATCTCTGGAAACAAGACTGCGTCGAGCTGATGCTCGATCCCGACGGCGATGGAAAAGACTACTTCGAGATCCAAGTCTCGCCGCGCGGCGTGGTCTTCGACACCCGATACGATGCGCAACGCGTTCCAAAACCCTTCGGCCACCTCGGTTGGGACAGCCAGGTCCGACTTGGCGTGTCGCCTCGCGGAGAGATCGACGATCGCGAGGCCGATGCGGGATATACAGTCGAGCTCGCGATCCCGTGGCAGGCGTTCAGTCTCGTCGGCAAGCCCGTTCGATCGCCCTCGATCGGGGACCAATGGCGCGCAAATTTCTATGCGATGGACCTTGGCGCGGTGCGGCAGCAGGCCGCCGCGTGGTCCGCCCTGGGAATTGGCGATTTCCATGTGCCATCACGATTCGGTATCCTGGCGTTCGAGGGGCCAGCTGACGAGATGTTGGAGAAGAGCGAACCATTGCAGCGTGCCGGAGATCGTTTGCCGAAGCGCGAAAGCCCGCAAACACTTGAAACCCACGAGGCGGCTCACTAGGGTCCTGCTCGGCGGGATGATCCCCACACGATGCTCCGCACACGCCTCATCGCTGGTCGCACTTCGGGCTTGATCCTAAGCGCGGTCTTTGCGTCGATCATCATGCTGGCAAGCCAGGTCGAGGTTGTCCTCGAGCCTTTCCGCGTCGATCCGGCTCGCCCCGCGCCCGTCACACTGCGCATTCCGAGCAGCTATCTGCCCCCGGAGTTGAGCCCGCATCATCGCGGCATGCCGGAGCCCTTCGTCCTCAGTCGGGGCGAGACAGTCAGCGATCCGGGGGTTCAGCGACTGGTCCGGGCATTTGAAAGGGAGCGCCGTCCGCCGGAGCAGCGAACGCTGCTGGGCGTGTGGATCAGTTACTTCCTCATCGCATACATCTTTCTCGCATACCTGCGCCTGTTTACCGGTGGCCGCGGCGGCTTGCTGCGTACCCAGGCGGGCCTTCTCGTGTTGGTGGGCGCCACCTGCCTCACCGCCAAGCTGCTCCTCTTGTTCACCGGCCTCTCTCCGTTCGTCTTGCCATTGGCGACCGTGCCCCTGTGGGCCGCGCTCTACTTCAATCGGGCAACCGCGACCGCGTCAGGGCTGGTCATCTCGCTGGTCTGCGCGTCTTTCGTAAGCTTTTCGATGCCGGTGGTCGTGGTCTACCTGTCAACGACCCTCGGCGTCACGGTCTTCTTCCACGATCGAAAGCACGCGACCCACGTGCTCGTCGCCGGCACGGCGGCGGGCCTGTTTGCTGCCCTGGTGCTGATCGTCGTCGCCATGTCGGCCGACAGCCCGATCGATGTCATCGGTGACCTGGCCAAGCTCAATCAGTCGGCGCTGCTTTCCACCATCGCTGGAGGCATGATTTCCGGCGTTCTTGCGCTCGCGTTCCAGCGGGTCGCGACGGCCGCGCTTGGTGTCGTCACGCGAAACCGGCTCCAGGACCTCACCGACGTCGACCATCCTCTGTTGCGCAAGATGTCGCGCGAGGCCCCAGGGTCCTGGCAACACGCCCGTGCCATGGCCAACCTCGCCGAGGGTGCGGCGGCAGCGATCGGCGCCGACGCGTTGCTGACCCGGGTCGGCGCCTACTACCACGACCTCGGAAAGACGATTCAGCCGAAGTACTACGTCGAGAACCTGGTCGCGGGCGAGCCTTCACCGCATAGCGATCTGGAGCCCGAAGTGAGCGCCGACGCAATAATGGCGCACGTGGTGGAAGGCGCGCGCATCCTCCGCGAAGGCGGTATCCCCGAGCCCGTGGTCGAGTTTGCCTACACCCACCATGGCACGAGCGTGATCGAGTACTTCTGGCACAAGTGCCTGGAGGACGGGAATCCGAAGGGCCTCTCCGACGCGGCGTTCAGGTACCCCGGCATGCGGCCGCGCACCAAAGAGACCGCCATCTTGATGCTGATCGACGCGATCGAAGCCGCCGCGCGCACAGTGGACGAACCGAGCCGGGAGAAGTTCGAGGCGATCGTGCAGCGGGTGATGAACGTGAAGCTACGTCAGGGGCAGCTCGATGTCTGCGGGCTGACGATGGAAGACCTTCGCGTGATTCAAAGCACGCTGATCGACACGCTCTGCAATGCCTACCACAACCGAATTAAGTATCCGTGGCAGGACAAAGAAGACGAGGGAGAAGCGCCACTGCCCGTGCCGGGCATCGCGACCGAGCGAGACGTGGCGCGAGAGCGGAGCCGTGAGTCGACCTAACTGCGCCTGGCTCATCGGAGCCTTGTGCCTGCTCGGCGGCTGCGACCAGTTGGGTAATCCAGCTCCCCTTGCCACCAACGCGACCGATTGGACGGACGGTAACGGCGTTGTCGTCACGACCACGCGCTCGTTCCGCGACGAAAAGACCATCCTGCGGCTCGCAGCCGAGGGTTTCGACGCGCTCGACCATGCCGATTCGTCGATCGGGCCGTCTCAAACCCTGACGCTCGTCTCCGTCGTTCCACGCAGCCTCAGGGTGACCGGCCGCCCCCGCGTCACTCTCGTGACGACGTTCCGCTTGCGAAGCGGTGTGCCTCTCACTCGACGGTGGTCCGCACCGGCGTCTTCGCGCCGCTGGAGCGCCGCGTTCGCATTGCCCGAGCCGCCACAGGGCGCGGTTACGTCCGTGGTGCCATGAGCCCCGAGCGGGTTTCCCGTACGTCGGGAAACTCTTCGAGCGACCTTCCCTCGGTGCGGAACTCGTCGAGCGATTGTAGAAACCCGTGCGCGAGCTCCGGGTCGAACTGGCTTCCGCCGCAGCGATGGATTTCGGAGATGGCGATGTCGTGATGGAGCGCCTTTCGATACGCACGGTCACTCGTCATTGCATCGTAGGTATCTGCGACGGCGATGATGCGCGCGACCAGCGGCACGTCGTTGCCCCGAAGCCCCAGAGGGTAGCCAAGCCCGTCCCAGCGCTCGTGGTGCAGGTGCACGCCCGGGATGAGCGGATGCAGAAATTCGATGGGCTGCAGGATGTCACGGCCGTGCTCCGGGTGCTGCTTGAAGATCTCGTATTCCTGCTGTGAGAGCCTGCCAGGCTTGTTGAGGTTCATCACGCAGCCGATCTTTCCGATGTCGTGCATCAGAGCCGACTGGCGAACGGTTTCGATGTCGGCATCGCTCAGGCCGAGCTTGATCGCGAGAATCTGCGCGTAGGCCGCAACCCGAGCCGAGTGGCCCGCCGTGTAGCGATCCATTTTGTCGATCGCGCTCGCGAGCCCGCGAATCGTCTGCTTGAACGTGGCTTGAAGGTCCTCGTAGAGCCGCGCGTTCTCGATGGCCGCAGAGGCTCGGTCGGCGGTGGCGTGCAAAAGCTTTCGTTGGCCTTCGTCGAAGCGCTTGCCCTTGGTGTAGCTGAGCGCGCACAGAAAACCGATCGTGTCGCCGCGCGCCGTCAGCTGAGCCACCGCCAGAGAGTGCGGCGGCGGCTCCTCTCCGGCTGCTTCGAAAAAGCGAAAGCAGCGCTCGCCGTGCTCGAGGAGCGCGGGCGCATGGACGAAGTGTTCGTTCAGCGCCTCGATGCTCAGGACGTCGGGCTCCCGTCTCAAGCGGAAGTTGGGGTTGAGCTCTGTATTGCGCCGGTAAAAGCTCCCGCCTCCGTCGCTCAGGAGCACGGTCACAACGTCGGAGTCCACTTCGTCGATGGCGGCCCGCGTCAGGGTGTGCACGACCTGTTCGAGCGAAAGGCTCGCGGCAATGGCTTCGCTCACTTTGTAGAGCGAGAGCGCCTCCTTGAGCCGGAAGTTCTCCGCTTGGAGGCGCTGCTTTTCGAGCCCGCGCCGTATCGTGTGAACGACCTCTTCGACCTTGAACGGCTTGAGGACGTAGTCGTAGGCGCCCTGCTTCATCGCTTCAATGGCGGTTTCCACCGTCCCGAAGCCGGTCATGATGATCGTCACCACGTGAGGGGTGTGCTTGCGAATGGCGCCGAGCAGCTCGAGGCCGCCCATGTTCGGCATCTTCAAATCGCTCAGGACCAGGTCGAATCGGTCTCGCGAAAGCTCGACCAGGGCGCTGCTTCCGTCCTCAGCGGTGCGCACGTAGAAGCCCTCCATGGTCAGGAAGTCCGCGAGGATCTCCCGAATCACTTCCTCGTCGTCGACCACGAGGACCTTCGCGACGTCTTCGCCAGGCAGCTCGCTCATGCGCGTATGGCCATGGCTAGTCCTCCGCCGCGCGTTTTCCTGTCCACTGACTGTCTCCCTTGCATTGCGGTGTGGAGGGCACTTTGATACATCCCGCTCGACCTTGCCATCGCCGACTCCGATCACCAAGATCGCGCTGATCGTCTACGTTCCGCTGGCCTTGGTTGCGCTGGCCTGGGCCTGGCTCGGCGGCGATCGCCTCGCGTGGTCGCTCGACTCCTACTGGTTCTCGGCCTCGTATCCGGTTCGGCTCGCGCTCTCTCTTGCGCTGGGCCTAACCTTGGCGTTCGTCGTCGTGGCCGCGACCCCTGCGCTGGTCAAACGAACCGCCTGGGCGCGCGAGCTTCATGCGGAGCTCAAGGAAATCATCTCCCCACTCTCGCCGACCGAGATCACCCTGCTCGCCCTCGCCTCCGGCCTGGGCGAGGAGCTTTTCTTTCGCGGCGCGCTGCAGCCGGTCCTGGGCTTGCTTCTCGCCTCGCTCATCTTCGGCGCCCTTCACATCGGGCCGAAGAAGGTTTTTTTGGCGTGGACCTTCTGGGCTTTCGTCATGGGCCTCCTCTTTGGTGCGATCTTCGAGTTAACCGGCGTGCTCTGGGGTCCGGTGCTGGCCCACGTTGGGATCAATCAGCGCAACATGACCTTCATTAGGCGACATTGACGCCCGATTCGCGCCTCTCTACGCTGAGGGGAGACCCGTGGACAGCGAGATCAAGACGAGGGTTGCCCCCTTCTCGGAGCCTCACATCACGGCGGGAGCAGGCCAGGACTGCCTCGTGGTGATCTATGCGCCGAGCAGTAAGCAGCTCGGAAAACGATTCTCCCTTGTCGACGGTGAGGTCAGCATCGGCCGCGGCATCGACAACACGGTCATCCTCAACAGCGACAGTATCTCGCGGAGCCATGCCGGCATCGAAATCCGGGCCGGGGGCTACTACCTGATCGACAGGCATTCGACGAACGGAACGTACGTAAACGACGAGATCGTACAGGACTGTCAGCTCCGTCGAGGTGACCAGATTAAAATCGGTGACACGATTCTGAAGTTCCTCAGCGGCGCAGACCTCGAGT